>CAEZYH010000202.1_pt1 | contig 3215 bp, 1 predicted proteins | sample 7265461 | NCBI WGS metagenome assembly CAEZYH01 (sample SAMEA6813929, study PRJEB35770) | freshwater metagenome | biome: Freshwater; feature: Freshwater reservoir; material: water | place: Czech Republic | collected 2017-04-14 | depth 30m m | reverse complement strand
CGTTGCTTGTTGTGATAAGAATTTGCCCATGAATGGTGCTGAAAGCCTGCTGAGGTCGCTTGTTAACTCGGGAGTCGACACGTGTTTTGCCAATCCCGGAACTTCTGAAATGCATTTCGTTGCGGCGCTTGACCGCGTCGACGGAATGCGTGCGGTTCTCGGGCTATTCGAGGGTGTCGTGACAGGTATGGCCGATGGCTATGCGCGCATGGCTGAAAAGCCTCCCGTCACGTTGTTGCACCTTGGACCAGGCCTAGCTAATGGACTCGCGAATTTACACAATGCCCGTCGAGCCTCATCACCCATTGTGAATGTGGTCGGAGATCACGCCACATATCACGCGCAATACGACGCACCGCTAGCTAGCGACATCTTTGGATTCGCTCGACCAGTTTCGGCTTGGGTGCATTCGTCAACAAGTGCGTTAACCGTAGGTGCCGATGCGGCGCGGGCTGTGCAGGTGGCGCGTCAAGCACCAGGTCAAATTGCCACACTGATTCTTCCGGCCGACGTGGCATGGCTTGAAGCCAATTCATCGGCCGAGGCACTTCAGGTCAATCAGGCATCGCAAGTTGCTGATTCAACAATTAGTGACATTGCCCAAACACTCCGCACTGCGCAATCAACGGGTGCTCGTGTGGCGATCTTGATGCGAGGTGCTTCATTGCGCGGAGAAGGTTTGCAGGCAGCAGGCAAGATTGCGGCAGCGACTGGCGCACGATTGTTGTGCGACACCTTTGCTCCGCGTCTTGAACGAGGTGCGCATCGAGTTGTCGTTGAGCGACTGCCATATTTCGCCGAACAGCTGGTTGATTCTTTGGCCAATGTTGATCACTTGATTTTGGTTGGGGCAAAACCACCCGTGTCGTTCTTTGCTTATCCAGGAAAAGAATCGTGGTGCACCGCACCCCACACCAAGATTCAATATCTTTCGCATGCTCACGAAGACGGAGTTGGCGCGTTACAGGCATTGGTCGATGCTCTCGGTGCGCAAAAAACCTCAGTTGCTGTTGCCGAATTGCAATTGCCTGATGAACCATCAGGCCGAGTTGATCAATACAGCATTGGCAAAATTGTGGCGCGCTATTTGCCCGAAAATGCAATCGTCTCCGACGAATCGGCGACGAATGGTCTAGGCCCGGCTTTGGCACTGGCAACGGCGCAACCCCATGATGTTTTGTCACTCACTGGCGGCTCAATTGGTCAAGGCCTTCCAGTTGCCGGTGGTGCAGCGGTGGCGTGTCCTGATCGCAAAGTGGTGTGTCTACATGGTGACGGCGGAGCGATGTATACCGTGCAATCGTTGTGGACACAAGCCCGCGAAAATCTTGATGTCACGACAGTGATTTTTAGCAATCGTGCTTACGCAATTTTGCAAGTTGAACTGAGTCGCACTGGTGCGAAAGATTTAATGGCCGAAGGTGACACCAAAGCATTGTCGATGTTTGATCTGTCAAACCCCGACATTGATTGGGTGAAGATGGCCGAGGCGATGGGCGTTGAAGCAGTGCGAGTAAGCACGCTTGAAGAATTCAGTTCAGCATTTCAGTCGGCCATGAAACAACATGGTCCGCGTTTAATCGAAGTACTGCTGTAGTCGATTAGTTGCGAGTCAAAGTAACGAGGGGAATCACTCGTTGGGCTTGATCGGCAGTCACTTGGTATTCGTCGTATGAAGGCCAGATTGCCGTCATGATCTTCCACATGCGTGAGCGGGTTTCGGCCTCTGACTCGTGATCAACGATTTGTGCAGTCGCCCAATATTTGTCTGAGCCAACCTGAACCCACACTTGCGGGTTCTGCACCAAGTTTTCGAGCCACAGAGGGTGTTTGGCCGCGCCACCATTCGATGCAATCAACAGCACCTGGTCGCCTTCTTTTCCGTAAATCAATGCGCTGCGATTCCATGCGCCAGTTTTGCGACCCTGGGTCGTGAGCAACATGCAGGGAACACCCTTCCAGTCGTGTCCTTCGGCTCCATCGGTTGCGACATACGAATCGATGTGCTTGCGCACCCATTCGGTGGGGCTATCAAGAATTGGCTTGGGGGGAGTGGAGTTCTGGGCGATGACGTTGCTCATAGTGAAGAGCGTAACCTCGCTGGAGTGAATAGCGTCCGAAAGGTTCAGGTAGGCCTCGTATTGGCTGTGTGCGCAGCGACGATCGTTGCTGGCTGCTCTGGCACAGATTCGGTGAATCCTCCAATGACCGAGGCTCCCCAACTATCGATCGCCACAACGACCACATCAACAACAACGACGTCAACGACGAGCACAACTACAAGTACAACTACAACGCTGCCTCCTACTGAACTCACGACGAGCATCGGAAGTTCAGTTCAAGGTCAACCCATCGATGTCATTCATCGTGTTGATATTCCTGGTGCACAATTACCAGTTGATGATCTGAATCGAGTCGTCGTACTTGTGGTCGGCGTCATTCATGGTGATGAGCAAGCAGGCCTTGATGTGATTCGCGAATTGCGTGCAATGTCACCATCTGAAATACCAGCCAATGTTGATCTGTGGTTATTGCCAGCAATTAACCCCGACGGCGTTGCACTCAATCAACGTCATAACGCCAATCAAGTTGATCTCAATCGCAATTTTCCGTACAAGTGGGGAATCATTGCCGCACCAGGCAACTGGGAATACAGCGGGCCGTCTGCTGCGAGTGAACCCGAAACTCAAGCAATGGTGGAGTTTGTGAAGTACTTGCGACCCGACATGACCGTGTGGTTTCACCAAGACGAATTCAGTATCGCTCCATCAACAGGAACAGATGGGCTACTGCGTCGTGAGTATGCGCGTTTAACCGGACTTCCGTTGAAGGGTGTTCCTGGTGGAACGTACACCGGAGTTGCCGCAACGTGGCAACGCAAAACTTTCACCGATGACACAGCTTTCATTGTTGAGCTTGGTCCAACACTGGCTGACGGCGAAGCTCTCACTCACGCACGCGCGATCTTGTCAGTTGTTTCGTTGTTGCCCTGAGTGCTTCTGGTGGCAGGAATGTGCGGGAAGCCGCACATTCCTGCCACCAGAAAAACCAAGGGTTATTGGGCGGCGAGGTCTTTGATCCATGCGGGCAAGCGCTGCGGCCGACCTTGCGCGTTGATGTACGCATGTTGAGTCGAGGCCGTCGACACGGCTTGGTCGCCAACGGTGATCAAGTAGTTGATCGTGAAGGTTGCACCCGTGGTTGCGGCCAAAACT
>CAEZYH010000161.1_pt1 | contig 4362 bp, 4 predicted proteins | sample 7265461 | NCBI WGS metagenome assembly CAEZYH01 (sample SAMEA6813929, study PRJEB35770) | freshwater metagenome | biome: Freshwater; feature: Freshwater reservoir; material: water | place: Czech Republic | collected 2017-04-14 | depth 30m m | reverse complement strand
TCAACCGAGAGATATGTGCAACAACAGGATCAGCGAAAGATCCAAATTCATCCAAGTCACCACCACTGGAAAAGTTTGAACCAGCACCTCGGATTGTGACCATCTGAACGCTCACATCAGCGAGCGCGACGTGAAGTACTTCGGCGAACGCACTTCTCATCTGGGACGAGTATGCATTGCGTCGCGCTGGTCGATTCAACGTGATGAGCAAGTGGTCATCAATACGTTCACTCAGAACCGAACTCTCTTCGTCAATGTCAACCGTCTTGTTCACCCGCTGATTTTTCCATTGCGCAAACTCGGCTCCACTTTGTAAGAGCGAATAGGTCGTTGACTCGGCGATCAATGACTCTTCCATGGAGCGGTTTTCAACTCCCCGTAACAACAACACCGCGGCAAGGGCCGCTTGAGGAGATCGCTCGATCGTGGTCAAAATCTCGTCTAATTCGTCATCTTTGTCTACGACCACGTCGCAGTTGGTAGTTAAGTCGTGCTCGCTTCCTCGGCGGCCCACCACAATGCACGGGATCGTCCCTAAGACACGAACTTCACTGATCGGGTCGGTGTCGACGAGTGCCACTGTGATCCCCCGTACTGGGCTCAGCGACTCTCGGTCGAGTTCGCATCGGGAATTGAATTCAGCGGTCGTGAACTGAGCGAGCACCTTCGAACAGTACGCCGTGGGTCGCGTCTGCCAAAGACATCTTTCAGCCCATCTTTCACGCAGGCCCCTGCAAAGATCTTTAACCCATGGATCCCGACGACCAAGACGAACTCGACAGTTTCACGCACTGGGATACCAGTCAAAAAAGCATGGTTTCTTATTGGTTTCAGACCAATCCCTATCTCACCCCCGAATCGGTTCTCGACATTGTTTTAACTGCCTCGAGCGCGGTGACGGGCATTCAGCATGGGCAGGCAGTGATTGATATATACCCTCATGCGGATGGTTCGGTCACTGGCGAATGGCTGCGTGTCAGTGGTCGCCATCGCCATTGGCTGGCCACGATTGGTGGCCGGCCCGACCGTCACTTTGGTGAAATTCCCGACGATCTTCAAGATGGACTCATCGCCGATGGCTGGAACGCAGTCGCCAAAATCGATCAGAACTTTCAGGTAGTTCCGTGTGAAACCTGTGGAATTGTGCACCCTTTTGACTTTGAATTCTTTCCTGATGACGACCCTTCACAATTTCGCACGGTGATGAAAGTTGTCAATGCAGCTCGCCAAGTTCTCGATGCGCCACTCGGTGGTTGGTATATCCAGGTCTCGATGACCCACGACTCGATGGATGACGATGACCCCACCCAGATACCCGTGGCCTACCTCAATGTGGCCGAAATGATCGGCTGCGAAAATGTCGATTATGCGGTCTGGCCGGTCAATTCACCCTTCGCGAAGCTGGCGTGCGAATTAAATCTGCACGAAATTCATGCCGGCGAATGCTCCGAAATACCTTAATACGCTGGTCTTATATATTTCACACTTGATTTTTAGTACTTGACATCAGACTCATTGTCACAAATACTTGCCAAATAGATCTTGTCATGTGCTACACTTTGCTTGTCAGGTATTGCTAGTCCCAAAAACACAACACGAACGGAGGTGGCCAGCGATGAGTACAAAATCAAGAGAATACTTCTTACTCAACGAATTGGTCGCCCAAGCTAACGAAGCACTTCCGGCCGATTTAACGCTCACCGAACGAACGGTTCGTTACTACATGCAAAATGGATTAGTCGGCAAGGGTCTCAAGATCAGCGAGCTGCCCGAAGAATTCAGTTCGAAAATCGTTCAACGAGGCAACCAGCGCTACTTCACTCTGGCCGACTGCACGACCATTGTCGACATCCGTACCGCTCTCGAAAAGGGTGCCTCGATCGAACTACTCGGTGGTCGTCGTCCACAAGTCAACGACGATCAATACCTCTCGCCCGTTTTGTACTCGCGCTCGTTTGAGATGAGTGAAATTGTCAGCGATTACATCTCGCTACCGGAAGTCCAAGAAGCCTGGTCTTTGCAATTACGCAGCGACCTCACGCTGAACGGAACTGGTGCACGTCCGAACGTTGACACCATCAGAGAACTGCAAAAATTCGTCAACCTAAATTTCGCTCCCGAGCAAACGCTGCAATCTTCTGACGAGTACGACTACGACGATGAACCCACCACTGGTCGAGTTCGTATCGAAATCGAGCTCGTTGATATTGCTGCTCCATTTAGCGGTCTGCTCGTCAACGCGTCAAATGCCGAAGTCACTCCTGGTGGCGGCGCATCGGGTCGTATTTGGGAAGTGTGCGGAGTTAACGAACTCTCTCCGCAACGTGTGAACAACAAGTTGCCTCTCAAGCCAGGCCAGGTTGCTTTCACCACGGCCGGACGAGGCGAATCCCGCGGTTTTACCGGTGTTATTCACGCTTATGGCCCACGTTGGACGAGTCCCGTCGACAAAGAATTTCTCAACAAGGGCAAGAAGCAAGTCCCAATGAACGGCGAAGAACAAACTCTGGTCCGTACTTGGGAAAACATTCTGGCTATGGCCGACGAATACGGCGAAAACCGTCTCGCCGCGCCACTGATTTCATCTGGCCTTTTTGGCTACCCATTTCAAGACTGCGCCGAAGTCACCTTCGAAACTCTCTTAGAAACACCAACTCGGGTCACCCATGTGCACATTCGCACGGTGAGCCGGCGTTCCTTTGACCAACTTGTGGAGGCCCGCAATCGGGTCCTGCGCAAGTTGGACATCGCGTAATCCGCGCGGCGACATTGTCGGGGGAACTATCTCCCACCTCAATGTAAAACTGATCTACCCCCACCTAGCCGTTTCACCCGAAACGCCAACCCAGAAAGCGAAGCCAGCACCTGAAACCAACACCTGAAAACCTGAATTGCCCGGACCCCCACCAATCACAAGGAGCGAGAAAACATATGAGTAGCTACCAGACAAATCCGACAGAAACGAGTGAGACGATGAACAAGTCCGAGGTCAATCAGTACTTCAAGGAATTCCTTACGGCACTCGACCGCAAGGTGCAAAACATCCCCGGTTTCCGGTTGGCAGAAGCAGATGACTTCAAGCAATATTGCGGGCTTTGGCTAGTCGAGCGTCCACAGTTGATGACCAAGTACAAGGCCCATGTGTTGGCATCTGTGTGTGCGAACCAACGTGCAGTGGATTTTATTCGAAGCATGAACCGTCAAATGCCACAAGGCAAATATGTCAAAGATGCAGATGCACGTGAACGCAAAGCGATCTTGCACCTTGACAGTGCACTCGCCGGTTCAAAAGGTCAGGCAACCCACGAGAAGTTTCTCGCCGACCCGAGCGATATGGAAGAAGCAATTGTCAGCAACATGATGTTGAGTTCGTTATTGAAATCAATGACACCTCGTCAGCAACAGGTGTACCTACTTGTTGAAATTGAGGGCAACAAAGTTGTCGAAGCCGCTCAAGTCATGGGCGTGCGCAGAGAAATGGCGCAACGTGAACTAGGTGTAGCGCGCAAAGTAGTTGAAAATCTCAGAACCGAATTCGGTCACTGATACATCGAACTATCCGTCAATCATCAACCAATCAGAGGAGATACATGGAACTAAATAAAGAACAAGAGAATTACCTCATCACCTTCGAAACTGCAGTGCAGCGTCTGGTGATGAACATGCCCAATATCCACGTGTCAGCACGTATGGATGTGGTGCGTTACATCACTGAGTGGCTTTTGCATCGCCCGAAGTTTTTCACAACTCATACCCCACATCACTTGGCCCGTGCCGTCACTCGTACTCGCGCCATTGACTACATCCGTCAGCAATCTCGCCAGGCTGCCGCTCGAACCTGGAACGACATTGATAAATGTTTCGAGAGCAATGTTTCACTTGACGAGTTCGTGGCCCTTGAAGGCGGCGACCGCATTAGTAATCCGTTTGTGTCACAGGCTTACGATCCTGAACGCACTTTCTTCGATGAGGTGAGTCGTCAACTAATCGATCAAGCGTTAACACGCTTTCTGACCAAGAAGCAATACGACGTATTCACACTGCGCACCTTTGCTGACTTCACTGTCAACGAAATCGCAGCACTCACCAGCAACGAGCACTACAACGTTTCTAAGTTGTACAAACAAGCTTTGAAGCGCTTACGTCAGCGCTATCTCGAGAACCCCGAAGCCTTCGGGTTGTAACACAAGTGCCAGCGTGTGACCGATGTTGACGCGCTCATTTGGTATACAACACGTTTGGGGTATATAAGCCGTAGGCTGGACAACCTTACAGAGCAGGAGAAACGCTCATGGATACATCAACCAGCGTGGACACCGGCTTTGCCGATTTAGGACTACGTCCAGAGATACTTAAGGCCCT
>CAEZYH010000140.1_pt1 | contig 5139 bp, 2 predicted proteins | sample 7265461 | NCBI WGS metagenome assembly CAEZYH01 (sample SAMEA6813929, study PRJEB35770) | freshwater metagenome | biome: Freshwater; feature: Freshwater reservoir; material: water | place: Czech Republic | collected 2017-04-14 | depth 30m m | reverse complement strand
GGCAAGGTTGCTGGGCAAATTACCTTGAAGTGTGACGACTCCCTGGGCGTCTGCATATCCCGATCCGATCACTTGTGGTGTCGATGCAACGATCAACTGCACAAATTCGAAGGGGGTGAATCCTCCGAAGCTGATTGTTATTTCCTCGCCCGTTGAAATTGTTGCATCAGCAACAATGGGAGTAGGGGCTACTGGAAGCGCTTGAACTGTTGCAAGAGCCGGCGGCGGAACAGTTGTGGTCACTGCTGGGGTGGTTGTGGTCGTTGCCGGAACAGTTGTGGTCGTTGCCGGAACAGTTGTGGTCACCGCTGGGGTGGTTGTAGTTGTTACCGGAACAGTTGTTGTCGTTGTTGTCGTTGTTGTCGTTGTTGTTGTTGTTGTTGTTGTTGTTGTCGGAGCCGTCGCGGAGCAGGAATAATCCCCTGGAGCCATTTCAAAGGCAATGGAATTGCTGCCTTTCTTGACATCTAACGAAAATGTGTAGGTGGTACCTGGTGTGACGACAAAGGGTAAGTTGAACGTGCCCTTCAGATTGCTTGGTTCTGGGTCAGGAATGAGGTTTCCGGGATATTCCCCGCCAAGTTGTGCGGTCCAGTAATAGCTCGGGGAGTACCTAGTCGTCCCGCCGGAAAACGCATAACTCCACGAGATTTCGTCACCGGGTTGAACCATGGACATGTCGACACAAACGTCAGCAAAGTAACTGACGCCGGTGTCACCCACTCGAGACGTGTATTGAGACACGTCCCTGGACGAGCCACCGTTGACTGCGCCGATATTGGCTGAGACATCAACTGAAAGCAACGGATCGGAAGTTGAAAGTGGGGCTACAGTCTGCCCGTTCCTTTTAAGTGTTGGTGAGAGGGTTCTCGCACCATCAGTTTCAATTGAGAGAAACTGGGTTCCGTTTGTGTTCACCCTGAGGCGATCCGGTACTGGATTGGGCACTGTGTAGGTGTTGGTGTTGTATGTGTAATCGTAAGTCGGGTTTGAAGAACTTCCGAACTCTGCCGACCAAACCAGGTTGTATGTGATTGCGCTACCTTCGGAAATTGTGAGGACATCCCCAGCCTGCAAATTGTCTAGGGCGGTTCCCACCTTGGATTTGCAACTTGTTGACAACAGCTCACAGGAAACCACCTGAAACTGGATCTTCTCACCAGCGTAGGCATTGAATTGACCTGCAGAACTTATGGTGCGCTGAGCAATAAGTTCTCCTCGAGCAGTTGGAACGGCTTTGACCGGGCTTTCGGTCAAACCGGCAACCGCAATAGTTGCGACTGCGATAGACGAGGCCAGGATGAAAGAACTAGTCCTGCGGCGCAGTTTGCTGGTGAACGAGTTTCTGAAATTAGGGATCTTCTTGAAAGACATGAGAACAAATATGGGGGAAACTGAGACCGACCTCAAGCTCTAAACAGTATTTTGACCATGACCCGCTCAGATTTGACCATTATCCTCACCAGAACACCGCAAGGGTTAGCCTGACTAGGTGATCTGGTTATTTATTGTCATTGCAGCAGTTGGTGTATTTCTCATTGCCGCTTTGACCATTGGCCGTGAAGCCAGACGCCTCGATGCCATGGCCCCGCGTGCGGTCTATCAACTTGAACAGGCTGCCGATTTTGTGGCGATGTCGTTGCCCGAATCAACGCAGGCTCGGCTCACGATGGAAGAGCTTGAGAAGTTATTGGTGCTGCACATGAATTGGTTGCACAGCAAGGGTCTGTTGCCAGCCAAGGCTGTTGATCAGCGTCAAGACAACACGACTCGACTAGTCGTCACCGAAGAGTCGCTGATTGCCTATCTGCTGGGCGAGTCCGACAAAGCCGGCACTCAGATCATCGACGATGTCGACTTAGTGAATGTCACCGAAGCCCACCTGGCTTACTTCGAGGCGATTGGCGCAGTTGGGCCAGTAGCCGACGAGATGTAGTAATGAGTCGCGCAGCGCGATAAACGATCAGTCCGAGGCCACCGCAGCAATGGAGCGACCTTCTTGACGGCCGTGTAGTTCGTAATGAACTAACGGGTTGAGACCGGTCTGTTTAACGTCAGGGTGAAGTTGCAGATACCTCGCCGTATCAAAATCTGGGCCGGGATTGCGCCTTTCTGAACTTCCAAAGATTGAGAAGTGTTCCGCAGGATCCGCACCACTTTGAGCCACGTCAGGGTAATTCATGAGGTACCACTGCGGCTCAAAAAGGTTTGAGTTGCGGATGACCTTTTCGTTATTTCGGCCGTACTTTTCATAATGGATGACGGGATTCATGCCAGTGAGTTTCACATCAGAATGAATTTGAAGGTACTTAGCCGTATCAAAATGAAGACTTGGATCTCGGCGTTCTGAAGCACCGTAATTCAAAAAGTGTTCTGCAGGGTCCGTACCACCTTGCGCGATATCCGGGTAACGCTTCAAGTACCACATTGGATCAAAAAGACTTGAATTCCGAATGACCTCGAGATTTTCACTGGAAAACTGATCGTCGTGCATACTTTGCAAGATTGTTGCTTGTGGGACAGAACGCATACGCCGACCTTCGGCTTCACCAAAGTGAATGTAGTGGAGTAAGGGATTTTCGCCGTTTGCGATGACATCTTCATAAGCATCGCAATACCACACGGCATCAAAGTAAGGACTGGGCTGACGTCTTTGTGTGAATCCGTAACGCACGTAGTGAATGCTTGGCTGGTAACCAGCCGCGACTACATCGGGGTATGTAGCGGCGTACCAAGACGCGTCAAATAATGGCGAACCATCAATGATTTGCGCATGATGGCGTTCTGTTCTCAATTTCCGAATCTCTCCAAATGGACGAAGGCTGAAAAATGCGCTGACGATATCAGTAGTGGTTCGGAGCGAGCGCCGAATAAATGGAGGTAAAAGTTTGCCAAGAGTTCTTGACCAAAGCCGACGGAATACTTGTAACGGTTGTTTCTTGGTGACAACTCTTGTTGTTTTTGGATGGAGCTCGCTGCCGCGCACTTTGTGATTGAATTTTCCAAATAGGGAATAGGAAACATCAGGAATTTTGAACTCCGCGCCCCTAATTGTTTGGTATTCCTCAAAAAATTCTTTGATTGTTTCATGAGTTCCGTTCGTCGCTACACCACCATGTATTTGGTGAAATGTTGCTTCGCCCATGAGAGATACGACAGTGACGTCGGGTAGTAAAACAGCACGAGACCAAGTGTCCAAATTGACAAGTCCGCCACCGCGAGATGTGAAACGCGAATCAAAGCCACCGAGTTGTTGCCAGAGCGTGCGCGACATAAAGAGCGCATTACTTTCAGCCATCGGAGTGATCCAGGTTGGACCACAAGATTCATCAAAGACAGAAATATCGAAAAGTCGGTATCCGTCTACTTTCCATTCGCATTGCGAAAGCAACGCATCTTCTTGTTCGGCGTTGTATCCATCGATCATTGCATCGCGCTGAAATTTCACTCCTAAATATCTTCCTCGGGCTGCAACAACCCCACGAGGATAGATAATGAGACCATCTCGTGCTTGGGCAACTAATCCAGGAGACAATAAGCGAGCTCCGTCGATGCAGACTCCGACGAATTGGCCTATTGATTTATTGATTCCAAAATTTATTGCGGGCACTGGCGAATGAGTCGGATTCTGCATTGAATAGACCGACAAGTTCATGTTGAGGTACGCAAAGTCTTCAGCTGTTGGCGGTTCTTTTGAACCATTGTCAACCAAGATGACTTCGTAATCTTCTTTGTTGACGCCGCGTTGAAAGGCAGGAGACATTGAATACAAGGTGCGAGGAAGTTCGCGTTTCATGTTGTAGCAAACAACAACTATTGAAACAAAAGGTTTCATGAAGCGACCACCTTTCGTGGCAACGAACCGCTGACGATAGTTCGTATTTTTGCAAGTGTCGCTAGTTCGGTTCCAGTTTCGCGACCGTGACGGATCATCGTGAATATGTGAGAGATGAGCGGGTCAAGCGGATCAAATCTCTTTGTTCGCTGAACAATTTCATCTGGAGTTTCGGTCATGAAATTGATACACCAGTCGAGCATGATGTCGTATTTTTCCCAAAGCGCGTTGTTCTTCGGATCTAAACCGAGCACCAGAAGACTTCCCGTCGGTGATGTGTCGAGAGGAAGCAAGATGAGGTCGGGTCGAACATTCTCAAGGATGTTGATGATTTTCCAAACATCACCTGTCCAATAACGCGACTGCCGAATGCGTTCACCTTGCAGAGCATGAGCCGGGTAGATGTCGTCAACGATGACCACTGAACCTGCATGACAGAACCGCTCCATGTGCATGAAGTCTTTGAGCGCAAATTCAATTTGATGCATTCCGTCGATGTACGACAAATCAATGGGCTCAAGTTGTGAGGCTGCATCAGTCAACATAAAGAAGTCGTCACTTGTGGTCAGACTGATTTTGTGGCGTGGGTTGAGCGGGGCAGTTAGTTGGGGTGCTGGATCAATGCCTAGTGCTGGGCAATCGGCGAGTCGCAGACTGTTGCCATACTCAACACCAATTTCGGTGTAAAAGCGGGGCTTTAAGAGTTGATGTGCTCGTATTAAGAAGTCGTAGCAATCTTCGGTTCCAGCGCCATGTTCGACTTCTTCAGGAACATTGTCGGGGAAAGTGTTTTGCACTGGTTGAGCCAGCTTCAATGACAAGTCGGGTTCGAAATTAATGATGGGGTTGTCGGGCGACAGCTTGCGAAAGACTCCAACTGCATCGTGCCATGGTCCGAAGTCGCTGGTCCATGAGTCAAGTAATTGAATGCCGGCCTGGTTGGCAAGCGCGGCCATTGCATCAGGCATGAACCGATAGCAGTCAACGGGGTAGCGATGGACATCGCCCCCAGAAGGCACGATGACGATTAACAGTCCGCCGTCTTTAGTGATTCGGCACATCTCATCAAATGTTTTCCAAAAGAATTCAGCGTGCTCAAAGGTTTGACCCGAATACACCAAGTCGTAACTGGCATCGGGAAGGGGAATCACATAGGGGTCTTCGAGTACGACCGAAACTCCCAGCCCAGGCTCAAGGTCAACGCCGGTGTATTCGCAATCAAGCATGTCAACAATTTCTCGATACGAACCGTTGAAATCTGCAGATCCAATCTCGACGACGCGTAATTTTCCTTCAGAAGCAAG
>CAEZYH010000139.1_pt1 | contig 5166 bp, 4 predicted proteins | sample 7265461 | NCBI WGS metagenome assembly CAEZYH01 (sample SAMEA6813929, study PRJEB35770) | freshwater metagenome | biome: Freshwater; feature: Freshwater reservoir; material: water | place: Czech Republic | collected 2017-04-14 | depth 30m m | reverse complement strand
TGTGCCCACTTGACGAGTGCGATGCGCCCACTGCGCATATGTCGTGCGCTCAAGACCCGTACCAGTCGCAGTCGCGATGGTCTTGTGACCGAAGTATTTTTCGGCCCGATCGAACAGATGCAAGATGCTCAACGGCACGTCCTGCATAAGTCCTGGAATAACGGCGGCACCTGAAGTCATGACTGTTCCCCCAAAGTTGTTGACGGAGCAAATCGTAACCCGTCAGCCGACTGACCTCTTAGGTCAGCGCAAAGTTCGGCGTCGACCGAGCACAAAGAGGCCAATGACCAGAATGTACAAGGCCACTATTGCTGGCGTTCCAGATGATTTTCCAGTTGTTGGCATCCTGGAATTTGACTTTGAGTTATTGGCAAACGTCACCGAATAGTCCTCAACCTCGCCTGAACCGACTTTTCCAAGTGGAGAGTTAACAGCGCTGTCAAAACTCAAACGCACACGCGCATAGGTCGGACCAGTCGTCACCGTGGTCGGCACAGCCCATGCCAATTTCGCAGTTGTGTCGCCTGGGTTCACAGTCGCACAGGCCCGCTCGGCCGGGTTGTCAAACAATCCGTTGCCATCGAAGTCGATCCAACTGCAGAGATAAGCCTGTGCCGTCACGCCAGTCACTGCGACCTCAATTGAATACTCACTTCCAGGTTTACCCAATGCCACTGGAGCAGCAAAGGCTTTCGTGCCATCGTCACCGGTTGCCGATTCGCCATTCTTGACGGCATCGGGGTTGGTCGGCGAAACAAAAGTGCTCGCGTGATCGGGCGTGACTTCTGCACCAAGTTTCAGACTTCCAGTGGTGTGGGTTGCGACTGAGCCTTGGTCGTATGAAGTTGGCGCCACTCCGTAATCGTCAACATTCACGCTGCTCGTCACCACAGTCGTTGGCGATGCAGTCGTTGTCGTGGTTGTTGGTGCAAACGTTGTTGTTGTCGTCGTCGGCGCAACCGTCGTAGTCGTCGGAGGAACCGTTGTTGTCGTTGTTGGTGCAACTGTTGTTGTCGTCGTCGGTGCAACTGTTGTTGTCGTCGTTGTTGGTGCAACCGTCGTAGTAGTTGTCGTTGTCGTAGTAGTTGTCGTCGTTGTTGGTGCAACCGTCGTAGTAGTTGTCGTTGTCGTCGTAGTGCTCGTTGTCGTTGTCGTCGGCGCAACCGTCGTTGTCGTTGTCGTCGGCGCAACCGTCGTAGTCGTCGTAGTCGTCGTCGTTGTTGTCGTTGTTGTCGTTGTTGTCGTTGTTGTCGTCGGAACGGTTTGTACAAATGTCAGCGAATAGTCCTCAACTTCACCCGAACTGACCTTGCCTAACGGCGAATTCGCTGCTGCGTCATAACTCAGACGCAATCGTGCGTATGTCAATAACGTTGTCACCGTCGCCGGAACAGTCCATACCAAGTTCGCGGTCGTAGCTCCCGACGCCGGCGTTGTACAGGCCCGTTCGCTCGGGTTATCGAATGCACTGTTTCTATTGAAGTCAATCCATCCACACAAGGTTGCACTTGCAGTGAGTCCCGCCAATGACACTGGCGCTGTAAAGGTTGTTCCTGACGCACCGATACTCACTGATCCAGTAAATGCTGTTGTTCCATCATCGGCAGTGATTGCAGTTCCGAAAGCTACTGAATCGGGGTTAGTCGTTGGATTCAAAGTGTTTGTCTGGTCTGCGGTAACAACAGATCCCATCTTCAGTGCGCCGACTGTGTGCGATGCAACGTTCGTCGAGTCATACACCGCGGGTGCCAATCCGTAGTCATCGTCGAGGCTCACAACTAATGACCAACCGTCTTCTAGTTGACTAGGCCCTGGATAAGCCTGCGCATTATTCACACTTCCGAAGTCAACGTCAAACGTCACCGATGTGAACGTTCCATTGATTCGAATAGAACCACATACAGCTTTTGCTGTAGCGCCATAAGAAGTTGAACCTGTTGAAATTGAGGAGCAATTGAAGTCGGGGTTTTTGACAGTGGGCTCAATTCGAGTACCGCCAACAATGCTGGTGTTTTCGCCACCGAGGTCGGTCAACGTCACTCCAGAAGTTGTAACTTCAAGTTCGCTCCATGTCACCGTTCGATAAGTACCGCTGTTCGCTTGGCCTCCTCCACCAATTCCTGCAAACGAAAGAATTGGGTTTGTCACCGATTGCGAGAAAGACAACGTAACGGTGCCACGATTCGGACAAAAAGTTCCATAGGTACATCCGGTGTCATTGGTAACGATCTGCACTCCGGTCGAAGCTGCAATTCCGGTCGCTGCGTAGTTCGCGTCGACGCCACCACGAGTTGCAAGTGTCTGATCTGTCGGCGAGATGTAAACCTCACCAGTGACAGCGACTCCCATCGTGATGCCGTTGGGCATGGTGGTCGACCGCTTGGCACTTGCGTAATAAGTCACGCTGTCGATGCTCTTCGATGTGCCCTGAACGGTCCATGACCATCCGCCATTTGTCGCCGTGTAGGCATCAACACGTGCGGGGGGTTGATTGCCCATGACTGCAACGGCCAGAAATGCTGTCACCAGGATTAATGGAACAACAACACTTCGGCGCAAGCCATTCTTAACAATCAATAGACTGAACATTTCACTAAAGTAATACAAACTCTTAGGTCAGGGCTAATTAAGTTAGGCAATCAGTTGAATTCACCTTGCCAGATCATCCTGCCCATACACCACAACTTTTGACCCCCTAGATTGGCACTCATGTCTGAAGCCGAAGCCCTGCAGCCGATGCCACCCGCGTCGGCATTGGCGCGGCGAGCGATTTTGATTGCATCGGGTCTGTTCTTTGCGATCGGCACCTTTGGCAGCAACGTCGGACCGGCCTGGATCGACGAACGACCCGCAGTTGTGCTGGCCTTGTCGAGCCGTAACCGAAACCTGTTTGCCTCGGTCCCCTTCATCGACCCGCTCCCGTATGTGCTCATCGGATTCACACGTGTCTTCTTGGCGGGCATGGTCTTGTTCTATTTGGGACGCTGGTATGGCGACCGCGCCTTGGGTTGGACCGAGAAGCAAGTCGGCGAACTACCGGCTCTTTATCGCTGGTTCGCCAAGGCCATGGACAAAGCTGGCTGGCTCGTCATCATTTTGTTCTGCGGTTCAAACTTGGTGTGGATGATGGCTGGAAACAGGCGTATTGCTCCTCGTAAATACGCGTTCTTTTTGGCAATCGGTATCGCGATTCGCCTCGCCATTTTGTGGGCCGGCGGTAATGCATTCGAAGACCAGATTCGTTCATTCCTGAAATGGATGGAGGATTATCAGTGGTATGTCGTCGGTGGACTCTTTGCGGTCTCGTTTGTCCAGTCTGCTCGTAAGGCCAAGCGTGATATTCCGGAAGTCATTCACGAAATTGAGCACCCGACCGAGCAATAACCGGTCGTTTTGTTCTAGATTCTCAACAACTCTTTATACGTCACTCAACCTCACGGAGACATCATGACCATTTCAGTCGGAAGCCAAATCCCCAACGTCACTCTGCATGTTCTTGGTGACAACGGCATGCCCTCCCCCGTCAGTTCATCTGATGTCTTGGGCAAGGGCAAAGTTGTTTTGTTCGCCGTGCCTGGTGCATTCACCCCAGGCTGTTCGATGGTTCACCTTCCCGGCTACGTCAAGAACCAGGCTGCACTTCGCGCCAAGGGTGTTGACACCATTGCATGCGTCAGCGTGAACGATCCGTGGGTGATGGATCAGTGGGGCAAGACCAGTGGCGCCGAAGGCATCACCATGCTCGCCGATGGATCAGGTGTCTTCACCGCAGCCATGGGACTCGCGATGGACGGTTCAGGATTCGGACTTGGTTCACGTTCACAGCGCTATTCAGCTGTCATTGAAAATGGTGTGATCACCGAACTCAATGTCGAAGAAGGCGGCGGCATCACCGTCAGCGCCTGCGAAATCGTTCTCGAACACCTCTAAAAACATCAGATAACTCAGGGTTCAATTCTGAATTGAGCCTTATCTCCCTGTGCTGCTGCCGGTCGTTTCGGCAACGCATCGGCGAGAGCCAACACTTGTGCAAGTCGCTCTCCACAAACCGCAGGGTCAAGTTTTGGTTTCTTACGGCGGAGCGTCATTTGGACTTCAAGGCCACCGGCATCGGCAATTCGGGATAACGACGACAATGAGGGTGATTGAAGTCCTTTCTCGTAATCATCGAATTCATCAAGCGACATCTGAGCCCGTTTAGCAATCTCATTTCTAGATAGCCCCGACACAAGACGGATCTGTTTTACTATCCAACTTCCTTTGTTATGACTGCTCTGATCTGCGCTCACGAGACACCCGCGATTCCAACTACAACCCGAGGGCGGGTTCGAGGCCCATGGTCAGGCCAGGTAAGCCGGCGATCTTCTTGCAGGCCAACACCACGCCTGGCATAAAGCTGATGCGGTCGTAACTGTCTTGGCGAATGGTCAAGGTTTGACCGGCCGAACCCAAGATCACTTCTTGATGCGCCACCATGCCGCGCATCCGTACGGCATGCAAGCGAATATCGGCCGGACCTTTGCCGCCACGTGCGCCGGCGATGACTTCATGCGTTGTCGGGTCTGGAGCCCATTCACTTGAAGCCGCTGCCATTCGGTTGGCAGTTGCAACTGCAGTTCCGCTTGGCGCATCGGCTTTGTTGTCGTGGTGCAACTCAATAATTTCTGCAGTCTCAAACCACGGCGATGCCATCTCGGCAAACTTCATCATGAGCACTGCGCTAATGGCAAAGTTGGCAGCGATCAAACAATTCGATGACGTGAATGCTGAACGAAAACCACTCAGGTCGGCATCGTTGAAGCCAGTTGTTCCGACGACTGCATGCACACTGTGCAACGCACACCACTGCAAGTTGGTTCGTGAAGCAGCGGCAATGGTGAAGTCAACAGCAACTTGCACACCAGCATCGGCCATTGTGCGAGGATCGGCACCAATGGTGATTCCGTGAATGACATTCCCAGCACATGCCGGGTCTACAGCGGCAACTAATTCAAGATCGGGATCGGCCATGACTGCGTCACACACAGTGGCGCCCATGCGTCCACCGGCGCCAAAGACACCGACGCGGATTTTTCCTGAAGCTGTTTGTGTAGCCATGCACCGATCATAAACCCAAGAACGACACAGGCTCCTGTCTCTTTCGAGATCAGGAGCCTGTGAACACTC
>CAEZYH010000124.1_pt1 | contig 5782 bp, 4 predicted proteins | sample 7265461 | NCBI WGS metagenome assembly CAEZYH01 (sample SAMEA6813929, study PRJEB35770) | freshwater metagenome | biome: Freshwater; feature: Freshwater reservoir; material: water | place: Czech Republic | collected 2017-04-14 | depth 30m m | reverse complement strand
GAGAACAACCCGACAGTCATGATCAAGCACAAGCGCTTGTTGGGTATGAGTGCACCAGTTCCGACCGAGGCGTACGGGATTCCTTTGGGCAAGGGCAACATCATTCGCCCCGGCAAAGACGTCACGATCGTTGCTTATGCTCGCATGGCCAACGAAGCGATCATCGCCGCCAAAGAACTCGCCGAAGAAGGTATCGATTGCGAGATCATCGACCCCCGTACGTTGCAACCTCTAGACACCGATCTGATCATTGACTCAGCAAAGAAGACCAATCGCGTCGTTGTTGCTCAAGAAGCAGTTCGCTTTGGTGGGCTTGGTGCCGAGATCGCATCGCAGATTCAAGAATTGGCCTTTGATTATCTCGATGCTCCGGTGTCGCGTATTGGTGCTCCGTTCTCGCCAGTGCCATTTAGTCCGGCGCTTGAATCGCATTACATCCCCGATTTCAAGAGCATTGTCACAGGCGTCCGTGACGTCATGGCTCGACGCTAAGTAAACGTCGCAGATATTTACTTGTACGTGAATCTTCCATGAGCACCGTCGGAATCATTGTCAACCCCAGTGCGGGTAAAGACATCCGTCGTTTGGTGACCCCAGCAACGCATACCTCAGATGGCACGAAGGTCGGCATTGTTCGACGGGCCATTGTTGCGGCATTCGAATCTGGAGCGACCAAGGTTCTGCTCATGCCCGATCGTCATCGATTGTCAGAAAAAGCCGCTCATGGAATTGCGGGAGACATTGTTCTTGTTGATGAACCACTCAGCGGCACTCGCTTTGACACCATCGCTGCGGCTCGTCGCTTTTGGAAAGAACAAGTCGGTGCCGTGATTGCGCTCGGCGGAGACGGCACGGCGCGAGATGTAGCAATCGGTTGGCCCGATGCCCCGCTTATCGCTATTTCAACCGGCACCAACAACGTCTATCCGTCGGCGATTGACGGAACTTCTGCTGGAGCCGCTGCGGCATTCGTTGCGACCGGCGTCGTTTCGATGTCCGACGTCGGCCGGCGTTCAAAAAGAGTTGTCGTTCGAGTTGAAGATGGCGACAAATCAATTGACGATCTTGCACTCGTTGATCTAGCCTTTATCAATTCGATGTTCACCGGAGCGCGTGCAGTTCGCGATCCCAACACCGTGAAGGCAGTCATCGCTGCGGTGGCAACACCTGCGAGTACCGGACTATCGAGTATCGCTGGTCGCATTCATCCCGTTGGTCGTTGGGATGCCTGTGGCGTATTCGTACGCCTCGGCGAAGGTGGTCGCAAAGTTCGAGTTCCGCTTGCGCCTGGTTCATTCATCACGATGGAAATCGCCGAAGTTCGTCCACTCGAACTTGGTGAAGAAATCACCATGACCGGTAAAACCATTTTGGCCTTTGATGGTGAGCGAGATCTGCCGGTAAGCGCTGACGGTGCTGTCACGGCCCGCGTTGAAGCAAGTGGCCCATTACTTATCGATGTTGAGAAAACTCTTATCATCGCCGCCCAGTCACAGATGTTTGACGAACAAGCAAGACACGTGACAAAGAATGATTTATACACGTCTCCGGAGGAAAACTAAATGTCCACTGAATTCATCATGCCCAAACTCGGACTCACTATGGAAGAGGGCACCATTCTCGAGTGGCTCGTTGAAGACGGCACCGAGATCACTCAAGGTATGGCAGTCCTTCGCATTGAGACCGACAAAGTCGAAAGTGATGTTGAGTCGCCAGGTGTCGGCCGTTTCCATCGCGTCGGCAATCAAGGCGACACGTACCCATGTGGCGCGTTGATTGGTTATTTGTTGGCTGATGGCGAAACACCGCCCGTAGCACAAGTCAATGCTCCTGCGGCTGCAGCGACCCCGGCAGCATCATCGGCACCGGTTGCCTCGTCTGCACCAGTTACTTCTACCGTCGCCGCGCCCCGTCGTGAAGGTCGCTTGTTTGCCTCGCCGAATGCTCGTCGCGTCGCCAAAGAACTCGGCATTGATATCGAGACTGTTGTCGGCAGTGGTCCTGAAGGTCGCATCACCTCTGAAGACGTTGAAGAAGCGCATAGGAATCCCAGCGCACGTCGAGCAACAGGCGCTCCAGCAATCGCCGTTGCCCCGATCATGTCGTCGAATGGCAACGTGCTCGCGACTGCTGCGGCCCGTCAACTCGCCGAGTTACTGGGCGTCGATCTTTCGCTCGTCCCTTACGACGCCACTGACGGTCGTGTCACCAAAGATGGTGTTGCCGCATTTGTGCGGGCGCGACTCGCCGATTCACGCACACCCAGCTCATCAGCAACACCGGCAACACCAGCAATATCAACAACAACCTCGACCCTCCCACCCGCCAGTCAGACACCAACTTCGATCAAGAAGATGTCGGGCATGCGTGGCACGATCGCCAAGCGCATGCAGTCATCGTTGCAAGACATGGCGCAACTCACCTTGCACATGGACGCCGATCTTGACGCCATCGTCGAAGACCGCGAGTCACGCAAATCTTCAAGCAATAACCTCCCAGGCTTTACCGATTACGTGATCGCCGCTGCGGCTCGCTCATTGAAGCTGCATCCGATTGTCAACTCGCAAGTCACTGCCGAAGGAATCGCCCTTCTGCCCGAGATTCACGTGAGCATGGCCGTCGCACTTGCTGAGGGACTCATCGTGCCGGTCATCAAGAACACCACGTCACTTGACTTGGCATCACTTGCGTCAGAGACCAAGCGTTTGTCCGGCGCTGCCCGCGAAGGCAAGTTAGGTCTCGCCGAACTCGAAGGCGGGACCTTCTCGGTGAGCACTCTTGGCATGTTCGGCGTTGACGGCTTCACCCCGGTCATCAACCCGCCCAATACCGCAATTCTTGGTGTCGGTCGTTTACGTGACGATGTCGTGGTCAGCAAGAAGGGCAAAGTGTCAACTGTGAAGCGGATGACCCTCAGCCTCACCTGGGATCACCGAGTCTTTGACGGTGCACCCGCTGCCGAGTTCTGCAAGTCGATCGTTGATCTTCTTGCCGATCCCTCAGCGCTGAACAAGTAATTCTCTCGTCTCGGGATTGAGTCTTAGCCTCCAACCGCCTTCGTGTGCCGCATGATGGTGTCGTGAACAGAGTGGAACCAAGTTGTTGAGGTCGGTTACTCCCCCGTTTTCCCAGTAGTCAATGTGGTGCGGTTCGCAATGACTGAACTTCACAGAACATCCGTCAATCGCACAGGTCTCATGCACTGCGGCCAATGCCCGGCGTTGATAGGCCGTGGCTAATCGCTTTGATTTTCCGACATCAAGCGGAACGCTTTTGCCATCAAGAACAAGTGGAATGATCTCGGCTTCACAGGCCAACCGACGAATCGTCTCAACGGTCAGTTCTGAACCATTCAAGGTTCGACACGTGCGAGCATCGCCCATAACAGTCTCACCAACTGCGCCAGCCAACAACTCGTAGTCGATATGGACCACGATCTCAGCACGAGCGGGCCGATCACACGAAGCACCACCAAGAGAACTACCAGTCGGGCCATCTGGGCGACTTTGCAATAAAGCCACCATCGCCAACGCTCGGCGATGATCGTTGGGCTCAACTGATGCATCACATTCAACTGGGACTTCTCGATCACCCGAGTGAAACATCGCTTCGACTCCGGCGTCAAGCAACGACGCAACTATTGATCCTCGTTCGGGGTCAAACTTGCCAAACAAATTGGTCATTCCATCGGCATCAACCCAGTGACGAAGAAAGGTCTGACGGCGTTGCTTCTCGAATCGGCCAACACCACCGTCATCAGTCAACGCTTGGGCGGTTCGCCGTACAAATTTTGTGAACTCATCGGCAGTCATGGTTTGAGCCGTCACCAAAAGTTCGGGTGCTCGTTCAATCAATTTGTTTGATTGCTCGCCCAAAATCTTGAGACCGCTTGACAGTGCATCAAGATGAGCAGATGTGACGTTGCCTTCGGCCAAGGCGTCACCGAAAACTGGAACCGACCCGATGGTTTCGGTGCGCGCCATTACTTTGCGAACATCTGAAGTTGATAATCCGCTTTCACGAATGAGTTCAACTTCGGGCATCACAGAATTAAGTTCTGACATAGTTGCGACCAAACGTGATTGCAGCGAATCAAGCCACGCTTGAAGACAGCGAATATCGTTCAAACCTTCACGAAGCACAACAATCGAACCGACCGATTTGTCATTCACGGCTAGAGCTTGTACCCGCTCAATAACCCTGGAAATACTCACGATTTTCACCTCCCAACGAAACGACTAAGAAACAGACGTCGCGGGAAGTCGACAAGTTAAAGATACATCAGGGGTGCAACAAAGTCAACCAAAAAAGTGAATGATCACAAAACTTTTTTTAAAAGTTTTGTGCCGAGATATTTCTTGCTTAGCCGCGAGCAGCTTCAACGACCGGCAAGAAACGTTCGGGGACATCGAGCCAATCTTCGGGCTTTTCAATGTCTTGCCAAAAGTTATGTTCAAGTGTTAACTCAACAAAGCCAGCCTCACGACACGCAGTCGCATCAGCAACGAGTGCGGCCATGTTGTCGCCGTCGGCAGCACGTGGCGCAAGCGGTCCTTGAATAAACGAGCGATAGTAAACCTCGAGCGGCTTTTGATCAGCGCTTCGTTCGTCGTTTAATCCTGCAACGATTTTCTGCACTTTGCTGATTGGCATGCCTGCCGGATTCCATGCATCAAACCATTTAGCTGTACGTGCCATACCGTCGGCCGACCACATTCCCGACAACAACTTTGGTCGTGGACTCTGCACGGGCTTCGGACTCACGAACGAACTCGGTATCGAAAAGACGGGTCCTTCATACGACACCGGATCTTCTTGCCAACACGCCAACATCGCCGGAATGAAATCATCCATACGGCGACCGCGAGTTTCAATTTCGGTGCCGGACGCAGTGTGCTCTTCAGCATTCCAACCCACACCAAGACCAACAATCAAACGGCCGTTGCACATCTGGTCAATAGTGGCCAAACGTTGCGCTAGCGGAACCGGCCAGTGATTACCTGCTACCAAAATGCTGGTTCCTAAACGAACCTTTGAGGTGATGCCGGCGACAAAGGCCAGTGTCTCAGTGGGCGCGAACACCGACTTGTACTGAGGAGGCGGCAGGCGATCGGGTCCGCCATATCCACGAATCGGCTTTTCGGGATACATGAAGTGATCTTGCACCCACAGTGCCTCATACCCCATCGCTTCAGCACGACGAGCAAATTCAGCGACAATGTCGGCCCGTACATGGGGGCCGAGTTGTGGCAAACACAATCCAACACCGGTCACGAGAAATCCTGCTCAGTAGTTCGTAATGCGACCGGCATCAATGCCGTTGCGGAACAATTCATTGAGATCTTCATCAGCGGTGACCAACAACGCATCAAGCCATCCGTGCACATACTGAGCGCCACCTTCGTTGCGTCCGAAGTGCAGAACCTTCTTCGCTCCGGTCTTCACGGTGCGCTGAATCTTCAACCCAGTTGCATAGTCCTCATCACGAACAACGTTCTCAAGGAACAAGATTTGCTTATTGGCGGCTTCGATGAACTCTTCGGTTTTGGGCGCCGTCGAAATGAAGTCGAGATAGGTCACCGACTCATCGGCGGTTGCTCCAGGGAACACGCGAGCGACCTGATAAATCTTGTGACCGTCAATTTCGAAACCAGCGATTGAACCGTGTGGGAAAACACTCCATACGCCACCAGTCAAAACTGACTCGGGCCACTCAGAAGTTGGGCGACCTTCGAGCTTCGCCCAGTTGCCACGCGGACCTGTCACACGTTGGTGCGGTCCG
>CAEZYH010000123.1_pt1 | contig 5789 bp, 6 predicted proteins | sample 7265461 | NCBI WGS metagenome assembly CAEZYH01 (sample SAMEA6813929, study PRJEB35770) | freshwater metagenome | biome: Freshwater; feature: Freshwater reservoir; material: water | place: Czech Republic | collected 2017-04-14 | depth 30m m | reverse complement strand
GACGGAACAATTAATATTCTGAGAGCAGCGACCGAACATCGGATTTCAAAATTGGTGTATGTGTCAACTCCGTCTGTTGCTCATGTCGGTCATGCGATCGAGGGAGATGTTGCGAAGCCTGCGACGACTGGGCGAAAGCATGCTCACTACGCTGAATCCAAAGCACAGGCTGAAATTTTGGCGCTTCAAGCAAACAGTGCAGAACTTGGCGTTGTCGCATTGCGTCCCCATTTAGTGTGGGGGCCAGGTGATACTCAGTTAGTCGGCCGGATTGTTGATCGAGCACGACAAGGTCGTTTGGTGATGGTTGGCTCGGGTCATGCCTTGGTTGATTCAACCTATATTGACAATGCAATCAGCGCTCACATCGCTGCCCTTGATGCAGTTGCTCCTGGCTCGGTGTGTGCTGGACAGGCGTATGTCATCTCGAACGGTGAACCCCGAACAGTGAACGAATTAATGAGCCGTATCTGTCTAGCGGCCGGAGTTGAGTTCTCACCAAAACATATTCCGGCGGTGATCGCACGAAATATTGGAAGTGTGGTTGAGCGCATCTGGCCACTCATTCGAAAAGATGAACCACCGATGACTCGTTTTGTTGCCGAGCAGTTGGGTACTGCGCACTGGTTTGATCAGCGACCAGCACAAGAAGATCTCAATTGGAAGCCAACGGTGAGCCTAGATGAGGGCTTCGTTCGGCTCGCTCAGTGGTTCGCACAGACGGCTTGAAGAATCTCTGTCAGATTTCGTAAGTGGCAATGACTGGTGCATGATCTGACCAGCGGGTGTCATAAGACGGGGCGCGATCAACAAATGCGGCGGTTGAAGTTTTGGCGAGTTCGGGGCTAGCAATGTGGTAATCGATTCTCCAACCGGCGTTGTTATCAAATGCCTTACCGCGCCACGACCACCATGAATATGGGCCAGCGACATCACCAGCATGTTGTCGCAAAACGTCAACCCAACCATGTTTGTCAAACATCTCATCAAACCAGGCTCGTTCTTCGGGAAGGAAGCCAGCACTCTTGAGGTTGCCCTTCCAATTCTTGAGATCAAGTTCTTTATGAGCGACATTGAGATCACCCGTGAGAAGAAGCAGATTTCCGGTAGTCCGCATATCAAGCATGCGCTTTTTCATAGCAGCGAGAAATGCGTACTTTTCAGTCATTCGTTCGAGTGATTCAGCATCTCCTGTATGAACGTATGCCGAAACGACTGACAAGGTTTTTGTTTTACTGATTTTGATATCAGATTGAATCCAGCGGCCAGTGAAGTTATGGACTTTGTGATCAGCGCCTATCTGGGATGCAACGATGGGCAATCGACTTGCGACCGCAACACCAGCACGACCTTTTTGGTTGCATTCAGCATGGGCGACATGCCAGCCATCACCCATGAGCTCGGCCACTAATTCATCAGGGCAACGAACCTCTTGCATCGTGATGATGTCAGGTTGACGCTCGTCAATCCAGGCATGCATACCGTTCTTCACCGCGGCACGAAGTCCGTTTACATTGACAGAAGCGATAGTGATCGTCATATAAAGATCGTGGCATAGAACAGCGAATGCCGCCGAGTTCTTGGGTTATTTTGTGACTTCTATTCGACGGTATTTTGTGTTGCAAGAAAGTCCTTCATCACAGCGGTGTGAAGCCCAGCAAACCTTGGTGAAACTGGTGGCGAAAAGTGGTGATAGGACGGTCATTCTTGCCACCAGAATGAATATGGAAAGTTCAAGTTGGGGTGCACAGATCATTGTCATGAGTGTTGATCGGTAAGAATAGTCATCATGACCGAGCAAGCCTTTGAACCAACCAGTGATCGGCTCTTGCCCGAGCTCACTGTGAAACAAGAGATCGTTCTCTTGGCTCGCACCTTGTGGCGCGAAGGATACAACGACCACTTAGCCGGACATATCACGGTCAATATGCATGATGGGACCCTGCTCTGTAATCCGTGGTTGCTGTTATGGAATGAACTTCGACCTGAGCACATCATTCGTATTGATATGGATGGCAACTTAGTTGAAGGTGATTGGCCGGTTCCGCTCGGAATCCCGTTGCATCTTGAATTACACAAAGCGCGCCCTGATGTTGAAGTAGCGGTGCACAATCACCCTTTGTTTGGAACGGTGTGGGCAGATCTTGGTGAGGTACCACCAGCACTCGATCAATCAAGTGTTCTCGGTGGTGGTGGAGATATCGCTCTAGTACGCGAATACGGCGGAAGTGTCGATGATCCTGGTTCTGCAGCATTAGCTGTCGCTGCAATGGGCGATGCCGAACTGGTGTTACTTGCTGGGCACGGCACTTTTGTACTTGGCAACTCGATTCGCGCGGTCCATCAACGCGCAGTTGCGCTCGAGCAACGCTGTCAGCGTGCGTGGCATGTTCGAGTTGCTGGTGGTGACATGACGTCACCTTTACCTCAGTGGTATATCGACCGAATGAAAAACTCAGATGGCGATAAGTTCCATGGTTTTTGGGAAGCCATGGTGCGCCAAGAGTTACGCGCAGACCCAACTCTTTTGAACAATTCTTGACAGAGTAGAGATATGGCCGCAGTCGTTCAGATCGTTGTATCGCCACATGGCTTCACTGCTAACGATGTCGGACCGATCGCAGTTGAAAGTGATCATGCTGATGATTATGTAGCTGCTGTTATTGCGGCGCTTGAGGGAATTGACTTCAGCAATCTTTCAAATATTACGGTTGATGGCAGTGAAGGTGGCCTTGTTGTTTTGAGCCATGATGGCACGCCGCTACGGCCAATCATTTGGGCAAGCGATACAACTTCGCAAGCTGATGCGCAGTGGTGTCTCAAGAAAAATGACGAGCAATGGTGGACAACTGAAGTTGGGGTAGTTCCAAGTCATCTGCAAACCGTGACCAAGTTGTCATGGTTGCATCGCAGTGAGCCTGAGACTTGGAACAAGATGTGCGTGGCATGTTCGCCGGCTGATTACATTCGTTGGCGGTTGGTGAATGGCTTGATGGGCTCAATGGTGACGAGCCCACATGATGCTGAACGAACGGCTATGTGGTTGGCGAAGAACAATATGTATAGCCAAGCTGTATTGACATTGATTGATAACGAGCGTGATTGGTCAAAGTGTCTGCCAACGGTCAAACCGGCCGGAGCCATTGTGGGTTCACTATTTGGCACATTAGTGAACCTGTAAACCCTCTGTTCACCTCGTGGTTACCTGTGAGCCAACTTGCGGCAAATTGAAACAATTAGTTTGAGCGCGTGAGACATTGGGTAGTCGGATTGATCGCGGGTGCAACGTTATTGGTCGTTGCGTGTGGACAAGAAAATCCCAGCGCGACATCAAGCGACGACACGCATTCGATCGGCCGAGCAACAAATGCTGTTGAGGATTTAGATACTTCGTCGACTCAGTCGACTGCAACAACCACTGCAGAGACTGTGGACTCATCGCCGGAGAATTCTTCGACAACAACACCAAAAAGTAAATCCGGCCAATCCGCTACAACTTCGGTTGTCAAAAATCAATCATTGACGACAATCCAAGCAGGCGCCGCTGTTGAAGGTACAACGCCAGTGATCAGCGCTGCACCTTCCAAGACGCGACCGACTCCGACGATTGCGCCCGAATGTGATGTGATGCCCCTGGCCGACTGTCGCAATGTTGACCTCAGAGGTCTTGATCTGTATTACGCGAATTTTCAGGGAGCAAATTTGGCGGGTGCAAACTTGTCGGGGATGGACCTCACCGGTGCCGATTTCACTGATGCCAATTTGACGGGAACCAACCTCATTGGTGCGACGCTAGATTTTGGCTTTTTCTTTAACACCAACCTGACGGATGCAAAATTGACGCGCGTCTCAATGGACGGCATCGTGTGGGATGAAACAACAATCTGGCCTACGGGCTTCGTACCGCCTGATTACTGATTCATTGACTATTGTTCTCTTAGATCACTGTGTTCACTGAGATCGGGGAGACAACAATGGAAGAGAATTTCTACACCGCAGCCGCAGCCTTGAACGGAGCTGGCATCCTTGATGTCAAGGCGATGGAAACTATTTACCGTCTCGAGTGCAGCGGTGAGCATTTCTACAACATGTTGGCTGAACGCATCGGCAACGAAGAAGCGGCCGAACTCTTGCGTCGTAATGGTCGCGAAGAATTAGCGCATGCTCGTCGTATTGCTAAGGCAATTTCAATTCGCCTTGGTCACGAATGGGAGCCATCTGCAGAAATCGCCACATTGTTACCAATTCCGATGCCAGATGAAATTTCTGTTGAAATGTTTCACGGCATTGTGCAAGGAGAAATGAGCGGTGATGCGGGTTACCAGGCTTGGGCCGATCAAGAAACCGATCCTGAAGTTGAAAAATTGTTGCGACTGAACGGTCGTGAAGAAACCATTCATGCTGGACGCGTGAATCAAGTTCTTGAAATTCTGTCCCGCTAAGAAACAAGAAATCTAAAAAGTGATTCTCTAGATTTCTGGTGCTCGATATTTTGACGGGATATCAACCGTGCCACGACGTGACTGAATTTTCCACTCACCACTTTCACGAATGATTTCATCGTGATGTTTGCCAATCATAGTGACATGCGGTTGACCATTTTTGTCACGATGAATAACAGTCCACATCACCTGTGACGTAGCCGTATCTCCGTGCAAATCGATTTGTGGGCTGCTGACGATATGGAACGAAGAGCCGACTAAGCCTTCTAACGTTTGAGCCATGAGAGCACGAATTTCGGTACGACCAGTGGCACGCCCAATGGGGCCAAGGTTCACGGTTCCCTGCATCGCAAAGAGTTGGGCATAGGCATCAAGGTCGCCCGCATCAAGTGCCAGCCCATAGTCAATAAAGAGCTGTTGAATCGCCAATATGTCTTCAAGTCGTCGTAAGCGTTCTTCAAGAGTCGGGCTCATGACACCAGCGTAGGTTGCCCGTAGGCAAGACTGTGGGTACGACCTCGCAGTGAGGCGTTCCTGAAACGGACTTGTATGAACATCCTGGTTATCGGCGCTGGTGGCGTCGGTGCATCTATGGCTTCCATTGCGGAAAGCCGATCTTTTTTCACAACCTTCACCTTGGCTGATGTTGCACTTGATTCAGCCGAACGAGCCATTGCAGCTTTGGACGACCCTGGGCGTTTTCGGGCGGTTCAATTAGACGCTCGAAGCGAAGACAACATCGTTGCTCTCATTCGCGAAGTAGACGCCGACATCGTGGTGAATGCATGCGACCCACGACTGAACGAGCCGATCTTTCGTGCCTGCTTCAGTGCTGGGGTTCATTACGTCGATATGGCGATGAATCTCAGCCGTCCGCACCCCACCGATCCGTATCACCAGGTCGGTGACATCTTGGGTAAAGAGCAACTTGCAGCGCATGATGCATGGATTGACAAAGGTTTACTCGCATTGGTCGGTATGGGTGTTGAGCCTGGATTGTCTGATGTATTTGCGCGTTATGCCAGTGATCACCTATTCGACTCCATTGATGAGATCGGTGTTCGTGACGGCGCCAATTTAGCGATTGAGGGCTATGACTTTGCACCAACGTTTTCTATTTGGACAACAATTGAAGAATGTTTGAACCCACCATTAGTTTGGGAAAAGTCACGCGGCATCTTTACCACGAATTGTTTTAGTGAGCCAGAATTATTCCATTTTCCTGAAGGTATTGGCCCTATTGAATGCGTGAATGTTGAACACGAAGAAGTGTTGTTGATGCCTCGCGAGATTGAGTGCAATCGAGTGACCTTTAAGTACGGACTCGGTACCGACTTCATCAACTGG
>CAEZYH010000109.1_pt1 | contig 6735 bp, 8 predicted proteins | sample 7265461 | NCBI WGS metagenome assembly CAEZYH01 (sample SAMEA6813929, study PRJEB35770) | freshwater metagenome | biome: Freshwater; feature: Freshwater reservoir; material: water | place: Czech Republic | collected 2017-04-14 | depth 30m m | reverse complement strand
GGCGCTGAGGGACTCGAACCCCCGACCTCCTCGGTGTAAGCGAGGAGCTCTAACCAACTGAGCTAAGCGCCCGTCTAGAAGTGGAAATCCTACCGCCACCTGGGTCGTTCAAAACGAGAAATAGCGGGTATCCACGATGTACGCGCCCCGCGCTACTACGGTTTTTCTTGTGGCAACCCGCCCTGGTGACGCTGAAAGCGAACTCCTTCGACAATATCTAGATGACATCGGGACGTACCCGTTGCTCAACGCCGATGATGAACGTCGTCTCGCTTCTCTCATTTTGGCCTCACGCGTCGCCCAAGAACGACTCGATTTTGACCCAGCACCCAAGGGTCGCGAACGCACCGAACTGATGCGGACCCTGCACGCTGGCGATGATGCCCGGGCCCAATTCATCCAGTGCAACTTGCGTTTGGTCGTCAGTGTGGCCCGACGCTACGAGGGCGCCGGCCTCGGGCTGTTAGATCTCATCCAAGAAGGCAACCTCGGTCTGATGCGCGCGGTTGAAGGTTTTGACCACGAAAAGGGTTTCAAATTCTCGACCTACGCAACCTGGTGGATTCGCCAGTCGATCGGTCGGGCCCTAGCCGATTCATCACGAACCATTCGTGTGCCATCGCACGTGCGCGAGGTCTATTCGCTCATCGATCAAAGCACCGAAAAACTGGCTGCTGAACTTGATCGCCAACCAACAGTTGAAGAAATCGCCGAACTATCGGGCGTCAGCGCCGAACGAGTTGCCCTCGTTCACCAACACCGTCGCCCGTTGGTTTCGTTATCCACTCCCCTCGACAATGACGGTGACTCAGAACTTGGCGATCTCATCGCCGATGAAGGCGCAATCTCGCCATTTGAGTCAGCCGCTGCTGCACTCGAGAAGAGGGCCTTGGTTCAGCAGTTGCGCCGCCTCGAAGAACGCGAAGAAGAAGTGTTGCGCGCTCGCTTCGGTATCGACAATCATCCAATGACACTTTCTGAAATCGGCGAGAAACTCGGCATCACGCGCGAGCGCGTCCGCCAGATTGAATCTCGAGCCCTAGGCAAGTTGCGCCATCCCAGCGTGTCGCGAGTATGGCATGAAGGCCAACGCTCTGCAGACGCTGTCTGATTAGTTGCTACAACAGTTTTACAACGGCAACTTGTGGCGCGTCGCCAAAGCCTGATCAAAGATTCCATTCGGTGCCGCCACCGGAGTACGTCGAGCCGCATGATCAAGAACAATCAGTTCGCGGCCCTGAGCATCTTCAACTCGCACACCGACTTCTTGGCAGATCAAATATGCCGCGGCGTAATCCCATACTCCGTGGGCACTCGGGCTCATATCAATGAATGCATCAACTGTTGAATCAGCGACATAACAAATATCTATTGCAGAAGCACCAAACGATCTGAACTGTGCCCAACCCGCTTCATCTGGCGGACGACCCGACACTGCAACGAGTGCCGCATTCCATTCAGTCAGCGGTTGGCGCGACAATGCAACGCCATTTCTGAAAGCACCTTGACCCCGCGTTGCCCACCAACGCGTTCCAACTGCCTGATCGACGACAAGAGCCACCAATGGACCAACCGAGTCAACGGCACACAACGACGTGGCGTAATGCGGTATTCCCCGACTCGCATTCGTCGAGCCATCAAGCGGATCAATGATGACCACGATGCTCCGGTCAAGATTCTCTGAGCCACTTTCCTCGGAGAGTATTCCCACGCCAGCGGCACGCAACATATCTAAGGCAACTTGATCCACTACTAGGTCGGCCGAGTATTGGGTGTCCCGAAGACCAGACGGACCCCAATCTTCAATGCCTTTCAGAGCAGTCCCGATTGCATCTGCTACATCATTCAGCAACTGGAGTATTTGGGTTGCATCCATCTCAACGAGGGTAGTGCGCTCATTGCCCATTATCCTGAACCCTGTTTCAAAGGACGGTTATGGCTTTCATCGATGTTGCAGGATTTGTCTCCGACATGAAGAGTCACGCCATTGATCATGGCTTTCACGTGCACGACGAACGCCACTTTGTTGAGACGTATTCACTGCGCCAACTGTGGGAAGTAGATCTGCATCCCGAAGAAGCTTGTGATGGTCCGATTGACCTACATCTCTCGCTCGAAGTAGACCCTCGTGCCCTCTTAGGTTTCGAAGATGAAATGGGCAAACTTGAAGACCCATCGGACGAACCGCCTCAGGGTTTTGAGTTTCCATTGCTTTTCACCTGGACCCTTCCCCCACTCACAAGCCGACCCGACCTGCTGGTACTTGCAACCGACCTTGCCGGGGTTGGCGGAACCGATTTACCGCTTGAAGTTTCGGCGATTGATTCAACTGCTTCGGTCATTGACGCCCCAGAACATCGATTGTCAATCGTCGCACGCCTGAGCGTGTCGCTTGCCGATGTGTACGCCAACGACGATTCATCTTTTTGCGGCGTCCTTGAGAAATGTAGTGAGGTCAGTTTGTTCCTTCTCGAAATAGCCCCGTCATGGATGTCTGAATCGTGAAGTTTTGGGTAATTACATGTCTCACACAGTCGGGCATGAAATACTGAGATCATGAATGTTGCCGAACTCATCGACATCTTGCGCGACCTCGACCCTGAAACAATCGTCGAAATGGCCATCGTTGCCCCAGTGACCGATCGCTCCGATGACATCACCGTTGATCAATACGAAGTTGAAGGCGTACTGCCTCGCGACCCGGCCGATCACGATGGTGAATCTGTTGTTTGGTTAATCGGCGGCGAAGCACACGATGTCGACGAATTCGTTGATGCCATCGAAGGTGCTGGCGACAATGTGCAAACTGGCGAATACGCCGATGTCATTGACATCGAGCGCGGCGCCGAAGCCCGCAAGGCCATCTTCGGAGTCTGAGCTCACTCGGTCATCAAACAGGGTGCAATGACCACACTGCGCCATACCCATCGGCGAGAATGAACCATGGCATTTGGTCAACCCGCTGGTCCCCCAGCATCACATTCGCAGATGAAGCAGTTGCTTGAGCTTCTTAATGCTGCCGGCCACACCGACTTTCGTGATGCTCGCGGTCCCATGCAATTCAATCAACGTCAAGCCGGCGGAAAATTCACTCGTCAAGAAGCCGAAGACTTCATTGCCCAACTTGAAGCCGAGGCTGAACTCTTGATTGACACTCCCCCAGAAGTTGTCGTCGCGCGATCAATTAAGCCAACTCCACGAGTGACTAGTTCAGAGAAAACAGTGCGTGATTTGCCCGATTCGGTTTTGGCTGCCGAACTACAGCGTCGCGGCTGGATTGTCGTCGAGCCGTAAACAACACTCTTGTCTAGTCAGTACAGATTTACTCGGCGAATAGCGGCGACGACATCAGACAGTCAGCCGTCGACAGATTGCTTGCCGTCGGAATGTCGTACACCACCGCAATACGCAAGAGGGCTCGAACATCTGGGTCATGAGGTTGTGGCTCAAGCGGATCCCAAAAGAAAATCAGCATGTCGACTTGTTGTTCGCAGATCATCGCCCCAAGTTGCTGATCGCCGCCGAGTGGACCACTCTTCAAGCACTTCACGTTCAGGCCAACCATTTCGATCAACATGCGCCCGGTCGTCCCAGTCGCGACAAGCGAATGCTGGCTAAGACGTTCTTTGTTGTTCTTGGCCCACTCAATGAGCAGGTCTTTCTTGTGGTCGTGGGCAACGAGCGCAATGGTGTGAGTAGCCATACCGCCACTCTTCCACATGACAAGCCCTACTAGAACGACAAATTGGGCAGATGGAGATTGAAATTAATGACCCATTGACACAGGGTCTTAATGAACTTATGTTGAGGACTTCACAAGAATAAATGACCATTGGGGGAAATTATGTATCAGGTACAAAGGACAGGTCGCTTCAAAGGAAGTATGACCTCAAATATTGCTTTGGCCGTTGAAGCCAGCAAGTTATACGAAGAAATCACCGGAGCGCCGCTCGCTGCCTGGATCGCCAGTGCCGGAATGCCGACAGGAACACTTGGTTGGTCATCCTTGTTTGAAACTCTCGATGAATTAGCGACACGTAATGGACTAATACTTGCCAGTGCCAAGTGGAGCAAGCTCGAAGACAAGGGTGCAATTAATGCGACCGAGTGGGGCGTTGATCAAATCGCGCAAGTCATCGTTTGGCCAGCGACAACTGGCCCTACGGCACCAGTTGGTTCACAAGTTCTGCAATCGTTAGTGCGAGCCAATCAAGGCGCTGACCCCATGGAAATGTTGCAGTGGGCTACCAAGATGGCCGAAGTAGCAGGTCGGGTTTCAGGCGCATCATCAGGACTGTCGCAGTTTGGATTCGGTCCCGACTGGGGCGCATACTCCTTCACGTCGCTCTTCACAGATTCAGCAGCATTGGATGCGGGCATGGCAAAGAACATGGCAAGCGCCGAGTACCTCGGTGTCTTCATGGAGGGCCGCAAGTACGTTGATATGTCATCAATGCGACGAGTCATGTTTGCCAAACTCGCCTAATAATGAACGCTTAAGTCGGCAATGCCGGCAAACAAAAAGACGTGGCCCCGATTGTTCAACAGAACATTCGGGGCCATTTCATATCTTCAGCATTATGTATGACGCATTATCTAGAGCTGTCTTGGTGGGGCGGGCAGGACTTGAACCCGCGACCAAGGGATTATGAGTCCCCTGCTCTAACCAACTGAGCTACTGGCCCGTTTACTCGCTATGAATCTAGCAAGCGTGTCATGTTTTGGGTTTTGGGATTATGGCGTGAGGAAACGAACGATTACTACGCCTGAGCCACCGGGAAAAGCAACAACTCCACCACCGCCACTGTGGGGGCGAGCAGCTGATTGTCCATTTGAACCGCCGTCAACAGAAATAGGGAACACGGTGCCATTTGCTTGAGACCAACCCTCAACGCCGCCGCCACCGCCATAACCAAGAGTTGCTCCTGTGATATTTGATTGCACGCCGATACCGCCTGCAGTGCCATACTCATTGGGGCAGTCGTTGCCGCCAGGGCCGCCGGCACCGCCGCCACTGCCTGGCGAATTATTGCAGCTGTTGTAACTGTTATTACCTCCGGAATGACCGTTGCCGCTGTCACCGCCTTTGTTTAGCAATAGGTCGGACAAGGTATACGTTGTGTCTGGAGTCCCTCCACCGTCAGCAGAAATACTGTCAAAGTTTGATGGGCTTCCGCTCGTAGATATTGCGAGTGGCGGGTCTGAGTTATCGCAATAAGTCATGTGCTTCGATCCAACCGTGCCACCAGCCCCAACCGTGATGTTGACTGTTGAGCCCCCAGTTACCGACGTCGTGCCAGTCAAGACTTCTCCACCACCACCTGCACGCGGATTTACGAGATTACAAATGCCTTGATCGCCCGCGCCTCCGCCGCCCACCACCAGATAACGCACTGACGTCACGCCGTTAGGGACAATCCAATCGCAAGATGCAAGCGACACAAATGTCAATATTGTGTCTAGACCGCTAGTTGATGTATCTGTGCCAACACATGATAAAGGTTCTATGGTTGTTGAAGTTGTTGCGTTGGTACTGGTTCCCGACGATTCGATCGAGAGGCTATTTACTGATTCGGCTGCAACTAGTTGATCGAGCGTGTACACAAACCCAGTTGAATCTGCACTCGCAAGTGCGGCACACGAACTTGATACATCAGTCGCAAACGTTGTATCCAACAACACAAACAGACCATCATCACTATCGCACAACGGCACAACAGCACCACCAGAGTCATACATCTTGATCATCAAAAATACCCCAGCGCATGTCGTGTCATTGACGCCAGACACCGTGATGTCTGACAAAACGAATGCTGAAGTATTTGTGTCATAGGTGGATGTTGGAGTAATCGTGATCGAATTATCACACCCTGTAGTCATCACGGTGCCCTGACCAAACTCAACAGTGTTATCGCTATTAATCGAAATAGACCCAGCAAGAGTTGAGCCAACTGTCGGAACCAAAATCAACGCGGCCACACCCAACACCACAAACAATCGCCGGCGGCTCGCCCACGAACGCTTCACAACACGTGGATCAAAATTCAACATCAACTACATCATCACCCACAACCCACACCACAAACACCAATAACCACGAGATGTAGTGCTGCCCCTACCCGCACCAAACAACACACTGGGTTAACCCAGCGTTACACCAACATCGAGCACTACTCACCACAAATACACAAATAGTTAGAAAGACCGCACTGGACGCACGTTGGCCTCGACGTGCTTTCCATAATAAGGTTGCGGATAGCCGGATGAAAATAAGACAGCCCAAGATGTGGTATGAACCTTCTCAGAAGAACTCAAATAGTAATAGGGCGAAAAACCCTCAGTTCGTATGGAATACATCTCCAACAATTCATCTTTCGATGGCAAAAACCAATCCTCGTACACAACACTATTCACAGTCACTGTATACGCATCAGCAAGTCGGGCTGCAATATCTTCAGTCAAACAACCAGCCAAAATATCGAGAGTGTTCTGTTCACCAGTGCCAATTGCCGTCCCTTCAGCACCAGGTATCGGATCACCCATACAACCCCACACCGCTCGCGGATCGGCATACCCTGATACACAATTGTGTTGCCAGCCGGCACACGCCGCCTCAAAATATTGTGAACCAGCAGCGCGATGCATATCCACATAAAAGATTGTGCCGCCACCAGGACCAGGATCCCCCACGCTGAACAGAGCGGTTTCTACCCACTGTGCATACAGGTCGAAATC
>CAEZYH010000108.1_pt1 | contig 6834 bp, 3 predicted proteins | sample 7265461 | NCBI WGS metagenome assembly CAEZYH01 (sample SAMEA6813929, study PRJEB35770) | freshwater metagenome | biome: Freshwater; feature: Freshwater reservoir; material: water | place: Czech Republic | collected 2017-04-14 | depth 30m m | reverse complement strand
GCGCGGCTGTCGCTCGCGATCACGCGGTAATGAGGCTGCTTGGTCTTTCCGACACGTGTAAGGCGTAACTTGACTGACATTCGGCGATAACTCCTGATTCAAGCGCCTAGAACCAGTCCAGGCAGACACTGAAGGCTAACCCGAAAGCACCCCTTCCCCAACGCCACGAAGCAAGTCTTGGCTGGTCGCACTTAGCGTGACGGGGGGAAACCGGGGAATCCGCCACCAGGAGCTCCGCCCCCAAGGCCGTCGCCAAAGCCGCCGCTTTGACCAGGTAAGCCAGCTGCCCCAAGGCCACCGAGGCCGGCCATCGATGACATCTTGCGCTTGCCCTTTTTGCCAGTGGTCATTCCACCCATGCGCTTCATCATCTTTTGCATCTCGCCGAACTGCTTGACCAGACGGTTCACCTCGGCGATTGAGCGACCGCTACCAGTCGCAATGCGCTGGCGACGACTGCCGTTGATGATCTCGGGCTTGCGACGCTCCTCTTTGGTCATCGAGCGAATAATGGCTTCGACTGGCTTCAGTTCATCGTCGCCGATCTTGGCATTCTTCAACTCTTTGGGCATTCCGGGCATCATGCCCATCAACCCGCCAAGTGGCCCCATCTTCTTCAGCGACTGCATTTGCTCTAAAAAGTCGTCGAGCGTGAATTCGCCATCGAGCAACTTGGTCGCTGCTTCTTCGGCCGCATCTTTTTCGAAAGCCTGCTCGGCTTGTTCGATAAGGGTGAGCATGTCGCCCATGCCCAAAATTCGTCCCGCCATACGATCGGGATGGAACTGTTCGAACGCATCAAGTTTTTCGCCTGTACTTGCGAAGGCAATCGGACGACCAATAACTTCTTTGACCGATAGCGCCGCACCACCGCGCGCATCGCCATCGAGCTTCGACAAAATCACGCCGTCGATTTGCAAGGTGTTGTGAAAAGCCTCGGCAACGTTGACGGCATCTTGACCGGTCATCGCGTCAATCACTAAGAACGTGTAGTTCGGGGTGATCTGATCGGAGATCTCACGGATCTGCGCCATCATCTCGTCGTCGATTGACAAACGACCGGCGGTGTCAACAATCAAAACGTCTTTACCTAGTCGACGCGCTTCAGCAAGTCCGCGAACTGCGGTGGTGACCGGATCACTTGGATCACTGAACACCGGAACATCAATTTGCCGACCGAGTGTGCGCAACTGTTCAACAGCGGCGGGACGCTGCAAGTCGGCACCAACAAGCAGTGGGTGACGACCTTGCGACTTGAACCACTTCGCCAACTTGGCCGAGTTGGTAGTTTTACCTGAACCTTGCAAACCAGCCATCAACACCACGGTGGGCGGACGACTGGCGTAGGTGATCTTGAGAGTTTCGCCACCAAGAATGTTGGTGAGTTCTTGGTTAACCAGTTTGATGACTTGTTGACTCGGATCGAGCGCCTTTGACGACTCGATTCCGATGGCACCTTCACGAATTCGTGCAACGACATTACGAACCACGCTGAAGTTGACGTCAGCTTCTAAAAGTGCGGTTCGAATTTCTTTGAGAACTTCATCGACATCGGCTTCGGTCAATCGACCTTTGCCGCGAATTCGTTTAAAGATTCCGTCGAAACGATTGGAGAGATTGTCGAACATAGCAACCCTGAGGCTACCGCCCGACTTTCAGGCGGTGACGAGGTCAGCCTGCAACGACGGCGGTGACTTTGTCGGCTTTCACCGTCAAAGTCACACGATCGGTGCGGTAGTCCATGGTGAGAGGGAAATCTTCTCCGTCACGACTGCCAACTCGAACCGTCAAACCTTTGGCTTCGGCTGTCTGAGTGGCCTCGGCTTCGGACATGCCCAGCACAGTGTCTGCCACATCTTGAGCGACTGACATGTCGGGATCGACGGCTGGGTCAACGCTCGGCGTAGCAACAGCAGTGTCGGGAACTGGCACTTCGGTCATCGGGACTTCATTCACCGCATCAGCGACTTGCATGTACTCATCGGGCAAGGCCGAAACCGTGTAGCGACCGGCGTATCCGTATTCGTCTTCGGCTGCAATGAACGTGTAGCCAGGCACGAGATAGATCGAACCATCGGCTCCATAGAGCGTCACGAGTTCTTCTTCAACACCGACGATGGATATCTCTTGCACTACTGGCTCAGGAGCGTCGATCAATGGCATCACTTCGGTCGTCACAACATCAGATGATGGTGGCGCAGTCGTTACTGCCGCTTCAACATCAGACAATGCAGGTACGGGCATCGGAGTGGCATCCATTGCAGTGTCATATGCGTAACCGCCACGAACCATGGGTCCGCCCCAATTTCCGGCCTGCTGACTATTCAAGCGATCTATTGCTGCTGCAGTTCCAATGCGAGGGTAAGAAGCGCCGTCCTGAACATCAGCAAAAACTCCGCTAGCCCAGGTGATTGTCGCGTCAGCGCCATAACCGACATTCCAAGAGAGTGGGCTACGAATTCCGTCGATCTTGAGATACCCGTTCACGTTCGCACCCCACTCATCAGAGTACGAATCAAGGATGAGATCTTCGTTATTGATCCCAAGAACGGTCATGGTTGCAGCAAAGAGGGCTTCGGCTTCAGCCTTTGTCGGCACATTTTCGGGAGCTGCAGGTTCGGCACATATTTCGACGACAGGAGCCAGCGGATCAACCGATGGGTCAGCTGCCGTCGCTGACGACTGTTCATACACACATGGTTGTGAAGACATTGGCGACTGCTCCCAAGCGGGAGAGTAACTCCAATAACGCATCGCATCAGAGCCGACATACAACGTTGGAGTGGTTGTGTAATTACCTGACAAATAGCCGCCACCCTGATCTGCATCTTGGGCAACGAAATCTGCTGTCACGTCAAAGGCTTCTTTGAGTGCATTCATTGAATCGGTCGAGACATCGCCGGCGACCAATGTGTACACGCGAGCATCGCTGTCGAGCGCCGGCAAATCTGCGGCAGCAGTGAGGTGTTGCTGATAGCCCCACATCATTTTTTCATCCATGCCCTCAGAACTTGACATATCAGAAGCCGCCGGAGCCGTCGATGACCAGGCACCACCGGTAGCCAAAACCAAGATTGGCGGGCCCGAGGCATCGGGATCATCGCCACAGGACGACACGGCAAAGAGGGCGAAAACGGCGAGGGCGGGAACCAGGATTTTTCTCATACAACTGAGACGATGCCAGATCGCGAGTTAGTTCCCAACCCCCCAAGAAAATTTGGGAACTCAGTCATTTTTTTTGGTCACTGATTTGTGCTCACCCGTTGAAAAGAGCCGTCACATATTCATCTGGATTAAAAGCCACCAGGTCGCCAATGGTTTCGCCCAGACCAACCAACTTGATGGGAATTCCCATTTCGGTTTCGATGGCAAACACAATGCCACCTTTGGCCGAACCGTCGAGCTTGGTCAGAACGACTCCAGTGACGCCCGCGGCATCGGTGAATTCGCGGGCTTGCGACAAACCATTCTGACCAGTCGTGGCATCGATCACCAGCAAAACTTCGGTCACTTGACCGGGCTCACGATCGGCAATACGACGAACCTTGCGCAGTTCGTCCATGAGGTTCGATTTGTTTTGCAAACGGCCGGCGGTGTCACCAAGCACAAGATCGAATCCTTTGGCTGCGGCGCGTTGAATTCCGTCAAAGATCACCGAGCTCGGGTCTCCACCTTCGGCACCACGAACAAGCTCGGCACCCGAACGTTCGGCCCATGTGCCCAACTGTTCGGCTGCTGCAGCGCGGAAAGTGTCGCCAGCAGCAAGCACCAGCGAACGACCAAGTTGTGCTTGTTGCGCAGATACTTTGCCAATGGTGGTGGTCTTGCCAACACCATTCACGCCGACGAACAACCACACATTGATTCGGCCTTCGTCAAGTTGAGCAAAGTTCAATTCACGATTCGCACCTTCAAGACGCGATGTCATTTCTCGTTGTAACGCAACAAGAAGTTCATCAGCAGTGGTGATCTCTTTGGCTTTCACTCGCCCACGCAGCGAGTCAAGCAGTGCCTCAGTCACACCAATGCCGACGTCAGCCTTCAGTAATGCTTCTTCAAGGTCGTCCCATGTTTCGTTGGTGATTCCACCCCGAGCACGTACTCCCCCAAAAACGCCAGCCAACGACGACGCTGTTTTGCCCCAACGACTCTTGGGTGGTGCGAGCGTTTCAATGACTGTCTCGACAGCCTCCTCAACAACCGGAGAATCAGCGACTGGCTTTTCAGCAACCGGAGTCGATGTGATCGGCTTGGCTCCAGCGCTTTGACCCGAACGGCGATTCAGTACGACGACACCGAGGCCAAAGACCACAGCAACGACCAACAGGATCAACAAGAGAGTTTGCGTATTCATGCCGGTGCCTCTTTACTAAGCAGCGCCGCCGGAGACCCTTGAGGCCTTCTCGGTGACAACCTTTGATGAACCACCTGGCTGCATGCTGACACCCAATAAGCAGTCGCCTGCTTCCATGGTGCGCTTTTGGTGACTCACAATCAGCAACTGAGCTTCTTGGCGGAACTCATTAATCAAACCTAAGAAGCGATGAAGGTTGACATCGTCGAGAGCTGCTTCAACTTCGTCCATGACGTAGAACGGCGATGGACGACTGCGGAAGACTGCGAACAAGAAAGCCAACGCAGTAAGGCTGCGCTCGCCACCCGACAACAGACTCAATTTCTTGACGTTCTTACCACCAGGCTTGGCTTCAACTTCAATACCCGTGTTCAACAAATCATCAGGATTAGTCAGCACCAAGCGACCAGTTCCGCCTGGGAACAAGTTGCCGAACAGTTGTGTGAAGTTGACACTCACATCAGCAAAGGCTGATGCAAACACCGACTGAATTTCGTTATCGACAGCAGTGATCACACGCATCAACTCTCGACGCGTGTTACGCACATCTTCAAGTTGCTCTTCTAAGAACTTGTGACGCTCTTGCAATTCGTTGAACTCTTCAAGTGCCAGCGGGTTAATCGGCCCCATGAGGCGAAGTTCGCGTTCGAGATCACGGGTACGCGCTGGTGCAGTGATGCCTTCAGGAAGTTCGGGCATTTCAGCGGCTTCGGCCACTGCAGGCTCAACATCAAGGTCGCGACGCAATGTTTCAACTGTTGCCTCAAGACGCATCTTGACTTCGGCTTCTTCAACTTCAGAACGACGTGAACGTTCACGCACTTCTTCAAGTTCACGCTCGGTCGCCGATCGCTTTTTACGCATCTCGTCAAGATGCGTCGCTAAAGCCCGTACTTCATCGCTTTGACGACGACGCTTTTCGTGCAAGACGGCCAAGCGAGATTCGATGACATGGCGATGTGCGTCAACGATGAGCGACAGACGTTCGGTCGCAACGAGAATTTTTTCGATCTTTTCACGATGTCCAGCAGCTTCAGAGCGAGCAACGGCGTCAGCCTCAAGTCGTCGTTCGGTTTCGGCCAACCGAGCTTCAGTGAATTGCTTACGCTCAATAAGTCCGGCAGACCGCACTTCAAGGTCGCGACGACGACCCGACAACAACGCAGATTGAGCTTCAAGAGTTGCTCGGGCTTCGCCTCGTGCCTTGGCGGCTTCGGCTTCGGCTGCTTCTTCTCGTTCGAGTGAAGGAACAAGATGCTCGAGTTCGGAAACGCGTGCCTTGAGTCGATTGAGACGCTCTTCAATTTCGCCGAGCGTTGGCAATAGTCCTTCGGACTCAGTTGCGGCCTCACGGCGTTCGCTCTGCACACGAGCCAAGGCTTCAGATGCAGCAGTGAAGGCCGCGTCGTTAGCGTCAAGTCTCTTTTGTAGTTCTGATTCACGCGAACGGGCGGCTTGTTGTTCGGTTTGGGCAATACGTACCGCTTCATCACGAACGGCTAGATCGGCTTTCGATGATTCGGCATTGTTTAATGCATCTTCAAGCGCGGCACCTGTTGCGCCACCACCGGCTACCCCAATTCGCCAGCCCGTGGTCGTGAAGCGATCGCCCTCTGGGGTGACCGCGACCAAACGCGGATCACTCATGACTGCGTCAACAGCAGCGGTCCAATCTTTGACTTGCACCGAGGTCGCGAGAAGAAGATCAAGAAGATCGGAAACATCTTTGCGAGTTGAACGAACATGATCGCGAATTCGCAGTGCTCCCGATGGCACAAGGCCAGTGACGACAACTTCGGACTTAGCACCCAAAGCCAATACTGCACCCGAGGTTGACGCAGACCGCAGATGTGCCAAAGCACGACGTGCAGATTCGGTGTTTTCAACAACAACGGAAAGCAATGCTTCGCCAAGCGCTGCTTCAACAGAAGCTTCCCAACCTTCGTCAATAACTACAAGGTCAAGCAATGTTCCGACAACACCGGCAACATCTTTCAACTTTTCGGCTCCGGCACGGGCTCGAGCACTGTCAAGCGCTAATTGCAAAGCCTCACTACGGGCTTGCCAACGTGCGAGTTCGGATGCGACAGCATTGCGAGTTGACTGCGCTCTTTCAAGTTCGGCTTCGGCCGACAAACGTCGCGCTTCTGCTTCGGTAACTTCGTTAACGAGCGGTACCTCAACGGTTTGTGCACGTTCACATTCGTTGCGAAGACGATCGATTTCAGTTGTGTACCGGCCATCGCGCTCAGACAAAGCCTGCATGCGAGCCGACAAGCGACGATATTCAGAATCTGCTGATTCAACAGATGCGCGCAACGTACGCAACTCGCCACGAACTTCGGCAGCTGCACTTGCCGCTGAGGTTGTTGACGAAATGTGATCGAACAACGTGGCAGCTTCGTGACGCTCGCCTTCGAATGCGGCTTCGTCGTTGGCGAGTTCAAGGCTTTCGGGCTCGAGACGCTCCATCGCCGATT
>CAEZYH010000103.1_pt1 | contig 7134 bp, 4 predicted proteins | sample 7265461 | NCBI WGS metagenome assembly CAEZYH01 (sample SAMEA6813929, study PRJEB35770) | freshwater metagenome | biome: Freshwater; feature: Freshwater reservoir; material: water | place: Czech Republic | collected 2017-04-14 | depth 30m m | reverse complement strand
CTCTCAAGTCGGATTAAGACATTGATCAATCTTCGCGTGAGTTTGATACGTACGTACGGGCCACTCGTTGAAGCCGTCGATCAATTGAGTTCAAATTGGGCAGTGGCCAAAGATGTCATGCGCGAGCGTGACCGCGTCCTTGAGGTTCAGTTTCAGCGTTGGTTTTCGGGCGAACGCACCAAAATGAATGAGGATCGATTCGCGGCAATCGGAATCTTTTTGTCATATGACTCGCTACGTCAACTTGTTTTCGCCCTCGGGTCCCGCACCGAACACGTCGTCACGACCCTTGCGTCAGAAATGTTTGTCACGAAATCTCGCTAGGTCTGCAGTAGTCCACCCAAGACCCACCCGTCTGCCTGTACCCTCGTGATGCCATGGAAAACGGTGCCAACATCTCCGAAGAAGCCTTGCGGCGCCGAACTTTCGCCATTATTAGTCACCCTGACGCCGGCAAAACCAGCCTGACCGAAAAATTCTTGTTGTATGCCGGTGCTATTCAAGATGCCGGCTCAGTTCGAGCCCGCGCCGGGCAGCGTTCGGCCACATCCGACTGGATGGAAATGGAGCGCCAACGCGGCATCTCCATTTCATCAACCGTTCTGCAATTCCCATATGGCGACCACGTCTTCAATTTGCTCGACACACCTGGCCACCGCGACTTCAGTGAAGACACGTATCGCGTTTTGGCAGCGGTCGACGCAGTCATCATGGTGCTTGATACTGCAAAGGGAATTGAAGCCCAAACGTTGAAGCTCTTCAATGTGTGTCGTTCGCGCAACTTGCCCGTGCTCACATTCTTTAACAAGTTCGACCGCCCTGGACGCGATCCTCTTGAACTACTTGACGAAGTTGAGCAACAAATCGGATTGCGAGCAACACCGGCCACGTGGCCCGTCGGACAACCCGGAGACTTTCGCGGCACGATTGATCGCCGCACTGGGCTCTTCACCAAATACACGCGTACCGCGCGTGGTGCTGCTGAAGCCCCTGAAGAAATTATTGACGCCGAACGTGCAGCCGCCGAAGAAGGCGACGCGTGGAAAGTCGCACTAGATTCATGTTCGTTACTTGACGCGATCGAAGCCAACGTTGATCTGCCATCGTTCTTAGCAGGAAAGAGCACACCAGTTTTCGTTGGATCGGCTCTTACCAACTTCGGAGTTCGTGCACTACTTGATGCGGTTGCCGAGCTTGCTCCCCCACCGATACCGCGCTTCGACCTCGCCGAAAATGAACGGGCTCTCGAAAGCCCCTTCTCTGGTTTTGTCTTCAAAATCCAAGCCAATATGGACCCGAACCACCGTGATCGTTTGGCATTCGCTCGAGTTTGTTCGGGACATTTCGAACGCGGCATGGATGTTGAATGCACACGGTCGGGTCGCGCAGTTGGAACCAAGTATGTAACGACCGCTTTTGGTAACGACCGCGAAACTATTGAAGAAGCTTTCCCCGGTGACATTATCGGACTTGTCAATGCCGGTGATCTACGCATTGGCGACACGATTTACGCCGGGAAGAAAGTCGAATTCCCCGGAGTTCCACGCTTTGCACCTGAAGTCTTCGCGAGTGCACGTCCGCTTGACCGCAGCAAGATCAAACAGTTCCGTAAGGGAATTGAACAGCTCGACCAAGAAGGTGTTGTCCAAGTTCTGCGAGATCTCGACTTTGGTGACACCGAACCAGTGCTTGCTGCCGTTGGCGTTTTGCAGTTTGAAGTATTCGCCTACCGATTGTCGAGTGAGTTCAGTGCACCGACCGAGATTATTTCGTCGCCGTATCAAGCGATGCGCATTACCGATAAAGCCAGCGCTGATCGTCTACGTCAAATCGGCGGAATTCGAATTTTGTATCGCAGCGATAACGAAATGGTCGCATTGTTCGAAAACAAGTACCGATTACAACGTCTTGAAAAAGACGAACCCGAGCTGACCCTCAAATTAGTGTTCGACGGCCAACCCGACTCGTAAAAAACTCACATTTAATTGTGATTCTGGTGTCGTTTTATTCGCTATTACCGAATAAAACGACACCAGAATCACAGGGGGATTTAACGGCGGGGACGACCACCGTTGCCGCGAGCGGTTCCGCTACGAGCACCGGGACGACCACCTTGACGGCCATCAGCACGAACGCCGCCACGACCAGCCGAACGACCAGACGGACGACCCGTCATGTTCGACACATCAATACCGGTCCATGTTGCAGTCACGCCTGCTTTCTGCAACAACTGCTTCACTTCGCTCACTTGCGACGTTGAGGCAACGGTAATCACGCGACCAGCAGCACCAGCACGAGCAGTACGGCCCGAACGGTGGGTGTATGCCTTGTGCTCGATCGGCGGATCGGCGTGCACAACCAAAGGCACATCATCGACATGGATTCCGCGAGCAGCAATGTCGGTTGCTACTAATGCCGAAGCTGAGCCACTAGCAAAAGCTGCCAAGTTGCGCTCGCGCGCAGTCTGCGACAAGTTGCCATGCATATCAACCGCATTGATTCCGAAGGTCTGAAGCTTTGCGGCCATCTGCTTGGCACGATGCTTGGTGCGTGTGAAGATCACAACTCGTTCTTTACGAGCCAATTCAGCAACGGCTTCTAAACGATCGGCATCATCGATCACCAAAACACTGTGATCTAACAACACTGGTGCTTCGATTTCTGCTGCATGCGACACAGGGTTATCTAAGTAACGCGACACAATTGCATCGACGCCACCGGCAAGCGTGGCCGAGAACAACATGCGCTGTCCAACCTTTGGAGTTGCATCAAGAATGCGCTTGACCATGGGCAAGAAACCTTGATCGGCCATATGGTCGGCTTCGTCAATGATGGTGATCTCAATACGGTCAAGCTTGGCGTCACCTTCACCCATGTGATCGACCAAGCGACCTGGGCAAGCAACAACAATTTCTGCACCAGCACGAAGTCCATCGCGCTGTGGTCCATGACCAACACCACCAAAGACGGTGATGACGCGCAAACCACAAGCAGTTGCCAATGGATCAATCACTGCAGCAACTTGAGTTGCCAGTTCACGTGTCGGCACCAAGATCAATGCGCGAGGGCGATTGGCTTGACGACCAACTTTGGTTGCGGCTAAACGCGCAATCAAAGGCAATGCGAAGGCAAGAGTTTTACCCGAGCCAGTTCGACCTTGACCAAGAACGTCACGACCAGCTAATGAGTCGGGCAATGTCACGCTTTGAATCGAAAAGGGTTCGGTGACTCCGGTTGCAGCAAGGATGCCAGCGAGATTTGCGGGCACACCAATTTTGACGAATCCGTTATCGGGGCCAACTTCAATCGCAATGATTGAAGGCTTTTTCGGAGCGAAGTTAGAAGCCGTCGCCGAACCGTTTTCGGAACGGAAACCACGACGATCATCGCGGCGCGATGCCGACTTGGCCCGTGATTGATTGGTTGATTTGCTGCGAGCTTTACCAGCTGAAGGGCGGCCACCAGACGAAGGACGCGCTCCAGATGACGCTCCGCCAGCAGGCGAACCGCCTTCAGAGCGTCGTTGGGGCGTGGTCGAACGACCAGTTGAAGTGGATGGGGACATGAGGGGTGTTTCCTTTGACAGGTGCCGCGAACCTGTCTGGGATGACACGCATCGCTCGGACGAACCATCGTCCCGGCTGCGTCACCCTACCCACCGCCGCGTCACAAACGGGTGGATCTATGTTTTTAAGACCAATCCACGCATGTCGCCTTCGGCACGCCATTGCTCTAACACCTGCACAAAGGCCACTGGCCCACCGCCGTAACTGCCACCTTGCACACTGCGAGCTGCTGGTTTGCCTTCGTTGTTGTAATAGCCAGGCGTACATGACTCAAGGAACTTGATGTTGTTCTGCGACAGCGAAATGATGCGATCGATCCACCATTGTTCAGACTCTTCAGAGACTTCAACGCGCGTGACGCCTTGTTCAGAAATTTGATTCAAGATGTACGCGACATGACGGGCCTGTTCTTCAAGCATGTGCGGGAAGTTCACTGTGAATCCACTCTGCACACCACTCACGATGAAACAGTTCGGAAATCCATGACTGTGAAAGCCGTGGAACGTTCGCGCTCCATCATCCCAATGTTGAGTCAGTGACTTTCCACCAACTCCGTAAATTTCGTAACCGGCGCGTCGACTGAAATTAGTTCCGACTTCAAAACCCGTTGCGTAAATCAAACAATCAATTTCATATTCAATGCCGTTAGCGACAATACCTTTTTCGGTGATGTAATCAACACCACGACCATCGGTATCAACAAGTTCAACCGTGGTTCGATTAAACGTTGCGAGATAGTCATCGTGGAAACACGGACGCTTACAGAATTGGCGGTACCACGGCTTGAGATGTTCGGCAGTGCTCGGATCGCTCACAATATTTTCGACACGTGCGCGAATTTGTTCCATCTTCTCAAAGTCGGCTAGTTCAAGATTGCGCGCCAATCCTTCGGGCGACAAGTCGGGACTTGCATCTTGGCGAAGACGAATCAACAAGTTGCCAATGATGTCGGTCCATCCGTCTTGTACTAGATCGACTTCAGCAAAACCACCACTCACTAGCGCATTGAAATTATCCATACGTTCTTTTTGCCAACCAGGCTGCAACGACGCCGCCCATTCGTTGTCAGTCGGGCGATTGTTGCGCACATCAATGGACGATGGCGTGCGTTGGAATACAAACAGTTGATCGGCCGAAGCACCAAGATGTGGAACGCATTGCACTGCAGTTGCACCAGTACCAATAATGCCGACGCGCTTGCCCTTCAATTTTGACAACCCACCAGTTGAGTCGCCGCCGGTGTAGTCGTAATCCCAGCGACTGGTATGGAATGTGTGTCCCTTGAAGGATTCAATTCCCTTGATGCCAGGCAGTTTTGGTCGATGAAGCGGCCCGTTGGCCATGACGACAAATCTGGCGCGCATGATGTCGCCACGATTGGTATGGATCAACCAACGGCGATCGGTTTCGTCCCAACGCAATTCAGTCACTTCGGTTTGCAAACAGGCATTGGTATATAGATCGAAGAAACGAGCAATCGCCCGGCTGTGCTCAAGAATTTCAGGGGCATTTGAATACTTCTGCTTGGGGATGTATCCAATTTCTTCAAGCAGCGGCAAATAGATATACGACTCAACGTCGCACGCTGCACCTGGGTAGCGATTCCAGTACCACGTGCCGCCAAAGTCGCCGCCTTTTTCGATCATGCGAATATCGGTGACTCCAGCTTCACGCAGGCGCGCTCCAGCCAACAGTCCACCAAAACCTCCACCGATGACTGCAACTTCAACTTCGTCAAATAGTGGCGCACGATTGAGCGGCTGAACATACGGATCTTCGAGATACTGATCGAAGTCAGAGATGTCGGTGTATTGATCGTTGCCCTCGGCACGCAAACGCTTATCGCGTTCAAACTCATATTTCGCTCGAAGCGAATCTGGATCAAATTCTGTTGTCGTCATATATTCTCCACTCTAAAATGTTTACTTCAACAAACTCAACGCTTCATGATCAAGAACTAAATGGCCGTACTGAGTTGCCATGGTGACAAAAAGATCGTCGCCGCGTTCGGTACGTGCCGCCATTGATGTTGCCAACACCGTGATGATGAGGCCCCATATTGAACCGAATTGATAGTCACGCCAGCAAGTGTCAGCGTCATAACTAATTCCGGCGGCATTGAGTTTCACCCGATACGACTCAATCAGTTGCTTTTCAACTTCACGACGACGCTCGGGCGTAAAACTGCCGGCGATGAGGTAAGCCACATCGACCATACCCAAACCTTCGTTAACTGTTTGCCAATCAACGACAACGAGCGGCGGAGCATCTGGCTCACGAGCAAACATAAAGTTGTCTGGTCGAAAATCGTAATGTGCAACCGTCAACGGAGTACCTGAGCCCAAGGCCCATGACCCGATGACTGGTGCAGCGTCTTCAATGACTTTCAATATTTCGGGTTCGAGTCGGGCACCTAAACGATCGACGAATGCAGGAAGCAAGAATCCGTAGATCATGGCCAAATTCGCCGAGCGCTCTTCAAGAGTGCTTGGGTTGACTCCAGATTCGGGAAGAGTTGGGTCACCCCAACGAGGCGCGTGCAAAAGTACCGCTTGATCGATTGCCAATTCGGCTTCGTCAAGAGTGAGGCCAACGAACTGATCACCTTGCACCGACCCCGAGAGGTCTTCCATGATCAGACAAAACTGTTGCTCTTCAACATTGAGCGCTGCGTGATAGCACTTGGGTGCTCGCACGTCGACCGTCGATGCGATGCGCGAGTAAAAGTTGTACTCGGTGACGTAGGCGGTGCCGCCAAAACCAGTTGCCCGCGCAGTTTCGTCGAGCGACGGGAACTTACCCATGACTGTTTTTGGACGACCAGCCGGATTGTCCCATGCCAATGAAAATCGAGCATTGCAACCGGTCTGCCCCGTGCCCACAAAACCTTCAAATGTGCACTTCGTGATTGTGGCTGAACCAGCAATTCCCGAAGCTCGTAAAGCCTCATTCATCCATGGCGCATCGATGGTCGTCGGGTCGCTCCGAATGTCAAGATTTTGCCCCATAGACACACCGTAGACCGAAACCTCTCTAGCCTCATAAGGGTGAGTCTGATTGAAGGGTTTCGAATAGGCATCCAATTGCCCGAAGTTGAGCGAGAAGTGCGCTGGCCCGAATACCTCTCGATGTCGCAGGCCGCCGAAAAAGTCGGTTTTGATTCCATGTGGATCGGTGATCACCTCATCTACCGAGGCGATGGGCGACCCGAACGCGGACCATGGGAGGCCTGGACTTTGTTGTCGGCCCTTGCCGCGGTCACCGAGCGAATTGAACTTGGACCACTCGTCGCGTGCGTCGGCTTCCACCCGCCTGCTCTGCTCGCCAAAATGGCCGCCGGAATTGACGAGGTCAGTCAAGGTCGATTCATTTTTGGAGTCGGGGCAGGCTGGAACCAACCCGAATTCAATGCATTCGGAATTCCCTTTGATCAACGCGGGGCAAGATTTGAAGAAGCATTCACGATATTGCGGACTTTGTGCTCTGGTGAACGCTGCACATTTACTGGCAGATTCAACAAGATTGATGATGCAGTACTTTTACCCCTACCCCGTCGACCGATCCCACT
>CAEZYH010000099.1_pt1 | contig 7569 bp, 2 predicted proteins | sample 7265461 | NCBI WGS metagenome assembly CAEZYH01 (sample SAMEA6813929, study PRJEB35770) | freshwater metagenome | biome: Freshwater; feature: Freshwater reservoir; material: water | place: Czech Republic | collected 2017-04-14 | depth 30m m | reverse complement strand
TTCGGAGGATTCACCCCCTTCGAATTTGTGCAGTTGATCGTTGCATCGACACCACAAGTGATCGGATCGGGATATGCAGACGCCCAGGGAGTCGTCACACTTCAAGGTAATTTGCCCAGCAACCTTGCCTCGGGCAATCACACCTTGGCCGTGTTTGCGCCCGTGAGCGGCGTCGGTTTCACACAACCGATCACCGTCTCGCAACCCTTGCTGCCGGGCACTGGGTCAGACAGTCAGAACAACCTGTTCGTCATCGCAATGTTGCTGTTTGTCTTGGGCATCGTCGTTCGCCGAACATCCACAGTGATCACGAACAAATAAACAATCCCAAAATTCACTGTGATTCTGGTGAGGATAATTACTCATTTTGAGTAAAAATCCTCACCAGAATCACTAGGCGCGGGTGCGACGGCGGCCGATGAAATGCCAGATGACTCCGAGCAGAATCATCAACATCGCCCAGCCGTACAACAAGCCAGCACCAGACAAACCAGTTGCCGGCAACAACAGTGCCGTCACCGTGATCGGTTGGCTGAAACCAACGCCACGTCCTGGCGCATACACGGCAAGCGTGTGATTTCCAGCAACAAGATTAGCTGGCATTTTTCCGCTTAACGTCACGACACCTTGAGAATTGGCATAACCAGAACTAATCACCTGCGGCGTTGAAGCAACGATCAACTGCACAAACTCGCCTGATTCAAAACCACTGAACGTCAGTGTGACGTCATCGCCAGGTGCATACGAATCATTAGCAACAAGTGGAGTCCCAGCCCGCGGCAAGCCCAACACAACCGATTCAGCCGGCGGCGGAACCGTCGTTGAAGTTGTCGTCGTCGTCGCTGAAGACGATGGCGTCGTTGTGGTGGTTGTTGCCCCTCCGCCCGATCCGCCAGTTGCAAAGTCGGCGAGAGCAATCTTGAAGATATGAGATGTGGGGTTACCCTGACCCGACGGGAATGAGAGTCCGGCTACGAAAAGACCTGCCGACGTGACGACGACTGCCGCATCCGACAATTTGCAAGTTCCAGATTTGAGATCGGCGAGCGAAGTGACGAGACTCGCCACTGGGGTTCCATCAGCGGTCATTGCGGTGAACTCCCAAGAGGGGGGCCCTGATGCAAAGATCATTACGGGCAGAATTGCTGATCCATCAGTTAACACCGCGATATCTCGAATGCTATTGCCAACTGTTCCGAGCAAGGCAATTCCGCCGCTACCGAACGATGCGTCTAGAACTCCACTTGTATTCATCCTGAAAAGGCTTGTTTCGTAGGTGGGGAAGTTATTCACAATTGCCCCTCTGGCGCCAACCACCCCTGACAACTTTCCATTGGCGACTACCAAAGCGCTCAGACTTTCTGCACCCGAACCCGAGCTGGTACTCAACACCTTCTCGCCTGATGCACCGAACGAAGTGTCAATTGATCCCGACGGCAAGTATTTAACAACTTTCGCGTCCGCTGGCGTCGAACTGGTGAGACCACCAACATACAAAGCACCAGTTGAGTCGGTCGCCATCACATCTGAAGACGTTGCCAATTCTCCGTTCGTTCCGAACGCAGAGTCAGCGACTCCTAAGGCACTCAACTTGATAACTCCATACGTCGTTACCATGTTTGGATAGTTCCCTGTCATCGTCGACTTACCCACATAAATCGTGCGTGCAGGTCCTTCGACGAAAGTACGCATCATTATTGACGTTGAGCCCGAAGCAATATTTGCCAAACCGTTTGTACCGAAAGTTGCGTCAAGTGCACCAGCCGAAGTCAACTTTGCGAGTTTGAGTTCAACTGTCATTGAACTACCGAAGGTCGTCGAACTAATTCCCACAACCACACTTCCATCTGACAAAACCAAAACGTCACTGGGCCTCTCACTATTCGTGGCTAACGCGCTGATGTCGATTGATGCGACGCCCGAGTTGCCCCAAGTTGAGTCAAGCGTTCCATTAGCCAAGAATCGGTACACGTGGGTTAACGAGTTTGTTGGCGTCAGGCTGTATTCCGTCCCTTCTGAGGCCGCGACATATAGCGATCCGTTCGGACCGGCTGCAGCACCCGTATAGCTTGATGAGGCCAACTGGCCGCTGAAGTCGTACGCCCCATCGCTGGCGAATGTGCTATCGAATGACACGAGTGAACTTGTCGATGTCGGCACACCAGCTACACACGGCGTGCTGCCGCCGGTAATTGCAAACACAATTTCGAACTGACACGATTGCGCACCATAGGCCACATTAATGATGACAGTCGCAGTTGAGGAAGCCAGCGGTGTGCCCGTCACTGCTCCGGTCTGCGAGTTAAAAATCAAGCCCATTGGCAATGGGACGCCAGCAACCGAATAGCTGACCGCTCCCGAAAAGCCATTCGGCATCGGACCCGACAAGTTCATCGGTGAGCCGACAGAACCAACACCCATTATTGAGGAAGGCGAAATGCTGACGCCACTGCTGCAGTTACCGCCACCTGAATCAGTTGCATATGCAACTTTCGCGGCCATCGATGATGCCGCAACTAGTGCAAGGGCGATGAGGGTGCGACGTACTTTTATGAACATGTTGTTTTGCCCGATTCAGCTATGGCTGACTCAAATTGAACCAACGACCAAAGAGTAACACAGTTTTTTAGACTAAAAATCTAGAACTGGCTGTGGCGGCAGGTCCCTTTCGTGGCACAAAAAAAAAACTGGGTCGGTTTCTGAACGATCAACGTCTAGAAACCGACCCAGAATCACAACGGACTAGATGAGGGAGATGCGACGTCCACGGAAGAACAACGCACCGAACACCAGTGTGAACAAGGCGATGATGATCACTCGCTCACTTGAACCACCAGTGGTTGGCAATGCGGCTGGCACCACGCGGATACCCATCATTGCGTAGGTCGTACCAGTCGCAACAACAAGCGTGTGATCGCCCACTCCAATTGAATCTGGCAACTGTGCTGACTTGTTGAAGTCACCGGCAGCAGTGGTCTGGAAGTTTGCGAGCAACGTCGGAGTCGACATCGCAATGATTTCTCCATCTGCACCAGCGCCAAGACCCGCACCAGTGACACCAACGATTCCGCCAGCACCAACCTGATACTTGCCATCGGCAGTGATGTTGGCGTTGTTTGAGCCGATCATCAACGACAACTGCGGACCATCGAGGAACACAATGTCTTCAACCGGAACATCAATCGCGTTGCCATTCGCATCAAACACCAAGTTCCGCATGACAGCACCAGTTGCAGTATTGACAACCACAACATTCGAAGTTGCACCAGCGGGCAATGAAGCCAAGAACTCCTGCAACAACGCTGCGCCAGCCTGCTGAATTGAAGCAACCTGTGCGGGAGTGCGGTAATCCGCCGGCGTACGAGAAGCCGGGATGTTGACAGTGTTGGATTCAATGACAACTTCTTCACCGTTGACAATGATCGACTGCGAACCGGGCGTGCGCACCAAGGCAGCAGCGTTTTCAGTTGTCACCAAAGTCGGGGCTGGTGTTGATGACTCGGTTGACGAACCACTACCAGCCGTCGACCCACTACCAGGCGTCGAACCACTACCAGGTGTCGAACCACTACCAGGATTTGAACCACCATCGGTCGTTGAACCACCGGCCGTGAGATCGACACCCGCCACCGACGCCTTCATGACCCAACTTTTGGGAACCGACTGCGAAGGATAATTCGTGGCGACAAAGAAGACGCTCGAACCGACAGGAAGCAGGTCGAACTTCGAGGCAGCGCACGCCCCGCCGGAGGCGTTGATGGGTGTGGTTGCACTACCGGCCAACGGCGTCCCATCAGCAGCAACGAAAACCACACTGCTACTTGCACCCGAACTGCTCAACGTGAGAATCCCGGATCCGTTGGACGTGAATTTGGCTCTGGCCATGGCCAGAGTTCCGCTATACACGGTCGCCACACCACTGGTGCCAAACCCGCTGTCAACGGAGCCGTCGGCATTCAGTCGAACCAGGTTCGCCGAGTACGACGAGGCCTGACCTGAGGCCGACGTCCTGACGGTGACCCCAACCATTATTTTGCCATTGACGACGCTCGCTGACACTCCCGTTTCCGACAAGGTGCTGGAGTCAACAGTGGCTACACCCGAAGTCCCAAACGAAGTGTCCAACAAACCCGTCGACGTGTACTTCGTTACCGTTGCATCAGGCGTCGCAGCCGATGAGGTGCCGGCCACGAGGAATGTCCCTGATGGACCATCGGCCAAGTCTGCTCCAGATCCCGAAAGCGTGAGCGTTCCCGATGTACCAAATGAAGAGTCCAGTGAACCCGTCGAAGAAATTTTCGCGATCTTCGTCGTAAAAGTTGAACCCGACGATGCTCTGTACATGACGAGCACCGAGTCGCCGACCGGGATCATTCGCGTCGGAGAGGCGGAACCAGGTGACGACACCGAATCAAGGGTAAGAATTCCGTTTGTACCGAACGAAGTGTCAAGGACTCCGTTCGACGAGAACTTCATGACAACCGCCGCCACGGCCTGAGAGACTCCGAAGACGTTGTTGATTCCAGCGACCACAATCGAACCATCCGACAACTCTGTAACGAAGGATGGCGCAATATTCTGCATTGACGAAACATTGAACCCTCCGATCCCATTTGTTCCAAAAGAGGTGTCGAGCGAACCGTCAACGTTGTACCGAACCAAGCGCACGCTTCCCGTATAAGGGGATGCTTTCAGCGAAGCCGTCGCCGCAACAAGAATCTGGCCTGATCGTGTCACGGTCCCAGTAGCCGGACCGACATCGTTTGAACTATCACCCATTGACAGAGACCCGCCGCTACCGAATGAAGTATCGAAAGTCACCGCAGTGTTCGAAGAGGTTGGTGCACCGATGGTGCAAGAAGGAGGAGGGGTGAATCCGCCGCCACCGTTGCCACCGCCGCCGCCGCCACCACCGGCTGAAGGTGTGCCGCTCGAAGGGGCACTCCAAGCACCAGCGCCAATTGCGTTGACGGCACGAACTTTGATGCTGTACGACGTGCCATTAGTAAGACCTGTGACCGAAAGAGACTCACTGTTATAGCCGTTGGATGTCACCGACGATGGCGAACCGTCATTAACGGAGTATTCGTAACTGAGGATCGTTGATCCACCGTCACTGGGCTTGGTCACGCTGACATTTAGAGTTCCACTTTGACCTGCCGATACCGAGATCGTCGGCGCGCCAGGGGCCGAGGTTACGAAGACCTTCACCGGCTTCGTCTGGAATCCGTAAACTTGACCAAGCCCCAAACGCCCATCCATAGAATTACCCCAGCAATAGACGACACGACTCTCGATTGCGCACGTCTGAGCGCTATTGGCGGACACGGAAGTGACATTCCCGTTGTTCAAGAATCCAGCCACATCGGAAGCCGACACCGGTAACGCAGTGGAGGAATCAGTGGTGTTCCCCAATCCAAGTTGGCCATCGGCATTCTTTCCCCAGCAATACAGGACCCCGGACTGGATCGCACAAGTGTGCTTCTCACCGCCGGACACACTCGTAACGTTTCCATTATTGGTGAAATTTCCTGCCGCCGAAACGTTCGTAGGCGTCGCGGCGTTGTTGGTGTTTCCAGTTCCTAACTGATTGTACGTACCTTCTCCCCAGCATCGAAGCTTGCCGCCTTGCACACCACATGAGAAATAATCTCCGAGTCCGATTGCAGTCAAGCTCGAGTTGGAGCCGGTGAAATCTCCAGTGGCAACCGCTGTCGGAAGGCCGGTAGCTGGCGTTGTGTTGCCCAAACGGCCGTCGCTGTTGAAACCCCAGCAATATGCCACTCCAGAGGCAAGCGCGCATGCATGGTAGAAGCCCACCTGTACGGCAGTGGCCGAGGCAGCTTGGAACCCAGGGGTCGCCGTGTCTAGAACACGCATTGGACGATTCACGACACCGGGGGCATTCGCACCCAATCCAAGATTTGAAAACGAGTTGTTACCCCAACAGTAGACCTCGCTACCCTCGACAGCGCAGGTAAACGAGTAGGAAGCATCGACCGCGGTGACCGCATCGCCGGTCGCACCATCGTTATCGAACCCAGCGACAGAAGAGGTGGAAACAGCCTTAGGTGTCAAGGAGTTGACCCCACCCGTCCCGAGGACACCATAAGAGCCATTGACAAAGTTCCCACCCCAACACCAAAGCTTTCCACCCTCAATTGCACAAGCGTGGTCACTTCCCACCGTGACAGAAGTGACTGCAAGGTTGGTGAAGCCGTCTGCGGCCGTAACGGCGACCGGCACGTTCGAATTTGAAGTAGTTCCGGTGCCGAGCATCGATGCCTTACCCCAGCAGAACAGAACACCCGATGTTGCACTGGGGCTCGAACCTTGAATCGCGCAAGAACCCTCGTAACCCGTATCAACTGCGATGATGTTTGTGTTCGTCCATGTCGGCACTGTCTGTGCACCGATACCGGGGTTCGAAGTGACTGCACTCGGTGCAACGGTGCCCGTTGCTGAAACCGGTGAGCTACCTACAGTGACTGCCACTGTTGATGCTGCAATAACCAAAAGGCCAACGAGGGCGCTGCGCAATTTAATGATCATGTGTGCTACTCGCTTTGAAACCGGGGCCCAATCCTTTTTTGGACCGATGGTTTAAGTTAGCACAACTTCCTAGACGAGAAAACTAGGAAATGGTTATAGGTGGCACATCACAGGGATTTCAGGCATAAAAAAAACTGGGTCGGTTTCAAGACGATCAACGTCTCGAAACCGACCCAGTCAGGTCAGATATATGAATTAGTTCAGATACCGATGCGCTGTGCGAGCAACTCGCGGTGGTACGTCGGGTCACCGAACAACAATTCCGATGACTTCGCACGCTTGAAGTAGAGGTGAGCTGGGTGTTCCCAGGTGAAACCAATACCGCCGTGGATCTGAATGTTTTCAGCGGTTGCGTGGAAGTAAGCCTCTGAGCAGTAAGCCTTGGCGAGCGAAGCGACCGAAGCGAGTTCGTCGTTCATTTCGCTGGCGCACCACATGCCGTAGTACGCAGCCGACTTGGCTGACTCAACTTCGAGCAACATGTCTGCACACTTGTGCTTGATGGCCTGGAACGAACCGATCGGGCGACCGAACTGCACGCGAACCTTGGCGTATTCAACGGCCATGTCGAGCACCTTTTGAGCTCCACCAACCTGCTCGGCGGCGAGGCCAACAGCAGCAAGATCAAGAACAGTTGACAAGACGCTCCAGCCAGCACCTTCGGTTCCGATGAGCTCGGCCGGGGTGTTGTTGAATTCAAGCTTTGCTTGCTTACGGGTCTGGTCCATGGTGCTGAGTGCCGTGCGGGTGAGGCCAGCAGCCTTGCCGTCAACGGCGAACAAGCTGGTTCCCTTGCCGGTCTTGGCAGCCACGATGATGAGATTGGCGGTGTGTCCGTCGAGGACGAACATCTTGGTGCCGCTCAAGGTGAAAGCTGATCCGCTTCCCGAAGCCTGCATGGTGATGCCGCTCTCGTCCCACTTGCCCGAGGGCTCGGTGTAGGCGAGGGTTGCGATGGTCTCGCCAGCGGCGATGCCGGGGAGGTACTTCTTCTTGGCGGCTTCGTCACCTGAGTGA
>CAEZYH010000095.1_pt1 | contig 7652 bp, 11 predicted proteins | sample 7265461 | NCBI WGS metagenome assembly CAEZYH01 (sample SAMEA6813929, study PRJEB35770) | freshwater metagenome | biome: Freshwater; feature: Freshwater reservoir; material: water | place: Czech Republic | collected 2017-04-14 | depth 30m m | reverse complement strand
TGTCTGCCTGGACTGGTTCTAGGCGCTTGAATCAGGAGTTATCGCCGAATGTCAGTCAAGTTACGCCTTACACGTGTCGGAAAGACCAAGCAGCCTCATTACCGCGTGATCGCGAGCGACAGCCGCGCCGCCCGTGATGGTTCATTCCTCGAAATCTTGGGTCAGTACAACCCACGCACCGAGCCTTCGGTCATCAATCTCGACAACGACAAGGCTGTTGCCTGGCTCATGAAGGGCGCACAGCCCACCGAGCGCGTCAAGAAGATTCTTGAAATCTCAGGCGCATGGGCACAGTTCACTGCTGCTCGCGCTAAGTGATCCAGTTGTCATGACTGATCCCAACGAAATTTCTTCACCAACAGCAGTCGCTGTTTTAACGCACGTTGTTCGTTCAATTGTTGACGATCCCGATGCGGTCAATGTTGCCGAAACCGAAGGTCGCAATCGTTTGCGTCTTGAAGTCAAGGTTGGTCCCGGAGACCTCGGTCGAGTGATCGGTCGTCGTGGTCGTACCGCTCAGAGCATTCGCACACTCGTGCGTGCTGCTGCCGCTAAAGACGGTCGCGAAGTCGACGTCGACTTCGTTGACTGATTGTGGTTCACGGAGTTTCCGTGACTGCTGAACAAATTCCCGAAGGCCTTTTAGAAGTAGGCCGTTTTGGTCGCCCTCACGGTGTGAAGGGGCAGATTTACATCAAGTTGTCAACCGATCGTTCTGAGCGCGTCCAAGTTGGTGCACGTTTGTGGGCTGGCGAATGGTTTGAAGTTTCAGCGCGTACTTCGATGGCCAATACTGGCGCCGACCGTTGGGTCGTTGGGCTTGTTGGTTTTGATGATCGCAACGAAGTAGAACGACTCGTCAATAAAGTTGTGTGGGCCGAACCGATCGATGATCCAGATGCAGTGTGGGTGCATCAAGTGATCGGTGCACGAGTTATCGGCACTGATGGTGTTGATCGCGGCATATGTATTGCAGTCCTGAAGAACCCAGCGAACGATTTACTTGAACTTGAATCGGGTGCGTTAGTGCCAGTTCTGTTTGTCGACTCGGTGCAGGCTGATAGCGATGGTGGATTTGTGATTACCATCAATCCGCCCGACGGTCTGTTCGAAGTTTTCGAAGACGCGAAGTAGTTCACATGCGCGTTGATGTATTCACCATCTTCCCGAGCATCGTGAACAACTTTTGTTCCGAGAGTTTGTTGGGCAAATGTCGCGAGTCGGGCTTGCTCGATCTGCGCAATCACGATCTGCGCGAGCACACATCTGACGTGCATCGCACTGTTGATGATGCCCCCTTTGGCGGAGGCGCCGGCATGGTGATGCGGGCCGAACCGATCTTTGCCTCAGTTGAAGCAACTCAACCTCCGCGACCTTTGTTTTTGCTGAGCCCAGGCGGTCGGCGATTCGATCAGGCTTTTGCCCACGAGTTGGCAGCCACTCACGAGGGTCCTTCGGGTGGTTTCAGTTTGTTGTGTGGCCGCTACGAAGGAATCGATCATCGGGTACGCGAACACCTCGTTGACGGCGAAATCAGTATTGGCGATGTGGTCTTGTCTGGGGGAGAAGTGGCGGCCTGTCTCATTATCGAGGCCGTGACCCGCTTGTTACCTGGGGCAATGGGGAACGCTCAAAGTCCGGTGACCGAGAGTTTTGGGGCCACCAATCTGCTCGAAGAGCCCCATTTCACCCGTCCAGCCGATTTTCGGGGGTGGGAAGTGCCCGACGTTTTGCGCGGTGGCAATCATGCTCAGGTTGAGCGTTGGCGCCTGGCGCAGGCCTTGCACCGCACGATCAGCCAGCGACCCGACCTCATTGAGGCCCGCGGGGGACTTTCAAATGATGAGCTCGCCCTGTTGGAAGAGTTCCCTGCTATCCCGTATCCTTGACAAGCCGTGACTGCGATCTACCCAGGTCGTATGTCCCTGAAAAGTTCTAAGGAAACCCGTCATGAAGACCACCGACATCGTTGACCTACAACACATCCGCTCCGACATTCCGGTGTTCGGTCCCGGAGACGAACTGAAGGTTCACGTGCGCGTTGTTGAAAGTGGCAAAGAGCGTATTCAGATTTTTCAGGGCAACGTCATCGGACGTCAAGGCTCAGGAATTCAAGAGACCTACACCGTGCGTAAGGTCAGCTACGGCGTCGGTGTCGAGCGCAAATTCCCCGTGCACACCCCAACCGTTGCCAAGATCGAAGTCATGAAGCGTGGCGATGTTCGCCGTGCGAAGTTGTACTACTTGCGTGACCGCACCGGCAAGGCCGCCAAGGTTCGCGAAAAGCGCGACTTCTGATTTCATTGGGAAATCTTTCCCTGCATATTTATTGTCACGTTTGCCTTCACGACACGAGTGTTGACCATTGAGTACCGACGATCTCGAAGACTTTGAGGCTGATCGCGAACTCCACCTCGCGCAGGAATATCAAGACGTTGCGGGCATGTTCCGTTTCGCTATTGAAACCGAGCGCCGGTTTTACTTGGCCAACAAAGTTGATGTCAATGTCAAAGGTGACAGCACACGGCCACTGATTGAAGTGGAATTAACCGACGCATGGGTATGGGACATGTACCGCAAGAGCCGATTCGTCCCGAAGGTGCGAATTTTCAGTTTCAAAGACGTGAACGTCGAAGAGTTACCCCAAGAAGACTTGACCGACCTCGACAAGGCTTAACCACGCCTGAGACGAAGCACAACCAAAGTTTTGGTGCGTGGGGGGAAGAACTTGTTGCAACGTGGTATCGCGAACATGGCTACGACATCGTGGCGCGTAACTGGCGTTGTCGACAGGGCGAAATTGACATCATTGCCAGCAGTGGTTCGGTGTTGGTGATCTGTGAAGTCAAGACCCGAGCAAATGCCGATTTTGGATCACCGGCGTCGGCGGTCGATGTGAACAAACAACAGCGACTCCGGCGCTTGGCTGCCCATTGGCTCAGTGACAATCCGAATTCTCGCGTATCGGTCCGATTTGATGTGGCTGCAGTCATTGGCCCGAAAGAGAAAGTCACTCTGGAAGTGATCGAGGCAGCGTTCTGAGCGGTCAGTTTTAAGTGTGACTCTTCGCTTCACGGTCCCAGCACGCATAATGCCAGTGCCGACGCAGATCGGGAGCGTCATGAGGCACCGCCACGTTGTGTCCCATGCCCGCAGGAATCTCTTGCTGACATCCAGGGCAAATATACGTTTTGAGGGCCTGATAGGGCTGTATGCGCCGTACTTCGACTGGTCCGTAGAGACCTGACCAGATCGTTGGGGATGTGGCGCGCTTTTTTGGGGCGGGCTTTTTGACGGGCTTTTTACTCGCGGCCATGAGTCAGCCGGTAAATGCCCAGGCGACCAAGGCAATGATTGCGATCGCTGCGGCAACCACAAAGACATAGTCGGCGCGACGAGCCCGAAATTTCCGATAAGGGTTGAATCCCATACGACTCATTATCGTTCATGAGGTGAGCACAACCTCGGATACGCAGAGCAAGCAGTACGAAACACTCCTCGTTGAACGCAGTGGTGGAGTCGTGACGATTACGTTTAATCGACCCAAGAGCAAGAACGCCGTCAATGGCGTGATGTGGATTGAGCTACTTGAGTTGCTCACCGAGATTCAGCACACGTCAACTGATCGAGTTGTGGTGTTGACCGGTACTAACGGCGAGTTCTGCAGTGGTGCTGATTTGGTGGCGATGGGTGATGGAAGTGGTCGAGCACATAGTCACTCGTACTACTCGATGCGCGAAGTTACTGGCGTGATTATGGCGCTGTCGCGTTTGCCCCAACCGACGATCGCCAAAGTGCGCGGAGTTGCAGTAGGCGTTGGTTGCAACATGGCACTCGGATGTGACTTGGTCGTAGCTTCAGATACCGCACGGTTTTCGGAAATCTTCTCGAAACGCGGCATGTCACTTGATGGTGGTGGATCGTGGTTGTTGCCACGACGCATTGGTTTGCATCGAGCCAAAGAGTTGGCATTCTTCGCTGACATCATTGACGCCGCAGAAGCCGATCGCATTGGTCTAGTGAATCGTGTTGTGCCTGATGCTCAATTAGATGCCTTTGTTACCGAATGGACCGATCGCTTGATTGCTTTGCCGCCGATTGCACTGGCTCAATCGAAGCGCATGCTGAACAACTCGATGAATGTCACGCTTGAAGAAGCACTCGATGATGAAGGTGTTGCACAAACCGTGAACTTTGGAACCAAAGACACACCTGAAGCCATTGCTGCGTGGATGGAAAAGCGAAACCCGGTCTTCAAGGGTCGCTGACTCAATTACTGCTTGCCGATTCACTAGTTTGTAATCGGTGACCCAGCACACGACACAACACTTGGCAGGCCGATGGGCATGGCGCGCATCACTCGTTGTTTTCCTATTAGGACTGTTGTTTGGTGGCACGGGTTTCTCAACTGCAAAAGCTTCAGTTCCGCCGACCACAACGATTCCACCAACCACAAACATTCCGATAGATGAACCGATTGAAGGCGGAGGAGTCGTTGATACTCCAACTGATCAATCAACAACTGTTCCTGCGCCCACCAACACGGTGCCGGTGAGTTGTTTTATTCCGACCCCAGTGCAAGCAACTTTTGTTGGTCGCTTGTCAGCATCCGATCGTCGTACCGCTCGCTTTGAAGTCACGCAGATGCGCGGCGGTTCGCTGAATGGCTATTCGGTTGCCAATCTGGTTGATGTGCAGTACGACGAAGATGTGCGGTATCTCGATCTTGATCAGAGTTATATCGTTGCGGTTGGCATCGATCAATCGTCCGGGGTGCTGTATTCAAAGATCCGCGACCCTGAACCGTTGTATGGCGGAAGTCAAGTAGTTGGTGTGAACTCTGGTGTGAAGTGTCCCGAGATCGAAGACGCAGTACGCACATTGACGATGGACGCACGTTCGGTTGAAAGCGGAGTGTTGGCCCCGCTCAAGAATGCGAAAACCAAACTTGGTCGAGCGATTTTGCTGCCGTTTTTGTGGGTGTTTGGTGGCTTATTCGGTCTTGCCACAATTCGCGCGTTCGTCGTGACCGTCTACCGCACTGGCAAGCGGGCATGGAGTGGTCAGTGATATCGAGTGGTCAGTAGTTATTTTGCGTTGCGAGCAGCGGTGGCTTTGGCACGCAAGTCTTTAACCGCGAATTCAAGACCTTCGGTGTAACGGAACAAAGCAGTTCCGGCAATCAGCACGTTTGCTCCAGCAGCGGCGGCACCTTCGATTGTTGATGGACCAATGCCACCGTCAACTTCAATGTTGACTTGATCAGACAATCCACGGCGATCAATGACCGCCTTGAGTTCGCGAATCTTTGGTTCCATTGATGCGATGTACGACTGACCACCAAAGCCTGGATTGACAGTCATCACCAGCACCATGTCGACGAGGTCGAGTACATGTTCAATGTCGCTCACCGGGGTATGCGGGTTGAGGGCAACAGCGGCATTGGCGCCCATCGAATTGATGTTGCCCAAGGTGCGATGCAGATGCGGGCAGGCTTCGGCGTGCACAATCAAGCGACTGCAACCAGCATCAACATAACGCTGAGCCAAGACATCGGGTGTGAGCACCATCAAGTGAGCTTCAAAGGGCTTAGACGTGTATTTGCGGGCCGATGCAATGACATCTGGACCAAAGGTGAGGTTGGGCACGAACTGGCCATCCATGACGTCCCACTGGAAAAGGTCGACACCGGCAGCATCGAGGGCTTCAACTTCGGCGCCGAGCTTCGAAAAATCGCAGGGCAAGACTGAGGGAGAGATCATGATCGGCAAGGACACATCCACACGCTAGTCGGCTCTAGCCTGCGAGGGGTATGACAAAGCGACCGACTCGCAAATCTGGCTCGCGGCCGCTGCCCAATTTTGAGGTTCAAGTACGCATCGAAAAGGTGGTGGCCGAGGGTGACGGCTTTGGTCACTTGCAAGATGGGCGGGTCATATTTGTTGAGGGTGGATTGCCAGGCGAATTGGTGGTTGCCAAAGTGCTGAAGCAGTCGAAAGACTACGCCAGGGCAGTCGTGACTGAGGTCCTCGAGTCAAGCGAGCAGCGCGTAGATCCTCCGTGCGAATATGTTGCGCAGGGATGCGGAGGTTGCGACCTTCAACATGCATCAGTAAGTCTGCAGCGCCAGATCAAAGTTGACATCGTGACCGAATCGCTCGTGCGCCTCGGCAAGATCGAAAATCCTCAGGTGCGACTTTTTGAAAGTGGCGAGTTGCCAGTTGTGGCCGCGCGCACGACCCTTCGTGTTGCATCAACCGACGGCGGTGTGGGGTTTCGTAAACGTCAGAGCCACGATGTTGTGCGCGTCACGCATTGCCTTGTTGCGCATCCCTCGTTGAATGAATTGCTACCGGACATTCGTCTTGATGGCGCCGAAGAAGCCGTGTTGCGGGTTGGCGTCGCATCGGGCGAACGAATGGCTTGGGCCGAACCACAAGATTCCGTTTCGGGAATCGCGTCAGAGGTTTTGACGAGCCGAGCCTCTTCGGTGCACGAAGTAATTGCTCAACATGATTTCGTTGTGTCAGCTGAGTCGTTCTTTCAGTCTTCTCCGCAAGCCGCGCAAGCATTAGTTGATGCAACAAAACGTGCACTTGGCGATGCCAATTCTTGGGGAGAAGGTCCGGTTGTTGATGCGTATTGCGGAGTCGGACTGTTTGCGACCACGGTTTTCCCCGCAGATCGGCATGTGATTGCGATCGAATCAAACCCGTCAGCTTGTGCTGATGCTCGGTTGAACGTTGCAGGTCGCGATATTGAAATTGTGCAGGCGCCTGTTGAAGAGTGGGTGCCTCAGTCGGCCGCAGTTGTCGTCGCAGACCCGGCTCGTGACGGGCTTCGGGCTGGGGGTGTTGACGTTTTGACGGCGACAAATGCGCCAGTGATTGTTTTGATTTCGTGTGACCCGGCATCGCTTGGGCGGGATGCACGTCTCTTGATCGCCAAGGGATATCGCTTGGAATACAGCGAAGTCTTAGATCTCTTTCCGCATACGCACCATGTTGAAGTTGTGAGTCGCTTTGTTCGAGATGAAAGTATGGAAGTCGTATGAAGCCCGTGTTGTCTGCTGAAGTCGCTGCAGCAATTGCTGATGGTCGTCCGGTTGTTGCCATGGAGTCAACGATCTACTCGCATCTCGGGTTGCCTTCGCCGGCAAACCGCGAAGCGCTTGATCGTTGCAGCGCGGCTATTCGCGAAGGCGGCTGTGTTCCTGCAGTGACGGCGATTCTTCATGGTGTCGTGCGTCTTGGTCTCACTGATGCCGAACATGAACGAATTCTTGGACCGGCTCGAAAGGTCGCCGAACGTGATATCGCCGTAGCCGTTTCCCAAAAGTGGGATTTCGGTGCGACGACTGTGTCGGCTGCGGTTTCCATTGCGGCAGCTGGGGGAGTTAGCGTTTTCGCGACTGGCGGTATTGGCGGCGTGCATCGAGGGGCAGAACTCACCGGCGATATCTCGGCAGACCTTGATGCGATCGCCAATTATCCCGTTGTGACCGTTTCGGCTGGAGCAAAAGCATTTCTTGATTTGCCTCGAACACTTGAGTATTTCGAAACTATTGGTGTGCCAGTACTCGGTTGGAAACACGAATGGTTTCCTGCGTTTTATACGCGTAGTTCTGGTTTGAAAGTTCCACACCAAGTTCA
>CAEZYH010000093.1_pt1 | contig 7702 bp, 6 predicted proteins | sample 7265461 | NCBI WGS metagenome assembly CAEZYH01 (sample SAMEA6813929, study PRJEB35770) | freshwater metagenome | biome: Freshwater; feature: Freshwater reservoir; material: water | place: Czech Republic | collected 2017-04-14 | depth 30m m | reverse complement strand
TGGCACGTCTTTGTACAGGCGCTCAATCTCGTAGAACTCACGGGTTTCATCTAAGAACACATGCACGATCACGTCGCCGTAGTCGAGCAGCACCCATGATTGTTCGCGGTGACCTTCGGTTCGGCCTGGCGACCGACCACACACTTCACGAATGCGATCTTCAATCTCGCCAGCAACAGCACGCACCAAACGCGGGTTTGATGCACCAGTCACAACAAAGAGTTCGGTGATCGTCAGCACATTGCCAACGGCCAACACGATCGTGTTCGTTGCCTGCTTGTCATCAGCGGCACGAGCAGCAACGAATGCCAACTCAAGAGTGTCGGGTTTAGCCAACGGTTCGCTGTTGACATCTTTGGACTTTGATTCATCGGCCATTACGGGGTCGTTTCTGTTGTTGGAGCGTCAGTCGCATTTGCGGCCAAATCTTCCGGATTGACATTGGGATCCGGCTTTGCTCCGGTCGCTAAGAAGTTGACGAATGAATCACCAAGAATGACTTGGACATCGATTCCTTCTACACGCTCTGTTGCTTTTTCAAAAACAATTTCACCGAACATGGTCGTCAATGGTTCGGCCATTGCACGGTCCATTTCATCGGAATACTTAATGACTGTGATCGGTGGTGGTGTTGACGTGATTTGACGCACGAGAATAACATTCGTTCCCATATACAACATCCGGAACGTCGCATCTTGAGTGACTGCAATATCGGCGAACGGACTATCAATTTGCACACTCAGTGTTGGGAACACTGCAACCATTGCACTGGGAGCGACGCTGGCCATCACCATGACAAGTTCGCCGGCGTTGAAACCATAAACATCAATGTCTTGTGGATTTTGCTCGGCGTCAGTGATTCGTTCAAATCCGAACTGCCAAACTTTGATTGGGCCAGAAAAAAGTGCCGACATAAACGTGGGCATATCGGTCGGGGTTTGTGCACCGACGTCTGCAATGACCGCTGCTGGCACAGCACCAATAACTCCAGCACCAATCGAGGCAACGATCGCGTCCCATGTCGCCTTCACATTGGGCACGCGTGCCGATTCAATTTGGGCCACGTCACGCGAGGCCAACACTTGCGCAGCTTGAATAGGCGTTAATTCATTCGCCCCTGCAGTAGCCACAATTCGTGTTGCATCAGCTTCGGTATCAGTGACATCAGCGGCATAAGTCGGTGTTGTGGTACCCGCGCGAGCAATCAGTTCGGCTGTTGCATCAACACCATTCACGGCAATTAAATCAATCTGACTATTCGTCACGCTTTCAACAGCCGCCTTCAGAGCTTCAACTCCGTCAGATCCGTACACATCGGCCAAACGCTTTGGTTCACCGGCCGGCTGACCAGGCAGCATTAATCCAACGGGCATAATCATGACTGTTCCGCCCGCACCATCTGGTGTCAGCGCAACAATGCTTAATGACGTCAAAAAGTTTTGTTCATCGGTGACCGCCAAAATTGCAGTCGGAGTCGTCGGCAATTCACGTGATGGCAGAGCCACAACTTCTTGCGCAGCTTTTGAGTCACGAATTGCGCGCCATGCAACGACAACCGAAACAGGCAATAGCGCCAACACCAAAACGCCTGCACCAAATGCGACCCAGGTCTGACGACGACGACGTTGTTTCAACGTGGTCATGTTTGGGCTCCAATCGGTAACGAATACAACGACCGTTCGCGAATCACTCCGAGAACTGGTTGTGTAATGAGATAGTCAAGCGGGCGACCGTCAGTAAAGCGCGATCGAAGGTCAGTGCTTGACACATCAAGTCGCGGAACCTCAACACGAATCCAATCAATATCGGGCGACAGCACAACCGGCGCGCCCGGTCGATCGACAACAACCAATTGTGTCAGTTCGGTCAATTCTTGAAAACGTTCCCAAGTCGGCACACCAGCAGCCGCATCATCGCCAACGATCGTAAAAAATGTGGCGTTGGCGTATTCAGCATTTTGTTGGCGCAATGAACGCAACGTGTCAACGGTGTAACTCGGCCCGCCCGCTCGAATTTCGGTGTCGCCGGCAACGAGTCCCGGAACCGCCGCCACCGCCGCTTCAACCATCGCGAAACGGTCCTGAGCAGGAGTAATTGTTCGCGAACCTTCTTTTTGCCAAGGCACATTGGCCACCATCAAGATGACTAGATCAAGGTGAAGGGCATGCATCACGTTGACTGCGGTGACCAAATGGCCGACATGGGGCGGATCAAAAGTTCCACCAAAGAGGCCAATTCGAAGCCCAGAAGCGTTCTGGTCGCTCGAAGCCGCAGGCGCAATGGTCACTCGGGCAGTCTACGGGCGCTCCTACAAGCGCACATCTCAGGGCCAAAGCATCGTTTGTTTGATATGAAACCCCAGCCCACAGACGAATTTGACAGTTTCTTGACAATTCAGGAAGTTTTCCTCAAGTCGTGGCTTATACCTGCCGAAAGTTAAAAGCGTCACGAAGTAACCAACAAAGTAATTCCAATACGACACAGCCCACCAGATTTGATAGCCTAATGATCCCTTCTCGGGACCATGACATAAGAAATACCCCCCAGCGTTACCCCCAATCCACCCCTCGTTTTCAAACAGAAATCGTTTCCAAACAAATGGTGGCGGGTCCCAGAAACAAATTTTAGTAATTACCCCCCAACCAGTTTCAACTTTGTCTATGTTGCGCCCCTCGATCAGGTCACCGATCGATATGCCCGACAGCACACAGCACGTTGAAACAATTAGCCCCCACGAACAGTTGAGACAAGAGCATGAACGATTCCATCGGTATCTATCTAAATGACATCGGCAAGGTTCCATTGTTGACCGCCGAAGACGAACGCGTTTTATCACGTGCCATTGAAAAGGGTCGCGAGGCCGCAACAAAGTCAGCTGCCGGCGATAAGACCGTCACTGTCAAGCGCGAAATCCGCGAAGCAGCCAAGGCAAAAGATCGCTTCATTCGCGCCAACCTGCGCTTGGTTGTTTCAATTGCTCGTCGCTATCCACTACCCCAGGGCATGGATCTTCTTGACCTCATTCAAGAAGGAAACCTTGGTCTCGAGCACGCCGTTGACAAGTTCGACTGGCGCCGTGGCTTCAAATTCTCCACCTATGCAACGTTCTGGATCCGTCAGGCCATCGGTCGTGCACTTGACCAGAAGGCCAGCCTCATTCGTATCCCCGGTGATCGTTCGGCAAGCCTGCGTGCTGCGTTGCGTCAGGCCAGCGGCGACGGCGAAACCCTTGACTTGTCAAATGCTGAATTGCACCGCCTCACCACCCCGGTCTCGCTCGACAAGACCATTGGCGATGACGGCGACGCAACTCTTGGCGACTTGATGGCCAATGGCGACCCCACCCCCGAAGACCACATCATTGCCCAGGGCGAAACCGATCAGCTCAACAAGTTGCTCGACACCCTTGATGCTCGTGCCCGATACGCCGTTGAAGCCCGCTTTGGCCTCATCGATGGTGAGCGCAAGAGCTTCCGTGAAGTTGGCGAAAAGCTAGGCGTCACTGCTGAAGCCGCTCGTCGCTTGGTCTCACGTGCAGTGACTGGCCTCAAAGAAGAAGCCGAAGACATCTTCGCCTACTGACCAATACAGGCTGAAATATTTACGGGGCTCGACCCCAGTGAAAACGACCCGATGGCTTTGGCCTTCGGGTCGTTAGGCTTTTTTTATGGCCAATACTTGGACCCCTTCATCGTGGCAGTCATTTCCTGCTGTACAGCAGCCGAAATGGCCCGATCAGAGCGCCGTTGATCGCTCATTGAAGCAGATCGCCTCGTATCCCCCATTGGTGTTCGCTGGTGAAGCCCGAGCCTTGCAAAATTCACTTGCTCAAGTGTGTGCAGGTAACGCGTTCTTGTTGCAGGCTGGCGATTGCGCCGAAAGTTTCGATGAGTTCTCGGCCAACAACATCCGCGAGAAATTGCGCGTCATTTTGCAGATGGCTGTCGTGCTCACCTACAGCCTTGGTGTCCCCACCATCAAAGTCGGTCGTATCGCTGGTCAATTCGCCAAGCCTCGCAGTGCCGACACCGAAAAGATTGGCGATCTCGAAATCCCATCATTCCGTGGACACATCGTCAACGATCCTGCACCAACCGCTGAAGCACGTATCCCCGACCCCGATCGTCTCGTGCAGGCATACCACCAGTCGGCAGCAACGCTGAACTTGTTGCGCGCTTTCGTCAAGGGCGGCTTTGCCGACTTGTCGCGCGTGCACGCCTGGACTCAAGAATTCGTTGGTTCAAGTCCCGAAGGTCAGCGCTACGAACAAGTCGCGACCGACATTGAACGCGCATTGCGATTCATGCATGCCTGTGGTGTCGACACCGAGAACACCGCGGCGCTTCACGAAGCCGATGTATACACAAGTCACGAGGCACTGCTGCTCGGTTACGAAGAAGCACTCACACGTCAAGACTCGCTGACTGGTGCCTGGTACGACTGCTCAGCCCACATGTTGTGGATTGGTGAACGCACTCGTCAACTCGATGGTGCGCACATCGAATTCTTGCGCGGTGTTGGCAACCCTCTTGGTTGCAAGATCGGCCCATCAACCACAGTTGATTTCATTCTCGATCTGTGTCAAAAACTCAATCCAGCACAAATTCCTGGTCGCTTAACCTTGATTAGTCGCATGGGCGCCGACAAGGTTGAAGAATCGCTTCGTCCATTACTTCGTGCCGTTCGTGAAAGCGGACATCCCGTGGTCTGGGCGTGCGACCCGATGCACGCGAATACCTTCACTTCAGTCGGTGGTCGCAAGACCCGTCACTTCGACGAGATCATTCGTGAAATCACTGGCTTCGTTGCCGCACACCGTGCCGAAGGTACATGGCCAGGCGGCATTCACGTTGAACTTACTGGCGACAATGTCACCGAATGTCTCGGTGGCGCCGACGATCTCACCGACGCCGACCTTGACGTGCGTTACCAAACCGTATGCGATCCGCGGTTGAACGCCCGTCAGAGTCTTGACTTAGCGTTTGGGGTTTCTGAACTCATACGCTCTGCCGGCTTTGCCTGATTCATTACTCAGTTCGATTCTCGCAACTATTGACGAGTGGCCAGTGCCGCATGCGGCCGCTGCTGTCATCAACCATGATTCAGTTGTTGCGACACACGGTGAAACCGATCGCACATTTCGATTGGCATCAATTTCGAAAATCATCACCGGTTGGACATGCTTAATCGCCGTTGAAGAAGGTTCGGTTTCTTTAGATGATGCAGTTGGTCCCCCGGGATCAACGCTTCGTCATTGTCTTGCTCACGCTTCGGGTTATGGATTTGATACCGCCACACCAATCATGGGAGTCGGCAAGCGTCGTATCTATTCGAATACCGGAATTGAAATCGCCGCGAAACATGTCGCCGAACGCACTGGCTTGATGTTTGCCGACTACATGAACGAAGCAATCTTCGAACCGCTTGGCATGAGCGACACGTCTCTCAAAGCATCACCCGCCTACGCAATCTTCAGCACAGTTCACGACATGACGTTGTTCATGAAAGAACTGATGAATCCAACTTTGATCAGTCATGCCACCGCGCAGGATGCAGTCGCTGTTCAATACCCAGAACTTGGTGGAGTCATACCAGGCCTTGGTTCGTATAAACCAAACCCGTGGGGTCTCGGAATTGAAATTCGCGATCATAAACAGCCGCATTGGACGGGCTCAATGAATTCGCCGCAAACTTTTGGACACTTCGGAGGGTCGGGAACCATGATGTGGATCGATCCAACGATCAACACTGGTTTGATTGCGTTAACTGATCGCAACTTTGATGAATGGTCAGCCGAAGCGCTTGTTGCATGGCCTAGCCTGAGCGATGCAGTGATTCATTCGTTGTCGAATCACGCGTAACTACTTCTTCAACGCACACCCTTTTTATGACCAGCATTCGCCAAACTGAACGTGTCTTACTTGGCGCCGTATTTGCCATGGAAGCTGGCGGAAGTGTCATCTTCGCTCTCATGGGCAACTTGCAAGATGAATTCCATTTTTCTGACGGAGGTCTGGGGTTCATTGCCGCTGCCGGTTTCCTGGCTTCTTTCGTCATGCAAATTCTGATTGCGCCTTACGCCGACCGCGGTCATGCCAAACGCCTTTTGATTATTGGAACAACTCTTGCCGTCGTTGGCAACGCACTTTTCGCTGGTGGCTCATCATTGATCATTTTCGTTTTGGCGCGCTTAGTTTCTGGCGCAGCGAGTGGCTTGTTCTTACCCCCAGCGCGCGCCTTAATGGCATCACTAGATGACGAAGGTGTTTCTGAACGACTTGGAGCGATGGGCGGAGCGGCACTGGCCGGCTTTGTCACCGGGCCAGTCATCGGTGGTTTCTTAGTTGGACCATTAGGGCTTCGTTGGCCCTTCATCATCTTTTCGATTGCCGCGTTTATTTCTCTCTTCATCGTGAGCACTCAGCACCTTCCGACACTGCCCCACTCAACTGATCGTCAACGCCTTGCCTTTGGACTCTTAAAGAAACGGTCGGTACTTGTGCCGATCTTGATGTTGTCGTCACTCGCACTTCCCGTCGGCATGTATGACGCTTTATGGGATCGCTTCCTGACCGACATTGGCGCATCCGACATTGTGGTGGGCCTGAGTTTGGCGGCATACGCATTGCCCTTTGTCTTGTTGTCGCGCGTGGGCGGACGACTTGCTGACCGCCGTGGAAAAACAAAAGTCGCTTTCATCTCGATGCTGTTTGTCGCCCCACTCACCGCGCTATATGGCTGGTTCGCCGTTCCACTGATTCCGATTTTGCTGGGCATGATCGAATCATGCGCTCAGGCAGCCGGGTCGCCAGCAGGTCAAGGTTTATTGGCTGAAGGGGCGCCTGAAGGTCGCGCTAGTGCCGCTCAGGGGCTCGCTGGCGCGTGCAATCAACTTCTTGCTGCTGCGGTCGCGATATTGGCAACCTGGGGCTACGGGCACGTTGCACCGCGCACTTTGTTCACGATCGCTGGCTTATGCGTCCTATTGATGGGTTCAGTTGCTCAAGTGCTCGCTCGCAAACTCCCTGAGTTACACCCGGCTTAAAAAAACTGCCTTAAAAAAACTGGTGGCGAGAATGTACGGTTTACCGCACATTCTCGCCACCAGAAACACCAATGGTTTTTTAGTTCAGCTCATGCGCTCGATGATCATTGCCAAGCCCTGGCCGCCACCGACACACATGGTCTCCATGCCGACGTTCTTGTTGGTGGCCTGCAAGCCGTGAATCAAAGTGGTCATGATGCGTGCACCAGTCATGCCGAATGGGTGACCAAGCGCAATTGCTCCACCGTTGATATTGAGCTTGTCCATCGAAATTCCGAGGTGCTTGGCCGACGGCAAAACTTGCGCAGCAAATGCTTCGTTGATTTCCACCAAGTCGATGTCGTTGATGCTCATACCGGCACGCTTCATTGCTTGACGGCAGGCTTCAACAGGTCCGAGTCCCATAATTTCGGGGTTCAATGACGACACACCGCTCGACACGAAACGTGCGAGTGGAGTGAGTCCCAAAGCCTTGGCCTTGGTATCGCTCATCACCATGACTGCGGCTGCGCCATCGTTCAACGGACATGCGTTACCGGCAGTGACTTGACCATCGGGGCGGAATGCGGGCTTCAAGCCAGCAAGACCTTCAAGCGTTGTTCCTTCACGCGGGCAATCGTCTTTGCTAACAACAGTTCCATCTTCAAGAGTCAACGG
>CAEZYH010000080.1_pt1 | contig 8980 bp, 7 predicted proteins | sample 7265461 | NCBI WGS metagenome assembly CAEZYH01 (sample SAMEA6813929, study PRJEB35770) | freshwater metagenome | biome: Freshwater; feature: Freshwater reservoir; material: water | place: Czech Republic | collected 2017-04-14 | depth 30m m | reverse complement strand
ACGGTGCGTTCGGCCGGATTCATGGGTTCGGCTTCAATTGTTTTGTCGGCAGACATAGCCCAAACGCTATCGGCGGGCTCAGCCGCCAAAGCCACCTGAACGAAATAGGTCAGCGAACAGGGCTTCTTCGCGGGCGCGAGCCTCTTGTGTTCGCGAGCCTCGCCCAGCAACCATGAGTTGCTTGATGACTCGGGTCGAGTATGCCGACTTGGCGGCAATGGTGGTGGCAAGTTCGCGAGCCTGCGAGAGAGCCTCGCCAGCGGGTGTGGTGCGAAGTGCAAGCCCAATTTCGACGGCTTCGGTCGCGTCAACCCATCGGGCTGTGAGCAATAGTTCGGCGGCACGCTGCCAACCGATTCGGTCGGCGAACAGAACACTGCTTGCAGCTTCGGGTGGCACCCCAAGTTCGCTAAAGGGAACGCGCATGCGGGCTGTCTCGTCGATGAGTACAAGATCACAAAATGGCAACAACGTCATGCCGATACCAACAGCGACTCCGTTGACTGCAGCGATGAGAGGCTTAGAGAAAACTTCTAATGCATCAAGCAAGACGGTAAATCCACCGGCTTTAGAAGTTGTTGGAGCACCACTGGCAACCCCAGATGCAAGTTCCATCATTTCTTTGAGGTCTTGCCCCGAACTAAATGCAGCTCCAGCGCCAGTAAGAACCGCAACCCGCACCTCGCTGTCTTGGTCGGCGGCGTTTAAGGCATTCGCCAACAATTCGTACTGCTCGCGTGTGAATGCATTCTTGCGCTCGGGTCGATTCATGGTGATGACTGCAACACCATCATTGATTTCAATCTCGACACTCATGCGTGTTGGCTGCTGACAGAAAGTACTTCGCCAGTCATGTAGCTCGAATAATCACTTGCGAGAAACACAATGACGTTGGCGATCTCCCATGGTTCGGCAAAGCGACCGAATGCTTCACGTTGAGTAAGTTCGGCCAACAATTCATCGCTCGTGACCTTTGCCAAGTTGGCGTGCATCGCAATACTCGGTGAAACGGCATTGATACGTACACCGCGCGGGCCAGCTTCGATTGCTGCGCATCGCGTTAATGCCATAACTCCAGCTTTGGCTGCGGCGTAGTGTGCCTGTCCTTCTTGGGCTCGCCAGCCGAGAACGCTTGCGTTATTGACGATGACACCAGTGCCACGGGGATACATGTGGTTCAAGGCGGCGCGAGTGCAACGCATTGTTCCGTTCAAAGTGACATCAAGAACCACCGACCATTGTTCGTCAGTCATTTCGTGTAGTTGAGCAGTACCACCAAGACCAGCATTGTTCACAAGGACGTCGATTGCGCCGAGTTCTTTCGCCGCTTGTGCGATCAGATTCTGAACACTCTCTTCGTCAGTGACATCGCAAGGAATACCAACGACACCAAGTTCGGCGGCAGTTTCAGCCAAGCGTCGTTCGTGCTTATCTGAAATCACTACTCGTGCACCTTCTTCAATGCACTTGCGCGCCGTTGATGAACCAATGCCACTACCTGCAGCGGCGGTTATGAGCACACCTTTGCCAGCGAGCAAACCATGACCGGGAACATATTGCGGATTCTTTGTGGCGATGTCAGGCATGGTTCCCCTTTTGATACTGGTTGGTCAAATGTGTTAGCGCGGAAGGCCGAGCACACGCTCGCCCAATACGTTTCGCTGAATCTCGTTTGACCCACCGTAGATGGTGTCGGACCGTGTGAACAGGAAGAGTTTCTGTTCAAGGGTCAACTCATAGGGAAACCCTTCGGCGATCAAGCCAGCCGGACCCATGATGTCAATCATCAATTCGCCAAGATCGCGATGCCAGGTACCCCAGAACAACTTCGAGATACTCGCTTCAGGTCCTGGGACACCTTTGGCCGACATACTGCGCAAAGCGTTGAGCTTGAGGAGTCGAAGTCCGGTATGAGCCTTGGCAAGTTTTTGACGAATAGTCGGGTCATTGATTTTGTCAAAGTCGCGGGCGAGTTGAACAGTGGCGTCAAGTTCGCGCTCAAAGCCGACTTGTTGTGCCAATGTCGAGATGCCACGCTCGTAACCGAGCAGTGCCATGGCGATACCCCAGCCATTGCCGGGTGTGCCCACAACCATGTTCGAAGGTGTTTTGGCATCGGTGAAGAATGTTTCGTTGAACTCTCCACCTTTAGTGAGTTGCAAGATGGGTCGTACCTCGACACCTGGCTGCTCCATTGGTACGAGCAAGAAGGTGAGTCCGGCATGGCGTTGTGAACCAGGTTCGGTGCGTGCCACGATGAAACACCAGTGGCTCACATGTGCGAGCGAGGTCCAAACTTTTTGACCATTGATGATCCACTGATCACCATCTAAGTGAGCCTTGGTTTGTACGTTGGCAAGATCGCTTCCAGCGTTCGGTTCGCTGTAACCCTGACACCAGCGTTCTTCGCCACGCAAGATTCCGGGCAAGAACAAATCACATTGTTCGCGTGTTCCGTATTCAATGATTGTCGGGGCAAGAAGATTTTCGCCCATGTGGTTGGTGCGTGCTGGAGCTTCAGCGCGTACGTATTCTTCGGCCCAAATGATTTGTTGATCGACTGTTGCGCCGCGGCCGCCGTATTCGGTCGGCCAACCTAAACCAATCCAGCCAGCGCGACCTAAAACCTTTTCCCATTCGACGCGAATATCAAAGCCGATGTCTTCGTCTCCGGGACCTCCACGTCCTCGCAGAGTTGCAAAGTCGCCGACCACGTTGTCGTGCAGCCAAGTGCGGACGAGTTCACGAAATTGAACAGGGTCTTGGGGGAGCGGGGGAAGAGTGGTCATGCTGGGATCTTTGATTGAGTCGGTTTCTGACGAACCGTCAGAAAGTTTACCTCTGTTCTCGTCGGGGTGCAGAGGCGAAGACTGTGGGGATTACGGTCAGTCCATGGACTTCAGCATTCCCGAATCGATCCAACAGACCTTGCGCGACCTTGATGCGTTCATCGAGCGCGAGATCACACCGTTACAGGCACAAGATGACAACGAACGATTTTTTGATCATCGGCGTGAATGGGCGCGCACCGACTATGAGAACGATGGGGTGCCGCGCGCGGACTGGGAAAACCTGTTGCGTGAAATGCGTCGTCGCGCCGATGTAGCCGGCTGGCTGCGACTTGCTTTGCCGCCCGAATTTGGTGGCCGCAGCGCAAGCAATTTAGAGATGGCGATTATTCGTGAGCACCTCGCAGCAAAAGGTCTTGGACTCTTTAATGATTTGCAAAATGAATCATCAGTTGTTGGCAACTTCCCAACAGTTTTGATGATGCGCGACTTTGGAACTGAAGAGCAGAAAAAAGAATGGATGCCTGGGTTCTTGAATGGGACCAAGCGTTTGGCCTTTGGTTTGACCGAGCCGAATCATGGAAGCGATGCGACTTATCTTGAAACAACCGCGGTTCGTGACGGTGACGAATGGGTCATTAACGGAATGAAGCGCTGGAACAGTGGGCTGCATCACGCAACTCACGACATCATTTTTGCGCGGACTTCAGGAGATGCAGGTAGCCCTGTAGGAATTTCGGCTTTCTTAGTTCCGACTGATTTACCCGGCTTTAATGTTGATTTCTTTTGGTGGACGTTCAACATGCCGACCGATCACGCCGAAGTATCAATGAAAGATGTTCGAGTCTCGAGCAATGCACTATTTGGTCGACTAGATCACGGTCTCGATCTTGCACAACATTTCGTGCACGAAAATCGCATTCGTCAAGCAGCGTCATCGTTGGGTGCTGCGCAGTACTGCATCAATGAAGCAGTGGCTTATGCCAACTCGCGCGTGACGTGGGGTAAGAAATTGTCGAGTAATCAAGGAATTCAATTCCCGCTGATTGAGTTGCACACTGAAGCGGCCATGTTGCGTCAACTCATTCGTTACACCGCTTCGTTGATGGACAATTCGGTCAAAAGCGATCGGCCCGATGTTGAAGGCTTCATGGAGTTCACTCACCTTGTAGCGATGTGCAATTACCGTGCCAACCGCTTGGTGTGTGACGCTGCCGATCGAGCAATGCAGACATGCGGGGGAGTCGGCTACAGCCGCCACATGCCCTTTGAGCACATCTACCGTCACCACCGCCGCTACCGGATCACCGAAGGTGCTGAAGAAATCCAAATGCGCAAGGTCGGCCAGCACCTCTTTGGATTCGGGCGAAAATAAACTATTTTCAATTGTTAGGTATACCTTGCAATTAGTTGTTAGGCATGGCTAACATTTGACGTATGGGTGCTTCATTCCTCATCACACTGCGCGAAGGCCTCGAAATTGCCCTCGTGCTGGCAATTTTGGCCGGTTATTTGGTGAAGAGCGGACGTTCGTCCGATTTGCTAGCGATGTGGAAGGGTGCCTTTGCGGCACTGGCCTTGTGCATCGTGTTTGGCATTTCGATTCACCTGGCGGTCGGAGGTCTGAACGGCAAAGTTGAACAGGCCACCGAGGGCGTCATTGCTGTGGCTGCGGCCAGCGTTTTGACCTGGATGATTTTCTGGATGCGAGAAAACGCCCGCAACCTCGGAGCCGAATTGCGTTCACAGGTTGATCAAGCAACTGGAGCAAAAGCGCTAGCAGCAATTGCATTTGTTGCAGTTTTCCGCGAAGGACTTGAAACGGCATTGTTTTTGCTCGGCGCAGAAACCAGCAGCGCTTCGGGTGCAAAAGTCGTAGTCGGTGGATTGATCGGAATCGCGATTTCGGCAGTGCTGGGTTATCTCGTGTACAAGGGCGGCAATCGTTTGAATTTGCGTTCGTTCTTCTTGGTGACCGGAGTGATGTTGATCTTCTTCGCGGCTGGCCTTGTTGGCAAAGCCTTCCACGAATTCAGAGAACTATTCGGTTTCGAAAGTGGTTGGCTCATTGACCCAGCATGGACAGTGACTTCGGGTCCATGGGCTGAGGGAACCTTCTATGACTTCATGAAGGGTCTCTTCGGCTGGTCAAGTGAAGCTGAGAAGATTCGCGTGATCACGTACTTCGCCTACCTCATCCCAATTTTGGCAATGTTCGTACGAGGACCACGCAAAAAGGTAAATGCCTAAAGCACTGTCAAACTTGACTGACAATCAGCGTGTCGTCATGGGGTTGCCACGGCTACCGTGGAGACATGGCTCAAGCGAATTCTTCAGGAAATAAGTCTGAAAAAATGTCGGAGACGACTGTTGATATCAAGCCCCGCAGTCGTGACGTTACTGACGGAATCCAAAAGGCGGCTTCACGTGCAATGTTGCGTGCGGTGGGATTGACAGATGCCGATTGGGAAAAGCCCCAAGTTGGAATTGCCTCTTCGTGGAATGAAATTACACCATGCAATATGTCGATTCGTCGTTTGACGGCCGCCGCTAAAGAAGGCGTTCGTGCCGCTGGTGGAGTTGCCCTTGAATTTGGAACGATCACAGTGAGTGACGGCATCTCGATGGGTCACGAAGGAATGCGTGCATCGTTAGTAAGTCGTGAAGTGATCGCCGACTCGGTTGAAACCGTGATGCATGGTGAACGTCTTGACGGTCTCGTTGCGACGGGTGGATGCGACAAGAGCATGCCCGGAATGATGATGGCAATCGCTCGTCTCAATTTGCCAGCCGTGTTCGTCTACAACGGTTCAACTTTGCCAGGATATGTCGACGGGAAAGCCATCGACATCACGTCAGTGTTTGAAGCGATTGGGGCCTGCGCTGCCGGAACGATTACCGAAGAAGAGTTAGGCGAAATTGAACGCCACGCGTGCCCCGGTGAAGGTGCATGTGGCGGAATGTTCACGGCTAACACGATGTCGTCAATTGGTGAAGCACTTGGATTGTCGTTGCCAGGTTCGGCTTCGGCGCCGGCAATTGATCCCCGACGTGAAGTAGATGCACGTCTTGCTGGCGAAGCAGTTGTCAACATGCTTCGACTTGGCATTCGCCCGAGCGACATTCTTACCAAGAAAGCATTTGAAAATGCGATCGCACTTGCGAATGCTTTGGGTGGAAGTACTAACGCAGTGTTGCACTTATTGGCGATTGCTAATGAAGCTGGCGTCGAACTGAATCTTGAAGACTTCAATCGCATCGCCGCAAAAGTTCCGCACATCGCCGACATGAAGCCAGGTGGAAAATTCCACATGACCGACCTCGACCGTATCGGTGGAGTTCCGGTGGTTTTGAAGATGTTGTTGGATGCTGGTTTATTGCACGGTGATGTGATGACAGTGACTGGCAAGACCATGGCCGAAAACTTGGCCGAGATCAATCCGCCAGATCCCGATGGAGTTGTGGTGCATCCGTTGAGTGCACCAATCAACATTGAAGGTGGCTTGCTCATCTTGACTGGATCGCTTGCTCCTAAAGGCAGTGTCGTGAAGGTTGCAGGCCTTACGCCCGAACAACGTTTGTTTGAAGGAACCGCGCGAGTGTTCGACGGTGAAGATGGCGCGATGGCGGCAATCATGGCTGGCGAAATTAAGCCGAACACTGTGTTGGTGATTCGCTACGAAGGTCCGAAGGGCGGACCAGGTATGCGCGAAATGTTGGCGATCACCGGAGCAATGAAGGGTGCAGGTCGTGGATACGACTGTGCGCTCATTACTGATGGTCGCTTCAGCGGTGGAACCTGGGGCTTCTGTATTGGTCACGTTGCACCTGAAGCAGTTGACGGTGGACCAATTGCGTTCGTGCGTGATGGCGACAAGATCAAGATTGATGTTGCCAACTTTGGACTCGACTTGTTGGTTGACGAAACCGAATTGGCAAAACGCCGTGAAGGTTGGAAGCCGAACCCACCGCGTTATACGAGTGGCGTGTTGGGCAAGTACGCCAAGTTGGCACAGGGTGCCGAAAAGGGCGCCATCACCAACCTGATCTAATTCCGCCACTTTGGAATATCGCTGCCGCTACGCGGCAGCGATATTCCAAAGTGGTGAGTTATTGCCGGTTGAGGCGTTTGCGGACGATGGCGCGCCAGCCGTTGAGGAAGGCACACAAGAACACTGTCGCGACGATGATGAACGCGGTTGCAGTTCCATCGTCGAAAACGAAGTGGCGCAGAACCATTCCGAGGATGATCGTTGTTAGCCAGACGATCACTCCGGTTTGAAGTTCTAGCGGCTTCTTCCAAGCTTGTGTCGCCAACCAGCCAGCGACTGCAGCAATCAAGAATGGAGCAGCCACGTGAAAGATTCCTGACGCCGCTTCGCCTTCATCGTGATTCTTGCGGCCAATAGCCACGAAGATCACAATGCAGAGCACGTCAACTACTGCTGACCACAGAACAATTTTTGATTTCATGACTTCACCTCTTCGTTAAGTTTTGTAATTGTGACAACGGCGTTGTAATCCGGAATGCGACTGGCGTCTTCGTTGATGCCAGCATCAATCAGCACATTGCCCTCGGGCCAGTGCACCTGCACCGATCGCGAAGGCAAGGCAACGATTTTTACTCGTGCATTCATTGAACCCACGTCACTTCGCAAAACAACTCGATCGCCTTCAGCCACTCGCAAGGCATCGGCATCCCGATGATCGATGTACACCGCGTCACGAGTCGCGCCAGTCAATGGATCGACTTCATTGAAAATCATTGAGTTGAATTGTTTGCCTCGACGGGTCGACAAAAAGAATGCGCCGTCGGGCAAAACTGGGGGAGCGATATCGAGATTGGTGAAGCGTGCTCGACCATCGGGAAGTGGGAACTGTCCACCTTCACACAAATGTCGGCCACCGTATTGAATCGCGTCGTGAGTCTTTGAGAGATTCTCGATACCCGCGTACATCGGAACGACGCCGGCAATCTCAGTTCGCAACGTCTGGTTATCGACCCAATCAAAATGCGGTGCAAGTTTTGGATTCATACGTACTGCAATGTCTGAAAAGATTCGCCACTCGCTGCGTGCTTCGCCTGGAGCTGAAACGATTTCGGGACTGAACGCGATTTGACGTTCGGTCGTGGTGCTCGTGCCACCACCTTCTTGTTCGTAACGCGTCGCAGCCGGTAGCAAAATGACGTCGTCACCATCAATAAACATTTGCGAAGTCAAAACGATGTCTTGGTGAACGCGTAAAGGGACTCTTGCAAGCGCAGCTTCAACTCGTTTCGGATCGGGCATGACATCTAAGAAATTCGAGCCATCTAAATAGAGCACATCAAGTTCATCGCGTTCGCAAGCGAGAACCATTTCGGGCGCAGTGATTCCGGGTGTTGATGGAACTGCGAATCCCCAGAGGGCCGACAGTTCGCGCGCTGACTCGGCAGAGACTGTCACTCCACCGGGAAAGGCGGTTGCGTATGCACCCATTTCTGCGCCACCCTGAACACCTGAGTGTCCGCGAATGGGCATGAGTCCGGTTCCGTTACGCCCGACATTTCCGCGGGCGAGAGCGACATTCACGATTGCTTGTACGCCCTCGACGCCGTAGCGGTGTTGAGTAATGCCCATACTCCAGATCAGGACTGCACTTTTTGACAGGCAATACAGATCGGCCAATTCATTCAATGTTGAATGATCGACACCTGCATCGGTTAACAAATTATCTAAATCGAGAGTTGCCAAATGTTGCGCTAGTTCGGTCCAACCAGAAGTGTGCTGCTCAATAAACGCATGATCAATCGCATCACGTTCAAGCAAAACTTTGAGCAAGGCATTGGCAAGCGCAACGTCACCTTCGGGACGCACTGGTATGTGTAAGTCACATAACTTGGTGCCAAACAAAAATGACTCAGCCTTCGATGGAACCCAGTATCTGTCAAGCCCAGGTTCTAGATACGGGTTAATGACAACAACTTTCGCGCCATTCTTTTTGGCCTCATATAAATACTTCGTAAACACCGGCTGATTGTTGGCGACGTTGGCGCCCCACAGAACAACGACATCGGTTTCTAGGACATCTTGCAAACTGCAGGTACTCGCAGCAACTCCGATTGTTGATTTCAAACCGATCGTCGATGGTGCGTGACACGTTCGTGCCGCCGAATCAATGTTTGCGATGCCCATGGCCCGAGCAGCTTT
>CAEZYH010000076.1_pt1 | contig 9168 bp, 7 predicted proteins | sample 7265461 | NCBI WGS metagenome assembly CAEZYH01 (sample SAMEA6813929, study PRJEB35770) | freshwater metagenome | biome: Freshwater; feature: Freshwater reservoir; material: water | place: Czech Republic | collected 2017-04-14 | depth 30m m | reverse complement strand
TTGGGCAGGCCGACCTCGTACACATCGGGGTAAGCGAGGAGCCAAGCCACCTTTCCGTGGCCGTGCTGAGGAACTATCGCTCCATCTTCGCACCCGATATAGCGGGCTGGTTTGCGCACCCGAGCAAGAAGCGGTTCTAGCCGCGACCACAGGGATGTCATGACTTGCGAATTGTACCGTCAGACCATCAAGTCGGGTCGCTTATCGGTACGGGACGCCTGTGGATAAGTCGGTCACGGGGCGATTCAGCAGGATTAACGCATCCGGCGCATGTGGATGCTCTCGACCAGGCCGATCATGATCGAGAAGGACAACAGTGACGATCCGCCATAGCTCACAAAGGGCAGGGGCACGCCAGTCACGGGCATGATGCCCATGGTCATACCAATGTTCTGAAAAACATGCCACAAAATGACGCCGAAAATACCGGCACAGATATACGAGCCAAAAAGGTCTTTACTCAAGTGCCCCACTCGCCAGATACGGAAAAGCAACAGTCCAAAGAGCCCGAGAACGAGTCCCCCGCCAATCATCCCGAACTGTTCGGCGATAGCCGAAAAGATGAAGTCGCTTTGCTGCACCGGAATGAATTTGCCGTTAGTCAGTGGGGCTTTCAGATAGCCCTTACCAAACCAACCGCCCGTCGCCACGGCGCGCTTGGCATATCGCACTTGAAAGACATACCGCTCAAGGTCTTTGTCGGACGAGTTTTGATTAACGAATGCGGTAATTCGCTTGAGCTGGTATCGATCAACGATTCCTGCGACGACCGCTGCTGCGACCGTGCCAACAGTCAGCAAACTAATCAAGACCAAGTAACGCAGCCGAGCCCCCGCCATCACCAAGACACACAGCGAACCTACGATCAATACGAATGCCGAACCTAGGTCGGGCTGCACGATGATCAATGCTGTCGGAATACCCACCAGCACCAAGCCACCAATGAACTTGGAGTAACTCATGTCCTCTTCGCGGGACTCACTGAAGTACGCGGCTAACGCGACGAGCACTGCTGGCTTAGCAAATTCGGCAGGTTGGAAAGATATAGGCCCGAAGTCAAAGGAAAGTCGGGCACCACCTTTGAGAGCACCGACCGACAACACCATCAACAAACCGATCACGGAACACCCGTACAAAAAATATGCTCGCTCGCGAAGTAGTTGATAATCGAATGCCATCACAATGACGAGAACAACTGCCGACGCAATCAAGAACGTCACTTGGCGAACGGCGAACCAATACGGGTCTGCATCAACTTTCCAATATGTCGCGCTATAAATAGCGAAAGCGCCGATGATGCCCAACAGGACGACCGGCGCAAGCATTGTCCAGTCAATATTGCGTCGCGGATCACCAGGACCTGAACGGATATTTCCTAAACGACCTTGAGGTCGACGATTCAGAATTGGATACGCCATCAGTCGCGTCCACCATAAGCAGCGCCACCAAGACAACGATTACTTGGCAATGAGCGTTCGGGGGCAGCCACAGTCGCGGTGATGTCGAGTGGATTAGATGGAAGTACTTCTGCCATTGTCGCCGCACCGGCGGCTGCCATAAACATGCACTTCACAACCGGCGCAGCCGCCTTTGATCCGTAACCGCTCTTTTCAAGATACGCCGTCACAACATAGGGTTGATTCGCATCGGTACTGAATGCAGCAAATGCCGAGGAGTCATTCCACGGCAAACTGGCCGCACCCTGAGCAGTTCCCGTCTTGCCGGCAATGGGCAAATCTTCGTAGGGATAACTCTGGAAAAGTTTTTCACCAGTTGTGTAGTGATACGAATCGTAAAAGACACCAGGGCCAGTGATTACTCGAGTTAAGCCGCGCACGATTGGATCACGAATCTCGGGAGGAATACTCAAACTACGAATGGTGTCCTTAGTCCCGAGATTGAGAGCCACTGTTGCCTGTGTCAGATCAGCGACGCCTACTTGATCGGAGTTAGGTGTTCCTGGCTCTAATAAGGCAAGCGCGATCAACGGCCGGTTGACATCACCGCCATTAGCAAGAGTTGCATATGCTTGTGCTAACTGCAGCGGCGTCGCAGCCAAGAGTCCCTGCCCTACTGCCAACTGCACATTGTCACCCACGAGGTACTTGGTGCTCTCGCCTTCCATCAAGACGCCACTCTCGACGAGCTTCTTCTTACTTTCCTTATCTGGCACGCGACCCGCCGACTCAAATGGCAAATCAATACCCGTAAAACTTCCGAAGCCAAACTTGCGAACTTCCTCTTGCAAAATTGGTTGACCACCGCGTTCAGAGAAAATTTCTTCACCAATCTTGTAAAAGAAAGTGTCAGACGAAACTGCCAAGGCATCTTCGACATTGACCTTGCCATAACGACAGGCATAGTTGCCGCCACCACACAATGCATTTCGATAAATGCACTTGATCATCTGACATGTCTCTTTATCAATACTGGCCAATGTGTATTCACCTTGGTCGAGATATCGATATTCGGAGCCTCCTGGTAATTGCCCCGCATCAAGGGCTGCATATGCAACAAAAGGCTTAAAGCTTGAGCCCAAGTTGTACTGACCCTGAATTGCTCGATTCACCAAAAGCGATTTGTCTGGATCATCGGTTTTGGGAAAAATCTCCGAGAATTTGTCACCAGAAATTCCTGAGTTAAACCAGCGATTATCAAAGGTGGGATAGCTCGCGAGTGCCATCACTTCACCAGTTGAGTAGTTCATCATGACTACTGAACCTGCTGGTGCCTTTAAGTTTTGGCAATCAGGGAACTGCGGCTTGACCGATTTACGCTTTGCATCCTGCGCTTGACAAGTCTCGACAAAACGACGAAGGCGAAGTTGCGTTTCTAAAGCCTGTTCGGCAAATTGCTGATAATTGAGATCAATAGAAAGTTGCAGATCGTTGCCAGGAATCGGTTCAACTCGTTCGAGTACCCGCAAAATTGCACCACGCGAGTCGACTTCGTACTTCACGTAACCGGGTGTTCCTCGCAAATAACGCTCGTAGACCTTTTCGACTCCGAATTGGCCAACTCGTTCATTCAGGTTGTAACCCTGATCAAGATATTGAGCACTGTCATTTTTAGTGATTGCGCCAAGGTAACCAACGATGTGTGCCGCAATTGGTGCGAACGGATAGGCGCGCTTCCACTCGGTTGTGACATCGATTCCAGGGAAATCCTCGCTACGTTCAAGTAAATACATCGCGGTGTCTTCGCCAACATCTTCTTGAATCGGCAAGGGAAGTAACGGGCTGTACTTTGTGCCCTTGGGCTTGCCATCAGCACCCAAGGGACCGCCATAGCGCGTTTCTAAATCGGTCACCGTTGTTTGCAGAATCGGAGCGAGTCGACCAAAAAGTTCAAGTCGGTCGGCCTGATCACGTAAGGCTTCCCACGACAATGTCACCGTCAGCATCTTTTCGTTGTCGGCCATGATGCGACCAAAACGATCAAAGATACGGCCGCGCTCTGGTAACAATTTCTGCGTGCGTGTCTTATTTGACTGCACCTTTTGTTCAAGAGCCGGCGAGTCAACAACCTGCAAGAACCACATCCGCATACCCATCGCGCCGAACAGCAGCATTGCGACAACACCAATGGCAGCCAATCGACTTGCGCGTTTGTCAGATGCCATTGAAACAGCCTGACATACGGTTTGTGACGAGTGGCATCACCATGACAAGAAGACCATTACAAGAAGACCTCGGCGGGAGGTGCGAGCCGTTGGTTGCGCCGCACTACGAGCGACCATCGCGCGATCGGTACTGCAATAAAACTGAATAATGCATTAGAGATAGCGACCACAATGATCACCTTGGTCAGTCGAGACGACAACCAACCCTCGACGCCGATCCAATTCGCGACCACTGGCATCACAAAAGTTGCAAGTCCACTCACCAGACCGAGCGCTACAGCATTTAACCATTTCGGATTTTCGATCGCTCGTGAATGAAGATAACCCGCGCCCCATCCGGCCGCCCCGAACACCAAAGCCGAAAGCCCCAGCGGACTGGTCACAACAAGATCAAACATCAGACCAAAAACAAAGCCAGCCAAAGCCCCATTTTCTGAGCCTCCCGCCAAACCAGCAGCAATCGAAAGAGCCAACATAATTTGCAGAACAACACCAAAAATTTTCACATCAGCGAAAAACGTTGTTTGCAGTGCCAAGGCAGGAAGGCCCACCAAGAGCAATCGCACTAAGGGCCTGTTGACAAAATCAATCATGGAGTTCCAGTTGCGACGGGCTGATACAACAAAACTCGCACGAAGTTCAAGGCCGTTAATTTGGCAGTCAAACGCACCTCGAGCACTGCGCCAGATGTGCCCGTGCGTTCAACAATTTTGATCACTCGGCCAACCACAATTCCACGCGGTGCCAAACTTTGCGAACCGCCAGAAGTAATCACCAATGCACCAACTTGAACTTCACCGAATCGCGAGTTTTGATCAATGAACTCAACGACGGGAGCGTTGTCAATTCCACGACCACGGAAAATTCCGGTCTCGGCAACTGGGAGATCGTCAAGGTTGATCGTTGTTGTCGGACCACCAGCAGTAGTACCTGGTGCAATCGTCACAATGACACCAGTTGTCGTTGGAGCCAAGGCCCCAAAGTCAACGCCTGAAAAATCAATAGTCGTTGATGTTGTTGTTAAGGCATTTGGATCAACAACTGCGGTGACGAGCGGCGCTACTGGCGCAAGCGTTGTCGTCGGACTTGTTGTTGTCGTAGATGTACTGGTCGTAGTAGTTGTGGAGGTTGTCGTAGTGGTGGTCGTCGCTGGAACCATGTCTGGTTGATTCACCACTTGAACTGGAATGGCGTATAAAGAATCGTTAGAAAGCAGCACCAACGAGCGGTTGTTGTCCACCCAGGTAATTCGACCCACTAAACCGGCCGCGTTGACAACAGGCATACCTACCCGCAAGCCTCGATCGCTCCCCTGATTGATCTCAATCGTTTGAGAATAGTTAGATGGCGTACCACCAATAACTTGAGCCGTCACAGAAGAGATATCAGCGAGGTTGTCAATGCCGTTCAACGCCAACAATTCTTGAGCATCGCGCACTGTGGCGAGAGCAGCAATAAAGGCGCCTTCTTGTTGATCAAGTTGATCTTGAAGGCGTTCATTCTCAGTTTCTAATTCTCCGTAGTGCGTCATTCCGCGCCAAGCATTTTCTAGCGGTCGTGTGATGACACGCGTCGAACTCTGTACCGGTTCGAAGATCGTGCTGAAAATATTGCGCAACCCGTGCACCACAGAATTTCCTTGAAGATCAAGGGTGATCAGCAATATTGAAGACAGAGCCAGAAGAGCAATAGCCCGACGACGACTCACCGAATAAACCGGCATGGATCCGATCCCGACCTAGTCGTCACTCTGCGACAAGAGACCGCGCATCATCTCAATATTTTCCAATGCTCGACCCGAGCCAATGACAACCGAATACAACGGATCATTGGCGATATTGATTGGCATTCCAGTTTCATGTGCCAAACGACGATCAATGCCCGCAAGCAAAGCACCGCCACCCGTAATAGTGATTCCTTGGTGCATAATGTCAGCAGCAAGCTCGGGTGGAGTTTTGTCGAGCGTTGTACGTACGGCATCAACGATGGCCGCAACCGGTTCGGCGATGGCTTCACGAACTTGATCAGTTGACAATGAAATTGTTCGCGGCAATCCGCTGATGAGGTCACGACCACGAATGTCGGCAGTCATTTCTTCTTCGAAAGGCCAAGCCGACCCCATTTGAATTTTGATTTCTTCGGCAGTTCGTTCGCCAACGGCCAAAGAGAACTCTTTTTTCAGATACGCCAACAGCGCTTCATCAAGTTCATCGCCGGCAATTCGCAACGATTGAGCGGTCACGATGCCACCCAATGAAATAACTGCAACTTCGGTTGTGCCTCCGCCAATATCGACAATCATGTTGCCGCTTGGTTCATGAACCGCCAGGTCGGCACCGATAGCCGCTGCCATGGGTTCTTCAATAATGTGCACCGGCTTGCGAGCCCCAGCGTATTCAGCCGCGTCTTGAACCGCGCGCTGTTCAACTCCGGTGATCCCCGACGGCACGCAAATCAACATCCGCGGTTTACTCCAACGACTGCTGTGCACTTTTTGAATGAAATAGCGCAACATTTTTTCGCACACATCAAAGTCAGCAATGACGCCATCTTTGAGTGGACGCACCGCGCGAATGTGCCCAGGAGTACGACCCATCATGCGCTTGGCTTCGTGACCAACCGCGACGGGCTTGCCATCAGAAACGTCGAGGGCAACCACGGACGGCTCATTTAAAACAACGCCTTGACCTCGTACATAGATCAGCGTGTTGGCTGTTCCAAGGTCGATTGCTATATCTCGCCCGAGGGCCAGCGGATTACTGCGGGCCATGGCCAGAGCCTCCTACGACGTGCGGCACCTGCCAAAAAGCAGGGGTCCCCGAAATGTTACAGATTGGGGAAGAAAATACTGATCTCGCGCTCGGCCGAAGCCAAGGAATCGCTGCCGTGCACCAGGTTCTCTGTGAACAAGATGCCAAGGTCACCACGGATGGTGCCAGGGGCGGCGTTGCGAGGATTGGTGGCACCCATCATGTTGCGGACCACTTCCCAGGTGTTTTCGGGGCTCTCGAGCACCAAGGCCACGACTGGTCCACGGGACATAAAGGTCACCAATTCGCCATAAAAGCCCTTGCCAACATGCTCTTCGTAGTGGCGAGCAAGTGTGTCGGCATCAAGCTGACGCAGTTCCAAGGCGACAACGGTGAGGCCTTTGGCTTCGAATCGGGACAAAACGGATCCGATCAGACCGCGTTCGACGGTGTCGGGCTTTAAAAGGACAAGAGTACGGTCAGACATGGTCACTAACCCTACCGCCGACTTCCCCGACTATACCGTTCACCGACTATGCCTCTCAGGGGTCAGGGCAAAAGCCGGCGCAAATACGGTCGGGCTGACCCAACTACATAGAGCGATCCGGTAATCAGCAAGGCATCGTCAGGACCGATTTCTTGCATGGCTCGGTCAATGGCTGCTTCAACGGTGTTGACGGTCGCGACGTCATCACAACCCAATCGGCGGGCCGCCTCGGCCACTTCTTGAGCCGGCAATCCTCGCGGCGACGGAGCCGTACAGCAGATCACCACATCAAATTCATCGGCTCGTAGAGCCGACAACATGTCAAATGGATCGCGCCCTTTCAGACAGCCAATGACCAGCAGTCGTCGGCCGGCCGGATCGAAGTCCTCAAGAAAAACTGCAGCACACACATCGGCACCAGCCGGATTGTGTGCGCCGTCAACGATGACCAACGGTTGATGACCCATGACTTCAAATCGCCCCGGCATTGACACATTGCCAAATGCTTCGTCAATGATGTCGGCCGCCAATGGCCGGGCAAAAAATGCTTCGACCGCGGTAATTGCCACGATCGCATTTTCTGCTTGGTGGCGACCATGCAACGGAACTAACACCTCTGGATAAATCGTTGTCGGTGTTCGAACATCAACCATGCGTCCACCAAGTGCCAACTGATTGGAGTCAACTTCAAAGTCACGTTGACGAACCAACAATGAAGCTCCGCCGGCCTGTGCGAAAATTTCAACAATCTCTTCGTCGGTATCTCCACAAATCACTGCGCTTTGCGCCTTAATGATTCCGGCTTTCTCACGAGCAATATCGGCGCGAGTGGGGCCAGCGAACTCCATATGGTCAAGTCCGATATTGGTAATCACTGCAACTTGTGCATCAACAACATTGGTCGCATCCCAACGACCGAGTAAGCCGACCTCAATGACCATCACGTCGACTGCTTCATCAGCAAACCAGCGAAACGCCGCGGCGGTACAGATATCAAAATATCCAGGGCGCGCACCAGTCAGCATTTCTAAATCGGCGATCGCGGCAATCTGCTCGGCAAATGCGTCGTCAGGGATTGGCTCGCAATCAATCGTGAAACGCTCATTCACCCGCTCAAGGTGAGGACTCGTGTACGTCCCTACCCGCAAACCACTAGCCATCAAGAGTCGCGTGATCATTTGCGCAGTTGAACCTTTGCCATTGGTTCCGGTGATGTGCACAACTGGCGCACAATGTTGGGGTTCACCCATGAGTTCGCACAGCCGCGAAATCATGTCGAGCGATGGCGAGTCAATACGACCAGTTTTTTGATATCCAGCGTGTTCGTCGAGATACGCCAAAGCCTGCTGGTACGTCATGACCTCAACCTTACGACTGGAATCAACTAGCGGCGCGACGTGGGCGAGCCACTCGAGTCGCTGAGCGCATCACCAATGTTGGCGGCGACTTCAACTTAACCGAATCAACATCGATGATGACCTTGGCCACATCGGCACGACCCGGCAAGTCGTACATTACGTTCAACAGGGTCTCTTCAAGAATTGCCCGCAGACCACGGGCACCCGTGCCGCGCCCGAGGGCTTGTTCGGCGATGGCATCAAGAGCTTCTTCGGTGAGTTCGAGTTCAACATCTTCAAATTCAAAGAACTTCTGGAACTGCTTCAACAAAGCATTCTTTGGCTCGGTCAAAATCTTGATCAATGCTGGCTTATCAAGGCTGTGCACTGCCCCGACCATCGGCAAACGACCAACGAATTCGGGAATCAAACCAAAGGACAGCAAATCTTCGGGCAGAACTTGCGCAAACAAATCGCCGGCATCTTTTTCGGCCTTGTTGCGCACAGTGGCATGAAAGCCAACGCCCTTATGACCAATGCGCTGCTCAATGATTTTGTCAAGGCCAGCGAATGCACCACCGCAAATGAACAACACATTCGTTGTATCAATCTGAATAAATTCTTGATGTGGGTGCTTGCGTCCACCTTGGGGCGGAACCGATGCAACTGTTCCTTCAAGGATCTTCAAAAGAGCTTGCTGCACGCCTTCACCCGACACGTCGCGAGTAATCGATGGGTTTTCGCTCTTACGCGCCACCTTGTCGATTTCGTCAATGTAGATAATGCCGGTTTCGGCTTTCTTGACATCGAAGTCCGCGGCCTGAATCAGTTTCAGCAAAATATTTTCAACGTCTTCACCGACGTATCCAGCTTCGGTCAATGCTGTTGCATCAGCAATGGCGAACGGAACATTGAGCATGCGGGCCAATGTTTGCGCGAGGTGGGTCTTGCCACATCCGGTTGGACCAAGTA
>CAEZYH010000074.1_pt1 | contig 9537 bp, 9 predicted proteins | sample 7265461 | NCBI WGS metagenome assembly CAEZYH01 (sample SAMEA6813929, study PRJEB35770) | freshwater metagenome | biome: Freshwater; feature: Freshwater reservoir; material: water | place: Czech Republic | collected 2017-04-14 | depth 30m m | reverse complement strand
GAAGTGTGTGGTCGTTCACCAGGCCGAACCGAAGGTCACCGCGAACAATCATGGGTGCTGCTCGACTACGGCGACGTGATCGTGCATGTGTTCTTAGATGAAACCCGTGAGTTCTACGAGATTGAGCGCCTGTACAAAGACGTGCCACGCATCGACTGGCGGGCATAGTCCACAGCCGGTAGTCGGGAAGTAGCTGTGGGGAAGTATTTAGGTGAGGTTTTGGCAGGGCGCTACTGGTTGGTATCGTGCCTATGTCCCTCATGGGGCTGTAGCTCAGTTGGCAGAGCGCTTGCATGGCATGCAAGAGGTCAGGGGTTCAATTCCCCTCAGCTCCACGTACAAAGTCCCAGGTCACAGGCCTGGGACTTTTTGTTTGGCAATGCAATTTTCTAGATGACTGAGTTGGCTTGGATTGCGGCCGATAATGACAGTGAGTCGGCCCGTGTAATCAAAGAGATTCGCTCTGAACTGAGAAAACCACTTCCCGCAGTTCCGAGACGAACATTAGACAAACCCAGAATTCCGGCAGTTGAACGGATGTATTGGACTTTTGCGAGCGGGAGTATGTCTTTTGATTGATTGATGATTCCGTGAACATGAATTAAACGTTGGTTTGTCACGATGAATTTGTTCTGTTGCCGCCAGATCTCCCAAAGCCCAAGAGTGATGACATATAGAAACCATGTCCAAAGTGGTGAATGCTTCACCTCAACAAGCACGCTTTCGCCAGTATTCAAGTCAATTTTCTGAGCCATGTTTCTCCAATCACAGGTTGACAGAGCGAACCCTACAGTCGACGAGGACACAGGTTTTCCGTCTTATATTCTTTGCGCACACTGAAAGCGAAAATAAAGGTTGAGTTGAGATTCGGTTCAACGTCATCAAGCGCATGATTTTCTGCAGATTCGGTCTACGGTGGAGACATGTCCAACCCTCGGCCAACGTTCTTCGGGCTGCAAGACAAGGCCCGACGCAAGTCGATTTGGCTCCTAGGTGCTTCCTTCGTTCTGCTGTGGTTCGCTGCAAACGTAGTCGCGTTCATTGGATATGTGGGCAATACCAATTGCACCTACGACTCCTATGGATACGAAACTTGTGATTCGTCGTTCGTGATGAATTACCAGGTGTTGGCGATCACCGCGGTCATCGTTGTGGTGTATCTGTGGATCGCTTACATGGTGTCGGGCAGGGCAGCGTTGTCGTTGGCTGGAGCGAAGCTGGCTGATGGTCCCGAATATCAGCGACTGCGCAATGTCGTTGAAGAAATGGCAACTGCAGCTGGCGTGCCTGTGCCCAAGACGTACATCGTCGATGACCCGTCTCCAAATGCCTTCGCCACTGGACGTAATCCTGAACATGCAGCAGTCACCGTTACGCGCGGTTTGCTTGAGACGATGAATCGGGCCGAACTCACTGGCGTCGTCGCCCACGAGATCGGCCACATCAAGAATCGTGATATAGCAGTGACCACGCTTGCGGTGTTGACAGTTGGTGCCATTGCAGTTCTGGCCGATCTTTCAATGCGCATTGCTTTTGTCGTGATGTCAACGGGGCGGCGTGGAAATTCAAAAGAGGCAGGTGCCCGCGCTGGCGTTGCACTGATCGCATTCTTAATCAGTTTCGTTCTGTATATTTTTGCATTGCCGGCTGCTCTCATTTTGCGCGCTGCATTATCGCGCCAACGCGAAACTCTTGCTGATGCATCGGCGGTGCAATACACGCGAGATCCATCTGGTTTGCGATCGGCACTCGAAAAACTTGAGGCTGACACAACATCGCCAGCTCATGTTTCAACTGCTACTGCCCATTTATGGATCGATCATCCCAAGCCAGCGCGTGCTGTTCAACGTGGAATGTTGTCTGGTTTGTTAGATACGCACCCGCCGATTGCTCAACGTATTTCCATTCTTCGTCAGATGGAAGGCCTCGGCCCAACTACTTTGGTCTGAAGATTCAAGGCGCAGTGGCGACGTACGAGTACGTGTTGTGCAAGTCGTCGCCCAAAACTTGAGCATCTTCGGCTCTTGTTTCGACAACGAATTCCTTGGTGAGCGTCTTGTAGTCGTATGTCCAACCATCGGGAAGTTGTAGACGATCAGCGAGAGTCAACAAGTCATCTTCGGTGAGCGTCGGATCAATCTGCTGGCTCCAACTTTGCATCACGTATGTCTGTCCTTCAGCGTCATGCAACATGTACACGGTGGTGCCGGCATTGAAAGTGAACGCAGCTTTGCGGTTCACGGCATGCGGACTGTAAGGGATCAGCAAATCAGCAGGATTAGTTCCTACGAAGACGCTGGCGTAGCGGTTCATTTCAATTTCACCGAAGGTTTTTGCGAATACGTCGGCCATATCTGCCTTCACGACTGAGTCCATAGCCCAATAGCGCGGTCCGTTCGGTGAAGCGAAGACAACACCTTCGGCTAGAGCGATTGCAGCAGTGTCAATGGCCTTCCATTGATCGTCAGGGCAATCGTTGAGCGGATAAGTATTGAAAACTTCAGCGTGAATGCCGTCGCTCTCGAGATTCAGTAACAAGATTTCGCAATAACGCTTGCCGTGCATGTTGGCGGCTGCTGGGTTAGTGGTGCTGGTTGCCGGGGCTTCGGTATTTGACTCAGCTGGAGCATCAGTTACTGCCGGGGCCGAGACATTTGGGGTAGTGGTCGCCGAACCTTCATTCGAACTTGATCCGCAGGCAGTGAGTGCAATCAACGCAGCGGAAATAAGAACCGACTTCTTGGACGTGAATTTATTTGACATCATTACTGACACTAGTTGATGGCAATCTGGTCTGTTGAAGTGGCAGGTTTCCTCAGCTTTTCCCGACCAGATCGCGGGTATAAAAAAAGAGGGGGTGAGGACTTGCGTCCTCACCCCCTCTTTACTTAGTGCTTGCCTAGATCAGGCAACGCCCCACAACGCGAGGAACTGGTCGGCAAAGCCTTCTGGTCCCTTCCAGTTGCTCAGTGGGCTGCTGTCAATGATCTCTTGTGCGAGTGTTGCGTCGTCCAAGATGAAGTTTGGCAATTCTTCGGCAGCGGCACGCTCGGTGAACTCGTCGCCAACGGCATCAAGAACCATGGCGTGTGCCATGACCCATGAGGCGTAGGCCTTCGGGTTCGAAGTCCAAGCCGTATGAGTTCCAGCCACAATCTCGCTCAAACCGGTCAAGTCAAAGTCGACTCCAACCTGGTTTGGCAAGGCCACGCCAGCAGCCTCTAGGCCTGCTGTTACACCGATCGGCAAAGCCGAGAAAGCATAGGAAACGTAGTTTGTCTCTGGGTGCTCTTGGAGGTACGAAGCCACCAAGCCTGGAATGTTGACGCCAATATCAGCGATCTGAACCGGCAGTACGTCAAACGTACAAGCGGCGCAACCGGCAGCGAGAGTGTCCCTCATTCCCTCTTCTTCTGCGACGAGCACAGGGAAGAGTTGAATGTTCACCATCAACACATTGGCGGCAGCGCCACTGTCAGCGATGATGTAGTTAGCCATTCTTGCTCCAGCAGCGTAAACGGCATCGTTGCCACTGATCGATGTCAAAATGCCGTCCGCAGGTGCTTCACCGTTATAGGCGAAAGCGAACTTGATACCAGCAGCGACGGCTGCAGCGTACTGCTCGGCGAATGCAGCAACAGGCGAACCGGAGATCGCGATGTAGTTGGCGCCCCAGTCAATGGCCTCTTGCACGCCTGCGCCGGGTGAGGCGCTTTCAACGTTAATCGTCTTCAGTTCCCAGCCGAGAGCATCAGTGATTTTGCCCCAGTCTTCGCCAACTTCGGCGCAGCTTGGAAGTTCGCAAGCGAGCCAAGCAACTTTCTTGCCAGTCGGTACTGCAGCTGACGGTCCTACGGTGACGCCGATTTCTGTCGGTACGGTCATGTAGGTGTCGACGAGCGCCTGTGCGGCAGCAACTTCGTCGCCGCCTGCCGGTGCTTCTGATTCTGTTGGTGCAGCAGTTTCTGTGCTCGAGCTGTCGTCGCCGCCACAGGCAGCGGCCACAAGGCCCAAGGCAAAAATGGCTGCAGTAACCCTACGGGTTCCTTTACGCATTGTTTTCCCCTTAATTGTTGTTTGGGTGATTCCCAGTTGTAATGACTCTGACAACTATTCACGAAGGTTTGCTGTTCAGAGCAAATTGATCATATAGTAAATTAATTATGATTTGCGAACTAGTGAAAGGTTCGCATGCGTGTTTCAGGGGGATAATAAAGAACCATGGCAAAAATTCTTCACATTTGGTCGCTCTCAAAGTCCTTTCCGGGCCAAGTTGCCCTACAAGATGCCACTTTTGACGTTGAAGAAGGCGAAGTTCATGCCCTGGTGGGTCAAAATGGCTCGGGTAAATCGACCCTGATCAAAGTCCTTGCCGGGTTCCACCAACCCGATCCGGGTCATAACGTCACGATGCGCGACGAGGTCTTTAATATCGGTGATGCTGCGGCAGCCCATCGTGCCGGTATCCGTTTCGTGCATCAGGATCTGGGACTCGTGGAGGCCGTGAGCGCAGTTGAGAACCTGGCGCTTGGTTTTGGCTATCGAACTGGTTTTGGCCGTCGCATCAACTGGAAAAAAGAAACACTGAAGACCAAACAAGCTCTACTCGATCTTGGCTTTGATATTGATGTGCGCGTTCCAGTTGCCGCGCTCGGTGGCGCAGCACGAACGGGTGTGGCGATTGCTCGGGCGTTACAAGAATCTGAGCAGAATATTTCGATTTTGGTCCTTGATGAACCGACGGCTTCCTTGCCTGGCGCTGATGTGGACAGACTTTTTAATGCCATTCGTCGTCTGAAGACTCGTGGCATCGCAGTCGTCTTTGTGTCGCATCACCTTGAGGAAGTTTTTGAAATCGCCGATCGTGTCACTGTTTTGCGGGATGCCAAAGTCGTCGCCACTGTTGAAGCCAGTGAATTGGATATGTCATCTCTCATTGAATTGATCGTTGGTCACAAGGTGACTGCGGCGACAGTGAATCGATCCATTGATCAAACTCTTGAACCGCGCTTACGGGTGACAGATTTATGGGGTCTAGGGATGAACGATGTCAGTCTCGAAGTTCGCCCGGGAGAGGTTTTGGGCGTGGCTGGCCTGACTGGTTCGGGGCGAGACACATTAATTCCGATGTTGTCGGGAGCGATCGAGCGTCTCGGAGATGTCTCGATTGATGGAGTGACAATTCGTGCGGGTAAGCCGAGTGCGGCTATCGCCGCGGGACTTGCTTTCGTACCGGCTGATCGCTTGCGCAATGGCATCATCTCGATGATGAGCGTGCGTTCAAATACAACGATCGCCAATGTGGCTCGCAATAAGACAGGGTTACGACTGAACCACAAAAAAGAACGTGCTGAAACTCGGGATTGGATTTCACAGCTCTCGGTCGTGACGACCAGCAGTGAGGCGCCAATTTCGACCTTGTCGGGTGGCAACCAACAAAAAGTGATGATGGCACGAAGCTTTCGCTTAGATCCAAAAGTCTTGTTGCTTGATGAACCCACGCAAGGCGTTGATATCGGGGCCAAAGAAGAGATTCATTCTTTCGTTGATGCAGCAGCGGCGAACGGTTCGGCTGTGGTGATCGCTTCGACAGACTCTGGTGAGTTAGCCCGTCTCTGCGACCGCGTCATTGTGATGCACCGTGGTCAGATCGTGGACACAATTGTGCGCGGTGAAGGGTCAATGGCTCAAAGTATCGACAAGGTTTTACTGGCAGGCTCAAGCCTGGCAACCAATTAATGATTGAAATTCGTCCCAAACAAAATGTGAAGTGAAAGGAAGACATATGTCAACCATTGAAGCAGCGGTGTTAGTCGCCCCAAAAAGATCTTTATTGAACCGCCTCGGATTGGATCGCTTTAGCGCTCTATATCTCTGGGGAGGATTCATGATCATTTTTGGATTATGGAAACCTGACACCTTTTTAAGTATGACGAGTGCCAAGTTGGTCTTGGGCGAAAATGTCAGCACTGGCATTTTGGCCTTAGCGTTCTTGGTGCCGTTCTGTGCAGCAACCTTTGACTTGTCAATCGGTGCTGTGATGTCAATGTCGGTTGTGACGATGTGTTTCTTGTCCGATGAGAAATCACGCGCATTTAATATGCCAGTGGGTGTGGCGGCAGTCATCACACTTTTGGTGTGTACCTCGATTGGTGTTATTTCTGGGTTTATTGTGGTCAAACTGAAGGTCAACTCTTTTATTGCCACTTTGGGTTTGGGGCAAGTGATCAGTGCAGTTGTGTTAAAGATTTCCTTCAATCGCCAGATCACTGATGTGTACTCAGAAACCTTTGAAAAATTTGGTCGCAACCAATATTTCGGAATCCCCGTGGTCTTTTTTTACCTCGCTGTGGCCGGAATCATCATCTGGTATGTGTTGGAACACACACCAGTCGGACGTTTCATTTATGCCACAGGCGGCAACCCAGAGGCAGCGCGTTTGGCGGGCGTGAAGACTGACCGCATGGTCTGGGGTTCGCTGATCGCTTCATCTTTCTTGGCAGGGGTTGCGGGCATTGTCTTTAGTGCCAAGGTCGGCTTGTTCACCGCAGCGACCGGCCCCAACTATTTGTTCCCAGCGATTGCTGCCGTGTTCTTTGGTGCGTCACAACTGAAGGGTCGCCCGAATGTGGCCGGAACATTCATTGCTTTGTATGCATTGGCGTTTGGTATCAAGGGTCTGCAACTTGTTGTCGGAACTGACTCGTATTGGGTGAACCCAATGTTCCAAGGGACGACGCTGATCATTGCAGTTTCCTTGGCGAGCCAAAAAGGCATTGCTCGTATGAAGAAGCGCAAGGCCCCGACAGTCTGATCGGCTGCCTGACCGACTACACGTCGTTCTCGCAAATACATCGTTCATCAAGTCGTGTGTCATGCTGAAGGTATGGCACACGACTGGCTAGAACTCACGAGGCGCAGTTCATTTGCCTCGCATCGCCTCATCGGCTGGATCTATTGGGATCCCCGAGCAATTGAGTTGTACGCGCAGTTAGGTATTCCGAACGGCACTGGTTACTACGTCGCTAGTCGCGCTGCGCCATTGTTGCCAGCAGGCCATCAAGCAGTGTCGGCGGCTTTCTATTCGATTCATCCGAAGTTCATTGAGTTCGCGGTCACACTTGCTGAGCAACACGCGTCGTGGAGTGACATCTCTGCGGTGCGAAATCAAGCTGTTGGTGAAGGCTTGCGGCAATATGTGCCAGAGATTTGCAACGAGTTAGAAAGTATGCGTGACGAACTCTGGCGCGTGGCCGACTCATTGCCCGAATCGGGCCGAGTGTGTTTTGCCGCTCATCGTCAAGCGCCTCGAGTTGAGGATGGCTTGGTGTCGGCATGGTTGGCGGTGAACTGCATCCGCGAATGGCGGGGTGACACTCATTTCGCAGTGTTGACCTCTGAAGACATTTCGCGAGTGCAAGCCGGCATCTTGCACGATGCCCACCTGAACTACGGCGGCTGGATTGCGCAAAGTAGGGGAGCCGATGTCGAAGCAATCACTCAAGCATTCGCCGATCTTGAATCGCGTGGTTTGGCTGAAGGTGGAGTGGTGTCAACTGCTGGTCTTGCAGTGCGCGAACTCATTGAAGAACGCACCAATGAATTGACACAACGAGCGTGGCAGTCATTTGGTTATGACAACACTGAACGGTTTTTGAATATGGTCGAACCAATCGGTGAGCGATTGATGAAACGTATTGACGACACTGCCGGGCCGAATTGGATGCCAGCGGCGCGCGAACGACGACCATAAGGCTGAGTCCGTCTTTCAAGGGTCGAACGCGCTGTGCAATAATCACGTTATGACTGTCACAACCCTTGATGTTGATCGTAAGCAATTATCGACGACGCGAATTTTCTCTGAAACAGACCTCCCGTTGGCCGATGGAGAAGTGCGAGTTTCGGTTGACCACTTCGCGCTGACGTCAAACAACATCACCTACGGCGTTTTTGGCGACGGCATGCGCTATTGGGATTTCTTTCCAGCATTTCAAGACACCGAAAATCAAGATGTAGCAAGTTTGTGGGGGCGTATTCCGGTGTGGGGTTTCGCCGAAGTGATTGATTCACGGATGCCAGCGGTTGAAGTGGGTCGCCGTATCTATGGATACCTGCCCATGAGTACCGATCTCATCGTGAAACCAGGTCGAGTTGACGAGCGCGGCTTTGTGGACACATCTGAACATCGCTCGGCGATGGCCGCTACGTACAACCGCTATATGTTCACCGACCACGACCCCACGTATCGTGCCGACCGTGAAGCTCAGCAGATGGTGTTATGGCCACTTTTCATGACCTCATTCATGATTGATGACTTCCTCGGACAAAATGTTCTCGAGGATGATGCTTCGAGTATCACAACAGTCGTGATTTCAAGTGCTTCGAGCAAGACCGCTATTGGTGCGGCACATTTGTTGGCACGACGCGCTGGAGTGACAGTCGTGGGTTTGACTTCGACAAAAAATGCCGATTTTGTTCGTTCGCTTGACTGCTATCACCGTGTCGTTACCTATGACCAAATTGGCGATCTTCCCTCAGGAACAGCATCAGATATCACTGCGTACGTTGATATCGCTGGCGATCGTTCGGTGACGTACGGCGTACATGCGCATTACCAAGACGATCTGTCGTACAGCATGGTCGTCGGCGGCACTCACTGGGATGCGCCAACAGCAACAGGTGGGGGACTCGCCGGGCCAAAGCCAGAGTTTCTCTTTGCACCATCGCAAATTGCGTTACGTTCCAAAGAATGGGGACGTGTTGGTCTTGATCAACGCGTCGGTGAATCATGGAATCGTTTTTCTGAGTGGACAGGTAGTTGGATGAAAGTTGAACAGACTTCGGGTGCCACTGCAGTTGAAAGGCTCTATCAAGAACTTCTCGCTGGTCGTGTTGACCCAACGGTCGGTCACGTCTGTTCGATGCGCTCGTAGCTAATGCATCCCTGAAAACAAAAGAGCCGGGTCACGGTTTCCCGTGCCCGGCTCTGTTGAGGGGTTATTTATTGGAAACGCGTATTAGGCGCGCATGCCCTTTTGGATTGCGCCAAACACAGCATCCTTGAGCGGAATCATGCCGCAGATGACTGCGCCATTGACCACGATGTTCTTCCAGTCGTCAGCCCATAATGCGCCCCACATGCCGATCGGGTAGGCCTTAAGAAGCCAAACAATCAGGATTGAAATGCCGAGCGTCAAGTTGGCTCCGATGATCGGAAGCTTCTTGATGGTGTCGCCCAAGCCGACGGTCGACAGGATTGAGTGCAGGACAGTCATGACTGCTTCAAGCAGCACTGCCATCACAATGAGAATTGCAACTGTATACATTTTTTCTCCTTCGGTTGTGCCGTCGTAGGGGCGGCAGGTAAAAAGTATGAAGGGGTGGGTCAAATGTGGTGGATGTCACAGGAATACGCGCGTGAGCAGGTATTACGTGGCCGAATGGGGCTGTGTAGGGCGGCCATGTGGTGGACTTGAACATCGTTATTGAAGGGGATTTATGTCGATGATCATCATGCGTTACGACTTACGCATTCCG
>CAEZYH010000064.1_pt1 | contig 10828 bp, 9 predicted proteins | sample 7265461 | NCBI WGS metagenome assembly CAEZYH01 (sample SAMEA6813929, study PRJEB35770) | freshwater metagenome | biome: Freshwater; feature: Freshwater reservoir; material: water | place: Czech Republic | collected 2017-04-14 | depth 30m m | reverse complement strand
CATATTCTTGTCCACCATTGGTTCACGGGGCAGTCCAAGCACGCGGTCACCAATGATGTTGCGCTGGATCTCGTCGGTTCCACCGGCGATGTTCGACTGGAAGCTCGACAAGATGTAGCGCGCCCAGTTTTCACCGCGGCCTTCACCTTCCCATGCATCACAATCTGCACCGACAAGGCGGTTGATCAAGGGGCGGCTGAAACGAGCAATGACAGCACCGTGCAACTTGCCAAGCGATCCACCAGGACCGGGCACTTTTCCAGCCTTCATCTCGGCGCGAGTACGCATTGAAACGAGCGACTTGCAGGTTTCTTCGCAATAGAGCTTCATGAGTTCTTGGCGAATCACCGGATCGCTCAACTTGCCATTGTTCTTAGCGACATCGATCAAACGATCGGCCAAGTTATGAGTAACACCGCTTGACGAACCAGTTCCGATTGCGACGCGCTCAAACATGAGCATGGCAGTCGCCTGGTTCCAACCGTTGTTCAACTCACCGAGCAACCAAGACTTCGGGGTACGAACATCGGTTAAGAAGATTTCGTTGAAGTGGCTTCCACCGTCGATCTGGTGAATCGGACGAATTTCAACGCCGGGTGCCTTCATGTCGATGATGAACATCGAGATACCCGCGTGCTTTGGAGCATCAGGGTTGGTGCGGGCAATCACAACTCCGTAATCGCTCACGTGGGCAAGCGTGGTCCATACTTTCTGACCATTGAGCACCCATTCATCACCATCGAGTTCGGCCTTGGTCTGCAAACTTGCGACGTCTGAGCCAGCACCAGGCTCGGAGAACATCTGACACCACATTGTGCGGGCCGCAATGTTGTCGGGCATGAACTGACGCTTTTGTTCTTCAGTGCCAAACTGGTTGAGCATCGGCAAGCACATGCCATGGCTAATGGTCAATTCAAATGTCATGTCAGGGTACTTGCCGTACTCTTCGCGATAGATGCGATCGTGGGCCCGCGTCAATCCGGCACCACCGTGCTCTTTGCCGTACACCAGACCGGCTAAACCAGCCTCGGTCAATGCTGCTTGGTAGGTCTTGCCGATCTGAATCGATGTTTCACTGCGGCGGCCAATGCCTGAGGCATTCTTTTCCAGGAACTCGCGAACTTGCACGCGGAAAGCCTCGGCTTCGACTGGATTCAGGGCATCGTCAATTGTTGTGTTGCTCATGTGAACAGTCTGCCATTGTGTCGAGCAGTCAGACATAATCGAGAGCTGAACTCGTGGAAGAGGTACGGTTCGGCTATGGAATCTCCTGTCTTTCGCCATGTGGTCGTTCGCCATGTCAGCGACTGTCCGACCGAAGAATGGACCAGCCCAACGCGGGGTTCAGTTCGCTGGTGGGAACTCTTCGGTGGCGACGCCACGGCGACCAACGAAATGACCGTCGGAATCGCCGAAGTTCCGGTTGGTTCGAGTCCCCCGCCTCGGGGTCATTCGCACGACGCCACCGAGATCTACGTCATTTTGTCGGGCGTGGGCGACGTTGTCATTGAAGGAACTGCGACAGCCGTTCGTGAAGGCTCGGCCGTCTGGATACCTGAAGGCCTCGCGCACTACGCCCACAACACTGGGTCGGAACCGTTGCGATTGCTGTACATGTTTGCCCGCGACAAGTTCAGTGATGTCACCTATTCATTTCCTGGCGAAAACTAAGGAGTCAAACAATGGCACCAGCAATCAATCTCATTGATCCCGAGTACTTCGCCAGACATGGACATCCATGGGATCAGTACGAATGGCTGCGCGCCAATGCTCCGGTCTTTTGGCATGACGAACCAGATGGTCCTGGTTTTTGGGCCATCACTAAATACGAAGATATCCGCGCCATCAGCCGAACACCGAAAATTTTTAGTTCGTACGAAACCGGAGTCATGTTGCCCGACCCCGATCCGATGGGGTTGTATGCACAACGTTTGATGATGCTCAATATGGACCCACCGCAACACGATCGATTCAAGTTGTTGGTCTCGCGCGGCTTCACACCAAAGAATGCACCGCTACTTCGTCCGCGCATTGAAGAAATCGCTCGCGAAATTCTTGAGTCAGCAATACAAAAGAATTCGTTGGACTTCGTCAGTGAAATCGCTGGCCGATTGCCCTCGGGTTTAATTGCCGAATTAATGGGCATGCCTCGTGAAGACGGTGAACGACTCTATGACCTCACCGAAATCATGCACACCAACGATGATGCAGTCGCTCCTGCCGAAGTCAAGATGGCTGCTGTCGGCGAGATGCTCGCGTACGGACAATCAGTGGCAGACATTAAGCGCAAGACTCCAGGTGATGACCTAGCCACCATTTTGGTGAATGCCGAAGTTGACGGCGACCGCCTGACCGATGAAGAATTTCAGTGGTTTTTCTTGTTGCTCGTCAACGCTGGCGGAGACACAACTCGCAACTTGCTCGCCGCGGGATTGCAACTGTTGTTTGATCATCCCGATCAACGGGCAAAGTTGGTGTCAAACCTTGATGGTCACCTAGCCACAGCGATCGAAGAAATGCTGCGCTTCAGTAGTCCGGTTTCACATTTCAAACGGACTGTCATGGAAGACACGACTATTCGCGGACAACGCATTAAGGCCGGAGAGCGCGTAGTGATGTTCTATGGTTCGGCAAACCGCGACGAAGATGTTTTCGAAAGTCCAAATTCTTTTGACATCACCCGCGATCCCAACCCGCATGTCGCCTTTGGTGCTGGCGGACCACATCTATGTCTTGGCATGCACGTCGCACGAGTTGAGGTCGCCGTGATGTTCAAAGAACTATTAACGCTGATGCCAAACATCAGATCTGACGGAGAATTTGAACGTATGCACAGCAGTTTCATCGCAGGCATTCACAGCATGCCTGTTAAGTACTGATCTGAAAATCAGGGACCGACGACGTCTTTGAACTGAATACGCAAGTCTTTCTTGAGGGCTTTTCCTGATGGGTTGCGAGGAATCAGATCGATAAAGCGAACAGCCACTGGCTGCTTGAATCGAGCCAGTTTGCCGGCGCAATGTTCAAGCACCGCAGCCTCGGTCACTGCTTCGTCTTTTTTGACAACAATTGCAAGTGGTGATTCACCCCACTTTTCAGATGGAATACCGATGACTGCCACATCGCCAACACCGGCAACTCCCATGATGACATTTTCGATCTCGGCGGGATACACATTTTCGCCACCTGAAATCATCATGTCTTTAATACGATCTTGAATGAAAATGAATCCGTCTTTGTCACGTATTGCTCCGTCACCGCTATACAACCAACCGTCCTTCAATGCATCAGCGGTTGCTTCTGGTCGATTCCAGTAACCAAGCATCATGTGCCCACCTGAGATCAACACCTCTCCAGCTTCATCGTCATCGCATTCGGTTCCGTCGGGACGAACAACCTTGACTTCTGACAAAAAGAAGGCCTTACCGGTTGAGCCGGCTTTGGTGATGGCATCTTCTCTCGACGTCAGGCAGGCGGGTCCACAGGTTTCCGTCAGCCCATAAACCTGGTTGACCTCAATACCAATTTCGGCATACGACATGATGAGTGACACTGGTACTGGAGCCGCGCCAGCCATGAGCCAACGCACATGTTCGTGCTTGTACTTCGAAGGGTCATACACCTGACGCATGAAGTTCAGCATCGCCGGTACGAGCAGACCATTCGTGATCTTTTCAGAGTCAATGAGTTCCCAAACCTTGACCGGATCAAACATGCGCATCAACACATGAGTGCTACCAATAAAGATGTTTCCGAGTGCAGGAGTTAACGCGCCCACATGGAACATCGGCATTGGGTTGATGTAACGGTCACCGCGGGCCAAGTCGCTGGTGGTGCACATGGTCGATAGCGCCCAGTACTGGGTGTTATGTGAATGCATCACGCCCTTGGGCAATCCAGTAGTTCCAGACGTATACATGATGTACAACAAGTCATCGCCAGATGCCGTCACCGCAGGCTCGGCATTTGACATCGTCGCTGATTCGGCGACAAAGTCACGCGCAAATGCTGGCTTGGTTGCGGCGTCACCGACATATAGCCACGACTTGATATCAGTGCGGTCACCACGAGACTGCAATTCAGAAACATTGCCAGCAAACTCAGATCCGAAGACAAGAACAGTTGTTCCGGAATCTTTGAGAATGAACTCAAGCTCGTCAGCGACGAGTCTCCAGTTCAAAGGAACAATGACTGCCCCCAACTTGGCGATCGCAAAAAATGCAGTCATGAACTCTGCTGAGTTCATTTGCAGCAATGCAACGCGATCGCCTTTTTTCACTCCGGCATCAACAAGTAACGAAGCGACCTTGTTGGTTTCTTTGTTGAGTTCGGTATAGGTGTAGCGACGACCGGCTGCTACGTCATAGAGGGCTTCGATGCTCCCATTGATATTGGCTCGACGGGTTAGCAAATTTCCAATGTTGACGCTCATAAGTTCAAATATTGCCATATCTCAGGCACTAAATGCATAGCGGGGCAACCACGAGTTTCACTCGGCCATCACTAAACTCACCTTGTGAACTTTCGCCGTCTCGCACCTGCCGCCGCAGTTCTCATGGGCCTCACTCTGACCGCCTGCGGGAAAAATGAGCCAGCCAACGAAGCCACAATTCAAAATTCGACGCCGAGCACACTTCTTCCAATCGCTGAAACAACGACCTTGCCAGCAGACACCACTACCGTCGTACCCGCGCCAGTCACCATGAGCCTCGCGTTTGCCGGTGACATCTTGATTCATAGTCAAGTTTGGAAAGCCGCAACGGCTAACGCTGGTGGTTCTGGTTACGACTTCACGCCGATGTTCGCTCGAGTCAAACCACTGATTGAAAGCGCCGATCTTGCGATCTGTCATTTAGAAGTTCCGTTAGTCGCCCTCGGTGAAAAGCCGACCACCAATCCCCTGTACTCGGCCCCTACCGAAATCGCCTGGGCTATCAAAGAGATGGGCTTTGATCGTTGTTCAAATGCGAGTAACCACACATTTGATAACGGGGTCAAAGGTATCGAGGCAACTCTCAACGAATTTGATGCTCTCGGACTTGGTCACACCGGCATGGCACGAACACCCGAAGAAATTGATCCGAAAGTTTTTGATGTCAAAGGCATCAAGGTCACCCACCTCTCATACACATTTGGTTTCAACGACATTGCTGCGCCCAACGGCGAAACTTGGCGTTCAGCGCTCATTGATCCGGCCCGCATAATTGCCGATGCACAAAAAGCTCGCGATATGGGTGCGCAAGTTGTCATCGTGAGTATGCATTGGGGACGTGAAACTCAAACCGATCTCAGCGATTTCCAACTCACCAATGCCGATGCAATCACTAAATCTGGATTGATTGATTTAGTGATCGGCCACCATGCTCACGTCGTGCAAAAGATTGAACAAGTCAACGGAGTCTGGACAGTATTCGGATTGAGCAACCTGATCAGTTACTTGCCGACTACTGATGCATTCACGCCGAATACTCAAGATGGCATGATCGTTACTACCAATATCACGCTTAACCCCGATGGTTCAGTAGTAGTTGACAAACCAGTTGTGTATCCGACCTGGGTAGACAAAAAGAACGGGGTTGTCGTTCGACCGATCCTCAGTGATCTCACTGATCCCTCAGTGCCCGACGACATTAAAGCCGAACTCAATGTTTCGCTTGAGCGAACACGTGCTGTTGTTGGCGACTTCTTTGCGCCAGCACCATAGGAGAATACGAAGAGATGACCACGACACCGGTTCAACACGCAGTTCAATCTCACGTCGCATTGTGGAATGCCATCGATCGCGAGTCGTGGATCAAACTATTTTCACCCAAGATGGTTTTTGAAGATCCAGTGGGTACACCCGAGAAAGTCGGCGTCGATGCGGTGCACAAATCATGGGACCGTTCATTCAAACCAGGGCGACGTTGGACCCTGCACCCCGAACACACCGTCGCGGCCGGCAACGAGGCTGCTGTCGTGATGCGCAACGAAGGTGACCTCAACGGCCAAAAAGTCACGATCCGAAGTATTGAGATTTTTACTGTTGACGAATCAGGTCTTTTAGTGCGAATCCGTTCATTTTTTGATCAACCCTCCGACTTTGCACTCTCCGATTACTTCACACCCGACCGAACCGAGTGAACTAGTAGAACAATGCAATTAGATACCACCGCCCGCGACATGCTGAATCGCACCATCGCTGTTATCGAAACTGACGGCGAAGAAGGCGTACGGGTTGTAGATATTGCCAAACATGTTGGCGTGGCGGTCACAACTCTTTTTCATTTGTTCGGTAACCGTGATTCACTCATCAGAGCCGCGCAAATTGAACGTTACGTGCGTGGTCTTGCCAACATGATTGAAGAGTTCGACGTTGCCACTGCTATCGCCCGAACAAAAGAAGACTTTCGCGCTGTCGTCATTCGCATGGTGAGATCAGAGATTGCCCCGATCAATTCGGCAATACGCCAAAGTCGTCAAGGTGTTTTTGGATCGGCATATGGTCGGCGCGAACTGACCACTGCGTTGACCGATAGCCATAACAGCATGTGCCTCGGTTTACAGGTGGCCTTTGAACGTGCCAAAGAAAATGGTTGGATCGAACCATCTCTCGATTCTTTGGCGACGGCATATTGGATGCTCGGACTCATCAACAGTCGAGTATTTATAGAAGCCGGTTCTCCGCAATTAGATCGACGAGCGTGGGATGACCTCACTCTGAAATCTATTTTGCACGTTCTCTTTTTTGACTAAAGATCGCCACACGTTTGTTGCGCAAACTTCAACAGATGTTTCGCTCGATCTACTGGATCACTGATATCACGCAAGAACTTTGAACGAACTTCAAAGGACAAGGGAACATTTGGAACTGCCTGCAAAAGTTCAGCGATTGGCAACGAACCTTCACCGGGACATAACCGCCCATTGAGTGCTTCATCTAATAATCCACCGAAATCGGCTGGGCGTTGTGCCGGTGCATCACAAATCTGCAGATAAGGAAAGAGTCCAGTCGGCATGGTTCGCACATCTTCGACCGATGCTCCCGATCGTGACAAGTGCAGATTGTCGATGAGTACTCCCCCATTAGATGCATCTGATGACCTGACTATCTCAGTCGCCATCGACAAAGTATTCAATGGAAAAATAGGCAGAAATTCACAGACAACCGTGATTCCGTGGGGCTGCGCCATTGCGCAAACTTCGCGATAACGATCGGTAGTGCGAGCTTGGTCTTTCAATCGACTTGTAAACAAAATGTGCCGAGCGCCAATGACTGCAGCTGCTTCAATCAGTTGTTCAGCAAAATCGTTTCCGTCTTCCGAAGGAATAATCGGTTCAATATCTAAGGGAATGATTCCCGTGTCATCAAGTCTCTGACGCACTTCACGAGACGTTGCATCTGTCCATGTTTTGCCGTCAAACCAAATACCAACTGCTGGCCAACCAGATTGAAACGCAACTGTCGCCATGTCAACTGGCGCAACGTCGAGTTGCACCCCAGCAGCGAGCGAAAGTAACCGACTCATTAGTGGACGGGAGCGGAACCTGGAGCAGCTGGAGTACTGCTGACATACTTCGGTTTAAAGGCAAGCAAGAAGAGCAACCCGCCAGCAGCAATACAACTACCGGACACAACCAGTGGAGTTGCCGAAGTGATGCTGGTGGCGATGTAGCCAACCAATACCGAGGCGGGCACCTGAGCGAGACTCTGCACGCTGCTGTAAATGCCCATTGCTTCACCCTGACGACCCATTTCAGCCGAACGACTGACCAGACTTCCCATATTTGCCATCGACAAACCATTGAAGAAGGTGAAAACAGGAATAGTCATGTACAGCCACAGCGTGGTGTCGGTTGGGCTTATGAAATAAATGAACATCACCAGACTCGTGCCGAACAAACTAAAACGAAGCACTTTCCAGTCAGCGAGAGTTTTCGCAATACGAGCCACTAAGACAGCTTGCGAGAAAGCAATAAAGAGTCCAACGATTGCGAAGTAATCGCCGGTCTTTCCTTCGTCAAAGCCGAAGTTGTTACGTAGATACACCCCGAAGAATGTGGTGAAAAATGTGAAACCTGCATTGAAAAAAAATGCAGATCCTAAAACGACTCGCAAACGATCTGACTTGAATCCATCAATAACATTGCTCACTGCTTTACCAAAGTGAAGTCGCCCATTATGAACTTTTTGCTTCAACGTTTCTGGGAACAAGGCCAAGATCAAGCCACAGTTACACAACGACAAAATTGTTGCGAACCAAAATGGTGTTGTTGCACTGAACCAATCTGGAGTGTGGAATAGTCCGTAGAAACTTTTATTCGGGCCGCTTAATCGACCACCGATATACGGCCCCAAAATAAATCCAAGTCCAAATGCGGCTCCGATCATTCCAAAGTTCTTGGCTCGATTTTCGTTAGTACTCACATCACCAATTGCTGCCTGGGCAACTGCCTGATTTCCGCCGGTTATGCCGTCTAATGCGCGACCGATGAACAGAAGAGGAATATTCGCGGTGCTGATACCAATCGCAAAGATTGCGTACCCAATCGCAGTTCCAAAAATTGAAAATGCCAGGACTGGTCGTCGACCATAACGGTCAGACATCTGTCCCAGAATCGGTGCAGCCAAGAAGATGAACAATGGGAAGATCCCTTGTAGCCAGCCCAGCATGATGAGACCCTGGGTGAACGACCAACCTTCAGGGGTCACGCGAAATGGCGAACCAGGGCTAATCAACAACGGGTACACCGGAATCAAGATTCCGAAACCGAGCATGTCAATAAAGACAGTCGTAAAAATGGCCAGCATCGGGTTGCGTGCTGGTTTTGTTTCAATAGAAGAATTCACTCGTTCAACCTAACAAAGCGAAACTTCAACGAGCGGCGTATGTGACTCCTGCGGCCTTGATATTTTCAGCGTCTACAGCAAGAATCGCTCCGCTCTCGACCGCGGCATCGGTCGCTGCGTTCCACTTCGCAATGAAATCGTCAGAGGTCGGATATAAAGCCGCGAGTTCATCTGCGGTGAAACTGCGCGTCGTTCCGAATAGTCCGCAGAAACTTCCACCTTCTTGTCCGAGCCCACTGAGAACAGCCAACGGAACGTCGACATATGGTGTTCGAATTCCACCCAAGACAATTCCATGTGCGTCCATTAGGTAAGCGGAAAGATCAGCATTGGTTTCCAACTTAGGCATTGAGGTCGGAGGTTCTCCAGAACGTACCCAATGATCAAGCCCGTGCAACGCCGAACGCAAAATGTAGGTGTGCGGACCAACATTGAGCGGCAATCCACACGTGATGATGCCGTAATAAACCGACGAGGGTGGTGCCGATTGAGCCTCAAAGAGAGCAATGTCGCCGTCACCAGTAGCAGTATCAGCATCTCCGATACCCAAGGTGTAGGCATCGGAGTGCGCAGTTCCCGCAGACTCCCAAATTCGTAAAACATCGGTGTCGTCTTGTGTGGCCGGGCGATAGCGCAGCACATCAGTTTCAGCTTCGGCAATAAGAAATGGTCGAGTGAGATCAGCACGAATTTGTGCGCTGGCGGGTCCTGGGACTGCCTCTGGCACGGTGGAATCAGAACAGCTCCGTGGATTCTCTAAGAGAACAGCATTTGGGCAAAAGAGCGTTGAAGCACTTTGTCCACGGCTAATCAGCAAGTAGCCGTTGTACACATCGTCAGCCAAACCGAAAGCATTGGCATAAGTCGTCAAGCGACTCGCACTCTGAGACTGCCCAGTTGCCAACACGATCTCGGGTGTTAAACCTCCCAAAATAGTTTCTGGTTGGCGCCATACAGCAGCACCAGCCTGACTAAAAATGTCGTAACTGTAGTTATCCCCCGGATGATTGAGTACACCGTAGCGATCCGGATCAGCGTTCTTTAACACTAAGAAAGGAGCCGTTGATCCTGCTCCACCCTCGATGCCCACGCGCTGCGCTGAGACACCGACCCAAGCGCCACCCTCTCTGACAATCTCCGGCCACAATGCGCTCCATGCGGGAGTCGAATCGATTCCCGCTGTCACGTTGAACCACTCGGTGATCACCGAGCCGCTGAATTTTGCGGGATCACTTGGGCGACGCACGACTATTCGTGTTTTATATTCAGCCGTATCAATTTTTGTGACGTTCCAGACACCATCGGCGGACAATGCACCGGCTGAACCATAAGAGTTGGCGGTTCCCGAAATAAAGAACTCTTCTTCTATGTATCCAAATTTTTCTGCTTCAAATGGCACTCCGGCCAACACCACGGGGGAAGTGGGAACCCCGGCTAAGAAATCAGGAAGTGGCACACGATTACTCACGGTAATTGGCCCCTCAACGGTGACCTCACCGACATCGCCAGTCGTCGGCGTCACCGCAGTAAAAGCAGGTTCGATAGGCGCCTCAGTAACAGTGGGCGTGGTATCTGGCGTGGAAGTAACCACAGAATCAGTTGTCGAAGAATCACTCTTTGAGTCGCTGCTGGAACAACTCACCAAACCCACAGTCAAAATCGGAACGATTAATAAGGCACGAATCTTCACAATGATCCCCCGATCAACAGAAAGTGAACTTGACAATAGACCAACTTGGCCAGCAGGTCTACTTTTACGATCTACAGTTCGCTCATGACCCATACTCAAGAATTCACCCATCATTCGTGTGATGCCTGCCGCATCATCGACGAGGCAGATGGAACCGTCGACGGGAAGATGTTCAAGCTTGACCATTGGGGTGTCAGTAATGAGCGCATGCACTTCAAGCGCTTTTACACCGCTCAAGATAAGGCAGCCGACAGAGTGACGAAGTTTGCGGGGTCACTCAATTTTGTGTACTTACATTCAGTCTGGTT
>CAEZYH010000053.1_pt1 | contig 12322 bp, 11 predicted proteins | sample 7265461 | NCBI WGS metagenome assembly CAEZYH01 (sample SAMEA6813929, study PRJEB35770) | freshwater metagenome | biome: Freshwater; feature: Freshwater reservoir; material: water | place: Czech Republic | collected 2017-04-14 | depth 30m m | reverse complement strand
TCGAGTTAACAAGTTCACGCCCCGATGGGTCCTGGACCTGGCGCGCCGCAGGTGCCCGCGAACCCAAGGGAGTTCTTGACGGAACCCTCTTATCGCAGGGATCAAAGCCCGGAGATGTTGTCAAAGCCGAAGCAGAATTCGACATTGATGGCATCACGATCGTCAGCATTACCCAAGGCCGCGTCAAAGTTGACAAAGTTGAAAAAATTACCTTGGTCGGAAACGACAAGCCATTTGAAGCGGTGACACAGCAACTCGCCAAGAAAGATCGTGGTGACCGCGGCGATCGTGGCGATCGACGTGATCGTGGTGACCGACGCGATCGTCCCGCACGCACCGACCGTCCCGCACGTGGTGATGGTGCGCCTCGCGATACTGATCGTCGTCCTCGCCGTGACAATGCCGGAACTGGCGATAAGCCCCGTGGCCCGCGTCGTCCTCATTTTGAAGCTCCACCCGAATTACCTCAGCGTCCGAAAGCCAAGCGCTTAAAGGCTGGTTCAACAAATCGTAAGGCTGTGTTGTCTGAACTTCCCGAAGATCAGCGTCCCATTGCCGAGCTGGCCTTGCAGGGAATGCAGACCGTTCGCCAGCGCCTCAAAGACGCCAATGCTGCATTGGCCGCCGAGGGTAAGCCAACCATGCCTGAGCAAAGTGTTTTGCAGATGGCCGAAAATCTTCTCCCCCGCTTGCGCGTTGCCGATTGGCTTGACCGGGCTGAAGCAGCACGTAAAGATTTGGCCGAGCTCGATTTGCGCGACTTGCGCAGCGTTGTCGCAGCAGCCAACGATCCGGTGATTGAACGGGCCGAAAATTGTCGTGAACTCGTTGCTGAACTGCGCACCGGTCTCACCGCACGTGCCGATCAGGAATATCAGAATTGGCTACAAGACATTGATGCTGCGCTTGGAGTGGGACGTATTGTGCGGGCACTCAAGTTGGCAGGTCAGCCTCCGAAAGCCGGAGCAATCTTCCCCGATGAACTCGGACGTCGACTCGCCCAAGCCACGTCACAAAGCCTCGTGGCCGATGCTTTAGCCGATCGGTGGATTGCCGTTCTTGAAGCTGTGGCTTTTGCGCCAATCCGTGCCCAGATCACAGTGACATCGAAGCCCGAGATCATCACACCAGACTTGGCTAAAACTGTCGAACGCCTGGGAGCATTGCTGCCTCAGATAGCGGCCAGCCTCGGCATCGCCGTTGCCTCAACGAGTCATGCTCCTAAGCCATTGCGTACGGTTCGACCACCAGCGAAGAAGTTGCCTCCAAAGCCGCCGACTGCCCCCAAGGCCGCAGTCGTTACCGAAGCAGTTGCAGAAGTCGTTGCAGAAGCAGTGACCGAGGCTCCAGCCGAAGTAGCGGTTGAAGCAGCAGTTGCCGACACCCCCGCTACCGACGAGGGTTAGTTCAGGGCGGCATTGTGCCGCTACGGTCAAAGGTATGAGCGACACAGCAAGACCCGACATCGTTACCTACAGCACCGAAGGCCGCGTTGGCATCATTACTCTCAATCGCCCCGACGCGCGCAACGCCATTAATGGCGATGTGGCGCGAGGTGTTGAAGCAGCAATTGATCAATTAGAAGCCGACGACGAAGTGTGGGTCGGTATTTTGACCGCCAACACCGACGGCCAAGAACGTCCAGTGTTTTGTGCCGGAGCCGACCTCAAGGCCATCAACGCGGGCCAAGCCGGAGATCTCAACACGAAGCGCGGCGGATTCGCCGGATTCGTGTATCGCGAACGTCGCAAGCCGATCATTGTCGCCGTCGATGGACTCGCCACTGCCGGTGGTTGCGAAATTGTCTTGGCCGCCGACCTCGTGATTGCCACGACTCGTTCGTCATTCGGCTTAGCCGAAGTCAAGCGCAATCTCATTGCTGGTGCTGGTGGACTTTTCCGTCTTCCCCGAGCAATCGGACAAGCCGCGGCTATGGAAGCAATCTTGACTGGCGATCCCATTCCTGCCGAACGGGCGTACCACCTCGGTCTGGTCTCACGTTTAGTTGCACCTGGCGAAGCGATGAACGAGGCCCGCAAATTGGCGGCGCAGATTGCAACCAGCGCACCTCTCGCGGTGTATGCCAGTCGTCAAGTCGTCCTTGCTGCTGCTTATCAGCCCGATGATGAGCTCAAGAAGCTCACTAATTCATTATTCGCTCAAGTGATGGCTTCATCTGACACCAAAGAGGGACTCACCGCATTCATTGAAAAGCGCACCCCAAACTGGACCGGGAAATAAACCGCTTTTCGTTACTGATTTAGTGGTCGCGACACAATAATTTTGCGAGCGACAATTCCGGCTCTTTCGTACAAGTTTTTTGTTTCGCGATCGCCAGGTAGCGCATTTCCTTCAATTGCAACACAGCCCAAGTTCGTGGCGTGTTCAATGGCGTGCTGCAGCAACGCATCACCGAATCCAAGCTCGCGGGCGCTTTCGTCAACAAACACTCGCTCAACCGAACAAACCAATCCGTGTGTATCAATCTTCTCAAACGTGCATCGAAGAAAACCAACCACATGTTCGTCAACGGTGCCGACCCAACTGTTGTCAATCACATCATCTGGGTGAAGAAATTTTGCGGGCGCATGCTCAAGCAGCCAGTTGCGTCCGCCGCGCTGAGTTGCCACGACTTCGCGAGCCGAGGCATCTAATTCAATAATCACTGCCAGATCGTCATGCGTCGCATGTCGAATCACTGGCTCAATGCTCATGAGCGATTATGCAAAAAGCGGGCAGGTGTCATCGCCCACTGGACACATTGGTGCACCTTTACGAACAAGCAAGAAGCACTGCTTACACATCCGTTCATCGGCACGTTTCGGCTGAATCCCACTTTCGGGATCATTTGACAACTGAATGTCTTCTTCTTCCTCTTCGGGTTCTTCTTCATCGTCTTCACTACGACCCTTGACACGTGCCGCCAAAATGACGCCCAAGTCTTCTTCGATGTCGTCTTCTCCGACGAGCTCGTCGTCATCGTCGTCTTCCTCGTCCTCAGCGACGTCCTTTTTGGACTTCTTCGCCTTCTTTTTGGCCACCAAGGGCACGATTTCGGCCTCGGGATCTTCACCCGCCAAAACCGTGTCTAGGTCTTCGACTCCAAGATCTTCCTCATCTTCAAGTTCGTCATCGTCGAGCAACTCATCGGGGTCAGCCTCTTCAATGGCTCCCTCTTCCTCAAGGAACTCCTCATCAAGTTCTGGATCCAAATTGTCATCATCTTTTGCCATGAGATTTCCTGTTACTCCTGAAGTTTGCCCACCGAAAAACAAAGGTGTGGGCGCGGATAATAGACACTCTTTGAGCCCTAACTGTTGGATACTTGGGTGACACTAGTCACCAGGATCCATCGCGATGTACTTATTGACCCCCACGACGGGATTCAGCCCGACGTTCAGCAGCCAAACGCTCAAGTTCGGGGGCTTCAACAGTCAGATGCGTCATCGCTTCGGCAATTGCTTTGTGTCCGGCCTGTTCGCCAATCAGACGATGCATTTCTAGAGCCACTCGGCGATAGGCGGGGTGACCTTGGGGCGACGAACGCAATTCGAGCATGTGCATGGCTTCACGGGCGTTGAACTGCATGACGTAGCGCACGCGATAGGCCATTGAAACGGCGTACGAGGCTTGCTGAGGGAAATCAGGCTTCATGGCATCAAAGAGGCTTGCTGAGCGGCTCATAACCTCATCAAAGGCAACTGTCTGTCCTGCTTCATCGATGAGATCAGGGCGGGTGTACCCATGATTGGGAGTCAGCGGCTGCCATTCGATCGTCAAAATACGGTGCCGCTGCATGTCTCGGAAAGCGCCGTAATCCGACAAAACGTCAAACCGGTAGTCAGTACGTTCAAAGGCTCGACCGGGACGGTGGCGGCGATTTTCGCGATCGCCAATATATGCCTTCAAAATGGCGACCTTTTCGGCGTGGCTCATCCGCTGCACACGTTGCATGATTTGGGTCTCAGGCAAACTTGTGTGCGAATAGCAAACCGCCCCAATCAATTTGTCTTCGCCCTCTGGATCAAAATCTGTCAACACGACCGGAGGACTGTGGTCAACAGGCGTCTCAGCGAAGAGGCCATTCACGAGTTCGCTGGTCGATTCACGAGTGTCCGACAAGTAATCACTCCAACGTCCACCACGATCGGCGAGATCGACACGCTTCAAGAAACTCGGAATCACTTTGCGGAGTTCTTCCAACATCAAATCGGCGTAATGACGAGCTTCCGGCAAAGGATGTGAACGCATGCGGATCAACATCGCTTCATACGATTGTCCGCTGCCGTAAATACCGACATTAGACAACGAGGCCGCCGGCAAAACACCTCGCACCGCGTCTAGTGCTTTCGCGCGAGTTGCCATACGGAAAACAAAATCGCTATCGGCAGCATCACGCTTAATACTTGACCGAACATGATCAGTGACTTTTTCAATTAAGTGAGAATACGAATCGAACATGCGATCCATATCGCCAACATAACGAGTTCCGAATTGAGAGTTCAACACCTCCGGGTCACGGTAGAACCGATACCGGCCAGCAAGACGCGCGTCATAAGCGATATAGCGCGTGCTTTGTTCAAGGTAACTCGCGAGTCGTCCCCATTCGAGAATCTTGGTCAAAATATTCGAAGATTGTTCGCAAGCCAGGTGTACACCACCCAGTTGAGCAACCGAGTCGTCGCCGTATTCAAAGAAAACTTTTTCATACAACTCTTCAGCTCGTTCAAGGCCGATCGTTGCGTCGACGCCTTGGTCACCAGCGATATCTAGTTCGCCAACAAACTCGTCTAAGAACAGTCGACGCAGACTTTTATGGGTGCGGCTGTACCGCGCAAATAAAGCACCTTTGACCACCTCGGGTAAGTTCACCAGGGCGAATACTGGACCGTCCAAATTGGTGAAATAACGTCGTAAAACTTCCGACTCCTCGGCGGTGAATTCCTCTGGGGCATAGACCGTCACGGCTTTTTACGCTAGTTGGTCAAATGGTGCCGAGGGTGGAATGGTCGGACTTTCAGTATCCCAAAACGTCGACTTCAGAAGAAACAAGTGAAAACTCTTCGTGCGCTTGTGCCCGCAATTCGGCGTTGGTCCATAAATCGACCACCGTCATCGCCATGGCCTTGGCCCCAACGAGAACTCCCTCGTCTCCAGATTCTGATCCGGCGTAATGAGCGAAATCCTCGGTATGAATTGCGACCCCATCAGGAGCGACTTTGACCATCGGGTGAATAGACGGCAACAGATATGAAACATTGCCCATATCTGTCGACCCCATGACGGGTCGACCATCGGTTCGCGGGTCACGAACTAAACGTCCGAGTGATTCCATGTTGTGCACAAATGAATTCACAATTGCCATGTTGTCGCGGACATCGGCATAAGTGTGATCGTCCCATGTCGCCGACATCGAACATCCACACGCGCTCGTCGCACCCTCAAGACAACTGAGCACCCGTTGCTTCAGAGGCTGCAGTGTTGAAATCGTGTTTGAACGTACATACCAAGTTGCAGCAGCGCGACGAGGAACAATGTTCGGTTTCTCGCCTCCTTCGGTAATGATGCCGTGAATACGTTCAGTCGGGCGAATGTGTTGACGTAAAGCAGCAACATTCATGTAACCAAGAACTGCTGCATCAAGCGCATTTCTGCCTTCCCACGGCGCTGCCGCAGCGTGAGCCGCTTTACCCTCATACGTGATGTCAACCGTATGGACCGCGATCGAATCCATTTTGATGAGATCTGCATCGGCTGGATGAATCATCATGGCCGCGACACCAGCTGAGAAGGCACCATTTCGTGCCATCGCAATTTTGCCTCCCCCACCTTCTTCGGCAGGAGTACCGAGAATACGAACACGACCACCGAGATCGCGCGCCATTGAAGCAGCCACGAGACCTGCTCCAAGACCAGCAGCAGCGATGACATTGTGACCACAACCGTGTCCGATGCCAGGCAATGCGTCGTATTCCAATAACACCAAAACCTCGGGAGCATCGGGGTCACCGACGACTGCTTCAAAAGCAGTATCGACTCCGTACGCGTGCGGAGTCACATCGAGTCCGTATTCAGCGAGCACGCCAGTTAAAAGATCATGCGCGTAGTGTTCGGCATAATTCAGTTCGGGATGAGCATGGATATCGCGACTTACCGCAATTAATCGACCAGCAAGATTGTCGACTGCATCAATGATCGGCTGGTTTGGTGCATTCATAGCAAAACCTTACATCCACAAAAATGCTTCATCGTTGCACACTTCAACACTGAGGCTTTTGACCCGACCAATGAGTTGACGATCGATCCACAAAACCTGATGCGACCGACTGTCACCTTCCCACACAAAATTCTTCATCGACTTCGTCTGAATCAATGGGTGAGGAAGATGAGATCCGGTACTCAATCGCGCCCGCGCCGTCAACCGTTGTCGCAGACCCATGACTTCATCAACTTGAGTGATCTCAACTCGACCATCATTGGGATGACCGCGAGGGGCGATATCCCAATGGCCCAGGAATTGAGCGTTAGCAGCAATAGTCAACGAACCACGCAGCCAACCTCCCCTGATGTTTGATCGCCTCAAAACCACATGTGCTACTGCAATTTTGGACACTATTGATTCGTCGTCACGTCGAAATTCAACTTTCATGATGTCGATCGGCAAACACATCGCCGCTTCACCTGCCACAACTGCACGGTTCTCAGATCCGATTGTGCGCCACATATCACCGCCAGTGACAACAACATTTCGGTGGCCTTCGCCGAGGCAATCTGCTAATGCGCTATCGGAGGACGCCCATGCGAGGTCGCTCGGGGCAACGTCTTCTCGTCCCCAATCTTGGCCGTGCTTAATCACCATCAGATCTCACTATGAAACATCTCCTGGCACCGACGTTGACGCAGCCACAACTCCACGCATCAACAAGTCCGCAGCGGCTTCAGCATTGCGACGCGTTTGTGGAACTGGAGCCATGGTTCCGATCTGTCGCAAGAGGTCAATGAGTTGCTTCATCGTGCGCACGAAATCTCCGCCAGATAATTCTTCGGCTTCGACGACTTCGGCAAAACCCTCGCCAGCAGCCCATGCATAAGCAATTGCGATGTACGTCGGGTCGGGTGCTCGATGTTGATTTAAGGATGCAGCTTCTTCAGTTGCTTGCAACTCTCGGCTCACCGATTCAATGCGACGCCATTTTTTACGAACTTCGGCCGATGGAAACCAGGGAGCCGGAGGTGCTTCGCTCGAACGATGTTCGTACACAAATACCGAGACCAAGGCCGCCAACGAAGCCGGATCTAAGTCATCAAGAAAACCGCGATCAAGACAATCGGCGACCAATAAATCACTCTCATGGAAGGTACGAGCCAGTACTTCGCCTTTTTCTGTTAACGACCAACCCGAGACATAGTCCCAGTCTTGAAGAATGCGCAGCACCCGTTCAAATTTGCGGGCGACTGAGTTTCCTTTACCGCGCACTTGCTCTCGCAGTTGGTCAACATCGCGCGATACCCGATCGGCTTGAGCCGCCGCCTTCAGGCGATCACGCAAGTCGGGATCGTCTTCAACTGGATGCACTGCCTGTCGTCCCGGTTCGGGCGAACTCCATTCACTCGCAACTTCTCTTGCTTGATGCAATCGAGTGATGACAACCTTTTGAAAATCGGGTTGCGTCGGAGCGAATGGTTCAGGAAGTTCAATCTGACCAAGTGCTCGAGGTGGTTCATGAAAGTCTCGCGACGAGAGATTCAGTGTCGCCCGCTTCGCGGTCAAGACAGTGAGTTTCACACCTCCAGAACGATTCGCAGTCGACAGAACAACAGCGCGCCCCGGAATTTTACCTTTGTCAACATAAATAACTGAGCCTGGTCGCAACCGCGCCATTGCGAACTCAATAGAACTCTCACTACGAATTCCTAATGTTCCTTCAAGTCGCGCTCGATAGTCGTGGATATCTCCAAACTGACTTTCTGCAGCAAGACGAAGTTCTGACAGTTGTTCTAAGCGACGGTCAAGCCGAGTTTCAATCTTGACAACATCACGATCGGCTTGATATTGGGCAAAGGAAAGATTCAACAAGTGACGTGCTTCTTCACTTGAGTACGAGCGAACCAAGTTGACTGCCATGTTGTATGTCGGCCGAAACGACGAGGTCAACCTAAAAGTCCGCGAACTCGCCAGCGCGGCTACTTGATCAAAAGTCACAAACGGATTCCACAAAACAACCGCGTGACCCTTGTCGTCCAGTCCGCGTCGGCCTGCTCGTCCAGTTAATTGAGTAAATTCACCCGCAGTCAAAAACTCATGATGTTCACCAGTGAACTTGGACAATTTTTCAATCACCACAGAGCGGGCTGGCATATTGATCCCCACAGCCAAAGTTTCTGTGGCAAAGACGATCTTGACGAGACCTTCAACGAAGCAAGCTTCAACTGTTTCTTTAAAAGGCGGCACCAATCCAGCGTGGTGCGCCGCAATGCCGGCCTCTAATTGAGCAACAAATTGCGGGTAACCCAAGACATCAAGATCATCGTCATCGATATCGCCCAAGCGACTCGCCACGATTTCTTGTATGCGCCGACGTTCATCAGGTGACGTCAAACGTAATCCTTGTTTCAAACATGATTGCGCGGCTTCGTTACAACCGTTTCGACTGAAAATAAAAAAGATTGCGGGCAATAGACCTTCTTCATTAAGGCGATCAACAACCTCAAGGCGGCTAGGCGTATATAACGCCCGCCGAGGTCGGCCCTTCACCTGTCCCCGACCACTCACTTTTCGAGACTGATCTTCAAGCCGTGCTGCTTCTGGATTTGGTCGACCAGAAACCAGCGTCGGAAAAAGATGTTCGCGTTGCGCTGTCTTGTCGCCAACCATGTAGAGATTCTCCAGTTCAACTGGACGCTTTTCTTCAACAACAAACCTCGTCGGACCACGAACCGTGCTGATCCAGTCGGCAACTTCATTGGCGTTGCTCACCGTGGCGGACAAACACACCAACTTGACCTTGCGTGGCAGATGGATAATCACCTCTTCCCACACTGGACCGCGAAAAGTATCTTGAATAAAGTGCACCTCATCGAGCACCACGACGGCAAGGTCGTCAAGGGCTCGGGACCGCGCGTAAATCATGTTGCGCAACACTTCTGTGGTCATCACCACGATTGGGGCTTCTCCGTTCACCGCATTGTCGCCAGTGAGAAGTCCGATTTTGTCTCGACCGTATAACTCAACTAGATCGTTGTATTTCTGATTAGACAAAGCCTTGATCGGCGCGGTGTAAAAGGCTCGTTTCCCGTCGGCCAAGGCACACGAAATTCCATACTCAGCAACAACGGTCTTGCCACTCCCAGTTGGTGCCGCGACCAAAACCGATTCGCCAGCATCGAGCACATCCATTGCTTCAATCTGAAAGCGATCAAGCGGGAAGTTGTAGTGGGCGATCAGCGCCGGCCGGTCAGTCCGCACAGTCACAGTCTGCCTCGTATAACTCGGTGATGAGTGACTTAAGCGTCAACGGGACGATTTCTCGTTCCGAGATGACCGATCAAGATGGATATGAAATAGAAAAGCATCAAAGGAACCGAAAGAAGCATCAAAGTGATGGGATCTCCCGACGGCGTAATCACCGCAGCAATCACCACAATGACCACAATGGCGACTCGCCAACCTTCGATCAACTGTCGTGGTTTCAAGACACCGACAAGTTGCAAAAACACTAACAACACGGGAAATTCAAAAGCGATCCCAAAGGCTGCCACCATGAGTCCGACGAAACTCACATATTTGGAGATCTGGAACGCTTGCTGAACATCGCTCCCCGACCATGAGATCAACCACTCAAGACCCTTGTCAAGCGTGAAATAAGCAAAGAAACCACCAAGTAAAAAGAGTACGACCGACGAAAAGACAAAGGGAATTGCGTAACGCTTTTCTTTCGCGTGCAGTGCCGGAACAACAAATCGCCAGATCTGCCACAGAACCACGGGCAAAGCCAAGATCAATCCACCGTACAAAGAAATCTTTAAACGTGCGTTAAATCCTTCAAGCGGACCGAGTGAATAGAAGTCACAGTTTGAAACCAGATCGGGACGCCTTTGACAGACATTGTCATAAGGTTGGCGCAAGAATCTGAGAACTGGTTCATAAAAGGTCAACACGCCCATCATGCCAATGGCAACGGCTAAAACTGCCCGAATAATTCGCGAGCGCAATTCGCCCAAATGTTCAGTCAAGGTCATGGCATCTTCAGTTGATGCGTCTTTCTTTTCCTTGTTCTTATTCCCGAAAGGTAGTTTCACGAGTTATCACTATCAGCCTCGGGCGGTGGGACAACTTCAGGCATCGCTTTTTCAGGCTTTTTAGTTTCGGGCTCATCTTTGAGGGGTTTCAAAACTGCATCACGCGTCAACTGTGCGGTCTCGCGCAGTTCTTTCATCGGTTCATCGAAAGCGTTTTTAAACTCACTTTGAAATCCGTTACTAATCTTTCGAATCTCGCTGTAGACCCGACCAAACTTACGAATTGCCTCAGGAAGCTTTTCAGGACCAAGAACAATGAGCGCCAACAACAAGATGACGACGATCTCGCTACCCGACAGGTTGAACACAAAATGAGTCTAATTACCAAGGGTCGAGATAAAGAGCCCCGCTGTGGAGTACTTGCTGGAATTCCTCGACCATGCCATCATCTTCATGTGCAGCAACGGCTTCCTTCTCTGATCGACCCCCCGATTGCCTTCGCTCACCGTGGAGCTCGGGCCTACGCTCCCGAAAACACAATTGAGGCTTTTCAACTGGCGCTGCGCCTTGGTGCCACCGGGCTTGAAAGTGATGTCTGGGTCACCTCAGATGGCATCGCCGTTCTCGATCACGACGGAATCGCCCGTCGCCGTGGGCGAAAAATCCCCATTTCAGAGATGGCGCAGACAGACCTGCCCAGCCATATCCCGACACTCGCCGCAATGCTTGAAGCAGTCAGCGGCGATTTTGATTTTTCATTGGACGTCAAAGATCCTGCGGCCTTAAACGCCACTCTTGACGCCGTTCGCCTGGTGAAACCAGAACTTGAACCACGACTCTGGCTCTGCCATCACAAGTGGCAAGTCGTCGCCAGTTGGCGATCTCTGACCGTGGCCAAACTTGTTGATTCAACACGCCTCAGTCGATTGAAGGAAGGCCCCGAACGACGCGCCGCTCAACTGCACGAATCTGGTGTTGATTGCATCAACATGCATCACTCCGATTGGAATGGTGGACTAGTGACTTTGTTTCATCGCTTCAATCGTTTTGCCCTTGGTTGGGATATGCAGCAGGATTATGTGCTCGATGACGGAATCCGCATGGGCCTTGATGGCGTATTCAGCGATTACACCGATCGCATGATCGATGCCTTTGCCCGCAATGTATAACTACTAGAGCCAGGCCCACGCACTTGCGGGCCAGATGACAACGAATGCTCGACCACGAACTTTGTCAGTATCGATTGGTCCAAAGTCACGACTGTCGAAACTTTGCACACGATTGTCGCCCATGACAAAGACCGTGTGTTCTGGCACCACTGTGGGTGCCATATCTGTGTGTGAACCACAACGCGCGCTGGGTTCAATTTGCGATGTTTGTTCGGGATTCAAATACGGCTCATCTACTAGTACACCATCCACATACACGATGCATGAGCGAATTTCTAATGTCTCTCCGGCCAAACCCATCACTCGCTTAATGAGATCATCGTGTTGGGTCTCGTTAGTAACACGATCGAAAACGATCACATCACCGCGGTGAATATCATGGAGTTTGTAAGACATTTTGTTGACCAGAACGCGATCTTGAGGCATCAAGGTCGTCTGCATACTTGGTCCATCGATGTAGTACTGCTGGAACAAGAACAGCCGAATCAATAACGCCGCACCAATAGCGATTACGACAACAAAGACCCATTCCCAAACAGCCCGCATTTGTGTCCGCTGTTTCTCACTCAAGTCCGCACGAATAGCCTCACCGGTTGCAGCATCATCGGGCTCAACCAATGCGCTGTCCTCAGAGATTTCAATTCCTTCGCTCATGACCCTTTAACCGTACAGCGTCAAGACCTACCAACCATGACGCCTCAGAGGGATGCAATCAGTTTTTCGACCCGTTCGTCCCGACTCTTGAGCGGGTCTTTACACAAAACCGTTCTTTGCGCCTGATCATTCAGTTTGAGATGGACCCAATCAACTGTGTAATCACGCTTCTTCTCTTTAGCAGCCCGGATGAATTCCCCTCGCAAGCGAGCCCGAGTTGTTTGAGGAGGGACGTCCATGGCTTCAAGAATGTCGGCATC
>CAEZYH010000051.1_pt1 | contig 12334 bp, 13 predicted proteins | sample 7265461 | NCBI WGS metagenome assembly CAEZYH01 (sample SAMEA6813929, study PRJEB35770) | freshwater metagenome | biome: Freshwater; feature: Freshwater reservoir; material: water | place: Czech Republic | collected 2017-04-14 | depth 30m m | reverse complement strand
TACTCCAGAAAAACCGATACGGTGTTCGAGCATGAGCCAGCCCGAGCCCAACGACTCTGAACCGGTTGCTCCCATTGATCCGACCGACACAGTTCAGGCTCAACTTGATCGAGCCCGCGCTCGTCACGGGACAATCGGAGCAGTGGTCTTTAGTGCGATGCTCGGAGTCGACAAAGTTTTGGGACGTAAACCCAAAGATGAAGGCGCAGTCATCTGGGAAGCATCAGGCGAACCCGAAGATATTGATGCAGATGGCATCACTATTGATGTTGACGATCAAACCAAAGTGGTGTCACAACTTGGCGCTGGCAAAGCCGCGCGCCGGGTCCGCAAAAAACGAACCGTAAAGTAAGACCTACTTACGGAAGTTCGCCGACATGAGCAAGGGCCAAACGAAGCAGTCGATCTTGGCCTCCCGTCATATCGGCTGCGATCTTTGCTGATGCTGCCTCGGCCGGCGTGAACCATGCCAGGTCGAGGGCCTGCTGAGTTGGCGTGCAGTCGCCAGAAACTGGGACCACATAAGCCAAACTCACCGCATGATGACGAGGATCAACAAATCCACTGATATCTGGATCAGGGAAGTACTCGGCGATGGTGAATGGAGCCGGGTTGGTGGGAACCTTTGGCAGAGCCAGCGGTCCGAGGTCTTTTTCAAGGTGACGGATGAGCGCATCACGCACCCGCTCGCCATACAAAACTCGGCCCGACACCAACATGCGACTGATTGAACCGTCCGAGGCAACGCGCAACAACAAGCCAACCTGGGTCACCCGACCAGACTCATCCACACGCACAGGGATGGCGTCGACGTACACGAGAGGCACATTGGCACGAACTGAAGCCAGCAGCTCAGTGCTCAGCCACGCGGTTCGGGTATCGATTTGATCACTCACAAGTGACAGTTTCTCAGATCAGCCCAACAAGTGGGTGGCAAAGACCTGTGACATCGAAGTTTCAGGTCATGGTTTTAGCCTGACGTAGGTCGCTCAAACCCCAGGCGAGCGGCCTCGACTTGTTTCCATACAAAGCAACCCACATGGTGATCATTCACCAAGCCCATCGATTGCATGAACGCGTACATCGTCGTCGGCCCCACGAAACTCCAGCCCCGCTTTTTCAGATCTTTGGACAATGCAATTGACTCGGGCGAGGTGATGAATGTTGAAACGTCAGTAGCCGTCGGTCGTTTTGGTCGAGTTGAGGCCTTGGGTTCGAACTGCCAGATGTATGCACCTACTGAACCGCATTCTTTGATGAGTTCGCGACATCTCTGAGCATTGTTAATCGTTGATTCAATCTTTCCTCGATGCCGAACGATCGAGGCGTCCCCCATGAGTCGCTCGATATCTGTTTGGGTGAACTTGGAAACTTTATTGATATCGAATTTTTTGAAACAACGCCTAAAATCTTCACGCTTATTCAGAATCGTGCTCCACGACAGACCACTTTGAAATCCTTCAAGACACAACTTCTCAAAGAGTCGCGAATTGTCGGCAGTAGGAAATCCCCATTCGGTGTCGTGATAGTGCGACATCAATCCCGGCGTTGACCCCCACCCACATCGCTCCAGATTTAGTGAACTCATGTCTTTATCTACCTTTATCTATCGTCGCCATCTATAGTCAACATATGGCACGACGATGGTCTTATTGGCACATCCTCTTTTTGATTCTGGGACTAATACCCCCATCCTTGATCTTCCTCGGCCCAACAGTTCTTAATCCCAGCTTGGTGAACTTAATTGATACATCAACGGGACCAAACGTTGATGCGCCGTTACCCGAACCGACAACTGACGAACTAAGCAACATGGCCGGTTTGACAAGTGATGAAATCATCACCCAAATTGAGAAGCAGAATCTGTGGAATTTTGGCGAAGATACGACTCGATCATTTGATGTGATCGCCCAGATTCAGCCCGACCATTCTGTCGTCATCACCGAAAAGATCACCCAAGTTTTTCGTACCGACCGTCACGGCATTGAACGATCGATCCCCATTGAATATTCCGGCTTAGACAGCCATGTCATTCGTGCCATGCAAATTGCAACGTCCGAGGGAACGCCCGACTCACTGGAGATCACCGATATTGGCGGTGCGGTGAACGTTCGAATTGGCGATGCTGACACCACAATTACCAATGCCCACACCTATGAACTCAGTTACCAAATTGAAGATGTACTCATCATCAATGGCGATACCGCCACGTTGCCGCTCGATGCCATTACTGATTGGCGCCAGCACACTGATTCATTGACATACACCGTCATTGGGCCATCAGGACCTCTTGATTCTCGTTGCTATCAAGGAGCAATGAATACGCAGAGTCCTTGCGACGAAAACACGCCAACCCCTGACGGCGCGAGATTCTCAGCAAGCAACCTCGCACCCAATAGTGCATTTACTATTGAAGTTGATTTTCCAAGCGCTTTATTTGATTCAAGTGCCACACTCATGAATCGTTCGCAATCAGTCCCGGCAGCAGTGTTTGCGATTGTGCTGCTGTACTTGGCACTTTTTGCTGCAATCGCCATCAACCTCAAGCGTTATCGTCGTCAACGATCGATGGCGATCGCTGGCATTAGCGAAACTTTTTCGGGCCCGATGTCGCTCGACCTCGCCGACCGTATGCAGCGGCCGATTTTGCCACCGCCGCCACCAGGCACACCAACAATTTTGCCAACAGCTACTTCACAAGAAATTCCCATTGAATTTGTACCACCGGTGAACCTAGACCCAGCTTGCCTTTTGCGAATCAAAGATGGCAGCAAAGTCAATGTCAGCCACATGTTGGCCGCAACTTTGGTTGATCTTGCCGCTGATGGCGTCATTTCTCTGACTCAAGTCAATAAAGCATGGGTAGTGAGCCGAATTGTTCAACCACCGCGTCAAGTCAAAAGTTATGAACTCACGTTGCTCACTGCATTGCTCGGCGACAAGGACGAGGCGGCACTGTCAAACAAAAGCACGGCTCTCTCCACGAAGGTGAGGACCTATGTCCAAGAAGTTGATGAGCAACTTCGCAGCCTTGGCTTACTCACCAACAAAACTTTGACAGCCGGATTCATCTCTCGGCGTGGAAAATTTTCGGCCCTCGCCGGGTTCATTGGAATGATCATTATTGTCGCGATCTTTGCTGCTGGAGTTGGCTCACTCACCAACATCCTGATCTTTCTCCTCCCAGCAGCGGCCTTTTTCATGAGCGGAATCATCTTCGCTTTTGGAATCATCATTATTGTCGCGATCTTTGCTGCTGGAGTTGGCTCAGGTTCGGACAGCCTGAACTTTTTCCTCCCAGCAGCGGCCTTTTTAATCAGCGGAATCATTCTCGCTTATGGACGTCTCAGTCATTCTGGGAAGATCGACTCGTTCACGAGTCGCGGCCTCGGTACTGCCCTGCGTGCCGAAGGTTTCGAGCGTTTCTTTCGTGAAAGTGAATCGGCTCACGCTCAAGCCGCTGAACGAATGGGGTTGATGCGTGAATACATGGGCTATGCGGTGGCATTTAATGCAGTGACGACGTGGGTGAACGCAATGCCGCAGGCGCAACTCGAGCAATGGAATATGAACACTTCGCCTCTGCTATTTGCCACCTTGCCACAACAACGAATTTGGAGTGACGCGACTACCACCGCATACACACCAGTTAGTACCGGAAATTCCAGTGGCTTTAGCAGTGGCGGAGGCTTCAGCGGTGGTGGCGGCGGCTTCGGTGGTGGCGGTGGCGGAAGCTGGTAGTTAATAGTTAATAGTTACCGTTTCGGTGATTCGCCAGCGATCGTGGTTCGACGCAACTCGCGACGAAATCCCGCATAGTCATTGAGTGCGACATGTTGGGTTGACCGGTTGTCCCAAATCACAACATCTCCACGAAGCCAACGATGCCGATACATGAACTTGACATCAGTCGTGTGCAAATGCAAGAAAGCCATCAAAGATTGCGCTTCATCGTCTGGCATGTTCTCAATGTCACGCACATACGCCCGATTGAAGTACAAAACTTCCTTGCGAGTTTCAGCATGCCGTGGCACCAACGGGTGAACCACAAATTCATTTGCCGACTCGTCACACACAATGTGCATGCCACTCATTCCGGTGTGCAACGCCTGCATTTTTGGTGAGTAAGCATCGCGAGCAGAATGAACAGCATTCAGTTGGCGCAGTCGATCTTGCATTGGCGCGTGAAGTGCATTCCAGGCCGCCGTCATCGAGGCAAAACACGTGTCACCACCCCAAGTCGGAACATCAACGGCCGACAGAATTGTGAACGACGGTGGTTCTGCCTGGAACGAGAAGTCTGAGTGCCACGCACCACCAAAATTGAAGGCCGATCCTTCATCGGCTTCTTTGACAACCCGAATGACCTCGGGGAATTCGTCCATTGTCGCAATGAAGGGCACTTCGCCAAATTGCCCAAGTCGGCTCGAGAAAGCACTTTGTTGTGAGGGTTCAAGGGCCTGCCTGCGCACTACAAGTACCTCGTGCTCACACATCAATGTCCGTAATTCTGCAAGTTCATGGTCACTGAGGGAGCCGAGATCGATGTCTGAAACTTCAGCAGCAAAAACTCCCGTCAATGGTTGGGCTTTGATTGGCATACTTCAACCCTAACTGTTCTAAGGTTTAGGTATGACAGCGTTAGAGATCCCAAGATTTGGCGAATTACTGAGTCCCTTTATTTCAAAAGTTCCCGATGGCACTCGCCCCCGATTTTTGGCATTACTTGAACGCGGTGCAGCCAATCGTTATCGCATGTGGGCCGAACAACTCCCTGAACATTCGGCTGTTCTTCTTGAGTGCTCCGAAAGTGAAGACGAAATCGCCAATCGTATTGAAGGTGCCTTTGCTCTCGATGAATCGTTGCGCGATGAACTGCTTGCACCTCTTCCTCAAGCCACGCAGACCTATTACGACGCATTTGCCCCGTACGACATTTGGGACCAACTGCGCATTCAGGCCAATGCCGAACGTCAGGGCGCAAATGCCTGGCGATCCATCGCATCTGTACACCCTGACGCGCAGGTGATCGAGGTATTGCATTCGTGTTCGGCGCTTGAAGAGCTCAGTGCCGATGCGCTTGATGCGCTCATCGCCGCACACGCACCAGCGCACTGATCAACAACTAAGGTTTCTTTTATGCCTGTGAAGCGTCTCTTTCGTACGCTTCAACTCGCGACGTTGCTCATGTCATCAACGTATGGCGTGATGTTCACCATGCTCGATGACTACCGCGACAAATACGGCATCAGCGAATCGCGACTTGGACTAGTGCTCGCAGCCGGATTCTTTTCGGCATTCTTGAGCCAAATTTCAATCGCACCGCTTGCCGACCGCGGGCGCGCCAAAGTACTGATGATGACCGGGTTTCTGCTTGTCATCGTTGGCTGCTTGTTCATGGGATTTGGCCACAATTTCTTCTTGCTATTGATCGGTCGTTTACTGATGGGCATTGGCGGTGGCATGTCACTACCAGCGTTGCGAAAAATTGTGATTGTTTCTGATCCCGAAAATCTCGGTGGCAATATGGGCAAGTTGCTCAGCGTCGATATTGCCGGCTTTGCACTTGGTCCAGTCATTTCAGTTTTGACAGTCGACACCATTGGGATCGCAGCACCGTTCGTGATCATCAGCGCCGCAGTATTAGTGGTCACCCTTGTCTTAAGTCGCGTTGATGTTCCGGAAACAGCAAAAGTTGATCGACCAAGTGAACGTTTGGCATTTGACCTATTAAAAATTCCTGCCGTGTCGGGTGCAGTTCTGATTGGTGTCGCATTGTTCTTAATGATCGGAACTTTTGATTCATTGTGGTCGATCATGATGGACGACTTGAAAGGTCCCGAGTGGATGGCGAACGCCGGCGTGAGTTTGTTCGCTTTACCGATGATCTTTCTTGGTCCGATTGGCGGGCGACTCGCACAAAACAAGGGCGCTTACCGAGTTGGCGCCATTGGCGGCATCGTGGGTGCTGTATGTATGACGATGTATGGCTTCTTGCCAAGCCCATACCTCATGATGGGCGTGTTCTTTTTCCACATCGTCAATGATGGGTTTACTGTAACGAGCGCTGGCGTTGCGGTCGGCCAGGCGGCTCCCCCAGAACGCCAAGCTGGTGCCCAAGGTTTGCTTGGTGGCTTACAGACTCTCACCGGAGGAATTGCCGCGAGTTTTGCCGGTTGGAGCTACGACCACCTTGGTCGAGGACCGACCTTCTCAATTACAGCAACAGCGATGGTCATTTTGGTTCTTGCTGGTTTCGCACTTGCTGGCCCCGAACACCGCACCGCGCCTGTCGCTGTGCCAACATCTTGATCATGGGTTTGCGTGACGGTGACGGCTGGGTCTTTTGTAATTGTGGCTATCGCCATTGGGGCCTTCATGGTGCCGCCGGTTTATTGATGGTGCGCTTCGATATGGGTGAACCACATGTGTTGTTGCAGTTGCGTGCCGCTTGGACACATGGTGGTGGAACCTGGGCGATTCCGGGTGGTGCTCTCGACTCACACGAAGATTCCATTGAAGCCGCCGTGCGCGAAGCATACGAAGAAGCCGGAATTGATGCGCGTTTCTTAGATGTCAAAGACATTTATTCTGACAATCACGGCAACTGGCGATACGACACGGTCATTGCTCATGTCACTGGCGATGTCGGTGCTCACGAAGCCAACTACGAAAGTGACGAAGTTCGGTGGGTCGGAATCTCGACTGTTGAAGGATTTGATTTACACCCCGGCCTGCGCAGCTCGTGGCCACATGTATTGCCGAAGCTTGTTGCTTCGCTACCTAACGAAGGATGAATTATGGGACAGCACATCAGTTATGAATTAGAGGGCGTCACCTACATTGGTTACCTCGCACTTCCCAAAGGCGAAGGAAAGGTACCTGGTGTTTTGGTGTGCCATGAAGGCCCCGGAATTTCAGAGAACACTTTCACCAAAGCCGATCGATTGGCTGCTCTTGGCTTTGTGGCGTTCGCTCTTGATTATCACGGCGACGGCAAGATGGTTCCGCTTGAAGACATGATCACCAAATTGATGGCGCTCATCACGTCACCTGATGAAACGTTGAAGCGGGCGAAGGCAGGTCTCAATGTTTTATTGAGTCAGCCACGGGTTGATGCAACTCGCATTGCCGCAATCGGTTATTGCTTCGGTGGAACAATGTGTCTCGAATTAGTGCGCGCCGGAACCGATCTTGCAGCGATTGTTGGTTTCCACTCGGGTCTCGGTACATCAACCAAAGTTGTTCCAGGTGCGATCACTGCAAAAGTCTTGGTGTGCATTGGCGCCGATGACCCGATGATCCCGCCCGATCAACGCATTGCGTTCGAAAAGGAAATGACTGACGCAAAAGCCGACTGGCGCATGAATGTGTACGGAGATGCGCAGCACAGTTTCACCAACCCAGGCGCTGATGGTTCACGCCCCGGAGTTTTGTATAACAAGAACGCCGATGAGCGTTCGTGGCGAGCAATGCGCGATATTTTCGCCGAAGTGTTCTGAACTATTTTTCGACGCAAGTATTACGCAACGTGCCGATGACATCAGCACCGCTATCAATCACATCGCCAGCTTTCAAGAACTGACCGCGTGCTGCACCGACTCCATCGGGCGTACCCGTAAAAATGATGTCACCGGGTTCGAGCGTGCAAATGCTTGAGAGGTACGAAATCAAGAACGGAACATTGAAAATGAGATCAGTCGTACGGGCTTCTTGCATTCGTTGACCCGCAACGTCACACCAAATTCCGATGTCATCGGGGTCACTGAACGAATCAACAGAAGCAATCACTGGTCCGATAGGGCCAAAGCTGTCAAAACTCTTGCCCAAGCTGAACTGCGGTGGCTTTCCGGTCATTTGTACCATGCGATCGCTGATGTCTTGTCCAAGAGTGATTCCGGCAACATGGCTCCACGATGATGACTCGGCAATGTCCTTGCCACCCTTGCCAATAACAACAACGATTTCAACTTCCCAGTCGACTAACGGGCCAGACAGCACCACGTCAGCGGTCGGACCAACTAGACACGACGGGAACTTGGTGAACGTTAAGGGCGCCGGTGGAACTTCCATTGCCGACTCGCTCGCGTGCGAGCGATAATTCAGACCAATTGCAAAGACCTTCTTGGGGTTCGGAACACATACGCCAATCGGGCCAGTCACTGGCGAACCAGCAGAGCGAGCTTTATCGCTTGCTGCGTGCAGTTCACCAAAACGCTCAATGGCGTGCATCGGATCGGCCAGTGATTCATCGCCAACAACTTTGGCTAGATCATGAAAAACGCCATCAACTTCGATAGCCGAACGATTATTGATATTGGTGAGACGAAACATGATTTTCCGTTCTTGCAGACAATAGAGACAGTGGTTACTCTAACAATGTGACTGTCATTCCGAGATTTGCCGCTAGTGCTGCCGCTGAAGACATCGCCCAAGCCCTTCAAACCGTCGGGTGCGTGATCATTGAGAACCTTGCCCCCGTTGAACTCGTCGACCAGATATTGGCCGAGATGGCCCCATACATCGATGCCACGCCGTATGGCAGCGAGGACTTCACTGGTCGCACGACCAAACGAACCGGCGCACTGCTGGCCCGTTCTCGTGCGTCAGTAGATCTCGTGGCCCACCCACTCATTCTCGATATCACCCAAAAGATCCTTGGCCCGCACGCAGACACATTTCAACTTCATCTCACCCAAATCATCAACATCGGACCAGGAGGTCAAGCGCAGGGGTTGCACCGCGATCAATGGTGCTTCAATATGTTCCCCTTCCCCGCCGATATGGATGTTGAGGTCTCAACAATTTGGGCCCTTGACAACTTCACCGAAGAAAACGGTGCGACGCGAGTCATCCCAAATAGCTTGAATGATCCACCTACGGCGATTGAAGACAACCATCGCACTGTCGGTGCCACGATGCCGAAAGGCTCAGTCGTGATCTACACCGGTCGCACCATTCATGGCGGTGGCGCAAATCAATCAACACAAATTCGTCGTGGATTAAATGTTGATTACATCCTCGGCTGGCTGAGACAAGAAGAAAATCAATACCTGTCATGTCCACCCGAAATTGCACGAACACTTCCCGAACATGTACAAAAGTTGGCCGGCTATTCACTTGGGTCGTACGCCCTGGGATATCAAGATGACATCCGTGACCCGTTCGCGGTATTGAATGGTTACGAAGCTGGCTCATCATTTGGTGGACTTGATACCGCAATTCCGATAGTCAACAAGTAACAATTGATCAATGACTTTGCCAGACCCAATACGCTCTGATCATTCGGCGCCGTATTTACCCGGTCTCGATGGACTGAGGGCTCTCTCGGTACTCGTTGTCGTGGCCTTCCATAGCGGTGTCATAGATGGCGGCTGGATCGGTGTTGACGTTTTCTTTGGCATCTCGGGCTTCTTGATCACAGGTTTGATGGTTGCCGAGAATCAGCGCAATGGTCGTGTTGCTCTCGGAGCATTTTGGATGCGACGTATTCGTCGCTTGGTGCCCGCTCTCATTGTTTTGCTCGGTCTCGTTGCCGTTCTCGTTCAGTTCAATCAAGTTGAAGTCACTGCGCGAAATATTTGGGGTGCACTCACCTACTCAACAAATTGGGTGCACATTTTTGGGGGCACCAGTTACTGGGATCATTTCGCAACGCCAGACCCACTACGGCACTTGTGGTCGCTCGCCATTGAAGAACAGTTTTATGTCGTGTGGCCCATCGTTGCTTGGTATGTCTTCAAGCGACGTTCGCCTTCGACTCTTGGAAAAGTTGCATTGATTGGCGCAGGTGCTTCGGCACTCGTACAAGTCATTGGAATTCATGCAGGCTTGTCAGTTGATCGCGTGTACCAAGGCACCGATACACGTGCTGTTGCGTTTTTGTTTGGTGCAGCAATTGCAACTCGAGGTTGGCCACCGCGAAAACTAGCCCTCCCTTCATGGCTACTACCCACTTTCGCAGGCATCGTGTTGATTCCCGCAGCAATCTGGTTGCCAGGCGACCGAGACTGGGTTTTCAACGGACCGCTCATTGTGATTTCACTTGCTGGTATCGCGGCAGTTGTCTACAGCACCACCCAATCCAACCGACTTCTATCGTCACCTGCACTACGACTCGTTGGTCGTTGGAGCTATGGCATTTATTTGTTCCATTGGCCACTCGTTATTTCGCACAAGTTTGATGACCTCAATTGTGTTGCACGGTTCTTAGTAGTTACCGCAATATCTATTGTCTTATCTGGCCTTTCCTATCGATTCATTGAGTCGCCGATTCGTAACCGTCGCCTTCCGCGTTTGAGTATGTTGCCCGTTGCAGCTATTGCTGTCGCAATTGTTGTTGTGAGTCTCGTTGTTTCAACCCCCACCGCACCGGCTCTCAATGTTGAGGTCACTCTTGCCCCACGACCAACAACTGTTGAGTCGGTGCCGATTGAGTTGCCGCAACGAGTCATGGTGTTCGGTGATTCTGTCCCTGCAGTCGCCGCCGATGAATTACAAGCCGAAGCAAAGTCGCTTGGAATTGAAATCGAAGTTCGGGCTGATCCCGGTTGTGTGCCATCAGAAGATAAGAAAGATCAATACGGCAAACCCGAATGTGTCACTTTCTTGCAAGGCACCCGCGCCCGAGCCCAAGAACTCGATATTGATACGGCAATCATTTGGTGGGGTGGAACTGGTGTTGGATTCGTCGAGCACGGAACACCGCATTATTTCTGCGATGCCGAAGACCAACAACTGACGCGAGATCGCATTCACCGTCTCGTGGCCTACTTTGATGGAGTCGCCAGCAACATCATCTTGGTGGCTCCAGTCCCCCGTTTAGATCAGACCGCAAAAGACGTAGTGGGAACTGAGTGCGAGATCGTCGCTTATGACGATGTCGCCGCCGAACTTGGAATCAAGGTCATACACCTGCGTGATGATGTGTGTCCGTCATATCCCGATGACTGCGATCGGATCTTCCGCTACGACGGCCTGCATTACAACGGCGAACCCGCCACCCAAGTCGCCAAAATTATTCTCGCTGCCTTGTGATTCTGGTGTCGTTTTATTCGCTATTACCGACTAAAACGACACCAGAATCACGAGAGGAATGTGAGTTGGTCGGTGGTTTTGATGGCACCGGGTTTGGTGACCTTGGCGTAGACCCCAACATTTTGATCAAGGTCGCGCACGATGTGTCGCAAGATTGCGCGATCGGCAGGTAGATCGTCGCCGACCTCACGCGTCACCATCACGCAACGCGGACACGCCGACTGAAATTCAATTTCGCATTCGCCAATTCGTGCCGTCTTTCCGGCCCACGCAAATTCGGGATGACCAGTTTGATCACCTGTGTCAATCACCAAACTCGGGCGGAAACGTCGAATATCAATCTGTGAATCTGGCAAAGCCTCTTGCATTGAACGCAGTGCCGAAGTGCTCATGATCATCAACGGCCAGCAGTCGTAATAAGTACCTGGTGGAGATTCGAATTCCATGACCTCTGGCGGAAAGACCGAAAAGTCGGGAAGCGGTTCGTCATTGTCGCGACCAAAAATATTGCGCAGTTCTTCCATCATGTCGTCACTGCCAGGTGCGCCACGACGATAGTGATCAAGGTCGGTGGCTGGGCGCAATGCTTCAAGTTGGACCGGGACACCAATGGCATTGCTGATCGCCGCGTGTACATCGCTGTCGTCACTGCGAACGACGTGACCACTCGGCAAAGAAATTGACACGTGATCCGAGCCCGCGACAAACGAAGCCGACAACTTCATCAAGCCACCAAATTTTTTGGCGCCGCGAATTCCACCGTTTTCAAGATCACGAACAGCCCATTGGCGATCGCCCACAAGGCCTAACTCACTCACAGAACATTCATCAACTGTTGCTCCCACCATCGATTTAACGGGATACACCCAAATCTGTGAGAGCCAAAGTTGCGTCATGAACGAATGGTACCGACCTTGAGATCTTTGAACGGCATATTCTTGTCCACCATTGGTTCACGGGGCAGTCCAAGCACGCGGTCACCAATGATGTTGCGCTGGATCTCGTCGGTTCCACCGGCGATGTTCGACTGGAAGCTCGACAAGATGTAGCGCGCCCAGTTCTCGCCGCGACCTTCACCTTCCCATGCATCACAATCTGCACCGACAAGACGGTTGATCAAGGGGCGACTGAAACGAGCGATAACGGCACCGTGCAATTTGCCGAGCGATCCACCAGGACCGGGCACTTTTCCGGCCTTCATTTCGGCGCGGGTACGCATTGAAACGAGCGACTTGCAGGTTTCTTCGCAGTAGAGCTTCATAAGTTCTTGGCGAATCACCGGATCGCTCAACTTGCC
>CAEZYH010000042.1_pt1 | contig 14054 bp, 9 predicted proteins | sample 7265461 | NCBI WGS metagenome assembly CAEZYH01 (sample SAMEA6813929, study PRJEB35770) | freshwater metagenome | biome: Freshwater; feature: Freshwater reservoir; material: water | place: Czech Republic | collected 2017-04-14 | depth 30m m | reverse complement strand
TACTGAGATGTATGACTTACCGTCAAGGGTGTAGACCCGAAACATCTGCGGCGAAATCGTGAAGGGTTCCAATGCGCCGCTTGTCACCGTGACGTCAAATGAGAAACCATTTTCTTCGGAAGTTGTCGGAACTCCTATTTGGATTTTGACATCACCTAAGGCCACGAGGTCACCGGGCTTATATGGAATTGAATTGATATCCATCGGAAGCGGCGGATCGGGATTGCCAACTTCTGGCGCAACTGTTGTCGTCGTGTTCATTGCATCATCGCCACTACAGGCCACGCCAAACAATGGCGTGAGAGCGACAAGCGCAATCAGGGTACGGCGATTCATATCTTGATCGATGGACGACGACGGGCGGCAATAATCGGCGGTGCAAACACAATCAGCAAGATAGCGATCATGATGAGCAAATAGACAAATACTGATGTACCCGAACCAGATTCTTCGATGACCACGCTTGTTGCCATGGCGACACCAGGAGTTGGTGGTGCGGCATCAACTGGTGCGGCTTCGACGACTGCACCGTCGGTCGGCACGGTCGAATCAGTGACTTCACTTCCAGGCACAACTGTTGTTGTGACTCCAGGAGCAAGTGTGGCACCCGGAGTCTTGGCGGGCGCGGTGGTGGCACCTGGCGCAGCTGTGGCCCCCGGCGCAGTCGTTGCACCGGGCGCAGCCGTAGTTGCGACAGTCTTGGTTACTAAGAAGTCTCCGGTGATGGTGGGGTTGGCACATGAATCAATTGCTGGTGCTGCAACCGCTCCAGGGATCTTGGCAGCCGCCGTAAACCCGTACTCAACCAAGTTCTTTGGTAGCGGTGCATAGCCAAGTTGTTCGGCTTTTTGTTGACCAGCACACAAGAAGTAGTAGATAAACGACGACAACGTTGCACCTTTGTCAGCGTTAAATGGCGAAGCCTCTGTTGTCGGTACGATCATGTACGAGTAACTCGATACTGGGTATGCCCGAGCATCAGGGTTGGTGTAAACGCCACCCAAGACCTGAGTTCCGTCGTCGTTAATGCGAGCACCCAAAAGTGCAACAGTGACATTGATTGCCGACGGTTGTGCGAAGACGCCAGATGCATTCTTTACCGACGCAACTGGGAAACCACGTTCTTTGGCGTAACCATATTCAACGTAGGTGATCGCACCTTCGTTGTAGGGAGCAGCAACGTAGTTGGCAACACCGTCAGAATATTGCTGAGCTGCGAACCCACTGTTTGGGTAATCGGGATATAGAGAAGTTGGTGCACAACCAGATCCAAGATTGGCTTGTTGACAGACGTAGTTCCACGAGTCGGGAGCTTGACTGGCCAGGAAGGCTGTGAACTGAGCCGATGTACCCGAGCCGTCCGAACGAATGACTGGCTTGATACGGGTAGCAGGCATGACCCGCTGCGGATTATCCGCAACAATTGCCGGGTCATTCCACAAATTGATTTGACCACTGAAAATTTTGCCAAGGGTAGTTGGCGACAGTTGCAAATCGGTGATCTTTTGACCATTAGCTTTGAGGTTGTACATGAAAGCAGTACCACCAGCAACAATGGGCATGTACGCATATGGACGCGAAGATGCTGATGCAGTTTCGTCAGCAGCAACGTTGCCTGAGCGATCTCTTAACGCGGCTTGAAAAGGTATTTCTGAAACTGCGAAGTCAACCTGTCCTTGGTAGTAAGCCGCACGACCAGCGGTTGAACCAACTCCTTGGAAGTTGATGACAAGACCTTGTCGAGCAACGTCAGCTCGCCATTGGTCAACAGCAATCTGACTCCAAGTTGAACCAGCTCCGTCAACCGGTGAATCTGCGTGAACAGCTGTTGGTGCGATAACCGCGCAGGCTGTCATGAATGCCGTCGTCGCGACAAACAGTTTTTTGATGCGAAGCATCAGCCAAACCTTCCATTTACATAATCGTTGGTACGTGAATCGCGGGGATTAGTGAAGATGTCCTTGGTGGGACCTTCTTCAATAATTCGTCCTGGTTCGTTTTCGGCAGCCAAGAAGAATGCGCAACGATTTGAGACGCGCTGAGCTTGTTGCATGTTGTGGGTCACGATGACAACAGTGACCGTTTCGCTGATTTCGCTGATGGTTTGTTCGATACGGCGAGTTGAGGTGGGGTCAAGGGCCGAACAAGGTTCGTCCATCAACAACACTTGCGGGCTCACGGCGAGCGAACGGGCGATACACAGACGCTGCTGCTGGCCGCCCGACAAGGCACGACCTGGATCGCCGAGACGATTCTTCACTTCATTCCACAACCCAGCCTTGGAGAGGCAGGATTCGATGAGATCGTCGCGTTCTGAACGAGTCGTCTTTAAGCCTGAAAGCTTTAAACCGGCGAGTACATTTTCGGCAACAGTCATTGCGGGGAACGGGTTTGGCTTCTGGAATACCATGCCGATGCGACGACGTACGTCGGTCACTGGGATTGCACCACGATAAATGTCAACTCCATCAATAAGAATTTCACCAGCAAGCGTTGCGCTGGGAACAAGTTCGTGCATGCGGTTGAGCGTGCGCAAGAACGTACTCTTGCCACAACCAGAAGGACCGATGAGTGCAGTGACTTGGCCAGGTGCCATGTCGAGGTTCACGCCCTCAAGAACTTTCTTGGCCCCGAACCAACACGAAACATTGTTAGCCGTGAGGCCAGCAGCTTGATGTCCTGGGTCAAGTAGCGAAATATCAGATGACATACGGGTTGTGGCAGTGGATGTGATATCGATTGACGTCATGCCAATCCCTTTCTCTTAAGTCGACGCTTCTTGAGACGACTGATGTGATCTGGACCTCGTCCACCAATTGCACGGGCGATGACGAAGAGAACGAGAACGAGAATGACCAGGACGAGTGCACCGGTCCATGCTCGTGCTACTTGTGCTTCTTGCGGGAAGCGAATCAAACGGAAAACGAAATAGGGGAGAGCGTCTTGTTTGCCTGAGAACGGGTTGGCGTTCATGACGAATGCGCCACCGACTGTCAAAATGAGCGGAGCAGTTTCGCCAATGACTCGAGCAACACCCAAGATCACTGCAGTAACGAGTCCAGATTTTGCCGTGGGCAGAACGACACGCGATGTCGTGCGCCATTCAGTACCACCAAGCGCTAGTGATGCTTCGCGAAGTCCACCAGGCACGAGGCGCAACACAACTTCTGAGGTGCGAGTCACTGTTGGCAAAAAGAGCACAGCAAGTGCAAGTGATCCGGCGAATCCGCTTTGTTGATTTCCTAACGCCAAGATCCAAGCGGCATAAATGAAAAGACCAGCGACGATGGAGGGAACTGCACTCATTGCATCAATGATCATGCGCAATGGCTTAGTCAGTCGGCCCTTGACTTCATTGAGGTAGACCGCTGTTGTGATGCCTAGTGGAACTGAAATCAAGCTGGCAATACCGACTTGCTGCAATGTTCCGATGATGGCGTGTGCACCACCACCTTCGGTTGATTCGCTCAGCGCGCCAACATACTTTTGGTCTTGAGTGAAGAACTGTGGGCGTAGTGAGTGATAGCCCTTGCCAATGACATAGGCCAGCACCAAGATCAAGGGAACAACTGCGGCAAGTCCGCCAGTCCAGATAAAGATTCGCGCGAGATGGTCTTTTGCCTTGACGGCTCCACGCAGTTCCCAAACAGCAACGGTGGAAATGATGTTGAAGAAGACATACCAACACACAGAGAAACCAAGTGCACCAGAAACCGGAAGCAGAATTTGAAAGAAGAAAAAGCTCAGCGCAAGAGATGAAAGTGCCGAACCAATCATGACAATCACATCAACTATTTCGATCTCGCGGATCTTGATGCGCTCTTCTGTATCAATCTTGTTTTCAGTTGTGGTGTTCAGAGTTGTTGTCATGTCAGATCTCCGTTGACGATCCAGATCGTGACTTACTAACCACAGTTGAAGCAGCAGCGTTGACGAGAAGTGTGATGATGAAGAGGGCAAGACCAGCGGCCATCAAAGCACTAATACCGAATGAGCTTGACTCACTGAACTTAAGTGCAATGAGCGCAGCAATGCTGTTTGAGCCTTGATCAAGAATCGACCATTTTGCAGTAAATGCCGGCGAAATGATGAGAGTGACAGCGATTGTCTCACCGAGTGCACGGCCCAGCCCAAGCATTGATCCACCAATGATTCCGCCGCGACCGAAGGGTAAAACGACGTCACGTACAACGCCCCATCGTGTTCCACCAAGTGCCATGGCACCTTCGCGTTCGCCTGGGGGAGCCTGTGAGAAAACTTCGCGCATCACTGCAGTGCAAATGGGAATCACCATCAACGAAACGATGACGCCGGCGACGAAAGTTGATGAAGGGAAGATGCCAAGTGATGTTCCGTATTCGTCGTTGACATGGAAGAAAGGAACCCAACCCATGTGGTTGGCCATCCACTTTGACAACGTGATCAAGCGAGGCTGCAAGTAGAACAACCCCCACAAGCCGTAGATCAAACTGGGTACAGCGGCCAAGAGGTCAATCATCGCGGTGAGAAGTCGGCGTATTTTCCGAGGGGCATATTCGGTAATAAAGAGCGCTGTTGACAGAGCAACTGGTACTGCAATGAAAAGTGCCACGACCGCGATTTGAACCGTGAAGGGCAAGATTGCGGCGATACCGAATTTGCCACCTTGGTCGGGAGCCCACTCTGAGTCGGTCAGGAATCCCCACCCTGCAACTTTGAGTGCGTCGTAGCCCTTGATCAATAAGAAGCCACCAATGAGCCCCATCAAAATGAACGTGATGACGCCCGAACTTGTGGCAACAGAGCGAAAGATTCGGTCAACTCCAGAGCGTCGAACGACCGGCGTGACGACTTGCTCGGATGCTGAATTGTCATCGACGTCGGAGGGGGCGGATTGACCGATGACTGACACGGATTAGTTACTAGGACCTCTATCTGTCGGCAAGTTGGCGCAATTCTGAACAGGAGGTTAATTCGGGGCTAACGCTTGATAAGTCCCCTAAAACAGCGGCACCGCGCCTTCTAGCGTCGCTTTTTGTGAAGGTTTCTTCGTTTCTCGATCAATCCCGGGTCAAGTCTCAGAAACGGGTGATTGTGGCAAAAATGACCATCCGTGAGCGACTAGCCCTTGCGCTGGCTTTGATGTCTATTTCAATGGTGGGCATCGGTCTCGGAAGCCAAAGGGTTGCAGCCGAACCACCGGTTCGAGCCGATTCAACTGGTGCTGGCACGAGTGGACGTGCTGGCTCAGCTAGCCCTGGAACCACGCTGACTAATGAAGTCGTGACGGTGTCGTGGAGCGGGTTTACCCCAACGTTGCAAAACGGTCTGTACGGAGTGCTGATTGTTCAATGTAAAGGCACGCCCGTCTCGTTGGCCGACTGTTACTCCGCCGAGCCGTATCCCGATCTAGCTAACGGAACCAGGGTTTTGTCAACAACTGCAGCAAACGGAACAGGTTCTGCCCGCATTGAAATTCGGCCTTCAAGTTATTTGCCGCTTCTTAACTGTTCAGCCACTAACCCGTGCTCGGTCATGGTGTACGAGAACGATGGTCAGACGATTCCAGTGGGTGCACTTCCAGCTAATCGTGTCATTGTGCCCATCACTTTTGCTCCATCGCAGGCCGACTGCCCCAACATCACCGACTTCGACGTGCGCGGTGACGGTTCGGCAACATCGGCTGGATTGTTTTACGACTGGGCCGCCAAGTTATGTACGGGCGACAATGCGGTCGTCGTCGACTACACCGAAAACTCAAGCACGACTGGTCGCGAAAACTTTCTGGCTGGTCTCACCGATTTTGGCGTGTCGGCATTACCTGTCACTGCCGAAGAACTGGCGGCTCACCCCGATCATCGCGATTTTTCGTACGTTCCGCTCGTTGCCAGTGCGACTGTGATCGCGTACAACTTCACCGACCCATTTACGGGTCAGCCACTAGACAATTTGATTTTGTCGCCACGTTTGGTTGCCCGTGTCATTACCGATACATCACTCGAAACCTTTTTTCAAGATCGCGAATTGCTCCGTTTGAATCCTGGCGTTCGGTTCCCAACTTCGGTTTTAGCCCGACCACTCATTCGCGCTGAACGAAATGCCGATACACGAATTGTGACGAGTTGGTTTTCTTCAAACGCAACGGCGCAAAACTTTCTTGCAGGCAACGATTCATTTCGCATTCCAGTGAACGCCGATTACATCGGCTACACATATCCGCAAGATCTTTTTGAAACAGTCTCTCCCGATAGCTCCTACTTGCCGAGGCAAGGCCAACGAGCCGTTTCGCTGAAGCTTTTCTACGGAGTGACACCCACGGGTACAGCGCGAGAAAATACAACAACGACCGGCTTTATCGGCATTATTGACTTGCCAACAGCAAAGCGATTCGGATTAAAAGTTGCCAAGATTGCTCAGTCTGACGGAACTTCGGTAGCGCCAACTGATGCGTCAATTTTGGCTGGTGTTGCCGACATGGATACCACGCCAGAAGGATTATTAATTGCCGACACAACTCCAGATGATTTAACGGCGTATCCGCTTGTCAAGATTGATTACGCCTTAGTTCCTAAAACTTTTGTGAGCCAAACAAAAGTTGACAAAATCAAGCGCTTGCTGCAGTTTGGTTTGACCGATGGGCAGGCTGCGTTGCCGGCGGGTTATGTTGCGCTTCCGGAAGCGCTCAAAGCTGCGGCACTCGCATCGATTGGAACGGTATCTATTCCGACGACGACAACGGTTCCTGCGCCGACGACGACAACTGCACCAAAGAAGAAGTACATCCCTGTCGCGACGACTTTGGTGCCAGAGACAACAACAACTACCACGACGACTTCAACAACCACGACAACAACTACAACGACACTTGCCCCAATTACTGTGCCGCAAGCAAGTAGTGACCTCCCAGATTCTGGTTCTTCAAAGTCGGGGATGTTGTACACCGGACTGATCGGGCTTTCTGGGGCAGCGTTAGTCGGAACCGTGAAACCGCGCAAGAAAGTTGCCAAGTCATGAAAACACTTTCAATGACCCGAGATGTGCGCCAGAAAGTTCGCTGGGGATCAGGAGCGTTGCTAGTCCTGATACTGGGCCTTTTTGTTTACGCAAAATTCTTTACGCCAATGTCGGAAGATCGAGCTCAGGCGATTCTTGAAAAAGAATTCATACCTGCGCTTCTCAATGGAGTTGCTCCAGTTGGTTATCCAATCGAGAGTGGTGCTTCGGTTGCCTTAATTGAAATCAAAGACATCAATGTTCGACGAGTCGTTGTTGAAGGCACCCACGCCGAGGATTTGGCAAAGGGTCCCGGACATCTCGTTGGTTCGGCGATACCGGGGCAACCTGGTACCTCAGCAATCCTCGGCCGCTCAAGTCGCTACGGTTCGGCGTTTGCCCGTCTTGATGAGCTCAAGACCGGCCAAGAAGTAACAGTTACAACCGCACAAGGTGTACATACCTACGAAGTTGTTGACTCAACCGTACGGCCGGCAAATGATTCGTCGGCGTTCATAGGTGAACGCAATATGTTGCTGTTAATCACTGGTGTAGGTGGATCATCACCCGATCAGCGTCTGGTTGTCCGAGCGCTACTCACATCTCCAGTATTTCCCGCTGGCGCAGCAGCGACCGACGTGCAAACAACGACTGCCGAGTTGGGCTTAGAAGGTTCGACCCAATCGCCGATGCAGCTCACAATTTGGCTGTTTTTATTGCTGATTTTGCTCATTTCTTTGATTCCGCTCACCGAGAAAATTGGTAAGCGCGTCGCTTGGTTGATAGCCAGTCCATTGATCGCAGTAGCACTTTTTCAGGTGTGGCAGCACGCGACTTTGATGTATCCAAGCATTGGATGACGAAGTTCTAAGTCGTTAGTTACTGTTCACCTTTTCGTTACCCAACTCTGGTTTCACATTCACTTGATGCAAGCAGTATTTGTTCGTTAACCCGAACTCTCGCATAAGGAGAAAATTGTGAAGAAGTTGTCATTGGTAGCGCTCAGCGTTGCCTCACTCGCTGGAATGCTTGCCGTTCCGAGCCAAGTGCACGCCGGAGCCGATGGCTCAAATGGAGACATATTGGGAATTGTTGGATCAGACACCACGTACTACGTGATGAATGCGCTGACCGATGCTCACAACTTGAGCAGTCGTTACAACCCCAACGGTGACAAGGCTGTCAATATTCCGCCGTTGGTGAGCGCAAATACCAGCGTTGAAGCTGGAGAATCTTGCTCGGCAACCGCCACGACTTCACTCACGAACTCAACGTGCCTCGCAACTGCTTGGCTGAAGGCCGCTCGCTTGGCTTGGCCCGGCGGAGCAGTATTGCCGGCTGACTCGGGCTGCACGACTCAGTATGTTTTTGGTGGTATCGGTACTGAAGATACAAACCAGGATGGAAAGATCGTTGCTGCTGACGACATCGAGTACACAACTGTCACTTCGTTACCTAGCAGCGCTTACGACGTTCGACTCGGCGTTGTTCCCCCTAATGGTTCAGGTGATGGTCGCTCCGCGATTAGTACTTCGGGGATCAAGGGCGTGCCATATAACAGTGCTAGCAACAACTTTGCATGTCTTGATATCGCTCGTTCGTCGTCGTATTCGGCCGATACCACCAAGTATGAGTATTGGGCCTTCGCGCTCGATGCAATTGGTTGGACCTATTTTCCTACAAACACAAACGCCGCTGTTTCTAATGGTTTGGTCACCACCGACCTCAACAAGATTTACCAGTGTGCAACTTCAAGCGTTGACGTCAATGCTGACGGCGACTACTTCGACACTGGCGATAAGAAAATTGGATATCCCGAGATTCGTTATTGGAACCAGTTGACCGCGAATAGCAACGTCAGCGTCGAACCAGCCAAGATCGCGGCCTATCGCATCCAGGCAGGTTCAGGCACCGGTAAGGACGTTGCAACGATCTTTATGGGACGTACTGACGGAGTTGACTCAGAAGTATTAAAGAATTGCGACGGGTACAACGGTGTTGACAAGGACAATAACGTGAACACGAGCTTCACTTTCCCAATTGTTCAGGAACACGACTGCCGTAACGTCTCCGAAGCTGATAAGCCAAACGCCATTTGCTGGTACGGCTACAGCCGTTGGGTCTTGCAGGCTAGGGCTCTTGAAACCGATAAGCGCAACGGTGCGATATTTGGTAAGTACGGAACATCTCCCACTGACATGAAGCGTCCGTCATTTAGCACGATCAATGACTCGCAAACTCGGTACATGGCAACTCGTTGGATTTACAACGTCATTCCTTTGAATAGCACAAGCGTCACCAGTGGTGTCGGTGCTGATGTGCCTCGCTCGGGCGATGCTCGTCGATTCGTCGGCGTGTCAGTGCAACCCGATGACGCGAATACGACGCCCGCGGAGTGTGCCGACGGTTCGGAAGTCGCAGTCACTGCTGATCCCGCTGCTACCCCTCCCGTGTTGGCACAGTCAGCAGCCGACTGCAACTTTGACGGGGACAAGGTAGATACCGGAGTCGCAGTAGGGGCTGTTCCTGGATTTATCTGTGGTGATCCAACCGCTCGTCGCATCATCGCTTCATTCGGTTTCAAGCCGATCTCTTCAGGCATCACCGATGCCGGCAGTTCTTCATACGGCACCTCAAATTGTCGTCGCAACAAGACCGGCTTCTGAGCCAACTACCAAGTAGATCGAGGACCAACACATGAAAAAACTTTCACTCTGCGCCTTGTCGGCGTTGGTGGGTTCGAGTTTGGCACTGGGGCTCGCGCCCCAGTTGCCAGTCTCGGCCGCCACACCTGCAAGTGCCACGCTCGTCGCTACCGGTACTTCTGGTAGCTCAGCAAACTCAGGAGTCGGCGACTCTGGACTTGGTCAGGCATGGGGAGTCAACACCACTTTGGTGGGCTCAACTCGTTGGACTGTTTTTGAATCGTCGGCTAGCAACTTGATCACCAGTGACACCAACGGTGCTTCAGACATCTTTGTCACGAATGGCTCGACGGTCACTCGTCTTTCGGTGAGTGCCTCTGGTGCCGAGGGCAGTATTGGTGCAAACAGTTATGACCCAACAATTTGTGCAAGTGGCCGCAAGGTTGTTTTCACGACCGAAAACGAATGGGACACAACGGACGCCAATGGTGCCGAAGATGTTTACGTCGTTGACCGCGATGCCAATAACAATGGGATTCTCGACGAATTCACTGTGAGTGGTGGAGTGACAACGACTCTCGTGAGCCAGTCGTATAACACCGACACTGGCGAATACGACATCTCGTATCTTGGTGCCAATTCGGGCGTCATCAGCGATGACTGCATCAAGGTTGCATTTGTTACAGATATGGACTTCAAGTTTGAGGATTTGAACTTCGGTCCCGATGTGTATGTCCGTGACTTGTCGTCGGCAACAACGCCCTTGACCTGGGCGTCACAGTATGCAACGAATGGTTCAGCTGGTGGCGGTTACTTGCCAGCAATTTCGGGTGATGGAGCTTCAGTTGTTGTTTCAACTGAAGCAACCGATCTTGTGAGCGACTCCGGGGCCGTTGGTGGTTTGGTATTGCGCAAGGCAAACGTTGGAACCTACCTGACCCGCACACCTGCAGGGGTGGCTTCAACAGCAACACTTGCTGATAGTGAGCGGCCATCAGCAATTACGCCTGATGGCAAGTGCGTTGCATTCAAAGCTGACCGTGGATATGACCTCTTGGCCAATGGGTCAGGTCCCGCACAGGGAATTTTCTTGTGGGATAACCGAACCGGCACACCAGTGATTACCTTAGTCAGCAAAGCCCCAGACGGTATCGCTGCCACTTCGGCTGCGAACCCTCGTATCTCCGATGACTGTCGATTTGTTGCGTATCAGTCAAACGATGAATTCTTGTCAAGTGCTGACAATAACCGCAAAACCGATGTGTTCTTGTTTGACACAGTTCAAGGAACAACTGACATCATCTCGACCAACGCCGCTGGCGCCAGTGCCGATGGTGACAGCAGTGTGGCTGCCCTCGACTGGGATAAGACATCTGGTCGAGGCGTTGTGATGATCATGTCAAGCGCATCGAATATTCATGGTGCAGCTGGTGGCAACACGACTATCGACTTGTTCTCGGTGCCATTCACTGCAGAAGTTGCGACCGATGGTGGTTTGACAGCATTGTCAGCTCCAGCACGTTTGCTCGACACTCGTACTTCAGGAACCAAGGTCGGTAAGACCGACGGATCCGGTTCGGCGTACGACCTCACGGTTGCTGGTGTTAGTGGAGTTCCGTCAACTGGCGTTGCTGCTGTTGCGATGAACGTGACTGTTGTTGATGGTGAAGCAACTGATGTTGGTGGCTTCGTGACGGTGTATCCATGTGGTACTCGTCCGAACTCGTCGAACCTCAACTTCGTCAACGGCCAGACCGTTCCGAACGCAGTCATGGCACCGATTTCGGCAACTGGCCATGTGTGCTTCTACGTGTACGGCAAGGCTCACATCTTGGCCGACGTGTCGGGTTACTTCACTGCTGGTTTCACGGCATTGTCAGCACCAACCCGTTTGCTCGACACTCGTACCTCTGGTACCAAGGTCGGTAAGACTGATGGAACTGGTACGGCCTACGAATTGACAGTTGCTGGCGCAAGTGGTTTGCCAGCTGCTGGAACTTTGGGAACTGTTGCGATGAACGTGACTGTTGTTGATGCTGAAGCGACTGATGTTGGTGGCTTCGTGACGGTGTATCCATGTGGTACTCGTCCGAACTCGTCGAACCTCAACTTCGTCAACGGCCAGACCGTTCCGAACGCAGTGATTGCTTCAGTCTCGGCTGCTGGCAAGGTGTGCTTCTACGTGTACGGCAAGGCTCATATCTTGGCCGACGTGTCGGGCTACTTCGATAGTTCGCTAACGGCACTGTCGGCTCCGGCTCGTTTGCTTGATACCCGTACATCGGGTAACAAGGTTGGCAAGACTGACGGATCCGGAACTGCTTACGAGTTGACCGTTGCTGGTGCAAGTGGTTTGCCAAGTAGCGGAATCAGCAACATTGCCCTCAACGTGACTGTTGTTGATGGTGAAGCAACTGATGTTGGCGGTTATGTGACCGTGTACCCATGTGGTACTCGTCCGAACTCGTCAAACCTCAACTTCGTCAACGGCCAGACCGTTCCGAACGCAGTGATTGCTTCAGTCTCGGCTGCCGGCAAAGTGTGCTTCTACGTGTATGGCAAGGCTCACTTGTTGGTAGACGCAGCTGGTTACTTCGGCTGACTAACACATAACTAAAACAAAATCCCCCTCGGCATCTGGTCTAGACCAGGAGCCGAGGGGGATTTTTAGTATCTGGAATTCAGTACTAAGAAGAAGTACTTATTCAGCTTTCGGTAATGGTGATCGATTCAATCTTGATCTCTTTCAGCGGCGGAACACCATTTGATGAAGGATCATCGTTACCTGCAGCATCAAGGGCAACAACGGTGGTGTCAAGACCATCAGTGACTTGACCGAACAAGGTGTAGTTCGGGGGCAACGAAACACCCTGGTCGCCACTGATCACAAAGAACTGACTGCCATTGGTATTGGCACCAGAGTTCGCCATGGCCAACGAGCCAATCTTGTATTCGCCAGAGGCGGGCAATTCATCAGCGAACTTGTAGCCAGGTCCGCCGTTCCCAGTTGCAGTGGGGTCACCACACTGAATCATGAAGCCCGGAATAGCACGGTGACACGTGGTGCCGTCGAAGTACTTGTTGCGAGCCAAGCTCACAAAGTTGTTCACGGTGCCCGGAGCCTTCGCTGCATCAAGCACTGCTGAGTACGTACCCATGTTGGTCTGTACAACTGCGGTGTACGTCTTGGTTGGATCAATACATAGTGCGAATGAATCGCTGAATGTTTGTGTCTGAATTGTGGCACCTTCGACAGGTGGGCACTCAGTGGTTCCGTAGGCGAAATCTGAAGGTGCAGCAGTATCGCCAGGCACGGTAGTCGTGGCGTCGCCAGCAGCGATTGTGGTGCTTGTAAATGGATCGACAGTTGTTGTGACAGGCGATGCATTGTCAGTTGAGTCGTCCTTGGTGAGGAATGCGATGCCAAAGAATAATGCCAAGATGATGACAATGGCTCCGACAATGCGGACAGTCGTCTTGGTGGTCTTCTGGCGCTTGGCAGCGGTCTCTTGAGCCTGACGGCCCATCTCGCGGTTCATTTTTTTACGTTCACGTTTTGCTGTTCCCATAGTGGGGGAAGGCTAACGGGGCAGAGGCCTGCCCTGCAGGTCAAGAATGGTGACGGTTAGGTAAACAACCTGATCTCAGCGCTGTAAAGAGGTAGCCTGAAACCCTTGTGGCACTCATTGTCCAAAAATATGGAGGCACTTCGGTAGCCGACCCTGAACGTATCCGTGCCGTGGCCGAACATGTGGCCTACACGAAGCGTCACGGCAACGATGTGGTCGTCGTGGTTTCGGCCATGGGTAAGTCGACCGACAACCTGATCAAACTGGCTAATGAAGTCTCATCTGTCCAGCCAGATCGCGAACTCGACATGTTGCTCACCACTGGTGAGCGCATCTCGATGACTTTGGTATGTATGGCTCTTGCCGGCGTGGGTGTTGACGCCATCAGTTTCACGGGCAGCCAAGTCGGCATCATTACCGACACCGTGCACACCAAAGCCAAGATTCTTGAAGTGAAGGGCGATCGTGTGCGTGAGGCACTGGCCCAAGGCAAGGTCTGTGTCGTCGCTGGCTTCCAAGGCGTCAGTACCGACAAAGAAATCACCACCCTTGGTCGTGGTGGATCTGACACCACGGCAGTTGCTCTGGCGGCAGCGCTTGGTGCTGATAGTTGTGAGATTTACACCGATGTCACGGGTGTCTTTACGGCTGACCCGCGCATTGTTCCGCAAGCACGCAAACTGCAACACATCAACTTTGATGAAATGCTCGAAATGGCTGGCGCTGGTAGCAAGGTTCTTGCGCTGCGTTCAGTTGAATTTGCTCGTAATCACAATGTCCCGATTCAAGTGCGTTCCAGTTTCACCTGGGAACCTGGCACTTGGGTCACTAGTCAGGAGCCTTCGATGGAAGATCCCATTATCTCTGG
>CAEZYH010000039.1_pt1 | contig 15342 bp, 16 predicted proteins | sample 7265461 | NCBI WGS metagenome assembly CAEZYH01 (sample SAMEA6813929, study PRJEB35770) | freshwater metagenome | biome: Freshwater; feature: Freshwater reservoir; material: water | place: Czech Republic | collected 2017-04-14 | depth 30m m | reverse complement strand
GCAGTGTCTTCATAATCGGGTTGCACGCGAACACGAAACTCTTCGTGTTCGCCCAGCAACGTCAATAGTTCGCGACGCGCGAAATCGATGTCGTGGTACTTGCCACCGGCGACAAGCGTGACGTCAATGCGGCGTCCTGGTGTACTGCTCATGATTCTGCTCTGGTTTGAGTTCTGATTCGCAAATCGCGGATCAGAAGTCGATGCGCTTCAAGAAGCCACCATCAACGGTGATGTTGACACCATTGATGTGACGAGCAGCCGAACTTGCGAGGAATGCAACAGCGTTCGCAACATCGCTCGGTTCGCCCATGTGACCGCCTGGGTGATTCTTTTCAGTGGCCTCGAAGAATGGGGGCATGGCATTCTTGATCATGTCCCAGTCGCCACCTTGAACCATGATCGGTCCGGGTGAGACGACGTTGCAACGAATACCTTGTGCGCCAAGAACCTGAGCCTGACCAAGTGTCCAGTTGACAACAGCCGACTTCATCGCGCTGTAGCTACCCGAACCACTGGCGAAGTGCTCGCTCGTTGCGGTGGTTCCGATACTGATGACCGATCCACCACCGTTGGCGAGTGCTTCTTTGGCGGCGTCAACACCGTGGACGAGTGACATGAGGTCGATGTTGAAGTTGTTGATCCAGGCTTCAAGCTTGCGAGCAGGCTTACCGGAAGTGTTGTGAACGTAGACGTCAATGCCACCAAGTTGTTCGGCTGACGATGCGACCCAAGCGCGAAGTGCTTCGGGATCGGCTGCATCAACCGATGCGCCGACAACTTTGCCAATCTTCGACATTTCGGCAACTGCAGCCGCGACTTCGTCGGCGTTACGTGCACAAATAGCGACTGATGCACCTTCGGCGAGCATTGTTTCGGCAATTGCGCGACCGAGGCCCTTAGTTGAGCCAGTGACTAATACTTTTTTACCCTTAAGACCTAGGTCCATGATGTTGCCCCCTGTTGTAGTTGTTGTTGTTATGACTGAAACTTGCTGAAACGACTAGCCGTAAAACTACGACCGGAACTTCTTACCGGCGCGTGTCTTTCCAAGAAATATCCTTGTCGACACGTGGTTCGCCGGGAAGCCCGAGAACTCGCTCACCGATGATGTTGCGCTGGGTTTCATCTGAACCACCAGCAATGCGGTAGCCAGGGGCACCAAGTACATGTTCGCCCCAAGCAAATGTGCCCCATTCGCCGGTATCGGCGATCAGAGTTGCGCCAAGAATCTTTGACATGACATCGCTGACGTACGTCATACCTTCGGTCCACATCAGCTTGCCCAGTGATCCTTCGGGACCAGCAGGCTGACCAGCACGACGCATGTCTGAGGCACGGCGATTCACAAAACCTTCAACGCGGAAATGGGTGTAGGCCTTGGCGAGTTCTTGGCGCATCACGAGATCGCTCGTGACGCCCATGGCGCGAGCAGTTGCGATGATTTGGCGCCATGAACCACCGACGCGTGATCCGCCGCCGCCACCGTCACCAGAGTGATCGCGTTCAAAACCAAGTGTGGTGAGAGCAACTTTCCAGCCTTCGCCAACTGGACCAAGACGCATTGAGTCGGGGACACGAACATCATTGAAGAAAACTTCGTTGAATGACGATCCGCCACTCATCTGCTTGATGGGACGAATTTCAATACCCGGGAGATCCATCGGAATGATGAACGCAGTCATGCCCTTGTGCTTGACGACATCAACATCACTGCGAGCGATGAGTTCGCCCCATTCAGAGAACTGTGCACCTGACGACCAAACCTTTTGACCATTGATGACCCACTCGTCACCGTCGCGATCGGCGCGACAGGCGAGACCAGCTAAGTCGCTACCTGCGCCAGGCTCGGAGAACAACTGACATGCGAGTTCGCGCGTTGCCATGAAGCGACCAACAAATTGTTCTTTTTGTTCGGGTGTTCCGTAGACATTGATTGTTGGCGCAATGAGTCCAACAGTGACGCTGTGCGTTTCATGGCCAGTTGGAGTGACAAAGAGTGATTCGAGTTTCGAATAGGCACGGGCATACTCGCGCGGATATGCAAGTCCGCCGTATTCAACGGGTTGAGTGATGGCGTGGTAACCGTGTTCGGCTTTGGCTTGAGTCCAAGCCTTGGCCTTTTCAAGAAGTGCAGTTTCTTCTTCGAAGGTCAACGAGTGGAACACCGAGACCGAAAACTCGCCTTCGCCCCATACGAGGTCTTTGTCATCGGATCCACCGGAGCGGTATTCGGTATGCGCCTCGAGCCATGTGCGTGCAGTCTCGATGAATTCGTCAAGGGGAGGGACGCTTGTTTGAGTTGAATTCTGTGCGGCAGACATGATGTGAGCGTAATTGACCCACCAATCAGTTAGAGAACCGTGGGGAAGTGTTTTGCGGGCAAGAACATGGGCCCGGGGTGCACCTCAGTCGTCAATTACTTGTATCCGTCGGTAATACTCACGGCATGGCATCGGCGAAAAAGGCAAAACCAGTCGTGAAACGGCTCGGGCGCCCGCGAGATACCAGCTCGGTCGAGACTAAAGAGAGAATTTTGGTGGTCGCTCGCGAAATGTTCTCGGTTCACGGATACGAAATCACCACGAACCGTGACATTGCGACAGCAGTCGGCATTACCCCTGGGGCGCTCTATCACTACTTCGGCTCGAAATTGGCCCTGTACTTGGCGGTCCATGAAGTCACCCAGGCCCAGGTGTACGAGCAGTTCACCAAGGCGATTATTGACCATGAGACCTTTATTGGTCAGTTTGAGGCCGTTCTTGACATCGCTCACGAGATGAATATTGAAGACGCTTCAGTTGCTCGGTTCATTGGCGCAGTCAGGGTCGACTCGGGTCGTCATCCCGATATGGCCGCCGCGCTTTCGACCTATGTGCGCCAGCGTGAGGGATTCTTTGCCGTCATGATCGATCTCGGAATTAAGCGGGGCGAAATTGCTCGGGAGAACCGCTTGGTTGTGCAGGCCTACTTGCTGACCGTGTTGATGGGACTCACCGACGCCGTTTCAGAAGATCATGAACTGCAAAAGCGAGCAATTCAAGGAATCAAGATGGCCATGCGTGGCCACCTCGTCAAAACTTCCTGAATACCCGAGAGTGCCCTGACGGCCCTCGTCCTTTCTCCGCTTACTTAATTGGTCGGTTGGTTGATTATGGTCTACTTGCTAATTCATTTTTGAATGAAAGGGTCGATATGGGATCACTTGATGGAAAAGTCGCTTGCATAACTGGAGGTACCCGAGGAATCGGTCTTGCAGTTGCCAAGGCCTTCCTAGATGAAGGGGCCAAGGTGGTCATCAACGGTCGCGATCCAGTGAAAGCGCAAAAGACCCTTGATGAACTGAACGCTGGCGCCAATGTCTTTTTTATTGCTGGCGACGTGATGAAGCGTGAAGATTGTGAAGCCATTGTCAATGGCACGGTCGCTCATTTCGGTCGTATTGATATTTTGGTTCCTAACGCCGGCGGTGGCGGAGACCCGGGTCCAGTTGCCGAAATGACTGATGAAGCCATGGAAGTTCCGATGATCTGGAACTTCTGGCACACGTTTTGGACGATTCGCGCTGCTCTCAAGCACATGATTCCGCAGGGCTACGGCCGCATCATGGCGATGAGTTCGGTTGAAGGAAAAATGGGCAAGCCCATGGTGTCGGGTTACGTTGTGTCAAAGCACGCAATCAACGGTCTCGTGAAGTCGGTCGCTCATGAAGTGGGCACGCTCGGTATCACGGTGAACGCATTGTGCCCAGGGGCAATTGAAACCGATGTCATGATGGCGCAAGGTCCGGGCGCCGCCGAAGCGATGGGCTTGACCTACGAAGGTTTGCTTGACCTGTTTGCTCAGCAATCAGCGATCAAGCGCATCAACGAAAGCGAAGACGTGGCCCTAGTGGCCGTATTGCTGGCATCTGATGCTGGTGCAGGTATCACGGGATCTTTGATCTCAATCGACGGCGGAACTTCGCCTTACTGATCTAGGAGATTGTCATGGGAAAACTTGAAGGAAAAATCGCTTGCATCACCGGCGGCACACGAAGCATTGGTCGCGCAATGGCCGAAGCATTCTTGGCTGAAGGAGCCACGGTTGTTGTCAACGGTCGCGACGCAGCAAAAGGTGCTGTCGCTCTTGCCGAAATGGGTGGCGGACCAAATATTGCTTTTTATGCAGGAGACTCATCAAAGCAGTCCGTTGTTGAAGGTTTGATTGATTTCACGATCGAGAAATTCGGACGTCTCGATATTTGCTGCTTGAACTCAGGTGGCGTGAATATGACTGCACCAGTTGCACAAATGTCAGACGAAGAATGGAATCTTGAAATCGACTGGAACCTCAACCATGTTTTCTGGGGAATGCGTCGTTCGTTGCAGCACATGATTCCGCGCCAAAGTGGCCGCATCATCGTGACGTCGTCGGTTGAAGGCAAGTTGGGCAAGCCTGGCATTCCTGGCTATGTCGCAACCAAGCACGCTGTCAACGGACTCGTGAAGTCGGCTGCTCAAGAAGTCGGAACACTTGGCATTACGGTGAACGCAATTTTGCCGGGCATCATCGAGACCGACATTGTTCGTAACACTGGTCCCGATTCAGCAGTTGCTATGGGACTCGGTACATACGAGAACCTCATTGCCGCATTCAGTTCTGAAGCAGCGACCAAGAAGCCGAACAGGGTTGAAGAGGTTGCTGCAGTTGCAGTGATGATGGCTTCTGATGCCGCGCGAAATATCACCGGATGTCTGTTCCCCGTTGACGGTGGAACTCTTCCGTACTGATTTTCCGTTTTTACTGAAGGGGCAAGTGACAGCGTGACCTATTCACATTTAGAACACGCCAACGATCTTGAACCTTCAGCGGGTCATCATCACCTCATTGAAAAGTGTCCGATTCACAAAGAGGACACTTTTGATCCGCCGTTTTATGTGGTGAGTCGCCACGAAGATGTATTGGCAATGGTCACCTCGCCAACGCAGTGGCTCAATGGCGATGGACCAGGAGTGTTTTATCAAGTAGGTGGCGTGTTGGGATCAGCCGACGATCCCGATCATCGTCGTCAACGCAAAGTGCTGCAAGACGGCTTTCGTCCAGCGATGGTCGATGCTTTAACTCCACAGGTCGAGGCGATCGGTCGACTGTTGTGGGATGACTCGTTTAGTAGCGATGGTGAAGGCGATTTTGTCCATCTCTTTGCGTTTCCATTTCCGGCCATCGTGATTGCCGAAATGTTGGGGATCCGTTCCGAAGATCGAGATCAGTTTGGTCATTGGTCGGACGACATTGTGAATGGTCTGGGTGGCGGAGATCTGACTCTTGTTGAAGCGGCGAACGCAGGTATCTATGGCCTAGTAGATGTGCTGGTTGCTGAACGCCAAGAGATCATTGAAGCGGGAGGTACTTTGCCTGATGATTTCTTGAGCGTATTAACTCAGGCGTATCTTGCTGATGAACTGAAATACAGCGAAGTTCGTCGACTGTGTCAGCAGGTTCTTGTTGCCGGTCACGAAACCACGGCAAGTTTGTTAAGCCTGATGTTGTGGCGCTTAATTCAGCAACCCGAACTTTTGCAGCAACTTCGCGATGACCCCAACAAGATTCAATGGGCAGTCGAAGAGTTTTTGCGGTTCGATTCGCCAGTGCAGGGTCTGTTTCGTACAAACAAAGAAGAGTGCGAGGTTCGTGGTGAGACAATCCCCGAGCGCAGCAAAATGCAGCTTCTTTTTGCCGCGGCAAATCGTGATCCGCGCGTGTGGGAAAACCCGGACGAAATTAACCTTGACCGTTTCGGGCCGGGAGCCAAACCACATTTAGCTTTCGGTTGGGGAGTGCACCATTGCATCGGCAACGTTCTTGCTCGACGTGAAGGTCAGATGGCCTTGCGTTGGATGATTGATACTTTCGAAACAATCGAACTCACTGGTGACGTCAAAGTGAATCAGCCGTTCATTCTTCGCGGACTGACGACACTGCCGATCAAATGGACAGTTAGAAAGTGACGGTTCGGAAATGAACCAAATCAAAAGTTCGCGAGTTTCAATTGTCACGGGCGGAGCATCTGGGATTGGTCGAGCAACGGTTGATGCCTTGCTTGCTGCTGGCGAGTCAGTCGTTGTGGTTGATTTACCAAGTGATGCGCTGCGTGAAGTAGAACAGCATCCTCGTGTTCTTGCAGTGGGCGGTGACGTTACTGATGCGGCAACCAACGAATTGGCAGTCGCGTTAGCCGAAGGTGAGTTCGGCGGACTTGACGCCATGATTCTGAATGCCGGTCTTCCCGCAAGTGGTGACATCCTCACTTTGCCAATCGAGGTCTTTGACCGAGTTCTTGAAGTCAATGTGCGCGGAGTGTTGCTCGGGATCCGCGCTGCGGTGCCGGCACTTCGTCGTCGGGGCGGTGGACGCATCGTTGTCACTGCGTCAACATCAGGCATTAATGCCGACCCCAATATGTGGCCGTACAACACCGCCAAGGCAGCAGCAATTAATTTGGCGAAAGGCGCTGCCCTCGAACTTGCTGCCGATGCAATCACAGTCAATGTTGTATGTCCTGGCCCAACAGAGACCGGGATGACAACGGGTATCAAGCAAGTGCCCGAGGTGTACGAAAGTCTGCGCCGAGCAGTGCCTCTTCAACGTTGGGGGCAGGCGAGTGAAGTCGCTGCTGTCATTGCCTTCTTCGCTTCTGAAGCTTCAAGTTTTGTGACTGGCGCAGTAGTCCCCGTCGATGGCGGGATCACCGCTAATACCGGTCAATTCACACCGCGACCATTAACCACTTAAGACCATTAACCAACTGACCTACTAAATAATTATCCCTGCGAGAAAGAGACAACCATGGCAGAACATCCCGAGAACTACGAAGACGTCACGATCTACGGATTGGACGACGACGTTGAAAAAGATTTGTTACTTGCGCAAAACGAGTGCACCTTTATTTGGTCAAACAAAGAGGGCTGGCCGGTCGGCGTCATCATGTCGTACGTTTTTGTCAATGGCAGCTTCTGGTTGACGGCCTCGTCGCAACGCGCCCGCATTTCGGCGGTGCGTCGTGATCCTCGTGTATGTGTGGTCGTGACTTCAACAGGTTCGAAGATGGCTCGTAACAAGACCGTGACCTACAAAGGTGAATGCGTACTTCATGACGACCAAGCAACTAAAGATTGGTTTTATCCAGCACTGTCTGAGGCCATCATGGGAAGCGATGTTGTTCGCCGCGACACTTTCACTAAGTTCCTTGACTCGCCACGTCGTGTGATTCTTGAAGTTAAGCCCACCCAACGAATTGGTTATGACGGTGGCAAGATGGGTAAAGCGACATCTGAGTGGATGGCCGCTAATGCAGATCCGAAGAAAGAGGACTGAACATGAGTGGAATATCTGAAAACGGGAAACTGGGTCTATCCGCAGACGAAGTTTTGACCACAACGCGTTCGGTGCGTAAGCGCCTCGATCTCACGCGCCCTGTAGAGCGCGAAGTGCTCATGGAGTGCATTGAAATCGCGCACCAGGCACCGACCGGCTCGAACATGCAAGGTTGGCGCTGGTTGTTCATCGACGATCCGGTGAAGAAGAAGGCATTGGCCGATATGTATCGCGCTAATTACTACCCATATGTCAACGACCCCAATCGCCCGAAGCGCGACGCGCAAGGTGAACGAATCGTCGATTCGTCAATGCACCTCGCCGGCATCTTGGAAGAAGTTCCGGTGCTCTTGATTCCTTTGATCGCTGGTCGACTTGATGCGGGTACACCAACATTTGGACAGGCATCGGCATGGGGATCACTTCTTCCAGCCGTGTGGAGTTTCATGCTGGCGTTGCGCGAGCGTGGACTTGGCTCAGCATGGACGACGTTGCACTTGCCCAATGAAAAAGAAGCTGCCGAACTTCTTGGCATTCCTTTCGATCAGTACACCCAGGCTGGTTTGTTTCCGGTGGCGTACACGATTGGCACCGATTTCAAATTGGCCAAGCGCGTTCCAGCCGAAAAGTTTGTGCGCTGGAATACCTGGAGCTAATTAACTGCTGGCCCAGGCACGTGCTTGGGTTGAAGCAGTCCAACTGATCGCATTGGCAATCACTTTGCGGAACATGGGATCGACATACGTCACTGGTCCGTCGCCGAATTGGATGTAGGCGAGTGGAGCCTTTTTGGCTTTCTTCACCCAGGCAACCAAATTGCTTCCGGCCGGATGCGTCCAATTCTCGTTGCTGTTGCGTTGACCGCGAATTGCGAGATCGGCTGAAAAGAAGTTCTTGGGGTTGTCGGTTGCAAAAGTCGTGCGCATGAGTGGGATCACTTCATCTTCAAAGACTGGACAGCAATACAGTTCGTCGGTCAAGGTGAAAGAACTACCTAGCCCCTCGCAGATTGGATGAGCAGAGTCAATGACTTCAATGGTGTGTTCAACATCGAAGACATAACCAGAGTCGGGATAATTCACTCCACGTAAGGTTGCTGGTTGATAATGGAATCGCCCCCCAACAAGGTCGGCGAAACCTTCCCACTTTGGCCAACTTGCTATGGCGTGATGCATGAAAACTAAACCAGTTCCGGCGTCTTGCAGATTGTTCAGAACTTTGATGTGTTCAGCGGTTGGTACTGGAAGATCAACTGGGGGATTGCCGCCGGTGAATTTCAATCCCGGCATGTCGTAGAAAACGACAACGTCATATCCGGTTGATGGTGTATCGGCCGCAGTCCACGTGATGTTGTCCATTGAATCGAAGACAGCAAAGAATGCATCGGCGACAAACGGGTGTCCGCCCGTGACTACCTGAACCGAGATACGGGGTTCAGCCACGACCGACGAAGGCCCATTCGCCCATGATCTTATTTTCGTGATCTAAGCGAATTGCCAAAATCTCGCGGCTGCGAAGATGAAGTGCAGTATGCGACGCGGCGAAAACTTTTTCCATTGATACTGAGAAACATTCGCCGGCAAGGCCGTACGTCTTGCTGACATCATCAAGATGCAGACTGTCGGACTTGCCATTACCAAATGCTTGAAGCGCTTGAGTTAGTTCGGTTGATGCGCCGAGTGTCGATTGAACTTCGCTGGCAAAGCCAATCATGAGATCAGTCTCTTCACGCATCCATGCGATTTCGTGGGCAGCACGTTCAGCGACATTGCGCAAAACGTTTTCGAGCATCTGGATAGTGATCTTGACTGCCGGATCACTGACTGCCGAATCAACAGCGTTCAGCAATTCATTGCGACAGTCAAGAATGACTTGATCAGTTGTGGGTCGAGAAAACATGGGCTGCGCCTTTCAGAGGGTGGGCGGGATGCAGCCCGCAAGGAAGTTGTTGTGTCCGACAGTGAGTGCATTCAAGGTGTACGTCGTCATGATGCCCGAGTTTTGACCTCGAGCCATGGCCCCGGCGCCTGCCAGTACTTGTCCGTAGACGGTGATCGCGGCGAGTGATGAGAAGTACCCAAGTGTCGCCATGTTGATGGTGTCTTCGCCGAAGCCAGTCTTCTCGCGATATCGAGCTAAGAATGCTTCAGGGTCGGGCACGATGAGATTGGGGCCAGAGGCAGACGAATAAATCATGTAGTAACCCAAGTCTTCGCGAGGGTCTCCAATGTGAGTGAGTTCCCAGTCGATGACCTGATGCGAACCATCGGTACCAACCATGATGTTGGCGGGCTGGAAGTCGCTGTGTACTAGGCGTAACGGAAGTGGCGGCGGACGATTGGCATCAAGCCATTCGGCGACGTAGCGCAAGAATGGATTCGACTCGGCGTGGTTGCGATCGGCCTGACGGAAGCGATCGATGAGCCCGCCTAAATATGTTGACCAATCGGTCGGTCGCGAAATCGATGAGCCGACGTCGTCGGGGTTGATGCGGTGAACAGCGGACATGGTGTCAACAAGATCGAACGTATGGCGCCCGTAGCCCGTTTCGGGGGTGCACTCATTGAGGTGTGCTTGTAATGATTGTCCAGCAACGAAGTCGAGAACAATTGCTTTGGTACCAAGTCGAGTTCCGGTGTTGTCGTAGTAACGAGCCTTCGGCATGGGAATGCTCTCGGCTTGACCAAGCGCGCTGAGTAACGCCCATTCGGTATCGCGATCGGTCTCCATCATCGCTTTGCCTGGAGGAGGGTCGCCGCGTAATACCAACGTTTCAGTCGAGCCATCTTGCCAACGAACTTCGGCTCGAGCCATCAAGCGGCTATAGCCACCAGTCATTGCTTCGTAACTTGTGACCGTGACTTTTTGTCCAGACTCTTGCGACAAAAATGCGCTGAGTAGATCGGGCATTGCTGCTACATCGTGCATATTTCCCCCGCTAGAAGTTCGATTTAGTGTCGTTCAAGTGCTGGTGCAGCCACGCGATGGTTGGCAATTTGAGGTCCGCCAACCCAGCCGCATAGCTGCGGATCGCAGCCGCGAATCTCGCCTTCGATATAACTGCCATCAATATTGAAGAGTCCCCATTTGCCATCAAGTGAAACTTTGATATGTCCAGCGCCGTCTTGCTCATACAAGGCTTTTGAAAATGGGTGAATGATTCCGTGCATCACTGACCTCCGTTGCTGCGCGGGGCGGCATCGTTCGTGATGTAGTCGCCAATCTTTTGATGGATCCAACGAACTTTGGCTTCTTGATAGTTTGCCAGCGTGATGCCGGGCTTACGCGTCGTCTCAAGGCCCTGCTGCACGCGAGCCATATTGAACACGTCTTGCTGGAAAACCTTAGCCAACATGCCAAGTTCGGAGGCGTTGGTGAAAGGTTCGTCAATTGATAGATCGCGACGCTTGACAGGCTTGGGCTTATCGCCCTTATACGGTGACAAGAAGAACACTTCCATGATCGACGAACGGTGGTCGTCTCCGTTGGGACGGAAGCGATAAACGATTCGGTTGAAAGCGCCCCAGGGATGCATATTCGGGAAGATCGTGTAATCGATGCTGTCCATCATTTCTGCATCGCTCATTGAGTCGACTCGATCGCCCACCATCGGGCGCCAACGATCGCGGGCGGAACTTGATGCGATGGCGCGAGCAGAAGCACCTTCAGGGATTGAGATGGGACTGTCTTGATCGACGCGTACGTCAAGCATGCCGCGCATCATGTCATCTTGACTGACTTCGTACCAGATCAATGGACTCGTTGACAGGCCAGCAGTGATCACTCGTGAATAGTTTTCCCAAATATCAACTTGCGAGTTGGTGTCGGCTAGGTACGGAAGAATTTGTGGGTGAGTGGCATTGACGTGGTAGGCCTCACTGAATGCTTCTTGGGCGATCTTCCAGTTGGCGCCGATGATCTTGGTGACATGGGCTTCAACCCAACGATCTTCCAGATTCCAGACTTCAAACTGTTCGTTGATCCCGCCGAGGAAATCGCTGAGTGGTTCGCAATTTTTGTCGGGGTTAATGAAAACGAATCCGGCCCAGGTGTCAACAGCACACTCAGGCAAACTGAAATCTTGTTCTTGACGTTCTTCAACATGAGGAAAGTCCCACTTCGCTGGCACATCAGCAAGTTCCCCTTCAAGGGCCCAAGCGAAACCATGAAATGGGCAACGGATTTCTTCGCAGTGACCGTCGTAATCTTTAAGTTTGCGACCGCGATGCAAACAGGCATTGGGGTAAGCCTTGATTGAGCCGTCGGGTTGACGCACCACGATGTACGACTGATTGGTGATGTCATAAACGATGTAGTCGCCAGGCTCGGGAATGTGATCGGTGCGGCAAGCGAATTGCCAGACCCGACTCCAGAGTCGTTCCTTCTCGAGTTCGTGCCATTCGCGGGTGATGTAACGAGTAATCGAAATATCCTCATCACCCAAATATTTGGGGGCCTCCAAGCGCAGTACATCGGGAACCGGGTGGGTGTCGGTGTCGAGAAGCTCTTGGTAGGTAATTCCAGGTGAGCGGGCTTGACGAGGATCTACTGCAGTCATGTACCCATTATTGACCGTGTGATTAGTTTGATCTAGTACCGAACCGCAATTGCGGTCTAAATACACGAATTAATTGTCGAGAAACAGATCAATCTCCGAGATGGCGGCAAGGGGGTCAGAGACGTGAATTGTGGACCATCCAAACGACTGGGCCATGTGAATGTTTTGGGGGAAATCGTCGAGATACAGGATTTCTTGATGGGAAACGCCCAAAAGGTCGGCGGTGGCTTGATAAATGGCCGGTTCGGGCTTGCGGGCGCCCACAGCAAAAGACTCAATGACCGCGGTGAAATCCTCAAATCGCAAGTCTTGCTCCATAGTGGGGCGGAACTCGGCGAAGGTATTAGTGAGCAAACCTGTTGTGAAGCCTCGCCTTTTGAGTTCGCCCACCTTGTCGAGCATTGGTTGAATGACGGTGTACTGGCCCGGGGTCATCAAGGCTTCAATTTCGTCACCATGTAGAGAAATATTGTGTTCAGCTGCCCATGGTTGCAGCGCGGACTGGATATCGGCCACCTCGATCTCTCCACGTTCGGCTCGATGCCAAGGATGATCTCCGCTGTCATGAGGTCCGAGCATGACGGCGAGCATGGTGGGGACGTCTGCTGAGTGGCGTTGAGCGATTTTGCTGAGTTGATTCGTGATCGAGGTAATCAGTACTCCACCGAAATCAAAGACGACTGCGGTTATTAAAGATTTCGGTGGCGTCGCCCTAGGCATTTCGTTTACCCTATTGTGACTTTGCGCATTCGCCGTCATCGGATCTTCTGACGATGGCGAAGTGAGAAGTTAATAGTGATTTTCTTTGGGGGGAACAGATGCTGACATTTGCCAATATTTTTGAGGCACACGCTGATGAGTTTCCGGAAGTCTGTGCGATTGCATACGGCGATCAAGAAGTGACGTGGGCGCAGTACGACGAATGGGCAGCGCGGCTCGCTTCGGCATTTAGTGATGTGGGACTCGGACTTGATTCAAAGGTTGGCATGTTTATGTACAACTGCCCGGAGTACCTCATTACTCAATATGCGGCTTTCAAAAACCGCATCACTCCGGTCAACGTGAATTATCGGTACCTCGATGACGAGTTGCTTTACTTGCTTGACAATGCTGATTGCGAAGCATTGGTTTTTCACTCAAGCCTCGGTGACCGCATTGCACGTATTAAAGATCGTTTGCCGAAATTGAAACTGTTGATTGAAGTTCTTGATAGTCAGTCGGCAGATGTGCGTGGGGCGTTGCCGTGGGAATTTGTACTGGACGAATACGATCCCGCTCCTCGCATTGAACGTGGCGTCGACGATGTGTACATGCTGTACACCGGCGGCACGACTGGTATGCCGAAGGGCGTGATGTACCCAATGGGTTCATTTACCGAAGGATTCATAGGTTTTTACACCAATGGAGCGGGATTGCCGCCCTTAAAAAATCTTGAAGAAGTCACTGGTCTTGCCAAGATGATGCATTCAGCAATGGGTCAAACCGTCGGCATGCCCTGTTGCCCGTTGATGCATGGTACGGGAGTGTGGTTGGGTGCATTAGTTCCGCATCTCATGGCTGGCAAAGTAGTGCTTCTTGAAGGTCAGTCATTCGATGCGGCGAAGATGTTTAGGGCAGTTGAAAAGCACGCAATTGCAACATTGATCATTGTCGGTGATGCGTTCGCTCGTCCGATGGTTCAAGCACTAAAAACTCAGGCCGATAGTGGAACGCCGTTCGATACCTCATCGGTCAAAATGATCATGTCGACTGGCGCGATGTTCTCTGCTGATATCAAGGCCGAACTTTTTGAATACATGACGACAACTGTGGTGATGGACATTCTTGGTTCAAGTGAAGGTGGCATGGGTCAAACCATGGCCACTAAAGACAACGTCAACACGACAGCCAAGTTTGGAGCGATGCCAAATACCAAGGTCATCAATTTTGAAACTGGCAAAGAAGTTGTTCACGGTTCGGGTGAGCAAGGGATGGTGGGTGTCAGTGGATCGGGAGTTCCGATTGGCTATTACAAAGACCCCGAGAAGTCGGAGCGCACATTCAGATCGTTTGATGGAGTTCGGTATAGCTTCCCCGGTGATATGGCTGTCGTCGAGGCCGATGGAACGATCACTTTGCTCGGTCGTGGCTCAAACTGCATTAACACCGCCGGTGAAAAAGTGTTCCCCGAAGAAGTAGAAGAAGCGGTTAAAACTCATGATCTCGTCGCCGATTGTCTGGTGTTCGGTATTCCCGATGAGAAGTTCGGTCAGCGCGTTGTCGGAGTCGCATCGGTGAATCCAGGAGCCAAGACTCCAAGTGGCGATGAAGTGATCGCTTACACCAAGACAAAGTTGTCGAGTTATAAAGTTCCGAAACAACTCGTTATGGTGGACACAGTGCCGCGTGCGGCAAATGGCAAGGCTGACTACGGACTTGCCAAGAAGTTGTTTGAAGCACAAGCTGATTGAGGGGAATCATGACTGCTGTTGATCCAGGATTAGATATCAAGAATTTGGGCAAGGCGCGCAGTACTGGTCCGAGCGTTCAAGACTTGCTCGAGGCCGATACCCGTCCTGTTCCAGCTTCTTTACAGGATCATTCGTACGAGTTGCAAGGAATCGCCGATGTACCCAAATTGCGGTACACCTCACATGCCTTTGCTGCTTTGGAAAACGAATTCATGTGGACCAAGACGTGGCAGATGGCGTGCACTGTTGACGAGGTAGCACAGCCTGGAGATCACGTCGTGTACGACGTTGCTGATCAATCGCTCATCGTCACTCGTACCAAAGATGGCTCAATCAAGGCGTATTACAACTCGTGCTTGCATCGCGGAACAAAGCTGCGGGTCGACGATGGTCGCGTCGCGTCATTCCGCTGTCCATTTCACGGATGGCGCTGGGACCTCGACGGTGAACTCGTTGAGTTGCCAGCCGAATGGGATTTTCCGCAGGTCTGGCAACAAGCCGATTCGTGTTTGCCGCAAGCACAGGTCACCGAATGGTGCGGATTTGTTTTTGTGAACCTTGACCCAGATGCGATTCCCTTTGAGCAAGTGGCAAGCAAATTGGTTGAACACTTTGGTCGCGACTTCAATATGAGCAACCGCTATAAAGCATTCCATGCGGTGAAAGAAGTTCCGGCGAACTGGAAAGTGGTCATGGAAGCCTTTGCCGAGGGCTATCACGTGATCGCAACGCACCCGCAGATTCTTGAGTTTGCGGGCGACACCAATAGTGAATACTCCATTTGGCCAGAGTCACCTTTTGTCACTCGTTTTGTGAACGGTTTCGGTTTACAGAGCCCTCACCTTGGCAATTTGACCGAGCAACAAGTTGCTGACGCCTATCTTGCCTTCTCAGCACGTGCGGCTCGTGGAGCAGTTGAAGTTCCTGAAGGGTCAACAGCTCGTGCAGTTGTCGCTGATGTATTCCGTTCGGTGATGGG
>CAEZYH010000036.1_pt1 | contig 15874 bp, 17 predicted proteins | sample 7265461 | NCBI WGS metagenome assembly CAEZYH01 (sample SAMEA6813929, study PRJEB35770) | freshwater metagenome | biome: Freshwater; feature: Freshwater reservoir; material: water | place: Czech Republic | collected 2017-04-14 | depth 30m m | reverse complement strand
GGATTCAGAATTAGTCGAACAAATCAGCGAATCTCGATCACCCCCACCCCTGCTCAGGACTAGTGTGACGGCGTGCCGCCTAAGTTACGTGGAAAGTGGGCTCTGGGAATTACCCCCAGAAACTTCACTTGGATTCTCAAAGACCGATTAGCCGTATGTGAACGCCCCGGAGGCTATGGCGATAACCATCGCCGAGTCCGAAGGCAAGAAGAGATCATCTGGATCCGGGAGAACCATTTCGGTTGCCTGATCAGCATCATTCCGGCCCCGCACAACCTGCATAACTACGACGAGCTGAACGTCAATTACCAGCATCGCCCGTATAACAACGAAAATAACGAGAAAATTGACGAGTGGGCTCGTGGTCTCTTCAAAGAACTCAAGAAGTTGCTGACCAACAACGTCAAGGTGATTGTCCACGGCGAAGAAGTCGGCGACATCATCATGGGTGCCATGGCTGCCTTCGTCCGGTGGCAAGGAATGATCGAAGATCCCATCGAGGCCATCGCCATTGGTGAGAAACTCGCTGGTCACCAGCTTGATCCGTCGGCTCGCGAACTCATTTTGCGGGCCCATTTACTGCGCTAGTCGGCAAATTGGTGACCCGGTGTCGCCACATGGTGTTTTGTCATACTAAGTTACAAAAATGAACAACGCCGCTGCAGTTTTCAATACGTCCACTTTGATCGTGAGCCAAAAGGCCAAGTTGATCGAAATCAACAATCAGTACACGGTCTCAAGTGACCAAGGGCATGTTTTGGCCACGGTGAATCAGGTCGGTCAAAGCAAAGCCAAAAAAGTTCTCCGACTCGTTTCAAACCTCGACCAATACATGACGCACAAACTTTAAATCGCCGAACCGAACGGCGAAGTTATCATGCGACTCACGCGTCCGCGCAAGATCATCAAGAGCACAATCATCGTCGCCGATGCCAATGACAATGAGATCGGTCGCATCGTTCAAGAGAACATGATTGGCAAAATTCATTTTGCAATGGAAGTCAATGGACAAAAAGTCGGATCGATTCGCGCCGAAAGTTGGTTCGCTTGGGATTTCCGCATTGAAGATGTTTCAGGTAATGAAATTGCCCGCATCGACAAGACCTGGGCCGGTGCTTTGACCGAACTGTTCACAACTGCCGACAACTATGCAGTCAATATCAAAACAACAATTGAGCAGCCGTTGTTGTCATTAGTTGTTGCCGCAGCACTCAGCGTTGACACTGCTCTCAAACAAGATTCAAACTGACAAGTCCTCTTGCCATTGCTGCGGCTGAACATGTCCGGCAATCAAAGCACGACAAGGTCCAAACTGTGCAACGTCACCTACGCTCTGTTGCGTGAGTGACATTGTCGTCGTCGGTGCCGGCTTAAGTGGATTAACTGCAGCCCGTTCGTTGCAAGAAAAAGGACACAACGTTGTTGTGCTTGACAAAGGACGCGGACTTGGCGGACGGATGGCGACCCGTCGAGTATCTACCCCAGATGGCTTCACTGCGGTCTTTGATCATGGCGCACAATTCTTCACAGTTCGTGATCAACAGTTTCAAAAGTTGGTTGATGAGTGGATCATTGGTGGAATTGTTCGCGAATGGTGTCGGGGATTTGTCGCTGATGATGGACATCCGCGCTACGTCGTCAATAACGGAATGACCGCGCTCACAAAACATATTGCTCAAGGTTTAGATGTACGAACCTCAACTTTGGTTTTTGCTGTGAAACCATGTGATGGCAATCCAGAGCGCTGGACTGTTGTCATTGATGACAATTCACGAATTGATTGCGACGCTGTCTTGATGACCTGTCCACTTCCGCAGTCGTATTCATTGACAGTCACAACTGGTGTTGAGCTTCCTCAAGATTTATTGCTCACCGATTACGACAGAACCATTGGGCTGCTTGCTGTTCTTGATGGTCCATCTGCAGTACCAGCACCGGGGGGCTTGCAAAATCCCGATGATGTGTTTTCGTGGATCGGTGACAATCAGGCCAAAGGAATTTCAGAAGTCCCAGCGATCACTTTTCATGCCAACCCCACGTGGAGTTCGACTCATTGGGACGATTCACTTGACCATGGATTGGCGCTCATCACGCAAGCAGCCCAGAAATATCTTGGCGATGCACAAATTGTTGCAAGTGAATACAAGAAGTGGCGCTTTGCCACACCGCGCAAGCTTTGGCCCGAACCATTCTTTGCTGCAGGAACTTTGGTTTTCGCCGGCGATGCATTTGCTGGACCAAAAGTTGAAGGAGCAGTTCTCTCCGGCCTCGCAGCATCTCAATATCTTGGCGATCTGGTCGCCAATAACTGAGGTTTTCTACTACTTCACCAGACCAGATCGTTCAATGTTTTGCCCACAAGACTTGTGGCAATCACCAGCTGGCCAGAACCTTGATCTAAATCACTTGGAATTGGGACTACGTGTGGAACCCCCAATACTCGACATCCCGCAGCCAGTGCTGATCGCACGCCCGTTGGAGAATCTTCGATTGCGACGCAATCACGTGGGTCAACACCTAAACGTTCAGCAGCCAACAAATACGGTTCGGGATGCGGCTTGCCTCGCGTGACTTCATCGCCGGTAACCGAAACCCGAAAGCTGCCCGAGGGCAAACACTCAACCACTTGATCGGCAAAACGTTTCCACGACATCGTGACCAATGCTGTGGGAATACCTGCCTCATTGACCGCAGCCAACAATTCACGAGCACCTGGACGCCACGGAACTTCGACACGTAACTGAGCCACAACTCGATCGAGCAACATCTCAACTATTTCTGCAGGCTCGCGATCGACGCCGCCGTGCTTGCGCATGTACGCGCCAGAATCCAAAAGATCAGACCCAACTAATGCCCGTGCATGTTCATGCGACCATTGGCCCCCATGCATTTCAACAATCTCAAATTCAGCGGCAAACCAATACGGCTCGGTGTCGACAATGGTTCCATCCATATCCCATAAAACGGCGGCTGGTTGATTCATTCGACGCTGCTTCAGGACAACTGTTGAATACGCGAACTTATTGAATGATGCGACTTCAACATGTCGTCAAGTGCAGGATGAGTTAACTGCCCATCGCGTACGACGACTCGACCGTGAACAACCGTGTGCTTCGCCGACGCTGGTCCACAACGCAACCAGGCTTCAACCGGATCGGCAATCGCACCAGCAAAAGAAGGTCCAGTGAGCGACCATACGGCGACGTCACCAACTGAGCCAACACTGATCTCGCCAATTTCGCCTTCACGTCCTAAGCAACCAGCGCCGCCGCGAGTTGCGATTTCAAGCGACATCCGCGCGGTTCCGGCACTCGCACCATTACGTAATTTCGCCAGCAACATTGCTTGGCGTGCTTCAAGCCACATTGATGCCGAGTCGGCTGACGATGAACCATCGACACCAAGGCCAACTTTCACACCAGCGGCGCGCAAATCAACAACTGGTGAAATACCTGACGCCAAAATCATGTTGCTACTCGGACAATGTGCAACGCCAATACCTGCGGCGCCTAAACGATGAACTTCATCATGATTGGGCATCACACAGTGTGCGACCCACGTGCGGTCTGAACACCAACCAGTGCGTTCGAGATATTCCATGGGTCGACAACCGAAAGTGGCGATCGAGAAATCATCATCTTCAGCATTTTCAGCGAAGTGAGTGTGTAGACGTACATCAAGTTTTTCGGCGAGTTCGGCTGAACGCACCATCAATTCTTCGGTCACGCTAAACGGTGAGCACGGAGCCAAAGCCACGCGCACCATTGCCCCAAATGAACGATCATGATGTCGTTCAACTGCCAGTTGACTCGCCGCCAAAATTTCGTCATCGTCGGATACGACATCATCAGGAGGCAAGCCGCCATCTTTTTGTGACAACGACATTGATCCACGCGTTGGATGAAAGCGCATTCCGAGCTCTTGGGCTGCGCGAATTTCGGCAGTCAATAAATCGCCGGCCCCGTGCGGATGCAGATACAAATGGTCGGTGCTCGTTGTGCAACCCGACAACGCCAGTTCGGCGAGTCCGACATACGCACTGACATACACGGCCTCTTCATCAATGGCTCGCCACAACGGATAGAGCGATTGCAACCAACCAAATAATGGCTTGTCAGTCATTGGGGGATACGCACGAGTGAGGTTTTGATACATGTGGTGGTGAGTGTTCACCAAACCTGGGGTCACCAAACAATCGGTCGCGTCAAGTTTTTTTCGGGCTGCTGGCTTTAGATCTAACGATGATCCAACTCCACTCACCAATCCATTGGTAATCGCAACCCAGCCGCCTTTAAGTTCACGTCGAGCATCATCGACCGTTGCAACGACTAACGCATTTTCAATTAAAAGATCTGCCATATTCTCTGAATTATTCACGATTCCTCCGGTGCCAATGAATCAAGAATTTCGATGAGATGCTGTCGTCGCGTCCGTGGATTCACAATGCAGAACCGTAAAACGGTTTCACCGTTCCATGAACTCGGAACAATAAACGATTCACCCGAGTACAACTGCTGATCGCTCCAACGTTGATAATCGTCGGGGGTCCAACCGAGACGTCGGAAAACCAAAATACTCAGATCTGGTTCAAGCAGTAATTCAAGATATGGCCGTGAACGAATTTCTTCGGCACCTTGTTGTGTCACTTTGAGCGTGCGTTCAACTGCGTCGGCATACGCATCAGTACCATGGGTCGCCAAACTGAACCACAGTGGCAATCCCCGCGCTCGGCGGCTCAGATGGTGAGCCATATCGGCCGGATTCATCTCTAGCCACGGCTGGCTTTCATCGACTTCGCCATGCAACACATCCAAATACTCGGCATGTTGCGTATGCGCACGTGGTCCGTCGTGCACATTGCGATAAATCAACGCGCAACTGTCATATGGACCAAACAACCACTTATGTGGATCAACAATAAAACTGTCGGCACGTTCAATGCCGATGTACTTATGGCGCACACTTGGTGCACACAAACCAGCAGCTCCGTATGCGCCGTCTACGTGAAACCACACATTGAGTTCTTGAGCCACGTCGGCGACCACCGATAGTTCATCAATAACCCCGATATTTGTAGTTCCACATGTTGCAACGATGGCAAATAGACGATCACGATCAGCCTGTGACATTGCATCAACTGTCGCGCGCAGCGTTGAGCCAACTAAGCGTCCACGTTCATCGGCTGGCACCAACAACACATCGGCATCCATAGCGCGCGCTGCTTGAGCCACTGACGAGTGTGCGCCTATAGAGGCCATGATGAGTCCGCGAGTGTGATCATGACGACCTTCATTTCGCGAGCGCCACCAATGACGACCCGCAATCAACGCCGACATATTGCCAGCCGTTCCGCCACTGACAAAAACGCCACCAGCAGACGCAGGAAAATCGGCAAGATCGGCGATCCATCGCAAGGCTTGGTTCTCAGCGAAGACCGCGCCCGCACCTTCGAGCCACGAACCTGCATAGATACTCGCGGCTGACACAACCATGTCAAAAATGATTGAAGCTTCGGTCGGTGCACCTGGAACAAATGATAAGAATTTCGGATGGTCCACCGAAATTGACGATGGGGCTAAAACTTCGGTGAAAAGTCGTAACGCTTCAGCACCGGTAATTCCGTCTTTGGTGATTGTCTGCCCAACTGCTTCAAGCAATTCTTCGTAAGGACGCGAAGCACCTAACGGTGGTGGGTCGATACGAATGCGATCAATCGAATATAAAAGCGCCTTGCTGGCGAGTCGAGCCATTTCGGCGTCGGGTGTATGCATCCCAACCATGAGTCAGCCTGTGCCGACAACTGACGTGTACAACAGAGTCAGGTGTTGAGATCGAGCAGCTCGCTGCCCTCGTTACGAATTTCGCCGTCTTTCCACAGCACATGACCAAACAGCGCTGCGACACCCGCCATCGACAAACCGAAGATGATGGGAAATCCGAGGAGGATAAGCATGAGAATCACTGCACCAGGCATGATCAAAACCTACTTCTTGACGCGGCGAGTTGCCGACTTCTTTGCCGTGACTTTTTTGGCCACTGTCTTCTTTGTGGCTGTCTTCTTTGCCGGGGCCTTCTTGGCTGGAGCGAGGGGCTTGTAAGCCCAGGCTTCAATTTCCACTGCTCCACCAAATGGAAGTGCAGCAACGCCAATGGTCGAGCGGGCCGGACGGGCGCCGTCAAAGCCAGCGACATACGCCTCGTTGAAGGTGGCAAAGGTGTCCATGTCGGTCAAGAAGCACAAGGTCTTGGCGATGTCATGAATGCTGACACCGGCTTCCTTCAAACGCTCCTTGAGATTCTTCACGGCCTGTGTGGTTTGCCCAGCGACTCCGCCAGGAACCAAAACGCCATCTTTAATGCCCAGTTGACCCGACACAATCACCCAATCGCCAGCGCGAACGACAGGGGTGTAGGGACCGAGGGGTTTGGGTGCAGAAGTCTTTGCCATGACACGAATGTTAGTTGTCAAAATCGCCAGTTGACTCACCGCCCTCTGGGTTCTTATTCCCACAATTCGTTGACTAAAGATTTGAAAGGCATCAGAATGGCAATCGACGAGAGCAAACGACAAGACTTGTACTTAGCTGCGACCGAAAAATTTGGCCGAAAGGAGGCGGACACCCTTATGACACTTCTACCAACCAGCGTTTGGGAAGACGTCGCGACAAAAACCGACCTCGAGCTTCATAGTGCGCTTCTGAAGATTCAGTTCAATGAGGTTCATAATGACCTGAGAAATGAAATAAGTGGGGTGCGCACAGAACTCAAAAGTGACATCGCATCACTACGAGGCGAGATCGCATCACTACGCGCCGAACTCAAAGGCGACATCGCATCACTACGAGGCGAACTCAAAGGTGACATCGCCGACCTACGCGCCGAACTCAAAGGCGACATCGCATCATTACGAGGCGAACTCAAAAGTGACATCGCAGATGTCCGACTTGAGATCGCTGAACTTCGAATTGAGATGCACCAGATGTTCCGCAAGAACTACGTGGTCATGATCTCGGCAATTTTCGCGATCAACAGTCTCTTCTTCACGGCCACCAAATATTGGGGTTAAGTCAACGCTGACACGGCCACGATGACGCAAATCCAGCAGCTCGCCATGCAGAAGCAGCGACTGCGGCAAACACTGCATCGCTACCATTGATCGAGGGACCATCATCCTCAACAATTTCAATTTCAATGAGTGGAGTATCAACCGCACGAATCACGCCAAACGAACGAATCGTCAGATCAACGGGCTCTCCACTCTCGTTAACCGCAATACCTTCACTGCGCACCCATCCGAGACCCATATGCGCAGCACCGATGCAGTACGAGCGAAGTACGACTGCATCAAGAACTTCTCCGCACTTCACACGCACATGAATCCCAGAATCGTCAATACGTGCCCAAGCCTGTGCACCATCGGGCGAAACTACATAATCGCCCCATTCGGTTTCTGGAGACACTGATGATTTCATCACGGCGACTTCGGCCCAACCTGCAGCACGGACATCAACGGACGTCGCTGGTCCATCAACATCAATTTCATGGATCAACCATTTCGGGGCGTAATCACTGATGATGTTCGCAAGACCCGACGTGCGCGCGACCCAAACTTCACCGCTTCCATCTGAGCGAACTGCCAATGCCATAGGCGGACGCTTCGGTGATCGACGAACAACATCTTCTCGCGACAACACCACCCGCACTGGACGTTGATGTTCATTCGCTAAACGTTGGGCAACTTCTTGAAGTTCGAGCGCGAGCACGCTTGTTGTCGATTTACCTCCGAAGGCTCCACCATTCAGCAATGGCCCCACTGGTTGACCACCAGGTTCGCACCACACTGCATCAGGCTCAAGATAAGCGGGCTCAACCCATGTTGTTTGCAAGGTATATGCGAACGAAGAAGACGAAAAGCCCACTGGAAAATCAACAGGGAACGAAAGCGCAATACTTGACTTTCGACCCTGCACTGTTGCCGCAGCGCGTCGCGCATCAGCCGTTGTTTCACCGACAAACCATTCACCGGCAACAGATGGAACAGCGACAAGTGAGTTGACCGGTGCAATGTCGTCGGCAAATCCGCCTGCACCAAGTGCGACATGTGGGCCCACATCTTGCGCCGCCCGACCTTCAAGTGCAGCACGTTTTTGTGCAGCCACAAGATCACGCGAATCTGATTGCGGCAAAATAACTTCGCCGCGCCTTACCTGAACCGCCTCATTGATTGTTTGCCACCCAGTGCAGCGACACAGATGCGCCAATAGATCTTTGTCTGCTTCTAATCGCATGATGATTCCGGGCGTACAAAAACCGCATTGACTTCCGCCAGTGGCACACAAGGCTTCACCCCACGCCTCCCGCACCTCAGCGTCAAGGCCTTCGACTGTCGTCACCACTCGCCCGTCAACCCTTTGTACTGGCGTCACACACGAAACACGAGGGTCACCATCGACCCATACCGTGCAGCACCCACATTGACCCTGAGGGGCGCAACCATCTTTTACTGACGGAATTCTCAGGTGATCACGCAACGCGGTCAACAAAGTTCCTTGCGAGTCAACCGAAACCGCAGTCCCGTTGAGCGTGAAAGAAACATTGGCCATACCCCATTGTCACATTTACTTGATGTCCCTCAACAACATTCCAACAACTACGGTCTAACCATGGCCGTGAATATTTGGAGTGGAAATACCTGGACTGGCAATCGGCGCAACTTATTGAAGGTTGGCACTGTCGGTGTTTCAGCAATCGGTCTGTCACGTCTGATCAGCGCATGTGGTGGTTCTACTTCTGGCAATCCGCTCGATGGTCCAATTTCGAAAGATATGGCCATCGTGCAACGTTGGGTTCCCGATCAACTAGGTCCAGGCAGCGTGCGCCTTCCCGTATCACTCGCCGACAATGCCGGATTACTGATGAAAGGTCCAGTAACTCTCAACGCCAAAGTTTTGAATTATCTTGACAACACAGTTGTTGAAGAAGGTCTCGTTGCCGAACGTCTATGGCTAGGCGAAGGCACAGCTCCGTTTTGGGTTTTCCATACCAAGGTTCAAGACATTGCGAATTACTCCCTCATCGTTGAAGGCGGACCGGCAGATGGCGCTGCTTTCCAAATTCGCGATCCACAAAATCTTGAAGTTGTCCATGCCGGAGATTCGTTGCCGGCACTAGAAACTCCAACCATCAGTGAACATCGCGGTGTCGAACCATATTGCACGCGCGTACCTGAGCCGTGTCCGTTTCACGAGCTCACCCTCGCCGATGCCTTAGCAACAGGTAAAAGAGTTGTTTTCATCGTTGGTACTCCAGCACATTGCCAAACCGGAGTATGTGCGCCAGTTCTCGATGGCCTAGTCACACTCGCAAAAGATTTCAGTGACGTGATCTTTGTTCACGCTGATGTGTACACCGATGAAACAGCAACGACGACGGCACCCACGATCAACGCGCTGAACCTAACTTTTGAACCAGTGATTTGGATAACCGACACCTCAGGTGTGATTACACATCGCTTCGAAGGCGTATGGCACCCTGACGAAGTTCGTCAAGTACTCGCGTAAGAATTTTGCTAGTCAGCTGAACGACTGGCCGCAACCACATGAGCGTGTTGCGTTGGGGTTGATGATGTTGAAACCGGCTTGGTTCAAACCATCTTTGTAATCAAGAGTCGCGCCGAGCAACAACTGAGCCGACGCTTGGTCAACAACTACCTTGACTGATTCGCCGTAGGTGGCCTGCTCGTCATCTTCGGCAATGTCGCTGTCGAAAAACATTTCGTATGAGAAACCACTGCATCCGCCGGGGCGAACAGCCACACGCAATGCCATATCATCGGCACCTTCGGCCTGAAGAAGTTCTTTAACTTTGACTGCTGCGGTGTCGGTGAGAGTAATCACGATGGTTCTCCTGAAATGGGTACTCGGGTCTCCCCGACCGATGGTCCGTTCGGTATTCACACAATACCTGCCTTCTGAGCACTTGTCATACCGATACCATGAAGCCATGTCGACCATGCGGGTCCCTCCCTCGATTGAAGAGGTCACAAATCTGCTCCGAGCGGTCATCGACCCCGAACTAGGTAGCGACATTGTTGAACTGGGCATGGCCTATTGCGCCGAGGTGTCCGACCGTGGCGAGGTCGTGGTGGCGGTCAAATTAACGATCGGCGGGTGCCCATTGCGGGGCCAAATCAAGAAAGATATTGAGTCCAGGGTTGCCACGCACCCAGGCGTCTCACACGTCAAAATCGAGTGGGGCGAGATGAACGCCGAAGAGCGCTCGGCCACCATGGCTAAGGCTCGCTGGAATGCCAAAGAAAATGCCAAAGAAACGGCGATTCCGGCAACAACACGGATCTTGGCTATTGCCTCAGGAAAAGGTGGCGTGGGCAAGAGTTCGGTCACAGTCAACCTTGCCGCGTCAATAGCCGCCAAGGGATTCACAGTTGGCGTTCTTGATGCCGACATCTGGGGTTTTTCGGTGCCGCGCATGCTCGGTCTTGATCAGCGCCTCGAGGCCGAACACGACCCCATCTCTGATCGCCCAAAAATTCAACCCAATCAGCGCGTGGTTGGTAAGGGTCTTCTCAAAGTCGTTTCGACCGGCTTCCTTGTTGAAAACGAAAGCACTGCGCTCATGTGGCGTGGACTCATGCTCACCAAGGCCGTCGAACAATTCCTTAACGATGTGGCGTGGGGCGAACTCGACTACTTGCTCATTGACATGCCGCCCGGAACTGGCGACGTGCAAATGGGTCTGGCGCGCATGTTGCCTCGTACCGACATGATCATCGTCACGACTCCAGCCGTGAGTGCACAAAAAGTTGCTATCCGCGCTGCTGACATGGCTCGTCGTTCATATTTGCGTATCGCCGGCGTGATCGAAAATATGAGCGCGTTTGTTTGCGACCACGGAACCTCGTATCCATTATTCGGAACTGGAGGCGGTCAAGCACTTGCCGATGAAATTGGTGCACCGCTTTTGGGACAGGTTCCTATCGAATCATCTGTTGCCGAAGGTGGAGATATTGGAGAACCAGTATCACTCGCTGGAATCGGACCAGCAGCCGATGCGTTCCGCGCAATTGCGACGCTGATCGTCACCGAAACCGTTCCGCCCGTACAGATGGCCGATTGTTCTGCTCGCACATTCAGCGAGTCAGAAGTTTCACTTCGCCCGCGCGAAAAATAGTTAGCGGCGAAGTCGCAAACTATTCGCCACCACAAAGGCGCTCGACAATGCCATTGCTAATCCCGCAAGTACGGGGTTCATGAGCCCAGCAACGGCCAGTGGTAAAGCAGCGACGTTGTAAGCGAATGCCCAAAACAAATTGGCCCGAATAACTCTGAGCGTTCGCCGACTTAATGCGAGGGCTTTGGGCACTACAGCTAAGTCACCACTCACGATCGTTAAGTCTCCGGCTTCCATCGCCGCATCTGTTCCGGTGCCCATTGCAATTCCGAGATCAGCCGCAACTAGCGCTGCTGCATCGTTCACTCCATCACCAACCATGCCCACACTTGCACCATCTGCTTGTAATTCACTGACGATACGCAACTTGTCGGCAGGCAATACACCGCTTCGAGTTTCACGAACATCTATGCCAACTTGTTGAGCAACGTGTCGTACCGAACCAATGGCGTCACCCGAGACGATCATGGGCCGCACACCAAGTGCACGTAGTTCGGCAACTACCGCTGCAGCTGTTGGCTTGATTTGATCACTCACATCAAAGCGAGCGACAACTCGCCCATCAACACTTGCTTCAACAACTGTCACTACTGAATCATGCTGATTTGTTGATCGTCCAACCGTGATGTGCTGGCCGTTCACCGATGCAGACACTCCCACACCAGGAATATTCACAAAATCGTCAACCCGCAAAGTAGATACAACTCCGCGGTCACGTAAACCATGTACGACTGCCCGTGCGATGGGATGTTCGCTTTGCATCTCTACCGCCATCACTGTCGACAAATACTCGGGTTCAATCTCGTCGACACGTTGAAGGGTCATGATTCCGGTCGTCAGGGTGCCGGTCTTATCAAACACAATCGTGTCGATGCTGCGTGTCGCCTCGAGTACATGTGCCCCCTTAATAATGATTCCTTCTCGTGCTGCCCGACTTGTTCCGACCAAAAGTGCAACTGGCGTCGCTAGCCCCAATGCACATGGGCAGGCAATGACTAATACTGAGACTGCTGCCTGAAACGATCGTTGCGTATCACTGGTGACTGCAAGCCAAGTAACCAAAGTGACGAAAGACAGGCTCATCACAACTGGTACAAAAACCGCGCTGACGCGATCGGCAAGTCGTTGGATTGGTGCTTTGCCATCTTGGGCTTTTTCAACAAGCCGTGCCATCTGCGATAGAACCGTGTCGCGACCGATGCGATTAGCACGAACAAGTAGACGACCATTTGCATTAAGAGTGCCACCAGTGACCGAATCGCCTACTGAAATTTCAATAGGGATGCTCTCACCAGTAACAATGCTCCGATCGACTGCACTTTGACCTTCAATCACTACACCGTCAGTGGCAATCGTTTCGCCAGGTCGCACCACAAAAATCTCGCCAACGCCAAGTGCGCCAATCGGAATGAGCGTTTCAACGCCGTCACGCCAGAGTGTTGCTTCTTGAGAACCCATACTCAACAAAGATCGCAGTGCCGCACCTGCTCGTCGACGCGATCGGACTTCGAAATATCGGCCAGCCAACAAAAATGCCACAAGTGTCGTTGCGACTTCGAGATAAATCTCATCGTGGGACATTTCACCCATTGATGAAGATCGTGGAAACAAACTCATGTTCATCTTCATGCCAATGTCACCGGCATTACCAAATATCAACGCCCACAAACTCCACGACATCGCTGCAATGACACCAAGTGAAACCAGAGTGTCCATCGTTGTCGCACCATGTCGCGCGTTGCGCCACGCTGATCGATGAAACGGTGCGGCTCCCCACAATGCAACGGGAACTGTAAGCACCAAGGCGACCCACTGCCAACCATCAAATTGCCACGGACGAATCATTGACATCATCACCACAGGCAGTGCACATATCGCACTCATAATGAGACGAAGGCGAATATCAACAAGATGTGCTTCAGTCGCGATTTCTGCGGTTGATTCGCCATCTTCAATTTTTGGAGCGACAGCACCGTAGCCAAGATCTTCAATGGTCTTGATGAGTGCTTCAACCTCGGTTGACGTACCTTCGCCTGAAACTGTTGCCTTAGAGGTGGCGTAATTGACAGTTGCGCTCACGCCAGCAATCTTGTTGAGTTTCTTTTCAATCCGTGCTGCACAGGCAGCACACGTCATGCCAGTGACTGCAAGAACTACTGGCTCTTTTGAGTCGATCATGAAGACTGACCGTTCAACTCTTGACTGCTTCAAAGCCCGCTTCGTCAATTGCATCAACAATGATCTGCCATTCAACAGCAGCGTCTGATTCAAGGCTCACTTTTTTGGTCTCGAGATCAACATCAACTTTTGTTACTCCGTTGATCTTCGATAATTCATCAGTCACAGCACCGGTGCAGTGCCCACATGTCATACCTGGTACCTGGAAAGTAGTTGTTGTCATCTCAGTCTCGATTCGGTCGTTGAGTAAACACCGCAGAACGCTTATTCAAAAATGCGTCAATTCCTTCTTGGGCATCTGGCGCGGCGGCGGCATCAGCCATGACATCAATCGCAAAGTCGTAGGCTTGATCTTGCACCATGTTGATTTGATCGTAAAAAGTTTGCTTCCCGATCGCCTTAGATAAAATCGAACCGCGTGTCGCTCGAGTAATCAAATCAAGAACAGCAGCATCGAGTTCGTCGTCGGGCACTGCTCGATTGATGAGACCCCAATCGGCGGCAGTCTTTGCATCAATGGCATCGCCAGTCATCGCCATTTCTAAGGCGCGCTTTCGACTCAAGTTACGCGCCACTGCAACCAATGGCGTGTGACAGAACAATCCACCTTTGCCTCCGGGAATTGCAAAAGCAGCCGACTCAGCAGCAATCGCTAAATCGCACGTTGCAACCAATTGACAACCTGCAGCTGTTGCGAGTGCGTGCACCTTGGCAATGACAGGTTGGGGAATCGCCTGCAACGTGTCCATCATGTCGGTACAGATCTCAAAAATGTGTCTGGTCTCGTCACTGTCGGCTCCAGCCATATCAGCAAAGTTGTGGCCGGCAGAAAAGACCGGACCGTTGGCAGCGATGATGACTCCATCGGCATCGCTGATTCCGATGTCTTGCAGAGCACGCGTGATCTCAATCATGGTTTCGAGCGATAACGAATTGCGCTTGTCAGGACGATTCAATGTGAGTGTGGCGATCGGACCATCACGTGTGACAACGATGTTTTGAAACTCGCTCATATTTCTAGTCTCGCAGTTACAACATTGCTTAACCACACCGTCTGCGGTGTTGATCGGGTCATGGCCGAGGCGATTGCCGAAGAAGCCCAGGTCATCAAAGAACCTGATGGGCGCCTGTGGGAGGTCGTCAACAACCCCCACCTCGATCTCGCCTGACAGATTGGTGCGCCCTGAGGGGCTCGAACCCTCGACCAACGGATTAAAAGTCCGATGCTCTACCGACTGAGCTAAAGGCGCAGGGGCGTTTGAGAACTCAGTATGGAATCCATACCAAACACTGAAACGACCGAAGGAATAGGTTAGTTGACTCAACGACGAAAACGGTCACCCTCGATCGAGCCTGTGCCATCAAAGGTGGGTGGCAAAAGTTGATTGGTGCCCCGTGCGCTTCGTGTGCACTCCTCGTTGACCAATGTGGCAATATCAAACATGGCTCAACCTCTTGATATTCGCCCGCTCCTCGATCCCGAGATCTCTGCACTCTTGGCGGCATCTCCAGTCGACATAGGTGCGGCTCTCGGTTCTCTCACCAACGAATCGGTTGTTGAGATTCGAGCCATGTTTGGGGCGGCTCCCCCGCCTCCGTTGTCTGATTCAGTTGAGCGAACAGATTATCCGATCCCTGGCCGCGAGGGAGTCACAGTTCGAGTCCATCGACCCAAGAACATCACCGGTAGTCGGCCCTGCGTGTACTGGATGCATGGTGGCGGTCTTGTCATCGGTGACAGCGAAATGGACGACGCACGTTTCGACAGTTGGTGCAACAAATACGGAATCGTTGGAATCTCGGTTGATTATCGGTTAGCCCCAGAGCATCCGTATCCAACCCCACTCGAAGATTGCTACGCGGGTTTGGCTTGGGTGGTGTCACAAGCAACTGAACTTGGCGTTGACACGAAACGTCTCGGCATTGGCGGCGCAAGTGCCGGCGCTGGTCTTGCTGCAGGGCTGGCACTACTTGCCCGCGACCGTGGCGAATATTCTGTCGCGTTTCAACTCTTGATCTATCCAATGATTGATGATCGTCAAGTCACTGTTTCAAGCACGTGGTCTGATCCCATTTGGTCGCCTGCAGCGAACACATTCGGCTGGACGGCATATCTCGGTGCCAAAAAAGGATCTGCAGATGTTGAACCATACGCAGCAGCTTCGCGCGCAACCAACCTTGTTGGACTTCCGCCTACTTTGATTGCCGTCGGTGCACTTGATGGATTCTCCGATGAGGACATTGAGTACGCCGTTCGCCTTCGACATGCCGGAGTCGTTACCGAATTGCATGTTTACCCAGGAGCTCCACACGGCTTTGACACGTTTGGTGATTTCACCGCAGTATCTCGCCAAGCCAATCGTGACATGGATGAATGGCTCGAGCGCCATATTCAATAGTCGGTTCACGAACGGAATGTCATGAGTCTCAAACTGCATTGGTTTCTTCCAACTTCTGGCGATAGTCGAACGGTGACGCCTTTTGGTCCTGATGGCCACTTTCGTCC
>CAEZYH010000035.1_pt1 | contig 15892 bp, 15 predicted proteins | sample 7265461 | NCBI WGS metagenome assembly CAEZYH01 (sample SAMEA6813929, study PRJEB35770) | freshwater metagenome | biome: Freshwater; feature: Freshwater reservoir; material: water | place: Czech Republic | collected 2017-04-14 | depth 30m m | reverse complement strand
GCCAAACCATTGTCGAAGCCGACCTCATCGCCTTCATCAAGAAGCACCACGCCGCGTACAAAGCCCCCAAGCGCGTCATTTCAATCGCAACTGTTGGGCGCGCTGGCAACGGCAAACTTGATTACAAGGCGTTGACTGAGATTGCTCTGAAGTCTCTCGGGTAGCGTCATACCTGCAGTTTTATAGATATCCCCCAAACACCCTCACATCATTCACCCAGCACATCTTTAGGAGTTCAAAATGTCAGCACTCGGTTACGACGGCAAAGTTGCAATTATCACCGGAGCCGGTGGAGGCCTCGGTCGCCAACACGCTTTGATGATGGCCAAGCGCGGCGCGCTGATCGTCGTCAACGACCTCGGAGGTTCAGTTGACGGAACAGGTGCCAACGCTTCGGCGGCGCAAGTTGTGGTTGATGAAATCAAGGCTGCTGGCGGAGAAGCCGTCGCCGATCACAACTCTGTCGCAACCCCAGAAGGCGGTGCTGCGATCGTGCAGACCGCCATCGATGCCTACGGGCGCGTCGACATTGTTGTCAACAACGCTGGCATCTTGCGCGACAAGGCATTCCATAACATGACACCCGATCTGTTGAACCCCGTTCTTGATGTTCACTTGAAGGGCGCTTTCTATGTGACCCAGCCTGCATTCGTGCATATGCGCGAACAGGGTTACGGTCGCATCATTTCAACCTCGTCAGCTGCTGGTGTTTTCGGCAACTTCGGCCAGACCAACTACGGCGCCGCCAAGATGGGGCTCGTCGGTTTCACTCGTGTGCTGGGCGTCGAAGGTGCACGCTTCAACATCAAGGCCAATGCCATCGCCCCACTCGCAATGACGCGCATGACCGAAGACATCTTGGGCGCACTCAAAGACAAACTCGATCCAGGCTTGGTTTCACCTCTCGTTGCATTCTTGGCCCACGAGGACTGCCCCGTCAGTGGACAACTCTTCTCTGTTGGCGGTGGACGTGTTGCCCACGTGTTCTTGGGTGAAACCAATGGCTACTACTCGCCAACACTCTCACCCGAGGACGTTCAGAACAATTGGGAAACCATCACAAACCGTGATGGATTCTCGGTTCCGAGCAACCTCGGTGAAGAGACTGCGTTGTTCTTGAACTTCTTCAAATAAGGCTCATTTAAATTTTCGGGAGGTCACATCGTGATCACAGTGGACGAATTCGCTCAGGAAGCCAAACAATGGTTGGCAGAAAATAAGCATCTTGCTCCACGTGATTACGGCGCCATTTGCCCTCCCGACATGGTCGACGAAGGTTTGGCTTGGCAGAAGCATCTTTACGCGGCAGGCAAAGCCGGCATTCATTGGCCAGTTGAATTCGGTGGGCAAGGACTAACTGCCACACATCAAGCTCAGTGGCTGTACGAGTGCGCGCTCGTTGGAGTGCCAGGCGTTTTCAACATGGTGGGCTTAGTGCTCACCGGTGGTGCAGTACAGAAATTTGGAACACCTGAGCAACAAGCAAAACATCTCCACGCTTCATTGCGTGCCGAACATGTGTGGTGTCAATTATTCAGCGAACCTGGCGCAGGTAGCGACTTAGGTTCACTCAGCACCAAAGCCGAGCGCGATGGTGACCGCTTCATTATCAACGGTCAAAAAGTTTGGTGCTCTGGTGGTCGCTATAGCAACTGGGGCATCTTGATGGCCCGCACCAATCCCGATGCTCCCAAGCATGAGGGAATCAGCTTCTTTTTGCTCGACATGAGTTTGCCCGGAATTGAAATTCGTCCGCTCAAACAAATGACTGGCGAATCTGAATTTGACGAGGTGTTTTTTACAGATGTGGAGATGCCCGCTGATGCGTTACTCGGACCGCTTCATGGGGGCTGGGGTGTCGGCATGGCGGTTTTAACTTCTGAGCGCGGCCACATCGGAACAAGTGTCATTTCTCTCGAACGTCGTCTTGATTCGATTTCTCGACTTGCCGAAGGACGCGAACTGTCACCAACTGAGCGGCAAGATATCGCCAAGTTGTTGTCGAAAGGAATGGCCTACAAAGCCATGGCCCAGCGTCAAGGACCAGTTGCGTCCACTGCCGCGTCTCTCATGAAATTGGGCATCACCGAGATGATGTTTGAAACTTCGATGTTGCGCTCAAATATTTCGGGTATGGATTCTTTGCTCGAAGGCCCCGAAGCATTCGGTGTACTTTCGGCACCGGGTGGCCGTATCGCCGGCGGAACGAGTCAAGTTCAGCGAAATATCATTGGCGAACGCTTACTTGGCCTTCCCCGCGAACCATCGGTTAAAAAGCCGGAAAATAGCTCGACTCCTGGGGCGTGAGCCATGAATGAGAAATCGACAAAAGACCAGCAACAGGGCAACAACTCACGAGATGTTCCATGGGGACTCCTGAGTTTTGCGGTTCTCACGGCGGTTGTTGCAATTTTCATTCTGCAGAACCGGGACAGATTGCCCGTAAACTTCCTTTTCTTCGAAATCAACAGTCGGCAGTGGGTCAACCTCAGCGTCGCCGTTGCGTTCGGCGTAGTTCTTGATCGGTTGTTTATCGGTTGGAGGAAGCGTCGCCGCCACGACGACTGAGTCTCACTTTCGAGAAATAGTGAGAACCTCAACGTGAAAGTCGCATCTACAAACGGCGTCAAAGTAGAAATGTATGACATGGGTGGCACTGGCCCCAACATGTTGCTTTCGCACGCCAACGGATTTCATGGTCACTGTTGGAAGCCAGTAGCCGACAATTTGATCAAGCGTTTTCACTGCTATTCGTTTGACCATCGTGGCCATGGTGACACCAAAGCCCCCAAGGACTGGGCTGTCGCTTGGGCTGGTTACGGTGCAGACGCTGCCGCTTGCGCAAAGTCGATTACTGAACCAGGTGGCATTATCGGTGTCGGTCATTCAATGGGCGGCGCAACTCTTCTCATTGCGGCCATCAAAAATCCAGGTCTCTTTCGCGGATTGTTGTTGTACGAACCAATCGTGAAACCTGATGACGTCCGCATGCCTGCCAATCGTCCAAACAACTTGGCTGAAGGCGCGGCTCGTCGCAAGAAGAGTTTCAAATCATTCGATGAAGCCATCGCCAATTATTCAGACAAAATGCCGATGACGCACTTCACTCCTGAAGCTCTAGAGGCGTACGTGCGCGGTGGTTTCACCCAAGCCGAAGATGGAACAGTGCATCTCAAATGCGATCCCGCGCTTGAGTCAGAGAATTTCCGCAATCCCGAGATTCCAAATCTTTGGAAAAAGTTGCCCGAACTTGATATTCCGGTCTGGGTATTAAGCGGACATCCCGAACCATTCCAGCCTTCAGGATTCGCTGAAGCAATCGCCGATCGCCTCCCCCAAGGCAATCACATTGAATACAGCGACCTTGATCACTTTGGTCCATTCGTCGACCCCTCGCGTGTTGCACGAATTATCGACACCTTTGCCGACACCCTGGAACCCTGATGCCCGAATCCGCCGATGAGCTAACTCCAGGAACTGGAATCTTTGGCCCATCAGTTGATGCATTCGATGAGCGGGTTGATCAGTTGCTCGAAATCGTGCGCTCATCAAAGACCGCTGGTCGAGTCTTCTTAGCCGCAAGTCGTTTAGGTGATTTCAGTGTGGTGTGGCACCTCATCGCAGTTTCACGCGCCATGACTGGCCGTAAGCGCGCGTCACAGGCTTTTGCAATCGCCGCGTTATTAGGTGCTGAATCTTTGATCGTCAATCAAGGTGTCAAACGCCTGTTCAAGCGAGACCGCCCCACGTCGAGTGGCGATGATCGCTTTGAAGTCCGCACACCTTCAACGAGCAGTTTCCCGAGCGGACACGCCAGTGCCGCCGCTTTCGCTGCTGTTGTGCTGACAACTTTAGATGGGAAGAAGTCGGCTCCTTTGTGGTTCGGAATTGCTGCGATCGTGGGCACTAGTCGAGCTTTCGTGCGCATTCATCACGCATCAGATGTCATTGGTGGAGCATTTGTCGGACTCGTGCTTGGACTTGCAGTTCGACCCATCGTCAAACTGATGAAATAACTGAACTACGACGCGATTCGTACTTCAATCTTGGCAGTCGTGAGCGAGTTAGTCGTCACCTCTTGCTTCACCTTGATTTCAACTTTTCCATCCGACCATGATTTTCCAGCTAGGAGGTCGGCATCAAGAACTGTCTGCCGCCGCTCGAAGCCAGTCTCTCCCGCGACTTCTATCTGGTGAATAACCACACGATCGTGGAGCAAATGCCGATTATCCCCCGATGCCCCAATTACTTCAATTGAGATAACTGTCGAGTTGTTCAGTGGGACAAGCACTAAACGCAATCCGTCAACAACTAGTTCAGTATTTGTTGCCACGAGTTCAAACGACTTTGTTCCATTTTCTAGAAATGCAACATTGATGCCATCAAGCCAACCTGCCAGATACATATTGATCCCTAAAGCCCCAGGCGCATTGCGCGCATCTGAATTGATATCGCGAGGCGCCGCACTATTGCTCATGACATCAATGTCACTGTCATATACACCGTTACCGAAGTTGTCAACTGACGTACTGCTGTGTGGCCAGTCGAGAGCGTGACCCATTTCGTGTTCAATCAAATCGAGGGGTGGGTTGCCTTTCCAATATGGCATGAAGTCTGAAGCACCTATGTAGACGGCCCGATGAGTGAGACGAGCCGAACAACTCTCCGCACAGGACGAGCCTGGTCGCCCCCAACCGCCCACAGCCGTTTCGGTATGTTGCGCATTAGCAATTACCAAGACACCGCGAGTTGAATTTACAGATTGATCTAAAGCTCGATCGACACACACATCTGATTTCTCATCAGCACTTATTGATACCTCTTTTGCAGCAGTGAACTTCGGCGAATAGCGGCCGTTAGACCAACGGACAAAGTAATCAACTACCGGGCCTAATTCGTTCACGATGTCAGCACTAGAAAGATTGAGACGCTCATCACTTGGTTCAAAAATTGAGTCGGTCGTGTCTCGCGGAATCTGGCAGATCACCACTTCCCATAAGTCTGCACCAAGTGCAATGTCACCAAACTGCGACTTAGTTTGCATCATGGTATTCATGGCTTCAGTGTCAAAATTGCCCGTGACCTGCTGTTCGTGGCTACAACCAGTGATCGTCGCAGCCGTCAGCGCCACAGCGAACATTGACCCAAATAGTTTCATTGCGTCATAACCGTAGCCCGACTGTTATGGCGCAGGACTCATGGTTAAAAATCGTCATCACCAAAGAAGACGATAAAAAACTAAGTTGCCGGAGAATCAGCTCCGCATTGCAGTGGTCAACAAATTGCGAACGTCAAGCAGCATGTCGCTGACTTCGCCAGTCGATACCAATTCGCGCTTGACCAAATCGGACAACGCTGAATCGATGATCGAGAGAGCTTCGTTAATGACGTCAGCGGAGACGACTTTGATGTCACTGATTTCAAGTTCGGTCATCACGTCTGCTACCTGTGTATCGCTCATTGAATGCTCCTCTAGTCACGGATTTTCAGAAAATCGTTCGGCTTGAACAACTCGCTACTGAGAAAGTAACGCATAGAACGAGCGAATATGTGCATCGTATCCCAGTCTTTTTTCTGGGCATGGTCAGCCAAGGCGTCGTCGGGCACAGCACCCAGCCCCTACGATCTGTATATGGAATTTCACGGAGCCGGAACAGTCGTCACGGGTGCATCTGGAGGCATCGGAGAGGCCCTCGCAAGGCGCTTCCACCATCTTGGAGCATTTGTCGTGGTCTCCGATGTTGTGGAGGCCGGAATCACTGCATTGGCTGCTGAACTCAATGCCAAACGCCCAAATTCTGCCTTGGCCGTCACCGCTGACGTTTCGACCGAAAGTGGAAATCAGCAACTAGTGGCAACTGCCCGACAATTCTTATTGCAAGATGGCAGAAACGGAATCGACTTATTTTTCGCCAACGCTGGCGTTGGCAACGGAGCCCTGATTGAAACTACTTCTGAGAACGATTGGAATTTGGCGTTCAATGTCAATGTTCACGCGCACCGTTGGGCCGCTAAATATTTAATTGAAGACTGGCTCAAGGCTGGTCGTGGATATTTCTGTTCAACAGCATCGGCAGCAGGACTGCTGAGCCAAATTGGGTCAATGCCTTACTCAATGACAAAAAGTGCAGCAGTTGCTTTTGCCGAATCACTGGCAATTACGTATGGTGATCGCGGCATTCGTGTCAGTTGCCTGTGCCCACAAGGTGTCAACACCAACATGTTGCGTCAAGGCGATACACCTGGCGCCGGAATCGCGAGCGATGTCGTTCGTTCAGCTGGCGATGTACTCGAACCTGATGAAGTTGCGATTGTTGTTTCTGAGGCAATCGAACAAGAAAAGTTCCTCATTCTTCCTCACCCACAAGTTGCCGAGTTCGAACAGCGCAAGGCTGCCGATCGTGATCGTTGGCTGTCGGGTATGCGCAAACTTCAAGCTCGGGTTTACGGAAAAGGTTAAGAATGCCGCCTAAGGCCACTGCTCCACGCTCTGCGTCGGCCAAGGCGGCCGCTGAAAAGTCGTCGGTCGATCAAGCCGCGATCTTGCATAGCATCGGTCTCACTGCGGGCGAAGAAGTGCGCTTTCGGCGCGCCGATCGGGGTCGTTGGCAAACCGGACGCATTGCATATGTTGAACGTGACGGCAGTATTACCGTGCACGATGCCCACGGAGCGGCGCGCTCTTTGCGCCCAGAAAACCTCGAGGTCAAAAGGCCCGGCAAACGTAAGAAGCTCACTTGGCAAGCGGTCACCGACGTGGCCGTCACCTGGGAGCAATTAACTCTGTTCTAAACGGCTACGGTGGGCGCATGGGCGTACGACTTGATCCTTCCGACGAATACATGCACGAACTCGGTCCCGAATCGAACTTCAACGAGAGCATGTACATCAATTGTTTTGATCCGGTGAACAAAGTTGGTGGCTGGTTCCGTATGGGCAACCGCGCCAATGAGGGCACGGCCGAAATGACCGTGTGCATTTACTTACCCGACGGCTCGGTTGCATTCATGTTCAAGCGACCCGCGATTGAAAACAACAATCAACTTGATGCTGGTGGCCTCACCTGGACCATGGTCAAGCCGTTTGAAGAACTCAAAATTGATTTCGTTGGCAAAGTTGTCGTTCTTGCCGAACCCGAGCAAATGGTCGATCCAAAGACCGCGTTCAAAAACAATCCGTACTCAGAATGCGAAGCGCATATCACGTTCACCGGACAAGGTCGCTCGAGCATGTTTGGTGGCGAACCCGACACACCTCACGAAGCTCCCGGCGAAGAATTTGCGAGAGGTCATTACGAGCAGCTCATCCAAGCCCACGGAACAATTCGCGTCGGTGATCAAGAGTGGGAAATCAAAGGCTTCGGATTACGTGACCACTCGTGGGGCCCGCGCTATTGGCAAGCACCGTGGTACTACCGCTGGCTCACTGCCAACTTCGATGAGAACTTGGGCTTCATGTTGTCGCGAGTCGCCAAAAAAGAAGGCCCCGGAACCCGCGGCGGATTCGTTTGGGAAAACGGTCAAATGCATTACTGCGATCATGCCGAAATCTCAACCGTCTTCCAAGGTGAAGATACCTACCACGACAAGATTGAGGCAGTGCTCAAGTCAAGTCGCAGCGATCGTGAATGGCGTTTCACTGGTGACGTGATGAGTTTGATCCCATTGCGTAATCGGCGCCAGACTCCCGATGGAGAATGGTTGACCACACGCATTAGTGAAGGTATGACGCAGTGGACGATGGTGAGTGACGAACACAAGGGCAAAGTCGGATACGGCTTGTCGGAATACTTGGACCAGATCATCGACAACACCCCAGTCGGTACCGCCGAATAATTAGTTGGGCGCTAAAGCAGCCAAGAGTTTTTGTAATTCACTCTCGGGCATATCTACTGCTTCGCCGTACAACTTCACTTTGGGTTCGGTTCCGCTTGGCCGAATCTGCAATCGCACTCCCCGCCCTCCTACTTCATCGAGCCACACGCGCAACAAATTTGCTTCTGGGAAATCTTCGATGCCTGCAACAACTCGTCCACCAATCATCTTCGGCGGATTTTCCCGCAGTTGCTGCACAACCGCGACACCTTCACTCGGACTCATTTTGACACTCATTTCAGCGGTCACATGTTGTCCATAAACCGCGGCAATTTGATCAAGGCGATCTTGCAAGGTCACACCATCTTTTGTGGCTAATGCGGCAATTTCAGTCATTAATAGAGCCGCCGAGATTCCGTCCTTATCAAGCGGGCGATCGGCCACTAAATATCCAAGTGCTTGCTCGTAGGCAAAAACTAAATGCTTGTCTGATCGACGTATTGCCGCATCAGCGATCCACTTAAAGCCAGTAAAGGTTTCTTCAAAAGAGACACCATTCTTACGAGCCATTTTTCCCAACAGCGATGACGACACCAAAGTTGTCACCACCAGCCGGTCGTCTCCTGTTGTATGGCGCAAAATATGATCACCGAGCAACCAGCCAATTTCATCTCCACGCAAGAGTCGCCAATCACCGGACGAATCTCCGTTTATCGGAATCGCGACCCCTAAGCGATCAGCATCAGGATCATTAGCCAGAGCAATTGCCGCACCACTCTGCCGTGCGAGTTCAATGACTAAGTCCATCGCGCCTGGCTCTTCGGGATTCGGAAATGACACAGTTGGAAACGAACCGTCAGGTTCTTGTTGAGCCGCAACGACAACCGGTGGAGCAAATCCGGCCGATGCGAAAGCTTTAACTACTGTGTCACCACCCACACCATGCATTGCGGTGTACGCGACAGTGATCTTTGGCAAATCCCTGCATAAACGAACTGTCGGTAACCACTTGATGTATTCATCAATACATGCATCACCAAGAACCTCAATCAATGGTGAATTCTCTGGAGCAAGTTCAACTTCAGTTGCATCAAAACTTTCGATTTCATCTGAGATGAGTTCGTCCTGCGGCGGGACAATTTGGGCACCCGACCCTAAATACACTTTGTAACCGTTGTCTTGAGGCGGATTATGACTGGCCGTCACCATGACACCTGCGGCAGATCCAAGACGCGCAATATTCCACGCCAACACGGGTGTCGGAAGTACATGCGGGAGCAACATCGCTTTCATTCCTCGCGCTGCTACAACACGAGCAGTATCGAGTGCAAATACATCACTTTTTCGACGAGCATCAAAACCAATCAAAATTCCGGCTTCAGCCGATCCTTCAACGGTGCGCAGCAAATAATCAACGAGCCCAGCAGCAGCCTGTCGAACCACTAAACGATTCATACGGGTCGGACCTGCTCCAACTTCAGCTCGCAGACCCGCCGTACCAAACAACAAGCGACCGTCAAACCGCTCTTCTAATTCTTTACTAGGACCGTTAATCAGTAGCTGCAATTCACGACGCATATCTTCGTCAGGTTCGGCCAGCAACCATTTCTCTGCCATGTCACGACTTGAGTCACGACTCATGATGCGTCCTTAGAACTTTGGTAACAGAGTATGCAATTCAACAAGCGGTCGTGGACCGACATGCGAAATCACTTCACCAGCTGCGATTGAGCCGAGAATTCCGCATTCCTTTAACGAATATCCATTGGTGTAGCCAAACAGGAAGCCAGAGGCGTACAAGTCACCGGCACCGGTTGTATCGAGCACATGAGCAACATCTTCGGCTGGTACATCAATAATTTCTTCGCGAGTGATAATCGAAGCCCCCCGAGGTCCACGCGTAATGACCGCCAACGAACTGTCCTGACGAATCGCTGCTACTGCAGCCTCAAAAGTGTCAAGTTGATAGAGCGACAACAATTCATCTTCATTGCCAAACAAAATGTCGACTTCATCGGCAACGAGTGCTCGGAAGTCATCACGGTGTCGATCCACACAAAAACTATCCGACAGGCTTAACGACACTTCACGGCCTGCTTCATGAGCTGCCCTGGCAGCCTTACGAAACGCCGCCTTCGCATCGTCACGATCGAACAGGTACCCCTCCATATAGAGAACTTTCCCTGATGACACAACAGAGACATCAACGTCATTGGGTTCCATAAATGATGAAACTCCCAAGAAGGTATTCATTGTTCGTTGTGCGTCTGGCGTGACAACAATGATGCAACGACCAGTCGGGATCCCGTCAAGGTGATGACCTGGACTGAAGTGCACTCCAACTGCCAACAAATCATGACCAAAAACTTCACCCAACTCGTCATGACTCACTTTGCCGATATAGGCGGCTTTGCCACCAAAACTGGCAACTCCACAAACGGTGTTTGCGGCCGAACCACCACTCATTTCAACCGCGGCTCCAAGAGCCTTGTATAGATGCAGTGCCCGATCGGTATCAACGAGAGTCATCGAACCCTTAATGAGAGATTGTTGCGAGATGAAGTCATCGTCGGCTTGAGCGATGACATCAACAAGTGCGTTGCCAATTCCTACAACGTCGTAAGTCGGTTCAGAGATTGGCTGCGTAGACACGAGCCTTTACGCTAGTCCCTCACGACCAACTGAACAGGTTTCCCAAAGGTGAAACTAGATGGCGGACATGGCACCTACAACAGCTTCCACAGTACGCTCGGAGCGTGACTTCTCCGCAGATTGATTCGCCCACCGACCGCAGCCAACTTGACCCGTTCCGTCTCCCCCGATACATCGTTCCGAGCCGGTACGACCTCACACTTGAGCCCCATCTCAATGAATCCACCTTTGATGGCCAAGCCCTCATCACAGTACAAGTACGAGCCGCAACTCAGCTGATCGTCTTGAACTCGATCGAACTAGATATCACATCAGTATTTGTCGATGGTCAGCCCGCACCATTCAGCCTTGATGTCGAGACCGAGAGACTTTTCATCGGACTCCTTGAAGAACTTCAGCCTGGGCTCGCAATGATCGACATTGTCTTCACTGGCATCCTCAACGACAAACTTCGTGGGTTCTATCGCAGCACTTACGTCGACGAAAATGGCGAACAACAAGTCGTAGCAGCTACTCAAATGCAATCAACCGATTGCCGTCGCGCTTTTCCGTGCTTTGACGAACCCGATTTCAAAGCAGTGTTTGCAACGACTCTGATCTCAGCGCCCGACCACTTGGCGATCAGTAATGGTCCAGAGATTTCACGCTCAGTGATCACTCGCGAACAAGGCAACAAAGTCGCCGTCAAATTCGCCGACACCATGCCTATGAGCACTTACCTCGTGGCTTTTGTCGTTGGAAAACTTGAGGCGACCGCTCCTGTCGATGTGGATGGAGTGCCGCTTCGCATTGTTCATACTCCTGGCAAGGGTCACCTCACCGAATTTGGTTTAGACGTTGGTGTCAAGAGCCTGCGTTGGTTTGTGAACTATTACGGGATCCCCTACCCCGACGCCAAAATTGACATGATTGCGTTACCCGATTTCGCAGCTGGTGCAATGGAAAATGTGGGCTGCATTACATATCGCGAAAGTCTGCTTTTAGTAGACCCAGCAACAAGCACACAGGCCGACCAACAAAATGTGGCCGATGTCGTCAGCCACGAACTCGCCCACATGTGGTTTGGTGACCTCGTGACCATGAAATGGTGGAACGGGATTTGGCTCAACGAAGCATTCGCAACTTTTATGGAAGTTGCCGCAGTTGATTCCTTCCGAAGTGAATGGCAGCGCTGGACGAGCTTCTCACTTGAACGTTCTGCTGCATTTGAAGTTGACTCACTCGTTAATACTCGATCGGTTGAATTTGCAGTGCGCTCACCTCAAGATTGTGAAGGAATGTTTGATGTTCTCACTTATCAAAAAGGTGGTTCGTTACTTCGCATGCTTGAGCAGTACCTCGGAACTGGTCGATTTCGAGAAGGCATTCGACTGTACTTAAACACCCACTCTTACGGCAATACCGAAACATCAGATTTGTGGGACGCAATCGAAACCGCGGTAGCCAACGATGGTGGCGAACCCGTACGTGATCTGATGGATTCGTGGATTTGGCAACCCGGCTACCCGTTGATTCTCGCAAGCCTGGATGCAACAAAAACGAAACTCGTTCTACAACAGCAACGATTTACCTTTACACCCGAATCGCTTGATGATCCGCAAAACTGGCTCGTACCAATTCATATTCGGATCAACGGCATCGAGACCAAGTACTTATTGTCAGATCAACCATTAGAAATTCCTGTTGCCAACGACAATGCCGCAATCGTTGTGAATGCTGGCGGCTACGGCTACTACCGCGTTGCGTATTCACCTGAACTGTTGTCCCGCTTACAGGGTCAAGAACTTGCTCAACTGGCCACTATTGAGCGTTACAGCTTGGTGGACGATGCCTGGAATGCCGTCGTTGCTGGTCGGCTCCAAGCAATTGATTACCTAGGTTTCGTGAGCGGATTTACTGATGAACGTGATCTTGCAGTTTGGCAAGCCATCGCAATTGGACTACGGGGTTGTGGTCGCCTACTCGACGATGCCAATTATCCAAAACTTCAACAACGTATTCGCACTCTCGTTGCTCCTGTCATTGCTGATCTCAGTTGGGAGGCACAACACTCTGAAGATGACCTGCGGGCCAAACTTCGCGGACTACTCGTCGCGCTTTTGGCGGTCAATGGCAACGATTTGGACGCCCAAGAAAAGTGCCGCGAACTCCTCGCTCTACACGACCAACACACCAATTCGGTTCATCCAGAGTTAGTTGCTGCTGCAACGACGGTTGTCGCATCAACTAGTGGCGAAAGCGCGTATGAATATTTCCTAGAAAAGTTCCGCACGACCGACAACCCTCAAGATCAATTGCGCTATCTCTATGCACTCACCGATTTTGATAGCCCCGAACTCGTTCTACGTACATGCAACTTTGCCGTGGGCGGCGAAGTGAAGAGTCAAAATGCTCCGTTCGTCTTGGCACGCTGCATTGCACTCCGAGAAAATGGAGTTCTCGCGTGGAACTTTGTCCGTCAATATTGGGAACAGGCCCAACAGAAGTTCCCGACGAACACCATTGTCCGCATGATTGACCCCATCAAGTTTCTCAATACACCTGACCTTGAAGCCGATGTTCAAGCATTTTTCTCTGAACATGGCATTCCGCAAGCTACAAAAACCTTGCAACAGGTTCTCGAACGTCAACGAGTCAATACTGCGCTACGCACACGAGAAGAGACTCGACTTAACGCTGAACTGTAACGAGGGTGCCGTCTGGGCGAACTCCCATAGCGGCGTAACCCTCAAATCGGTGCACCCAAGTCAGCCCTTCTTCACCGATAACGAAAGCAGTTGTCGCGAATGCATCCGCCCACGTCAAGCTCGGTCCTGTCACCGTTATCGATGACCAATACTCGTTGCTCACACCGCTGCTTTGGTCAATGATGTGTCGCCCGCGTTCGGCAGAACCCGAAGTCGCCACGGCACCGCGTTGCATTGCAAGCGCAGCAACCACTTCACCAGGATGTAATGGGTCGGCGATCCCTACTTGCCATCCATCGCGCACATCACCATTTGGTGGAGGATCACCCATCTGCATGTCTCCGCCGAGCGACACATACCAATACTTCAGTCCGGCTGCGTCGAAATGCCGCGAGGCCCGTTCTACTGCCCAGCCCTTGACAAATCCAGCGGGGTCAAGACTCCCGTCATTACGCCGCGCCGAAAATGCACCATCACTCGCACCTTCAAGAAAGAAACATGCATCAAGCACATCAATAACTTCACGCGATGCGTCAAGTAAGTGTAATTCGCTCCGATTGATACGACTGATTTCACTGCTCATACGAAATGTTGAAAACATAGCCTCATATTGTTCAAGCTCGGCGAAAACTTCTGCAATCACGACGTCAACAAGATCACCGGGCGCATCGTCATGCACATGGATGCTCGCGACCGATCCCATCATCGGGGCCGAACGGCGAACAGGTTGCGCGAGAGACGTGTTCACCCAATGACTCCGTCAATGATTGCCTGCAAAGACTGCTTGTAAGCCTTGCTGGTATATGTCGCACCCGAAATCGAGTTGAACTTGGCATTTCCTGTGTGCACGGCCCATTGATCGAGTAGTGGAATTGCCTGATTGTTAATCGATACCGACCTGCGGTCTGCTGTTGGCCACTGAATACCCTGCGACGAGCAGACAAGCCCAGTGCCATCGACCGAAGCCTGAACTTGCACCGGACCAAATCGCATATTGATCACTGGTCCAACAATTGTTGAACTGCACGCGGCAGGAGCTGGCGGCACCGTTGTCTCCACGACTGGAGCAGCAGTTACTGGGGCTGCGGTTGCGGGAGTAGGAGTTGCAGGTACATCTGTCGCCGGAGCCGCAGTTAGGGGTGCAACTGTTTCGGGCGCTGGCGTCGCGACCGTCGGTGCAGATCCAACAATTGTTGTGGTGTCTCCCGGAAGCACCCCTGCAGTTGTTCCGATGGGAGGCGCAGCTCCCAAATCGATACCAGTACTTGGGCGATCAAGGGCCGCCAACAAAATTCCGCTGGCTCCTACCAAGGTCAGAGCCGGAAACACCCGTCGAGAGAAAGTTTCTTTGTTCATCATTTACCACCAAACATGTTCAGAGTGAATACGAGCAACGGGAACTCCCGCTGCTTTCAGACCTGTGCGTGCAGCATGGAGTAAACGATCTGGACCGCACAGCACGACTGCTCTTTGAGCAACATCAGGAATCGCCGCAATCAGCACTTTGGCCGAGAATGGATCTTTCACAGCCAACTTTGCCGTCGGGCCAGTCAGAGTGAGGATCTTTCCACCAAGTCGTTCAACTGCCGCCTTGAGTTCTTCAAAATGGACGAGGTCTTTCTCGCTGTGAGCGCGATACAAAACAATTGGTTCGTGATCGGGAACGAGTCGTTGCACCATTGCCAGAACCGGCGCAACACCAACACCACCGACAACAAACAGAGCCTTCGAACCTTCAAGAACATCAGGTGTCACGACACCGAATGGACCCTCAACTATGACTTTTTGTCCTATACCCAATTGCGTAATTGAGTGTGTCGCTTCGCCACGATCTTTAATCGTGAAGCGAATTCGTTCTTTCGTTGGTGCAGTTGACATCGAGAAAGGATGCGATTGCCACCACAAGCCTTTCTTGAGCGGCCGGACGAAACAGAACTGGCCAGCATCTCCTTCGCGATGTTGGAGAGACTTGCCAGATACTTCAATAGCAACCGTCTTGTGTCCAACACTTTCAATCGAGGTGATTCGCAATGGGCGGACAACTGCCTTAATCGTGCGACCCCAACGAGAGAACACCATCATAGAAAGTACAGCGACGTGAAGCCCAACCCAAAAGTAGCGAGCCACGTTGTCGCCAGCCAAATCGGATCCAAGAACAATTTCGTGTCCAAAGGAAACTGCCATACCCACGTACGCCAACATGTGAATGAAGTACCACGTCTCGTACGAGAACTTTTGACGGATTGATTTCAGCGATGTGATTGTCACAACACCAATCAATAGCGATCCCACGAATGCGAGGGCCATATAGGACGTACGTCCAGTGAGATCGATGATTGCATTGATCCAACCCGAAGCTGAAGCCCAAGCGATTGTGCCAGCAGCGACATGCACTCCGAGCAACAGGCCCATGGAATCTCCGAGGATTCGGTGCCACACGAACATCCGGTCAAGACCAAATCGACGCTCTAATGACAACGGCCGACCAACCAAAACTAAGGCCAACAAAGCAATTGCCGATGTCAACAAACCTGACAATGAAGTGATTGAAGTCCAAGCTTGACTCCAACCACTCGTCAACTTAGTGACTCCACCGTGAACTGACCACATGCCCACGACACACAAACCGTAAGCGGCAAGCACCGCAGCGATGTCGCTGTCGGTCAAGCGACTTGGCGTGAGACGTTTCATCGCAGTCGATGGCGGCGGTGGAATTTTCGTATCAGGGGCCACAGCATG
>CAEZYH010000032.1_pt1 | contig 16735 bp, 10 predicted proteins | sample 7265461 | NCBI WGS metagenome assembly CAEZYH01 (sample SAMEA6813929, study PRJEB35770) | freshwater metagenome | biome: Freshwater; feature: Freshwater reservoir; material: water | place: Czech Republic | collected 2017-04-14 | depth 30m m | reverse complement strand
GGGCTAACTTACCCTTCGTAAGATCGCAAACCGGGGGGTTGTAATGCTTGATTACGTCATTAAGGGTGGAACCATTGTTGACGGCACTGGAGCCGATCGTCGCCAAGGCGATGTTGGCGTGCGCGACGGGGTGATCGTTGAAGTCGGTGGCTCGATTACCGAGTCGGCTAAAGAAACCATCGATGCCGATGGTGCCATCGTCACGCCTGGTTGGGTTGATGTGCACACGCACTACGACGGCCAAGTGAGTTGGGACGAAGTCATGGACCCATCGGCCGGTAACGGTGCGACAACAATCGTCATGGGTAACTGTGGTGTTGGCTTTGCGCCTGTGCGGCCAGGTGGCGAGAAGTCGCTGATCGAACTCATGGAAGGTGTCGAAGATATTCCAGGCACCGCGCTCTACGAAGGTATTGAGTGGGGTCGTTGGGAATCATTCCCCGAGTACATGGACTACATCGCGAGTCGTCGTTACTCGCTCGATATTGGGGCACAAATCGCCCACGGCTCGTTGCGTTACTACGTGATGGGCGAGCGCGGTCGCATGAACGAAGAGGCGACACCTGATGATCTTCGTCAGATGTCGCAACTTGTCACTGAAGCAGTTCAAGCAGGAGCCCTTGGTTTTAGTACGTCACGAACAATTGGTCACCGCGCTCTTGATGGTTCGCCCGTGCCCGGAACTTTTGCTCCCGATCAAGAGTTGTCTGCGATCGCTGACGCCATGGCTCGCGCAGGTCGTGGTGTATTTGAAATGATTCCCGCCGGAACTGTTGGCAAGCTTGAGCGACTTGGTGGTGAGCGCACGACACCAGAAGCCGAAGTGAAATTGATGGCCGACTTCTCGCGTCAGAGTGGCCGCAAGGTGACGTTCACGCTCGTGCAATCACCTGACTATGCGCCCGATACTTGGGAACGACTACTCGAAATGGTGGTGACGGCAAATCAGACCGGTGCGCAGTTGTATCCGCAAGTGTCGTCACGTCCGATCGGACTCGCATCTGGTCTTTCTGGTTATCACGCCTTCCAACGTCGTCCAACGTATATGAAGTTGGCGCACTTGTCGTTGGCCGATCGTGCCCGCGAAATGGCTAAGCCCGAAATCAAAGCAGCGATCATGTCTGAAACTGATGTGCTTGTTGATCAGCCTGGTTCGATGGCCAACATGTATCAGTTGTTCCAGACAGCAGCGATGTTCTTGTATCCGCTTGCTGATCCGGTTGATTACGAACCAGACCCATCTGAAATGTTGGGTTCACGCGCCGCAGCAACTGGACAAGATGTACTTGATTTGTTGTACGACTACATGCTCGAACAAGACGGCGCCGCAATGTGTGCGTTAATGGGCGGGCCAAATGTTCATGACAGTCAAGAAGTTTTGCGAAAGATGTTGATCCACCCCGAAACTGTGACTGGGCTCAGCGATGCTGGCGCTCACGTGACACTCATTTGTGATGCCACCATGCCAACAACACAACTCACGTTCTGGGCACGCGATCGTCACAAGGGCGAGCGTTTGCCGCTTGAGTTCTTGGTTGCCAAGCAAACTGCACGTAACGCCGATTTGTACGGTCTGAAAGATCGAGGCCGTTTGGCGGTTGGACTTCGTGCCGATATCAACGTGATCGACTTTGAAAATCTGCGGGTATCACCGCCCAAGGCATTCCATGATTTGCCCGCAGGTGGAACGCGTTTGATTCAGCCGGTGCAGGGTTACTTGGCGACATTGGTGAAGGGTCAAGTGACTCGTCGTCACGATGCCGACACTGGCGCCCGACCTGGTTCGCTCGTTCGTAGCTGATAGGAGAAGTCGTGAACAAAGTTGATGAGTTTGCTGAGAAGTTTGCACAGTCATTGAAAGTGACTCCATTGAGTTTGGAGCGGGTGATCACCGAACCAAGTGGATTGACACCTGAAGAGATGATGACTGCGTTGGCTCACCCATTGGTTGGCCAGGCGGGAATTGATCTGATGGCCGACTTTATGCACCCAACTGATTCGCGTTATTTCGACGCGATCTACGGTTCGTATTACGGGCAAAAAGACATTCGTGGTTGGCTCGTGCCGACGATGTCCGAAATTAGTTTCATCGAGTTCGTTCCTACATCTGAGCCAGAGTTTTTTGATGACGGCGAAGGAATCACCACGGTTGACGAATGGCAAATGGTTGCCGACATGGCAGCCATGGGTATGGGCGAAGGCAAGATGCCGATGTCGCGTGGTGTGAGTGTGCGTCGCTATCGCGAAGGTTGGATGACGTGGGCTTGCGATGTCTATGACACTGGATCGTTTCGTGCTCCGCCTCCGCCTGGAGTTGAAGCCGCACCGTTACCCGATGCACCATCGCCAAACCAATGGGAACGCCACGCACCAACGCCGATCACGGTGTGCTCAGAGGTTGACTTTGACGCCGACTGCGACCAATTCCATCCAACTGACTCGGTGTACATCGATCCGATCTTTGGTGAGTTTCATGGCCGAGACGAAATCAAAAGTTGGATCATGGACATCATGCCGCGAGTTGGTCGTATTGAATTTGTCCCAGTAGGCCCCGAACTGAATAATGGAAAAACGTACTTGCAGGAGTGGATCCAGGTTGCAGTGACCTCTACGGGCGAGCGGGTTCCGATGACTCGCGGAACCAGCGTGCGTCGATACAAAGACGGCTCCACGATTTACGCAGCCGATTATTTTGATATTGCAACGTTGACGACACCCGAAGTGTTGGCCGCAAGTCGTGATTGTGGATCAACCATCACGACTGACGACATTATGAAATACAAACTGCGCGGTTTGTAGTTCTTAGTTAGGCCTGAGCGACCTTTGGTCGAGGTTGCATAGTGCGGGCAGCGTCGGCATCACTGATCTTGAAGTATGCCCATACTGCGGCGATAGCAAAGATGCCGACCGAGGCAACGAAACCTGTGTGGTAACCGCTTAAGGCAGCGGCTCGTTCTTCGGTGCCACTATCGAGCATGTGATTGGTTTTGGTGATGAAGATGGTGGCCAAAATGGCGACGCCAAGTGCGGCAGATGTTTGTCGTTGTGCCGAGAAGATTGACGAAGCACGTCCGGTATCGGGTCCTTCAATGTTGGCGTATGTTGCTGCTTGCAAAGGCATGAATGCAAAGGCCATTCCGCATCCTCGCAAAAACATCAATCCACCAATTGTCCAGAGAGAGGTATCTAGCTCGAGGAATGCGAACGGGAGAGTTGCCAAACCCGCGGCAATCATTCCAAATGTCACGAGACGACGGGGACCAATGGTGTGATACCAACGGCCAACGAATTGACTCATTGCGATGACTCCGACGGCTTGGGGGAAAGTCGCCAGCCCCGAGTGAAATGCCGAAGCTCCTAAGAGAGTTTGCATGAACTGTGGAAGTAAGAAATAGAAACCGATGAAGCCGCCGTACGACAGCGTGGTCGTGAAGTTGGCATTACGGAAAATGCGGTCTTTGTATAGACGCAAAGCCAACATTGGTTCTTCAATTGACAGCTCAACTTTGACCATGACGGCCATCAATGCCAAACCGCCCAGGCCGGTGAGGAGAACAGTGTTTGAAAGCCAGCCATGTTCGGGTCCTTGGGACAGCGCGTACAAGATGCCGGCTAGTCCAACACCGGACAAGAGGAAGCCCGCGATATCAAATCGACCAGCTCGAGGCTCACGATGTTCTTTCAAGAGAAAGGCTGAGAAAATGATTCCGATGATGCCGACGGGAACGTTCACATAAAAGATCCAGCGCCACGATGTGTTGGAGACGATGGCACCGCCGACGACGGGTCCAAGAGCTGGTGCAATAACGCTCGGGATTATGAGAACTGCTGATGCGCGTGCTCGTTCTTCGGGCGGGAAGGCTCGATACAACATTGCTGTTCCGACGGGAGTCAACATTCCGCCACCGACCCCTTGAAGAAGACGGAATGCAATGAGTTGTCCAAGAGAGTTCGCTTGACCGCACAACATTGATGCGAGAGTGAACATTGTGAGAGCGAATAAGAAAGTCTTCTTTGTGCCGAACTTGTCGCCGATCCAACCAGATGACGGAATGAAAATTGCGAGTGAGAGCAAGTAGCCAAGAATGACCCACTCCATCGTTGCGGGAGTTGCCGAAAAATCGTTAGCCAAAGTTGGGATAGCGGTGTTGATGATGGTGGTGTCCAAGATTTCCATGAACATGCCTAGGACGAAGGCGATTGCCACAATCCACTTGTATTCAATTTTCTTCACGAGGGGGTTTCCGTTCAACCGATCTTTGACTTGCGTTCACCCATGGTAGGTGTGTGGCTGGCTGTCAACCTTCTTCTGGTGGGCGGACTGAACGGAATTGGAACAATAAAAGTAAGTCGTAAGTGATTTTGATGATTCCCGCAAGAATGAGTGGCCAACCGAAGTTGGAATGGTCGAGCATGGCCCCCGTGGCTAGTGGGGGTAGAGCAGCAGCCAGACTGCGCGGCACATTTGTGACACTTGCGGCTGCCGCGCGTTCGTTGGCCGGGACTATCGCCATGACATAACTGGTACGGGCTGGAACATCCATGCTTGCAACAAGGCTTCTCAGAATAAGAAACGTGATTGCCAGCGGCGCGTTGGGCATGAATGCTGCAGTAATCAAAAAGATGCTGGCAGGAATATGAGTGAAGACCATCGTTCGCACGAGTCCGAATCTTTTGGCGACCTTCGGAGCTAAGAGAATCGAGAATGCTGACAGTATTCCGGTGACAAACAGCAAGCCGCCAATTCGCGCGATTGACATATTGAAACGTTGGCCAAGCCACAGGACCAACATTGATTGCACGACGAAGCCGCCACCAAAGGCATCAATGCTGAAGAGAATTGATAGCCGTGTGACATTGTGCCGGCTTGTGGCAAGTGGTGTGCGCGACGGAATGGGAATTGCCGGAAGTTGGAGTTGCTGATAATTGAGAAACAGAAAGAGTCCGCCGAGTGCGTACAACAAGAACACATAACGATTGACGGTTTGCACATGGACGTCGTACGTGTTGGCGATGAATTGGGGGAGACCCGCAGCAAGCGCGCCAATCGCGCCGATGAACGACGCAACCATTGCGTATCGCGCAAATACAACGTTGCGGTTCTCGTCTGCGGTCGTGAGAGGCAGTAGTGATTGCTCTAACGGTAGAAACGGGCTGACATCGCCCGAAGTTGGATTCATTGTGCCGATAGCACCAATGATGAATAGCGCCCAAAACCAAGTGATCGTTGCAAAGCCGATTCCGGTGAGAGCCATGAGGCCGGTGAGCCACATCAATAGTCGAGTTGGTGTTTGGCGGAATCCGCGCAGTCCAACCGCCAACGTGAGTGCGGCAGAACCGAGAAGCGTTGCAGTGACCAATGCTCCGACTTGAAATCCGGAGTAACCGAGATTGATTAAGTACGCCGGAAGAATGACCGAGATCAGGCCATCAACGAATGCACGGATACCTCGAGAGGTGATCAGCAAATTCGTTGCGTTGGGCACGTAGTCAGTATTGCTGAGTTCTAGTGCTGGTGATTACCAATCTGTTGCTTGTGTGATGTTGATGGTATTGGGCTCGTCGCCTGCTCGCCGATCTCCAACCAGATGCCACCGATCAGTCAAGTCAAACCGTTGGTGAAACCTTAGAACAGTAAACGCAAATCAAAAAGAAAACTATTTGAAATTTGTTGTTTGCTGCGTTGACTTTGTGACACCCTTCATGTATCTTTAGAACATACGTTCGTAGCAGTAAAAGTTACGAATCACCAATGAAATCGGGGTTGTTTTGAAGTTTCTGTTCGAGTGGAGTGGACCGACGAAGGTCGCGATCAGCGAAATGAACATTGCTGAACTACGCGCCTTCATGGCCGACATTCGGGTGCGTCAAGCCAAACTTGATGCACAGATGCTCGAAGCGAACGCTCGCATGATTTCGTTGATGCATGACCCGGTCGCCCCAACATTTGTGATTCCTGAGCGTGAACTTGTCGCTCATGGTGGTCTCACGTCGCGTGAAGCGCGCGATGTTGTTTCTCGTGGCCTTATCACTGAAGCCGCACCAGAAATGGCCTTAGTGTTGGCCGCTGGTAGCACGACTGCAGCCCACGTCGACGCGTTAGGTCGTGGTTTGAAGATCGCTGGTGCTGAAAGAGAAGCATTCATGGCGCACTTACCTGAACTTGTAGAAGCATCAACCACAATGAGCGCTTTTGAATTCGGTCAGCTAGTGACCGAGACCGCCAAATCCGTCGTCACCGATGACGGGATGTCCACGTTTGAGCGTCAAAAGCGTGAGACGTTCTTCAAGATGCGCATTGAGGCCGACGGTTGCTTGTTAGTAAACGGCAAATTCGATCCGATCAGCGCGTCCATCTTGAAATCAAAGATCGGTCGCTTCGTCGAAGCCATGTTCCGCTCGGGAGACAAAGAAGTCCCCGTTGAAGTGATGCCATGGATCGAACCAAACGATCACCGCCAAGCCCAAGCATTGATTGCTTTGGTCAACGGTGCTAACGAATCAGTATCTGACGTCCCGGCCCGAGCCGAAATCGTTGTTCACGTTGATCTCGAAACGTTGCAGAACGGTTTGCATGTTGGTGGCACCTGCCGTACCGCACTCGGAGCCGACCTACCTGTTGAAACGGTGCGGCGACTCGCTTGCGAAGCCGAAATATTGCCAGTAGTTCTTGACGGACGATCAGTCCCAATCGATGTCGGCCGATCAAAACGATTAGCGACCGTGCACCAACGACGAGCACTCGAAGCGATCTACCCGACATGTGCAATTCCTGATTGTGAAGTGATTTTTGATCACTGCAACGTGCACCACATCGACTATTGGGAAAACGGTGGCTCAACCGACCTGGACAACATGGTCCCGCTGTGTTCAAGGCATCATCATGCCGCCCACGAAGGTGGCTGGAAATTACAGCTCAACACTGAAACGCGAGAATTGACAATTCGCTAGTTGAGAGCCACATGATCGAGTATCAGTTGTGCGAGACCTGCGGTTTCCTAAACCGCAGGTCGTAGGTCCGAGACTGAGTTGATTTACCTGATGTTAAAAGGCTTGAAACAGCTTTGGTCATTCACGGGTGGCCACTCCCCGATGTGCGATCAAGGGATGCGGTCAGTGTTAACTTTGATCAGGTAGTCGAATTCTGGGGGGAAGGGGCTGTCATTAGTTATCTTGCCGAGTTAGAAGCACAGTCAATTCACATTCTGCGAGAGGCCGTCGCGCAGGCAGAAAACCCGGTGATGCTGTATTCGATCGGTAAAGACAGCACTGTGATGCTGCACTTGGCACGGAAGGCCTTCTTCCCAGCGCCACTGCCTTTTCCTCTCTTGCATGTCGATACCACTTGGAAATTCAAAGAGATGATTGCTTTTCGAGACAAGGTGGCCGATGAATCTGACATTCGTCTCATCGTTCACACGAATCCCGAGTGCGTTAGTCAGAGCATCAATCCGTTCGATCACGGTTCATCCCTTCATACCGATATGTGGAAGACGCAAGGTTTGAAACAGGCTTTGGATGCTGGTGAATTTGATCTGGCCTTTGGTGGGGCGCGGCGCGACGAAGAAAAGTCACGGGCAAAAGAACGGGTATTTTCATTCCGGACTATGAAGCATGTTTGGGATCCGAAAAATCAGCGACCTGAACTTTGGAACCTGTACAACGCACGCCACGCGCGAGGTGAGTCAATCAGGGTATTTCCGCTGTCGAATTGGACTGAACTTGATGTGTGGCAGTACATCATGATCGAAGATATTCCCGTGGTTCCTCTTTATTTTGCTCGGCAGCGTCCAGTTATTGAACGTCATGGCATGACCATCATGGTTGACGATGAGCGCTTGAAGTTGCTTCCCGGCGAAGTGATTGAGGAAAAAATGGTGCGCTTTCGCACTCTTGGTTGCTACCCGCTCACCGGAGCAGTTGAGAGTGAAGCGACTGACTTGGCAGCAATCATTGAAGAGATGTTTGTCAGTAGATCTTCAGAACGTCAGGGCCGTCTGATCGACCACGATCAAGCAGGATCAATGGAGAAAAAGAAGAGCGAAGGCTATTTCTGATGAAGCGATTGAGTACCGTCAAAGAAGAAAGTTCGTCACCATTTATTAAGTCTCAACAAGAGAAAGTTCTTTTGCGAATCGTCGTGTGCGGAAGTGTCGACGACGGCAAGAGCACGATGATCGGGCGACTTTTGTTTGACTCAAAACAAATCTTTGATGATCAACTTGAAGCGCTTGAACGCGATTCGGTGCGGCACGGGACTCAGGGCGAGTCTATTGATTTTGCGCTGTTGACCGATGGTTTGATTGCCGAACGAGAACAGGGCATCACGATCGATGTCGCTTATCGTTTTTTCGCTACTGAAAAAAGGACTTTTATCGTTGCCGATGTCCCTGGACACGAGCAATACACCCGCAACATGGTGACCGGAGCTTCGACAGCCGATCTGGCTGTGGTCATTATCGATGCTCGCAAGGGAGTCTTGACCCAGACTCGTCGACACTCGCTACTTGTTGACTTGCTCGGTATCAAAAGAGTTGTGGTTGCGATTAACAAAATTGACTTGGTCAATTATCAACATGATGTTTTTGAATCAATCACCAGCGAATATCTCAAATATGCCTCTGATCTCCATTTCGACGAAATCCACTTTGTGCCAATTTGCGCTTTGACAGGCGAGAATTTGATTTTTCCATCAGCGAATATGGATTGGTATCAAGGCCCGAGCTTGATAGAGATTGCCGAAAAAATTCCCACTCAAAGTAATGACCGGGATTTACCGTTTCGGATGTCAGTGCAGGCTGTCAATCGGCCCAACTCTGATTTTCGTGGATATATGGGCCTGGTTTCCAGCGGAAAAATTGCCATTGGTGACGCGATCCAAATTCTTCCGAGCGAAAGAGAATCTCGGGTGAAGGGGTTCTCCGATTTTGATGGCCCTCGGACATCAGCAGTTGCGGGAGAAAGTGTGTGTTTGCTTCTCGAAGATGAAGTCGACGTTAGTCGTGGCGATTTGTTGAGTAGCGTTTCTAACTCAGCCTCATTGACTGATCAATTTGAGGCTCATCTGGTCTGGTTTGGTGAAAGTCCAATGATCCCTCATCGCTCGTATGTTTTGAAAATTGGAAGCAGAGAAGTTTCAGCGCAAATCAACCGCTTGAAATATCGACTCGATGTCGATAGCAATAAACATTTGGAAGCCACGTCGCTTCAGATGAATGACATCGGCATCGTTAACATTTCAACCACTTCGGTCATTGCTTTCGATGCCTATGACGTGAACCGTGACAATGGTGCCTTTATCTTGATCGATCGTGCGACCAACCTGACAGTAGGGGCCGGGATGATTCGTCATGGTCTGCGACGCTACGAAAATGTGCGCTGGCAGACGCTTGCGATTGGCCGCGAGCAGCGTGCATCGTTGACAGATCAAAAGTCATTCGTGCTCTGGTTGACTGGTTTGTCTGGAAGCGGCAAGAGCACGATCGCTAATCAGATTGAACAGATTTTTCATCAGAACGGTCTACTGACATATGTACTTGATGGAGACAACATCCGACAAGGCCTGAATGCCGACTTGGGCTTTTCAGAATCGGACCGTGCTGAGAATATTCGCCGGACCGCAGAAGTATCTAAGCTATTTGTTGATGCTGGAGTGATCACCCTTGTTTCGTTTATTTCACCCTTTGCCGATGAACGGAAATTGGCGCGTGACATTGTTGGAACAGAGGATTTCTTTGAAGTGTTTGTTGACGCGCCGCTGGACGTTGTAGAGGCTCGCGATGTCAAAGGTCTATATGCAAAAGCTCGAGCTGGCTTGATTCCTAATTTCACAGGTATTGATTCGCCATACGAGGTACCGACACATCCCGATCTGCGGGTTGATACCTCTGGTGCGAGCATTGAAGAATGCGTGAAGATGGTGTTGCGGTCCTTGCATGACAAGGGATTGATCGAGTCAAGGATGTATAGGTAAAGCCGATACAGGATGTGAATTGCTGAGAGGTTTCGTTAGCCTGCGTCAGGTGACTGAAACCAGTGCGCACGGCAGGTGTATTTTCAAGGTTTTCCTGTCGGTAGTTCTCGTGTTGTTCTCGGCGGGGTACAGCGGTCAGCGAGCCAGCGCCGCGGCGTCAACTGGCAGTGTGTTAGCCAGCAGTGTGTTAGCAGCCGATGTCCCGGCTCATGCATCATCGTTTGTACTTCTGCCGCAAACACAACGGGTGCTTGATACTCGTAACTCTGGTCAATCAATCGTTGAGGCTGGCGGCACGAGATCAATCATGCTCACTGGACCAATCGGAATCCTCTTCAATGCATCCGTTACGGCTGCTGTCGTGAACGTCACCGTAGTCGGTCCTGCTGCGCCTGGTTACTGGACGTTGTGGCCAACTGGTCAATCACAACCGAATGCATCGCAGTTAAATATCGACGACTACATCTCGACATACGGGGGAGCAGTGGCTGTTCCCAACTTGGTGACGGTGCCAGTCGTGAATGGCGGCATCAGTGTGTATTCAAGTGCTGGTGGAAACGTCGTTGTCGACCTCGTTGGCTTCTACACGCCGTCAACAACTTCTACTCCTTCAACGTCCTCGGGCCGCTTATTGAGTCGCCCTGCACCAACGCGTATCTATGACTCGCGAAACAGCTCAGTGATGATCGCTGGCGAGACGAGAACTATTTCAATACCAGACTCGGCCGGCGCTTCTGCAGTAGTTCTCAGCGTGACAGTGATTGGTCTCAGCGAGGGTTACTGGCAGGTTTTCCCAAGTGGAAATAGCAAACCCGATTCGTCAAATCTCAATTCGTTTGCAATGGGAGCGATATCAGCCAACCAAGTGATCACAAGTGTGAATCAAAATGGCCAAGTTGACATTTATTCATCGGGCGGTGGACATCTGATCGTCGATCTCGTTGGTTCATTTACTGGTAGCAATGCGCCACAATCGACTGACGGCCTCTTCGTTCCGTTGGACTCTCCCTCGCGTTTTCTGGATACGCGGGCCACTGGTCGTATTGCTGCAACCGGTTCGGTCGAAGTTGATGTACAAACTCAACTTGGTCACTCAAACATCGCCGCTGTTGCCATGAACACAACCATCACTGACGCCTTCTTGGCTGGTTACGTGTCGGTCACTCCGGCCGGAAGTTCGGCAACGACGGCTACGTCACGTAGTACAAGTACGACAAACGTGATTTACTCCAATCAAACTGTGGCAAGCCATGCGATTGTCCCGGTCTCGCCACGCGGATTTGATGTGTTCACCGAAGGTGGCGGACAACTCATCGCTGACATCTCTGGTTGGTACGTCGGCGGTTCACAAGCAGCGAGCTACGCCGTTCGCGGCAAAGTAGTGCAAGTGACAACAACTGGCTGTGTGGGTGTTGCGGCATGGCCGGTCGGACCAATTCGCACTGGTTCTGGACCCGACGCAGTAAAGCGACTGCAATTGCGATTACTCGAACTTGGTTTTTGGAACTCTGGGGCCGACGGCGAATATGGATCGTCAACCAAACAAGCAGTGATGGCGTTTCAGAAATGGACTGGACTCACGGCCACATCGGTCACCGATGCAACGACCGCAGCTTATCTCAACACAACACAGTGCAAGCCAGTTGCTGGTCGCACAACCGGCGACTTCTTTGAAGTAGATAAAGCCAAGCAAGTTGCGTTCGTCGTGCGCGGTGGCAAAGTGATCTACACGTTCAATGTGTCAACCGGAAATGGCAAGGACTACGACGAAGAAGACCACCTTTCAAATAATCGTGTCACTGGTATTGCCATAACGCCTGTTGGCGAATTCAAAATCTATAAAGAGCGCGACGAAAAGGTCTACGAAGGAAATCTCGGAAGCCTGTATCGCCCGAAGTTCGTGGTGGGCGGAATCGCTGTGCACGGATCGCGCAGTATCCCGGCGTATCCGGCATCGCACGGATGTATTCGCGTTGCGAACCCAGTGATGGACTTAATTTGGTTAGAAAATCTCTTACCTAAGGGCGCCAAAGTCTGGATTCACGACTAGATGTAATTGCGGTCTGAAGTATTACTTCAGGTGTGACTCGATAGCACTCACGAGTGCCGGGTCATCGGGTGTGATCATCGGACTAAAGCGACCAAGAATTTCTCCTGAGCCACTGACTAAGAACTTTTCGAAGTTCCAACGGATATCACCGTTGACACCTTCGGCATCAGCGACGGCATTGAGTTGCTGATAGAGCGCGTGTTGGTTGTCGCCATTGACATCAATCTTTTCGAGCAATGGGAAGGTCACGCCGTAAGTCGTTGAACAGAAAGTTGCGATCTCTTCGGGTGAACCGGGCTCTTGTCCCATGAACTGGTTGCACGGAACACCGACCACACTGAAGCCTTGACCGGCGTACTTTGCGTGAAGGGCTTCGAGGCCGGTGTACTGCGGAGTCAATCCGCACTTGCTTGCCACGTTGACAACCAACATGACTTTTGCGCCAAGGCCGCCAAGTGACGTGGGTTGACCAGAAAGAGTGTTAATGGAGATGTTGGAAATGCTCATGCCCAACATTGACACATAGACGCTGTGTGAAATGAATTGGTCGGGGAGAGGAGACTCGAACTCCCGGCCTCCTGCTCCCAAAGCAGGTGCGCTACCAACTGCGCTACTCCCCGAGAAGCAAAATTGTACCTCGTGTCACCTGCGGAAATGGTCTGGTCAGAGACTTGTCTCGGCGTACGATCAGTTATCTGCAACATTGATTTTTCCCGAATCGTTGAACTTTCTCCCCTGATGGGTGGGTTCAAACCATGAGAAACCCGATGTTTCGCAATTTCGGCGTCGTTGTGGCATCGATGGCGACCGCTTGGTCGACCGCGACCGGAAGTCTTGACGTGCGTTTTTCCATGGCCGTCGTGGTTGCCGCCGGACTTTTCTGGGGCCGCGGCGCTCTCATTTCTGGTCTTGTCGGGCTTGGCGGCGCCTACCTTCTTTTCGGAAGTTCGGCCGATCATTCAATCGTTGATGGCCACATTGGTTCTTTAGTCGCGGTGACCGCGTTAGCAATTCTTGAAACGTTAGTTCTGTTCGTGGCTATCGAGCGAACGATTGCCCGGGTTCACCCGGTGACCCCAGCCGCTCGAATCTGGAAATTCTTGTTTTGTGTCGCGCTGATTTCGGTCATTGGCGGGTGGAGCGAAACCCTCGTGGTGTCGTGGATCAATAGTGATGTCGCGATGGCGACGGTGAGTCAAGGTGTTGGCATCGCAATTGCGGCGATCATCGCAGCGATTATCGCCTCGCGCAAAGGATCACATTGGTTTCGGTACGACAAGTCAGTTGCGGCTGAACTCTTGGCGCCGCTCATCATTGTGATGATGACGTTGGTCGCCATCGAAATCACGCGACAAGTTTGGGAACGACAAGATGAAGACAATCTGGCGTTTGTGGCTGAAGCAGCACAAACAGGATTTCTCGAGTTAACTGCTGAGCAACTTTCAATGCTGAGCATCCAGCTTGACTCATCTGATGCGGCGATCAGCCAAGACCCAAGCCAGTTCGAAGAGCAAATGCAGACTCTTGTGCTTGGACAAGAAGAAATCTCGGTAGCTGCACTGGTGAACATTGATGAGAGCGGGTCAATATCAATTGATCAATCCTTGAGTCGTCTTGAATCTCCGGTTGTTGATTCGTTCAAAGAATCTGTTGGCAAATTTGATGGCGCAAAATTGATTGCCGATGAGAAGAGCGATGTGCAATTGCTCGGGATTGAAGACATTGCTTCATCGGGTACGAGCGTCGAGCCGAATGTCTTTTTCGCTCTTCCGATCAAGTCGAATTCGTCAATCGCTCAATCTCAACAGTACGTCGTCGTTGCCTATTCGATCCCCGAACTTTTACGTTCTGGAATATCGGCCTTCAGCGGGTTAGTGAGTGACGTGCGTATTGAAATCGGCCAGGTTCTCACCACATCGCCAAATTCTGTTGTTAACTCTGTGTGGCTCGAGGGCGACACGACGACACAACCCTCACAGTCCGCTTCCAGCGACGGCGTCATTAGTGATGTACGTCTGCGATTTACCGCAAGTCCAATGAAAAATTTTGGAGTTGAAGATCGATCGACATTGCTTGTGCTGGGCATCGAAGTTCTCTTCGGTCTAGCCATGCTCTTGGTTCTGCTGCAAGGAGCGAATGCCCAGCATCGATTATTCCTCGAACGTCGTCGCCGAGAGTTGTTGCTGGAAGCAGCGCTCGACGCCACGCCTGGGAAATCAGTTGTCTTCGATAAATCGCTCAAGGTGCTCGCGGCCAATCAAGAAGTTCGTGATGAATTCCCCGGGGCAATTCCGGGTCTTGATGTCACTGCAATCTTTGGCCTCACTCCCGATTCGGGTAGGGCGCGACTTGTCATTGATGCATTGCAACAAGCGCTTGACGGCGAAGTTGCCCGTGCCGAACTAGGTGAAGACGATCTCGACAGTTCAATGCGCATTGTTGAGATTGAGGCCTATCCCATTCACGGAATGTCTCATGACCGTGTGGGCTTTTTGCATGCAACCGATTCGACTGAACGTCGCAGTTTGGCGATGCGTTCGTCACAGTCTGAACGAATGGAGTCACTTGGCGCGTTGGCAGGGGGACTGGCCCACGACTTCAATAACTTGTTGTTCGTCACGCTCGGAAACTTGCAGCTCATGGCAATGAACGAGACCATCGCGAATGATGAGAAGTTGTCTAAGTTTGTTTCACGCTCGATGTCAGCTGTTGAACGTGGGGCTGAAATCACTAAGTCGTTACTTGCTGTAGCGCGAAGTCAACCGCTTGAAGAGAGTGCGGTCACATTGTCTGATCTGGTGAAAGGGCTCTTGCCACTCATGAGGCAAGCACTTGGCGCAGGACGACAAGTTGAAGTTGACATACCAGACCCCAATGTGCAGCTCATGGTTGATGCGGGCCGCCTGTCAAGTTGCATTTTGAATCTCACGTTTAACTCACGTGATGCGATGGGTCCGACCGGAACGTTGAAGATTTCTGCTCGTCAAGTTCCTGAAACTCAAACGTTAGAACTCTCGGTGGCCGACGATGGCAAGGGCATGCCGGCCGACGTTGTTGCTCGTGCTTTTGAACCGTTCTTCACCACGAAACGTGCCGGCAGTGGTACTGGCCTCGGGCTGGCAACCGTGTATGCATTCGCTAAACAGAGTGGTGGCACGGCGTACTTGGAGAGCCGTCTTGGTGTTGGCACGACTGTGACGTTAAGCCTGCCGATACATACGGGACTGGTAAAGGCTGATCAGCGAGCGGTGCAACGACGTTCGGGTCGCCGTGTAGTCGTTGCCGATGATGAACAATCACTGGCCGAAATGGTTGCATCGTGGCTGATTGATATGGGCGTTGATGCTCGTTTTGAAACCTCACCTAAGGCTGCGCTTGAACTCATCGAAACCTTTGAACCAGACGTGTTGGTTTCGGACGCAAACTTCGGTGAAGAGATGGACGGAATTCAGTTGGCTCGTTTGGCGGTGGCCATCGTGCCCGATCTTGCGGTGATCTTTATGACCGGTTACTCGGCGAGTATGAAAGAATTACAAGAACAAGGTGAACGGACTTTGGCAAAGCCGTTCTCTCGTGAAGATTTGTACAGCGCATTGTCACCGTTAATTGCCGAAGTGCGTGACGGCGAGGATATTGAGGGTGGTGAATAGTCATGAGTGATACGCCAAAAGTTCTTGTCATTGATGACGAAGAAGCAATTTGTGAACTGATTGTCGCTGTCGCCGAGTCTGCAGGGTTTGATGCGACGTCCGCCAGTAGCCCAAGCGAGATTGAAGCGGCGATTATCGGACGCTTTGATCTTGTCGTTCTTGATTTGTCACTTGGCGAAATGGACGGCATTGAGGTGATGAGCAAACTCGGGGCAACGCATCGAGGAATGCCCGTCATCTTGGTGAGTGGTGCTGATCAATCATTGTTAGACACGGCAGGTCGAATTGCTGAAATGCACAAGCTTCGAGTTCTCGGAACTTTTGCCAAACCTTTCTCGCTAGATGTTTTGAAAACTGCCATGCTCGAACTGTCACAAGTTTCGGAAATGGGTGTCGATCCAACCGGACCCAAAGTCATCATCGATGCCAATTTGTTATTGCAGCCTGACTTCTTGCAATTGGCCTATCAGCCCAAGGTTTCTACCCGTAGCGGCGAAGCGTTAGGCGTTGAGGCATTGGTGCGTTGGCGTCACCCTGAACATGGTGATGTGTCTCCAGCAATCTTTGTTGCGCTGATTGAGCAAGAAGGCCGAACGGGAGAACTACTTGACATTGTGATGTCGATGGCAGCACGCGATCGCAAGCGTTACCGAGCACTTGCCTCAATGCCTGATATCTCAATCAATATCTCCGTTCTCGATCTCGATGACGAAGAGCTGCCGCGTCGGGCTCAGAAGATTTTGCTTGAAGCGGCACCTGCTGAACGGTGGACATTTGAAGTCACTGAAACCGCACCTATCACCGATGTTGCGCCGGCCCTATCAATCTTGACTCGTTTACGAATCGCCGGATTCAAACTGTCAGTTGACGACTTCGGAACTGGTACGAGCAATTATGAACGACTGTTGGTTGCTCCATTTACTGAACTAAAGATTGACCGCGCCATGGTGAATCGTCTTGATATCAATGCGGCCGAACCCGACCCGATGGTGCGTTCTGGAATTGATGTCGGCCACTCATTGCAACTACAGGTCGTCGCTGAAGGCGTCGAATCAGTTGATC
>CAEZYH010000029.1_pt1 | contig 17972 bp, 15 predicted proteins | sample 7265461 | NCBI WGS metagenome assembly CAEZYH01 (sample SAMEA6813929, study PRJEB35770) | freshwater metagenome | biome: Freshwater; feature: Freshwater reservoir; material: water | place: Czech Republic | collected 2017-04-14 | depth 30m m | reverse complement strand
TGGTGACCATGGCCCATCTGACCGATGTAGTGCGGGTCATTATCGCGTGAACGCACTGGTGTGCTGCACACATACTTTGAACCTTCAAACCCAGGTTGACCCAAAGTTTCTTCAAGAGTCATCCACAAGTACTGCGGGCAGGTCTCGGCGAAAACGTTGCGTCCATGGTGACGAGCTGCTGCGACTTCATTGAGGGCGTCGCCAGCCGACATGTGCACGATGTATAAGGGCACGTTGCCAGCAACATGTGACAACACGATTGCACGATGCGTGGCTTCGGCTTCAAGCGGCGATGGACGCGTGTATGAGTGGAAGCGCGGATCGGTGTCACCACGGGCAAGTGCCTGCTGCACCAAAACATCAATAGCAGGGCCATTTTCGGCGTGCATCATGATCATTGCGCCACACTCTGCAGCAGTCTGCATAGCCTTCAAAATCTGGCCATCATCGCTGTAGAAAACTCCGGGGTAAGCCATGAACAGTTTGAAACTGCTGATGCCTTCGTGCTCGGTGAGGTACTTCATGTCCTTCAACGACTGATCATCAACACCACCGATGATTTGGTGGAATGCGTAGTCAATTGCGCATTCACCAGTTGCTTTGCGATGCCACTCGGCAAGGCCATCAAAAACATTTTCGCCGTAGCGCTGAACGGCCATGTCGACGATTGTCGTGACTCCGCCCCATGCAGCTGCACGTGATCCGGTTTCAAAAGTGTCAGATGCGAAAGTTCCACCGAAAGGAAGTTCCATGTGGGTGTGCACGTCAACGCCACCAGGAATGACATATTTGCCTTTGGCGTCAATGACTTTGTCGCAGCCTTGTTCGGAGGATTCAAACCAACCCGGGGCACCGACCGCTGCGATTTTCTCGCCATCGATCAACACATCATTAGCGATCACACCTGTTGGTGAAATGACTAATCCATTCTTGATTAATACCTTGGCCATGATGCCTCCCCTTATTTTTGGTGAACCTTATGTTTGGTGTAAATGAACTAACTACAACTTAACGATCACAATTCGGTGAGGTCGCCGTATGCCTCGGGGCGACGATCTCGATAGAACGCCCAGCGATCACGCACTTCACGCAACTTCTTCATGTCAAGATCACGAACAATCAGTTCGGGCTTGTACGGATCGCCTTGCGCTCCAACAAACTTTCCTTCTGGGTCAACGAAGTAACTCTGGCCATAGAAGTCGTTTTCGCCGAGAGGTTCGATACCGACGCGGTTAATTGCTCCGACGTAATAGATGTTGGCAACAGCAGCAGCTGGTTGTTCAACTTTCCAGATGTACTCACTGAGTCCGCGATGTGTTGCTGAAGGGTTGAACACAATTTGTGCGCCGTTCAAACCAAGTGCACGCCAGCCTTCAGGAAAATGGCGGTCGTAACAGATGTACACGCCAACTTTGCCCACTGCCGTATCAAAAACTGGGTAGCCACCATTGCCTGGCTTGAAATAGAACTTCTCCCAGAAACCCTTGGTTTGTGGAATGTGCTGCTTACGATATTTGCCAAGGTACTTACCATCGGCATCAATCACTGCAGCGGTGTTGTAGTACACACCAGCTTGGGTGATTTCGTACATCGGCAACACCATGACCATGCCGGTTTCTTTAGCGATGCTTTGGAAGCGTTGAGTCGTCGGGCCATCGGGGATGTACTCGGTATAGCCGTAGTACTCGACATCTTGTACCTGACAAAAGTACGGACCATAAAACAGTTCTTGGAAACAGATGACTTGGGCACCTTGCTTGGCGGCATCGTGACAAGCAGCTTCGTGCTTATCGATCATCGTGTCTTTTGAGCCAGTCCAGTCGGTCTGCAATATTGCAGCGCGCACGCTGTCTTGTGAGCCAGTCATAACGTTCCCCATTTCTGATATCCCCGACATCTCATCATTGTGTGCATCATCGCTGAATGCGTCACAAGGGTGTGGTGCTTCCTCATCAGGGTAATTGACACACGACTACATGAACAATGCCATTATTGTGACAGGACAATGCTTTTACGCAGATGAAACACGATTGACTGAAGTCTGATGATTACCGACTCCTCGACTCTTGAGATCGCAAACGGAATCAACGATCGCAGCGCGCGCGGTATCGCCACGGCAATTGGGCGCATGATCTCATCGGGCGAATTGGTCATCGGAACGCAGTTGCCTACAGTTCGCCAGCTTTCCCGGAAACTCGGAGTCTCTCCCACCACTGTGGGCGAGGCTTGGCGATCGCTCGCTGAGGTCGGCGCTATTGAAACTCTGGGTCGAAACGGTTCATTTGTGCGCCAGCCCACTGGTCCTGGTGGACCGCGCCGATACCGACAGGTGGCCGCCGATAGCGACCATCGCGGTCATTTCGCCCTTGATTTGTCGACCGGAACACCTGATTCAACGCTGCTTCCCGACCTGCGCACCGCTTTGGCTCGGGTGAGTAGCCAAACCCTCACCAGCAGTTACCTCGATCATCCCGTGTTACCTCAACTTGAAGAAGCGTTGCGTCACCGTTGGCCGTTTGTCCCAGAAGAGCTCACCGTCGTTGATGGGGCCATGGACGCACTTGACCGCATCGCCCAAGTGGTGGTCCGTCTCGGTGATCGCGTGGTTGTTGAACACCCCACATTCCCGCCGTTGCTCGATCTGCTTGAAAAGATTGGCGCTGACGTCATTGGGATTGAAGTTGATGCCCAAGGCATGAACGTTGAAGCACTTACGGCCGCGCTCGAACAAAAACCAACGGCACTTTTTTTGCAACCACGCGCGCAAAATCCGACCGGCGTCACGATGACTGCTCAACGCGCAAAACAAATTGCTGATGCGATTATTGCATCGGGACATTCAGAATCGATCACGATCATTGAAGACGATCATGCCGGTGATATTGCAGTCGGTGAATTGAACAGCATCGGCAACTACTTACCCACGCGTACCGTTCATATCCGAAGTTATTCAAAGAGCCACGGGCCCGACTTACGTCTCGCTGCAGTTGGCGGAGCCGGTGATGTTATTTCAGCTGCAGCGAATCGTCGACTACTTGGACCGGGTTGGAGCAGTCGCATTTTGCAAGCAGTGCTACTTGAACTACTTGACGATCAAGCAACACTTGAAGCACTCAGCCATGCGCGCGACGAATACTCACGACGTCGCCGAGAAGTTGTGCAAATCCTCAATGAACGCAACGTTTTTAGCACTGGTACCGACGGAATTAACTTGTGGGTTCGGGTCAGCGATGAACGAAGTGCGCTCATGACTTTGGCAGCTCAAGGAATTGGAGCAGCACCTGGAACACCGTTCTTGGTCAATGCTCATCCAGATTCGATGAGACTTACAGTTGGACTTTTAGGAGCAGCATCCGATCTTGAGGCGACCGCACAAGCAATCGCTTTGGCAGCAACTACTTCTGGAAGTGGCCGACGCGGTCAACGTTGAACGAGTCGTGTAACGACCCGGTTGAACGATGCGGTTTAGTAACCGCCACCAATTTTGCTGTGGTCCCACGACACGATGTTTTCAACTTCGATCTGAATTCCGAGACGCTTCTTTGCTTGCGCTTCTAAGAACGGAAGTGCTGCATCACTAATTGCGCCTTCACCGTTGTACTTCAGTCCAACCGCTTTACCAATCGCCAAGATCTTGTCGTAGTCCTCGATGATGGTGGCTGTTCCGACAATCTCGAGTCCCTTGAGTTCTTCGTACGCATCGCCGCTTTCAATGAGGCCAGTGATTTTGTTGTTGCGACGCAAGTTGACGATCTTTTGGCTCTTACCAAAAGTCCAGAATGTCACTTTGCCGTCGATGACCTCGTACCACATGGCCACCAAATGCGGGTGTCCAGTCGGCCCGATGGACGCGATATTGAGAATGGTCTGGGTCTTGAGGTAGGCCGCAATTTCGGCTTCGGTCATCGTGATGGAAGTGCGCTTATTTGCCATATGGCTTCCGACCCTAGTGCTCCATTGCGGGCAAATCGCGCCCAAGAGTGGGGTTGGTAGTGGGGGTTGACCAGCGAGTCTGCGCTACCGTTAACACCGTGGCTGCAACACCTTCCCCCGATCTCCTCCTTGAGCCCCTCGCGCTTGAATCTGATGGCTTTCCGGCCCGCACGCTCAGCGAATGGCTCACCACCTTTCACCTCGCGTCAGTCGTTCTTGACCCCTACACCAACGAAAGCTCGTGGATTCTTGCCACTGCAGCCCGTATTTTGCGCTCGTTTGGGGACTCTGCTGCTCGCACCAGTTTGATCGTCACCGCCCCCGCCGCCGAAACTCGCTCATTTCTTGGACCGTTGGCCAAAGAGTTCTTGGTTTTCACCGATCCCGATCGCACTGCGGTGAAGGCATTTGGTCTTACCACCTTGCCCGCCTTTGTTTTCGTCCGCTCCGATGGCACCATTCCCGCCCTGGCCGAAGGTTGGGACGCCGCCGAATGGCGCAAAGTTGCCAAGACCATTGCCGACACCACAGCATGGACCGCTCCTTCAATTCCGGCAGCCGGAGATCCCGTTTCATTTAGCGGCACTCCCGCACTTGGCTGATTCTGTTACCTCTGACTGACCTCCCTGTTGAAGACGTCATTGACGAACTTCGATCGGCATTAGCTCAACGCCTCACTGCTGTTCTTGTTGCGCCACCGGGTGCTGGCAAAACTACGCTCATCCCATTGCGACTCATCAACGAAGAGTGGCTCAATGGTCAACGCATTGTGATGCTTGAGCCACGTCGACTCGCCGCCCGCGCCGCGGCTCGCCGACTCGCATCTTTGATTGGTCAAGAACCAGGCGAACTTGTCGGATATCAAACTCGCGATGAACGACGAATTGGTCCGAACACTCGCATCGAAGTTGTGACCGAAGGAATTCTGACGCGTCGATTACAAAACGATCCTGAATTACCTGGCATTGGTCTCGTGATCTTTGACGAAGTTCACGAACGTAATTTGCCAACTGACGTTGGTCTTGCGTTATGTCTTGATGCACGCAAAAATTTGCGTTCCGATCTGCGTGTTCTCGCCATGTCGGCAACTGCCGACACTGATCGCTTTGCAAAACTTCTTGGTGATGGTGAACCTGCCCCCATCATCTCGAGTGTCGGTCGTCAGCACCCTGTCGACATCACTTGGGCCCCACCCGGCAAACAACAACGACTTGATGATGCGGTTGCAGACGTCACGATGCGCGCCCTACGTGAGAATGCTGGCGACATTCTTGTTTTTCTACCGGGCATTGGTGAAATCAATCGTGTTCAACAAGCACTTGAGCGATCAGTCGCGCCGGACACTGATGTTTATCCACTTGCTGGCGCACTTTCATTAGCTGATCAAGATCGCGCGCTTGCACCATCACCTGCAGGACGTCGTCGCGTTGTACTGAGTACCGATATCGCTGAAACTAGTTTGACTGTCAACGGTGTCAGCGTTGTTGTTGATGCGGGCCAAGCGCGCGTTCCGCGTTATGACCCGCGTACCGGCATGACGCGACTCACAACAATTCCTACTTCACGCGCATCAGCCGAACAACGCGCTGGTCGTGCCGGTCGACTTGGACCAGGTGTTGCCTATCGACTGTGGAGCAAACTCGAACACACCACGCGACGTTCGCATCTTGATCCCGAAATTACCCAAGTCGATCTGTCGGGGTTTGCACTTGAATTAGCTGCTTGGGGAACACCGTTGGCCGAGTTATCATTTGCCGATCGTCCACCTGAGGCCGCTTACAAACAAGGCATTGAACTTTTACAAATGCTTGGTGGGCTTGACCATGAAGAAAAACTGACCGATACCGGACGGCGCATGTTGGCCGCACCAGTACATCCACGACTTGCGCACATGGTGACGTCTGCGCACCCACGAGATCATGGATTGGCATGTGTGATAGCGGCGTTACTCGATGATCGTGATGTCATGCGTGGTCGCCCTGATGAGTTGCCGGTTGATATTTCGTTGCGTGTGCAGTTCATCACGCGCGAAATGTCGGACGATCGTGCAGATCGTCGAGGAACCGAGCGAGTACGTGAACGAGCCGAAGATATGGCTCGCCGTACTGGTGGTCGCCTCGATTGGGACAGTGTGAATTCAGATCACGCAGGCGCCGTGCTACTACTTGCCTATCCCGATCGTCTCGCCATGCGGCGCCAACCCGGGCAGTACCAAATGCGCAATGGTTCTGCCGCTTGGTTTCGACCCAATGATCAACTCGCACATGAGATGTTTGTTGTCGCCGCCGACCTTGATGGTGATCGCAAGAACGCTCGTGTTCGTCTGTGCGCAGTTGTTGATGAAGCAACAATCAACGAAGTTCTCACCAATGATGTAGTTGAAGAGCGCGTCACACTGTGGGATAAAGAGCGCAAAGATTTTGTTGAGCGCGTGACCGTCAAACTTGATCGGATGCGTTTATCTGAAGAGACACGTCGGCCATCACCGAATGATTCAACAGTGTCGGCCATCATGGAATATTTGGTGCAACAACGTTTGTCGCCATTGCCATGGACAAATGCAACGAGCGAACTTCGCGCACGGATCTCTTTCTTACGACGAGAGATTGGCGAGCCGTGGCCCGACTGGTCGGACAAAGCATTAATTGCCAAATCCGAAGAATGGCTCCGTCCCTACCTCGCAGGTATGACATCAATCAACGACATCAAAGAACTCAATCTTGGGATGTTGTTGCGTTCACAACTTCCGTGGCCAGAAGGCGGGCAGATTGACGATCTAGTTCCAAACACTCTCGAATTAGCTTCGGGCCGATCATTACCTATTGATTACGCGAGTGCAGTCAAGGAAGGAACCGCTCCCGTTGTGCGCGTTCGCGTTCAAGACCTATTTGGTACAAAGACGCATCCAACGGTTGCTGGTGGTCGGGTGCCTTTGGTGCTTCATCTACTCTCGCCCGCCGATCGCCCGATTCAAGTCACTGCCGATTTGCCAGGCTTTTGGTCTGGATCATGGATCGACGTCAAGAAAGATATTGCGGGTCGCTACCCCAAACATCAATGGCCTGACGATCCCGCCAATGCCGATCCAAAGCGAATGAAAGATCGCTAGAGATTTACGGCTGACGGCTCAATTCGGCGTAGCGTGAAGGTATGCCCGAGTTTGAATTCACCGAGATCTTCCCCCTAGGTAAAGACACCACTCCCTACCGATTGGTCACGACCGAAGGTGTCAGCACCTTTGAAACTCCCGAAGGAACTTTCTTAAAGGTTTCGCCCGAAGCAATTACCCGTATTACCCAAGAAGCCATGCGCGACATTGCTCACTTCTTGCGCCCCGGTCACCTTCAACAACTGCGCAACATTCTTGATGACCCAGAAGCCAGCGACAACGATCGCTTCGTCGCTCTCGATCTCTTGAAGAACTCTGCAATTGCTGCAAGCGGAATTTTGCCGATGTGTCAAGACACTGGCACTGCAATTGTCAAAGCCAAGAAAGGTCAATTTGTTTTCAGCGGCGATGGCGATGAAAAAGCAATCGCCCGTGGTGTTTACAACACCTACCTCACCAGCAACCTTCGCTACAGCCAAATGGCTCCGCTCACGATGTACGACGAGGTCAACACTGGCAACAACTTGCCAGCCGAAATCAAGATCAGTGCAGTTGATGGTGATACTTACAAATTCTTGTTCATGGCCAAAGGCGGCGGCAGCGCTAATAAGAGCTACCTCTTTCAAGAAACGAAGGCTTTGCTCAATGACAAGTCGTTGTTCCCTTGGCTATTCGAAAAGATGAAGTCGCTCGGAACGGCTGCTTGCCCGCCGTATCACCTCGCAGTTGTTATCGGTGGAACATCGGCCGAACAAGCAGTCGAAACAGCGAAGCTTGCCAGTGCCCGTTACCTAGATACGTTGCCTACGGAAGGCAGCAAGCTCGGTCACGCCTTCCGCGATCTCGATATGGAACAGCGCGTCTTGAAGTTGTCGCAAGAGACCGGCATCGGTGCGCAGTTCGGTGGTAAGTATTTCTGTCACGACGTGCGCGTTATTCGTTTGCCACGTCACGGCGCTTCATGCCCAATTGCAATGGCAGTGTCGTGTTCGGCCGACCGTCAAATGCTCGGCAAGATCACCAAAGACGGAATCTTCCTCGAACAACTCGAAACCGATCCCGCACGTTTCTTACCCGAAGTCACCCAGGAAGATTTACAAGACACACCAGTCGTGCAGATTGATCTCAATCAACCAATGAGCGCAATTCGTGCCGAGCTCAGCAAGTACCCAGTGAAGACACGTGTGATGTTGACTGGTCCGTTGGTTGTGGCGCGCGATATTGCTCACGCCAAACTCAAAGAACGCATTGATGCCGGACTCGGTTTGCCCGACTACATGAAAGACATGGCTGTCTATTACGCGGGTCCAGCCAAGACTCCCGAAGGTATGGCGTCTGGTTCGTTTGGTCCGACCACTGCTGGTCGTATGGACAGTTATGTTGACGAGTTTCAGGCCAATGGTGGAAGCTTCGTGATGTTGGCCAAGGGCAATCGGTCAAAGGCCGTGACCGACGCGTGCAAGAAGCACGGCGGTTTCTACCTCGGTTCAATTGGCGGACCCGCTGCACGTTTGGCCCAAGACTGCATCACCAAAGTTGAAGTTTTGGAATATGCCGAGTTGGGCATGGAGGCGGTCTGGAAGATTCAGGTTCAGGACTTCCCCGCATTCATCGTGGTTGACGACAAGGGCAACGACTTTTTCGACCTGGTGAATAAGCCATTTGCGGGCACCCCAGTCTCCCTGAAGAAGTAACCCCGTCCATTTCACCCACTTTGGAATATGGCTGCCGCTAGGCGGCAACTATCTTCCAAAGTGGCGGAAAATGAGCGTTACGGGTGTTACGGGTGTTACGGGTCGAGGAGGGTGGAAAGGCGGAGTTCGCCCTCGCGGGTTTGACCGCCATCGCGCAAGAACTTCTCCATCGCGTCACGTGCTCCGGGCCCACCCAAGGTTGCACTGAACGCATTTCCTTCAGCTAACAAATCTTGTTCAACTTCTTTTTCGGCACGAATCACCGACGCCTTACCTGCCGCAATCGCGTGGGCAGGGAACGACGCAATCCGCCGCGCCATCCTTTCAACGAACGGCCACAACTCATCCTGAGCCAGCGAGCGATTCACCCATCCATATCTCTCGGCCTCAACTGCATCAAAGTCATCACAGCCCAACACAACTTCAAGTGCACGCGATCGACCCATGAGTCGCGCCAAACGTTGCGTTCCACTTCCACCAGGAATGATTCCGAGTCCAACTTCGGGTTGATTAAAAACTGCGCCCGGATGATCACCATGAGGCAAAACGGCGAACCGCATATCGCAACTCAACGCCAATTCACTTCCGCCTCCACCCACTCGGCCTTCAATCACTGCAATCGTCGCCTTGGGCATTGTGCGCAATGTTTCACACATCACGTGATACGGATTCAATTCAGTTGCAGGAGGAGTTTCAGTTGGGAAAGTCAGAATCGCTGCAACATCAAAGTGGGCGATAAAGAAATCGGGGTTCGCCGACGAGATCAGAACAACACGAACATCATCATCGACCGCAAGATCATTAATCACCTGCGCAGTTTCCAGAAAGAAATCAAATGTGAATAGGTTGATCGGCGGACTATTCAGCACAATCCGCGCAATTCCATCAGCCTTCGTTACAGAAAGTCCTGTTCCCATTGATTTCCCCCATCAATAGATATTGCCTGATTTGTAGTGCAATTACTTGAGAAGCGACTTCACCATTGAACGAGTCTCGGCGACCTCGTCTGGTGTTGCACCAAATTCAACAGCGGCGAAATCGGTGACTCCAATTTCGCCCAAAGCCATAATGCGATCGGCAACTTCGGATGCACTTCCGATGATTGCAATATCGGCCGGACCAGCAGCGCCTTCTTTGTCGAGCATCGCGCGATAGCTCGGCAACTGTCCGTACACCACGAATACTTGCGCAGCGCGTTGCAAAGCAGCTTCACGATCGTTAGTCACGCACACTGGCAAAGCAGCAATAACACGAGTTGAATCGCGTCCTGCTTTTTCAGCAGCAGCCTTCAAAGTAGGAATCGTGTGATTGGCCAAAGTCTGCGGACCAGTACACCATGTGAGGGTTCCATCAGCGAGAGCAGCCGTCACCTTAAGCATTTGCTCACCAAGGGCGGCAATCACCACGTTGGGGCGAGTTCCGCCAGGCACGTTGACTCCACCGTTCACATTGAAGGCCTCGCCTGCGTGTGACACCGGCTTACCTTCAAGCAGAGGCATCATCACTTCGAGGTATTCGCGCATGTGACGTACTGGCTTATCAAAGCTCATACCCCACATTGACTCAACAACGATCTGGTGACTGAGTCCAATGCCCAGGCACAGACGTCCACCAGCAGCAGCATTCACCGTGAGTGCTTGCTGTGCCATCATCATCGGGTGACGTGGATACGTTGGCACAACGCTTGTTCCGAGTTCAATACGAGGAACTTCACGACCGATCACTGCTAATGCAGTCAGTGCATCGTGACCAAAAATTTGCGGAGCCCAATAGCTCGCAAAACCATCGGCTTCGGCCCTTCGTGCCTCGGCCACCATGGCGTCAATTGTTCCGTCGTTTGAGGCTCCACCAAAAATTCCTATGCGCATGGCTCAACCATAACGCCTACAGAACTTGCGAGAAGTACTGAGACTTAAGCGAGGCTGACGAGCTCAAGCCAGTCGTGGCTGAAGTAGTCGACCTGACCGTCAGGCATCAATAACACCTTGGTTGGCTTGAGATGCTCAACAAATTCGGTGTCGTGGCTCACGAAAATGATGGCGCCCTTCCATCCCGACAAAGCATTGGCTACTGCCTCACGGCTCGCTGGATCAAGGTTGTTGGTCGGTTCGTCAAGCAACAACAAATTGTTACGACCTACCATGAGCATCGCGAGTGCGAGTTTCGTCTTCTCTCCACCCGACAAGGTTCCAGATTTCTGGTTTACTTTGTCGCCAGATAATCCAAACATTCCGAGCAATGCACGAAGCTGTGTTTCAGTGAGCGAAACTCCGGCAGGAACTTCGCGACGAATGTTTTCAAGCAAAGTTGCATCGGTATTGAGGTTGTCGTGTTCTTGCGCGTAGTAACCACAATTCACCTGGTGACCAAACGAGAAATCTCCGATGTCTGCCTTTGTTTCGCCAGCAAGAATTCGCAGCAAACTTGTTTTACCTGCACCGTTCAAACCAAGCACCAACAAACGTTCACCACGACCCAAATCGAAAGTGACATCTTCGAATACTGGAGGTCCGCCGTAGCCCTTACATAGGTGCTTAGTTTCAATCACTGTCACACCGCACGGAGGTGGGTCAGGAAATTTCACTTGCAAGACTCGCCCACCGGTTGGGGCAACAACTTTTTCACCTTGCAAACGATCAATCCGCTTCTCAATGCTGTGGGCCATTGCGGCTTTCGTTGCCTTTGCTCCGAAGCGATCAACAACAGTTTGCAGACGATTGATTTCTTTAGACTGCAAAGCAGCTTTTTTAATCATGCGCTCTTCGTCTTCAGCGCGAGAGCGTCGATACTGACTATATGTGCCTTTGTATTCAATGACATGACCCGTGGCATCTTCGGCGTCACGATCTAAGTGCAATACACGCGTAATTGCCTCATCAAGCAAGTCAAGGTCGTGGCTGATCACTAAAAGTGCGCCACGATATTGACGCAAGAAACCAAGTAACCAAGTCTTTGCATCAATATCTAAGTGGTTAGTCGGTTCGTCAAGCAACAACGCATCACTACCAGCAAACAGAATTCGTGAGAGTTCAACACGACGTCGTTCTCCGCCCGACAACACGCCAACAGGAAGATCGAGTCGCGTACCACTCATACCCAGACCGGCGGCGATACTGCGGGCTTCGCTCTCGGCGGCGTAACCACCTTTGAGCGAAAACTCTTCTTCTGCTTTGCTGTAACGCGACACGTTGCGCTCGCTCGCATCTTCTTCCATTGCGATGCGCAACTTTTCAAGCCGCATCAAATCGTCGTCAACGTTACGACCCGACAGGATGTGAGAAATGGCGGTGCGGCCATCGTAGATACCAGCGATGCGTGGGTCTTGCGGAAGGTATCCAAATCCACCTTTACGCATAATTTTTCCGGCTATTGGTTCAGCCTCGCCACCAAGAACTTTAAAGAGCGTTGTCTTCCCCGCTCCGTTGCGACCTACGAGTCCGACCTTGTCCTTGGGCATGACGGTGAAGGTGGCGTTCTCGACAACGAGACGACCACCAATCTCGACCGAAAGCGATTGGACCTGAAGCACCCCTCAAGTGTGATGGTTCAAAACCCCATGCGCAACCACCGTGACAGGTATCCGAGGTTTATCTTGCCGCTTAGGGAGAAGATGTCGTCGGAATAGTCGATGTAGTAGTCGATGCGGGAACTGTTGACCCAGTAGGCGCAGTAGTACTCGTTGCAACGACAGAGGTTGATGATGAGTCAACAAGTGTCGTATCAACAACTGTCACGACCGGTGGTGCATTCGTGAGGGGCGCATCATCTTTGAATTCAACCTTGAGACATTCGCCAGGATCTCCGCCAGGAGCATTACCTAAGACCTTGATAATTGAATCCATTAATAGAACATTGCCGACATCGACGGGATGAATCCCGTCTTTCCACAACGTTCCGGGAGTCTGAGAAATTTCGCGCCAATCAACAAGCCACAAATTGTCGCGCGTCTTCACTTCTTGTTCAATGACAGAGTTGACTTCTTGAATAAATGGCTTGTATTCCGTTGCAGTGAGAATGATCACGGGTCGTGGGGCTAACTCATCCAGAATCTTGTCGAGGTATTCCTTGTAGACATCTTGTTTCTTGCCATAGTTCGTTCCTAGAAAGAGCACCGCTGCGTCAAAGCCCTGTGGCAACTTCTGCCTCACAATGCGCAAGCCCAAGTCGATGAAACGTCCTCGTTCGGCCTCAACTGCTACTTGCCAGCCCAGCGGAACCAAACGATCGCACGCCATATTGCTATAGCGACGTGACACCGCAGCAAAAATGGAATCACCGATCATCAAGAGTCGCGGTCCACTTGAAAGTTCACCGACAGTGAGCGGGCGACTTCCGATTGGTGTTGAAGTTAGCGAAGCCGGATCAACTGGAGTTGTTGACACTTGGTCGGGCAAATTGCCAACACCGGCGACGGTTCCATTCACTGCCGTTGTCGTCACTCCATCAGAACCCGAAGATCCGCATGCGACCGCTACCAGTAGCAAAACTGCGAGCACTGTGATTCGGCACGAACTGTGTCGAAGAAAATTCATTGAGCAGTGCCCTGTTCACGAATCGTTTTCAGTTCATCACGAATAGATGTGAGCAAAACCACGTCGGCTGTCGGCGGCGCAACAGCCTCAGTTCCCGTGGCCTTGTTGTATGCCTTCAACATCAAGAAGAGCACAAATGAGATTGATATGAAAGTGACAGCAACAGTCAAAAATGCACCGAAACGAATCTCAGCATCATTGACGTGAAGAATGAGTGCATCATCAAAATTTGGAGTTCCAAAAGGTATCGCCACAATCGGCATGACAACTTCTTCGACCATTGCTTTGACTAAGCCCGAAAATGCACCACCAATGACGAAACCAACCGCGATGGCCAGCAGGTTTCCCTTATTAATGAAGTCGCGAAATTCTTTGAAAAGTTTGGTCAATCGAGGGCTTTTCATAATGGTTCAAGAATACCCGTGTAGAACTCAAAGGACCCGAATAGGTATGGTGACAACTGATGTCAGATAACTCCCCCACCTCGCCCGAACTTCTGCTTGACCAGATCGATGCCCTTCGTGTGCTTCGGGCCAATAATGACGAAGAAAAGGGTCTATTGCTCGAACAAATCGGCGGCAAAGGCATTGTTGAGCAAGAGATGGTGTCACAGATGTCAGCCATTAGACCGCTTCATCATCCTGATCGCTTTGAAGAAGCACATCGAATGATGATGCGTGGCATTGAAGTTCTTGATCGCAATGGTCCACGACCGGCAAAGGTGCCAAATATCGGACCCCTTCGACCAATCGCCCAATGGTTGGTGCAACAGGTCACCCGTTGGATTGTGAAAAGCCATCTCAATCGACTCACTGGACGAATCTGTGGTCTCTACGAAAAGCGTGAAGCAAATAGTGATTGGGGAAATCGCGAACACGCCATGTTGCGACGTGCTCGCCTCGATGCGCGTCGGGTACAAGCAAACTCCAGCGGAAATGCTTTAGGGCTTCCCACTTTCCTTTTAGGTGGCGCAGCGCTGACATCAGTCGCGAGCGGATTGCAAAGTTTGGCCAGAACCGCCATGGACTCAACTCTCGGCATATCAATCCTTGGTTTCATCGCGGTATTCGTCTTGGGCGCTTTGTCGTGGGTCGCTCTCTTTAGTGCCGGAGTTGCACGACGACGGATACGACTGTCAACTGATCAACCAATGAAAGCACTATGGGAAACAATCGGAGCGGCTGGCAAGCCACCTCGAGACGAAAGCTATAACTTCGCGGTGTACGCCATTATTTTGTTGGTACTCGCTTGGATTGTTATTCCATTAGCAATTTGGTTAGCGATTACTGCGTAATTTCGTCGCCATGACCCTCAAGGTCTTCAAAGCGATTCACACCACGAAGTGTCGGGAAGAAAACTGAATACAACGCCACGACGCCGAGTGTTGCTACCCCTCCACCGACTACTGCTGCCTTTGTTCCAAATGCTTGAGCCGCCACTCCACTTTCAAATGCACCCAACTCATTGCTTGCACCAATGAAGACATTCTCAACTGCCATGACTCGGCCGCGCTTATCGTCAGGAGTCACTAGTGGTACCAAGGTTCCGCGGATATACACGCTGATCATGTCCGAACCTGACAATAAGATGAGTGCGGCGAACGCCACGACATAAGAAGTTGTGAGTCCGAGAGCGACGGTTGCAGCACCGAATAAACCGACAACTATCAGTAATGTTCGACCCACTCGACGGGTCACCGGTCGCGAAGCCAAGAACACTGCCATCACCGCTGCGCCAATTCCAGGAGCAGCGCGCAACCATCCGTAAGCGATATCACCAACATGAAGCTGATCTTCAGCAATTGCCGGTAAGAGCGCAACTGCACCACCAAAGAGAACAGCGAATAGGTCTAACGATATAGCGGCCAACAAAATCGGAGTGCGACGAATGAAACGCAATCCCTCGAGTGCAGTGTGTAGCGAAACCTTCTCGGCTTTATCTTTCACGGCCCGTGGCGTAGGTGGTCGCACAAACTTCACAGATAGCAAGAACGAGACACCGAATCCGATCAAAATTGCCGACACGAGATATGCAACACCTGGATCAACGGCGTACAAGAATCCGCCAGCAGCTGGTCCGATAATCGCTGCCGTCGTCCAGGTTGCGGAGTACATCGCGATCGTTCGAGGAAGCGCACCATCTGGCGCAACCATCGGTGGAATTGAACGGATTGACGGCGCGGCAAATGCACGAGCACAACCGAAAACAAATGCAATCACAAAGAGTGGCCAAACCGCAGTTGGCTGAGAAAATGCATAGCCAGCTAAGGCCGCAGAACACAGCAACTCAAACGCGACTGCGATTCCACCAACGATTTTGCGGTTGTATCGATCGGCTACCGAACCGGTCACCAACACCAGTAGAGCAGCGGGAAGAAACTCAGCAAGACCAAGTAGACCGATATCAAGTTCACGCCCAGTGATGTCATAAATCTGTTTGCCAAGAACTGTTGCCTGCAACATCACACCTGAAGACGTAAAAATGCTAGAGCCCAGCAAGTTGCGGACAGGGCCGACTCTCAGTAAATCACGAGTACTTTCGACTGGATTTCTTTGTTTTGGGGCAGGCACAGACTGTTTACCTTAGCGAAGTCTTCTATCATTTCGAGTATGACTTCACTTGCAGATGACACTCGCTGGCTTGATGCCACCGCCCAAGCAGATCTCGTCTCTACTGGTGATGTTTCTCCCATTGAGTTAGTTGAGGCTGCAATCGAGCGTGTCGAACGTTACGACAGCAAACTGAACGCTTTGACATATCGCTGGTTTGATGCAGCACGACAACTCGCGACAAGTAGCGATCTTCCCGAAGGCCCGTTTCGTGGCGTCCCATATTTATTGAAAGACCTCTACGCCGCAGAAGCCGGCAAGCCGCTCAGCAATGGCAGCAAGGCCTACAAAGCAGCCGACTATGTTTCGACTGAAGACTCCACGCTGGTCTCGCGTTACAAAGCATCGGGTTTGATCTCGATTGGTCGTGGCAACAGTCCCGAGTTCGGCAGTGTTCCCGTCACTGAACCAGAAGCCTGGGGACCGACTCGCAATCCTTGGGACCTCTCGCGGACTTCTGGAGGATCAAGCGGCGGCTCTGCGGCAGCAGTAGCGACTGGCATTGTCCCCATCGCCCACGCCAGCGATGGTGGCGGTTCAATTCGTATTCCGGCATCGTGTTGCGGTCTCGTTGGGCTGAAAGTTTCGCAAGGCCGCATTTCGATGGGGCCACTTCGCGATGAAAGCAATCTCGGTGTTGAGCACTGCGTCAGTCGAAGCGTGCGCGACTCGGCTCGCTTACTTGATGCAACGCATGGTCCCGGGATCGGTGACGTGATTATTGCGCCCACGCCACGTCGCCCATTCGTTGAAGAAGTCGGCGCCGACCCTGGTCGACTGCGAATCGGTTTGCTCGACTTCAACCCGCGCGGTGGTGAAGTACATGCCGACTGTATTGATGGTGTTCACAAAACAGCGAAACTGCTTGAATCACTCGGTCACCATGTTGAACCAGGCTTTCCTGAAATTCTCTCCGACAATGAAATCGGCCGGGCGTTCAGCATGTTGTGGAGTACCAACATGGGCACCGCAATTCGCCGTTTCAACGAAGCGTTAGGTCGCGAGATGACAACTGATGACATTGAAGCGATGAACTGGGCCCAAGCCCAGTTCGCCAAAGGTGTGAATGCTGTTGATTACTCTCTGGCACAAGCAAGCTCAGTGAAGTTTCGCCGCGCCATCCAATCATGGTGGTCGCAAGGTTGGGATTTGTTGTTGACCCCAACATTGTCGGCTCCGCCGTTACTCATCGGGTCATTACCGAATAACCCCGAACATCCCATGACACCGCTCATGACCGGTGGTGCTTGGGTCTCGTTCACTTCACAATTCAATATCAGTGGTCAGCCAGCCATCAGTCTTCCACTCCATCGCGATGCCAATGGTCTTCCAATTGGTATGCAGCTCGTCGCCGCATATGGTCGCGAAGATGTGTTGATTCGAGTTGCTTCACAACTCGAACAAGCTGCGCCTTGGGCACATCTCACGCCTAATCTTTAATTCAGCGATCTTTCAGTAGTCACAGCGGCAATGTCAATACAACCGTAAATATGCGGAAATGCTTGAGGTGCCGCACCGAGTTGTTCAACGACAACTTCGCTGGACAATTTTGCTTCATCAATTTCAAGAAGCACTAATTCTTGATCGGTGAGATTGCTATAGAACCGATCGCGAACACCTTTCCACTGCGATTCAAAACTGCAATGGGTGTATCCCTCATCAGCCACAGTGATCCCTCGCGTTGACCACGGATAGTGACCACTTGATTTCGCTTGTTCCCAATCGGCACGAATCGCAAGGTGCAAGATCATCGAGCGGTCCATCCACCATCGACAACAACATGCTGACCAATCATGAACGAGGCGGCATCGCTGGCGAGCAAGAGGAGTGCCCCGTCAAGTTCGTGCAGTTCGCCCATTCGCGGTAGCGGAGAATTTGAACGCAAGAAACTCATACTTGATTCGTCTTCCATGCCTTCGGTCATTTCAGATGGGAACCAACCTGGGCATAACGCATTGACACGAATACCTCGACGCGCCCATTGCATGCCAAGTTCACGAGTGAGGTTAATGACCGCACCTTTTGATGCGCAGTAATGCGCCTGCTTAATTGGTGCCGAACCAACAAGACCTAAGACCGAAGCGATATTGACGAT
>CAEZYH010000026.1_pt1 | contig 18827 bp, 14 predicted proteins | sample 7265461 | NCBI WGS metagenome assembly CAEZYH01 (sample SAMEA6813929, study PRJEB35770) | freshwater metagenome | biome: Freshwater; feature: Freshwater reservoir; material: water | place: Czech Republic | collected 2017-04-14 | depth 30m m | reverse complement strand
ATGGTGCCTCGCTTGATGGTGCCTCGCTAGATGCTGGGGCCTCAGTTGCTGTGCTGCTTGAGTCATCGCCGCCACATGCGGTGAAGAGCAACGCAGCAAAACCGAGTGCCGCAAGCGGCTTACGGAAATGAGCTTTCATGTTTCCTCCTGTTGTTGTTTTGTGTTCACGCGTCAATCTTTCGACTGACTTCATTGCGTCATTAATTCGCTGAGTCACAACTTTAGTTTGTGACCACGCGTCGTTCTCATAACAAGTTGTTATGAGCCCCCTCTTTCGGCTTCTGATCATCTCTTCAGCCTCGAGACCACGTCGGCTTTATATCTGTATGCCGAATTTAACCGCTCGCCCGCCGCGAGCGCCTGCAGAACCTGCTCTTCACCTTTTTCATACAGTGCTGCAGCTTCAAGAATTTCCTGGGCATCACGTGATGCCAAGCGGACACATCCAGAATCATCAAGAACGATTTGGTCGCCCGACGAAACTTCTTGCCCAAAAATGTTGACTGTTTCGCCCACTGATACAACGTGGGCCCTTCCGAGCGGTCCGACCACTGCGGTGCCACTCGCGTAAATCGGTAGCTCTAAGTTCTGCATCGCAATGATGTCACGCACAAAGCCATCAATTGCCACGCCGACAAAACCGGCCTGTTGAGCCGACGCAGTCAAGATTTCGCCCCAGATCGCCCCACCGATATCGATAGCCCCAGCTATCACAAGAATCTTGCCCGCCTGCAAGGCCGACAAAACCTCGTACATCGGTTTGAAATCGGCACCAGAGTCACGACGTTCAATCTGCACTGTCACGACTTCGCCAACAACTGGGCAACGCGCGGCCACAATCGGAGCGAGCGGAGGCGTGAGCCAACCACTTTGCCCGCGTAACGCGAGAACATCAGCAATAGCCGAAGAAGAGGCAGTGGGAACTTTCATCCGACCTTTTCTGTGGCGGTGTTGTCGGCGACCAATTTGATCTTGCGACCTGGCCAGTTGCGCTGATAGCGCTGCACGAGCCAACGATTGAATTGCACATGGCTTTCTTCTTGCCAAGAGTATCGACCGCGAGGCGCGAACTGCGAGTGCATACCACGCTGAACTTTTGTCGTGGCATCTTGGTCTTGTTTCACGAAAACTTGAACTCCGGCATCACTCATCTCGTACAAGTAATCAAACATCGGATGTTCGAGCGCTGTTGGGTGCAACAAGTAACCGATCTCAAGATCAATCGTGTCAGGCGAAGTTGGTCGAATGATGAAAAAGAAAGCCTGATCGGGGGCGGTACCGAAGCACAAAGTCGGTGGCATCAACGCGAAAGTTGAACGCCAGCGTTCTTCTTCGGTCAGCATCGGGAAGATTGGCATCAACGCTTTCGAAGTGGCGTTGAAACCACCATCAATATGGATGTATCCATTGGTGCGGAAGATGACACCAGAAGCGTCGTCCCATGCAACGGGGAACTCGGCCATGTTGCTCGGGCAGAAATCTTGAATGGTGTGGTGCAGACGATTGGCGTGATAGCCATCGTTGAAGTTCTCCATCATGACTTTCCAGTTCCATGGGAGGTCCTTCAAGGTGAAGGTTCCGGGACACACCGAATTTTCGAGGTCGTAGTTAACAAGCAATGGTTCGTAGCGCGACATGGTGGGACCAAACGGCGCAGCATCAAGATCGAAGTTGACCATGATGAAGCCCTTCCACACTTCGACCCGCAGGTTGGGCATACCCCACTGCTTCTTGTCAAAATCTTTGGTCTTTTCCATCGCTGGCGCACCGAGCAAACGACCATCAAGGGCATATACCCATTGGTGATACGGGCAGGTAAAAGTTCCACAGTTGCCGGCATCTTCTTTGATCTGCATACCGCGGTGCTGACAGATTGACGAGAAGACATGAACTTCGCCCTCTTTGGTACGAGCAACAATGACATGCTCGCCATTGGCTGTGGTCGTGTAGTAATCGCCAGGATTCTTGATTTGATCGGTTCGGCCGACACAGAGCCACTCAGTAGCGAAAATTGTCTTCTGCTCAAACTCGAGGAATTCATCTGATGTGTAAATCACTGGCGGCATGGTGCAAGCCACCGAAACATCGGCAATTGATGCATCAAAAGACTGCAAAAGTTCATCATTGAAAATAGTCATTTCTTTGTCCTTCCTAAATGTCTCACGACGGTTGACTTTCTTTCAGCAGAAATTTACGAATTTTTCCAACACTTGTTCGCGGCAGTTCGTCCACATATGTAATGTCACGCGGCCGCTTTGACTTCGCCAGGCGCTCATCGCACCACACATGAAGTTCGGCAACCGTGGGAGCGTTTTGCGGGTCACGGGCAACGACAAATCCAACCGGAACTTCATCACGAATTTCATCAGGCTGACCAATGACTGCCGCTTCAAGAATGTCTGGATGTGCCGACAACACTTGCTCAACTTCAACAGTTGAAACATTCTCTCCGGCAACCTTCAACACATCAGCACGACGACCATCAAAGAAATGACGACCAGATGCATCACGAGTTGCGCGATCACCTGTCAAGAACCAGCCGTTGCGATAACTCTTCGCTGTGGTTTCTGGGTCGTCTAGATATCCACTGAACAAGGTGATTCCCGGTGTTCCACCAACAACGATTTCTCCAATTTCACCAACTGCAACCGGATGACCTTCGGCATCTTGCACATCAAGCATGCATCCCGGCGAGACATAGCCCATGCAATCAGGACGCGGAGCCTGTGATTCGTCAGTGAGCACCGCCGGAATCGTTTCAGTCATGCCGTACAACTGACGGGGTTGACAGGCCAGCAATTGAGAAAGTTCGACGTATTGATGTTCGGCAATGTTCATCGCGTACCAACAATGCTTCAGCGCTAAACCAGGCACTGGCGTATTGCCTCGTGCCAAAATCATGCGAATCGGAGCAGCGAACAAACTGGCGTGGGTTGCTGCATAGGTCTTGGCCTGTTGCAAGAATCGCGTTGCACTGAAAGTGCTCATGAGGGCCACCGATGCGCCAACAGCAATCGCCGAGGCAAAGCTGTAGTACTGCGCATTGGCATGAAAGAGCGGTAACACAACTAACTGACGATCATCAGCAGTGAGCCCACTTGCTGCCGCCATGACTTGACCGGCGAACGAATAATTGGCCTGACTGATGTCAACACCTTTGGGACGACCGGTCGTGCCAGAGGTAAACATCACCGCGGCACGATCACGAATATTGAGCATCGGCCAATTCGTGAACTTCTCAGTTCCGAACACGGCCAATTCGCAATCATCTTCGTCAATCGCAATCACCGGAATCGAGAGAGCTGCGGCACGGAATTCATCTTCGCGATGCACCGAGCACACACCGACACGGGCACGAGTACGCGATTGATGTTCGACTAATTCTTGAGTCCGCGATTGCGGATCGCTCGGCACAATCCATGCGCCAAGACGAACACTGGCGAGCCAGAGTGCGACGAAGGCCGGTGAATTAGTGAGAGCAAGATTGACCGAATCGCCCTTGTCGACGCCAAGTCGAACCAAGGTTGCGGCAGCACGTGCGACGACATCATCAAACTCGGCATAGGTCCATGAGTGAGAGGATCCGGATGAAGTTTCAAAGACTAAGAACGTTGCATTGGATCGCGTCGCAACAGCGTCTTGCCACAGATTGCCGAAGCATGTGCCTTCAGTATTGCCATCAGTATTTATTGTCATTTTCCCCTCCCCCATTTACTCAAACTCTGTTGTTAGTACTCAACGTCTCGCGAAATGTGTCAGCTGTCGACTGCTCCGTAGCCTCCGCCGCCTGGAAGATCGAGACGCACTCGATCGCCAGACTTCAAAGCAACACGTGCTTGCGTGCGAACGGCTTCATCGTTGACCGTGAAGTTGCCCGACTCGCCAGCTTCTCCACCAAAAATTCCTTCCGGCGGAACTGCCAAACGAGATGTCACTGCATTGAGTTGCCAACCCTTTGGCGCGTCAACAGTGAACTCAACGGTCTGACCAAGACCGCCCATGGTGTGGCCCTTGCCGCCCGAACCACGACGCAGTTCTTTACGGAAGAAACGAATGGGTGCGGATGCTTCAACGACTTCAACCGGCACTGCCGACACGCCAGTTGGGTATGAACACGCCGACAAACCATTCTTGGTTGCGCGAGCACCAACTCCACCGGCATAGGTAAACATCGACGTGATGAACGGACTGCCGTCGTCATAAGTTCCGCTGACCTGCATCGTCCACACTGCACCAGCACCTTCGGCCATTGCTTGCATCGGTCGAATTTGTGCCAATGCCTTGAGCAATGCATTCGGCAAGAACATGCCAACAACGTGACGCGCTGTACATGGTTGTGGAGACACTGCATTTACGATTGAACCAACAGGTGCCTCAACCAAGATTGGTGCCAAGCTGCCGTAGTTGTTTGGCAAGTCAGGGTTCAACACAGCGCGGACCGCAAAGGTTGTGTACGCGTGGGTGTAGTTACGCACAACGTTGATGCCGTACGGGCTGGCGCCCGATGAACCTTCATAGTCGACCAATATTTCACCCTTAACAACATCAACCGTGATGGCACACGCGATATGAATACGACTGCCATCGGCTAAGTCGAGTTCGGCGCTTGCCTTGTAGGTGCCGGCAGGCAATTCACGAATTGCTGCTCGGGTTGCCACATCACTACGCGTAATGATTTCATCACTGAGTTCTTCAATGTCGTTGAGATCATGCTGTTCGCACAGAGCCAACAGCCGTCGCGCTCCAACTTCACCTGAAGCCATTTGTGCCTGCAAGTCACCAGCCATATGGTCGGGTTGACGCACATTCGACAAGATGAACTTCCAGACATCAGGGTTTCGTTCGCCGCCAATCATCAAGCGACAAATCGGAATCCAGAGCCCCTCTTCGAAAACGTCACGGGCGCCTGCACCAATTCCGTATCCACCAACATCGGTGTGGTGAATAGTCGAACCGAAGAAGGCGATAATTTCGTTGTTCTTCCAGACGGGACACATCACCGTGACGTCAAGCAACTGACCAGCAGTCTTGTATGGATCGTTGGTGACGATGACGTCACCAGGCTTCAAACTGCTGATGGGATACTCATCAAGGATTGCGCCAATGGCACGAGCCAACGAGTTGATGTGGCCAGGTGTGCCAGTCACAGCCTGGGCAACCATACGGCCACGCTTATCGAACACCGCGTTTGCTAGGTCACCAGCTTCGCGAACGATCGGCGAGAAAGCCGCTCGTTGCAGAGCACGCGCTTGTTCGTTCACTGTTGCGATGAGGCTCTGCCACAACACTTCAAGTTCGATGGGATCAAAAGTACGGGCCATTTTGGTCACTTCACTTTCCGGTCGGCGATGAGTGATCCATCGCTACCAAGACTCACTGTCCAATTCGGACGGATAACTGCAGTTGTTTCTCGTTCTTCAATAATTGCCGGGCCATCAATGACCTGACCGCGTCCGATATCGCCACGGCGATACACGGGCGTGATGATTGCCTCACCTTGGCGCGTGAAGCGAACTGCTCGCGTGCTGTGTGGTGTGCCTTGCTTATCGGAGAGGTCAACCAATGGCTCAAACTCTTCGACCTTGGTATAAGCAGAAAGCCGCCAGGTCACTGCCTCGACACCAACATCTGGGATGGTGAGTCCATAGATCCGGCGGTAGTCAGTTTCAAAAGCCGCCACGATGTCAAGCGTGTTGCCCGGAAACTTATTACCTTCACCCATCCAAATCGTGATTTCATTTCCTTGACCGATGTAACGAGCATCAACGCCGTAACGGAAAGTGACTGATGCCGGGTCGGCGCCAGCAGCAATCAAAACACGATGGCCTTCTTCGCGAAGTTCGCTGAGCAAAGTATCGCGTTCGGCTTCATCAATGCCCTGAATCGGTCGCACCATACTGCGCGCCAAGTCGATACGAATTGGCGACACCAAAGTTCCGATCGCCGACAACACGCTGGCGTTGACCGGGAAAATAACTCGAGGTGATTCGAGCAATTCAGCAACGCCACACGCATGCACCGGACCAGCACCACCAAAGGCCAACAACGTGACACCACGAAGGTCGGCACCAAGTTCAACCGCGTGCATACGTGATGAAGCCGCCATATTTTGATTCACCAATTCATGAACACCAGCAGCAGTGTCGGCAACCGGCAATTTCAACTTGTCGGCAATACGACCAAGCGCAGCTTGTGTAGCAGCGAGATCGAGCGGCATGTCGCCACCCAAGAAGAACTCGGCGTCAAGCATGCCAAGAGCCAAGTCACTGTCAGTCACTGCAGCATGAGTGCCACCGCGTCCGTAACACGCTGGTCCGGGCATGGCACCAGTTGATTCGGGTCCAACCTTCAACAAACCAAGATCGTCAACCCAGGCCTGGCTTCCGCCACCTGCACCGATTTCAACGAGGTCAACTGAAGGAACCGAAACTGGGAAGCCTGAACCTTTTTTGAAGCGGTAAATACGCGCCACTTCAAAGGTGTTGGTCAGTTCGGGTTCGCCGCCAACAATGAGGCACGACTTGGCAGTTGTGCCACCCATGTCGAAACACATCAAACGTTCTTCACCGAGGCGTCGAGCAAACCAACTACCAGCAAGAGCACCAGCAGCAGGCCCAGATTCAACCAAACGAATTGGGGTACGAGCGGCGTCATCAGTTGACACAACTCCACCGTTTGACAACATCATCAACACTGAACCACCAAAACCTTCAGCGGCCAACCACTTGGTGAGTTCATCGAGGTATGGCCCAATGACTGGCATCGTTGCGGCGTTACATGCCGTTGTAATCATGCGGGGGTATTCGCGAATTTGCGGTGACACTTCACTCGAGATGCACACCGGCACGCCAAGTTCAACCCGCAAATAATCAGCAATTGCTCGCTCGTTTGCCGGATTGGCGTAGCTGTTGATCAGACAAATACCGACTGATTCGACATTTTGCGCCCGCAATTCATCGGCGATGCGCTTGAGATCGGCAGACGTAGGAGTTTCAACAACAAGGCCCTTCGCATTGGTGCGCTCGCTAATTTCGCTAATGCGCTCGCGAGGAATCGGCGGTGCCGGAAATTCAATCTGTAAGTCGTACATGTCGTAGCGATGCTCGTCACGAATCAGCAAGGTGTCGCCAAAGCCTGTTGTTGTCACTAAACCAGCGCGGCCAACTTTGCCTTCAATCAACGCGTTCGTGATGAGGGTTGTGGCATGAACGATCGGAGCAGTGATGTCGCTCGGAGTGACACCAGCTTTAGCCAAAAGTTGGCGCACACCAGTGCGTACGCCGTCGAGCGGGGCCGAGGGGGTCGTCAAGGTTTTATCAACCACGACGCGGCCTGACGCACGATCCATGAGAACTACGTCGGTGAATGTTCCACCGATATCTACAGCCAATCGCCAATCAGCAACTGTCATTTTCTTCCTCCAATATTTACGATGTTGATATTTCTAGATTCGGTTTTCAGATGTCAGTTCGCGGTGGCGAAAATACATCGAGAATCCACACTTCATTGAGTTCTTCGTCACCAATAAAGACGCTGTCGCCATGCCAAATTGACGGCGGCGCCAAGTAGACCTCGCCTTCACCAAGCACAACCCGTTGTGTGTCTTCCTTGTCCCCAATACGGAAATCAAGCTTGCCGCGCATGATGATGCCAAGTTGTTCGGTTGCTACATGGTTGTGCATAATCGAGCCAGTACTACCGCCACGGATTCGCCAAAACCATAACTGCAAATTTTCGCCAGTGATCACTCGGCGACGGAAACCATCGCGACCTGTTTCTTTGAATTCTTCATCTTCAAAGAAGTAGCAATATTGATTCTGCAAATTCATATCTTCTTCCCGTTCAAATCTTGATGGACTAATTTTTTGCACGCTTCTCGAATGCTCATACGAGCCTCTCCAACATGCGTGCTTCAACATCACAAAGGTGAGCCGCTACGGCCTTTTCGGTGCGTATCTGATCTCCGGCGAGCAATGCTTCAGCAATCTCGACGTGAGCATGTGAAGAAGATTCAACAATGTTTGATACTTCTTCTTTGTTATTTTCGGCGTAGAGCAACGAAGCAAACTCTTCAGAATTAAACAACGATGCAAGGGCTTTCGAATAGACCTCACTCAACACCGGGTTATCACAGGCCGAGGCGATCATCTGGTGAAACTGGCGATCGATCAAGCGAAATTCATCGATTCCGGTTGCATGCCGCGAAGCAAGGTCGGCGATTTCGCGGCGCACATGCTCTGGGGCCCGCAATGCAACGAGTCCGGCCATTGCTGGCTCGATGACTCGGCGTACTTCAAACAAATTACGAACTGTTGCTTTGCGCGAGTCGAGTGCCAGTTCAAGACCAGGTACAACTTCAACCACAAAAGCTCGGTTGCCACGACGCTCAATGAAACCTGCAGTTGCGAGACCTTGAATTGCTTCTCGGACCGACGTGCGAGCAACGTTGAATTGTTCACACAACACCCGTTCAGCAGGCAACGCTGTTCCCGCGATTAATTCGCCATTACGAATTGCTTCGATTAAGCGTTCACGTACTTCAACCGCGACAGTGCGGCGTTCAACTCGATCGAAGGTCGTCTGAGTCATTTCAAACCAAACTGTGCAAAGTGGCGGCGATCGCCGGGCAAGTCGAGAGGTTGAACGATTGCTTGATGAGCCATTTCGCCCCAATGCTCGGGCGGAACGAGCCACATCACTTCAAATTCGAGCCCATCAGGGTCTATTGAATACAAACTTTTATTCACTCCATGATCGCTGGCACCAACGAGTGCTCCAGCGGCGCTGAGTTTCACGCGCATTTCTTCAAGTTCTTCGAGTGTGCCGACTTCCCAGGCAATGTGATACATCCCGACCGATGAACGGCCAGCAGTGGTGGGTGCGGCACCTTGACCAATAGCAAAGAACGCGATGTCGTGATGATTTTGCGACAGGGGTGCGCGCATAAAAAGAAACTGCCCGCCCGGATCTTCGATCATGGTGTCAAAACCCATGACCTCGGTGTAAAAACGCTTGGTGGTCGCCACGTCACGGATGTACATCACCGCGTGATTGAGTTTCTGGATTGGCACTACAACCCCCTGCACATGGCTTGGGTCTGATTGTCAGACCAAAGGAACCCTAACACTGGCCCCTTCGCCCGCGCAAAAAAACAAGTACGTCCCTGGGGCTCGTGACTGGTACCTTTGCCTAGATGTCGTCCGTTGATCCGTCACCCGAACTTTTGGCCCTGCGCCAGCGCATCGACGAGCTCGATCGGCAGCTTGTCGACGTTTTGGCCGAGCGTATCAATATCTGCCACGACGTCGCCCGAATCAAAGAACACAGCGACACCCCCATCATTCAGCCCGATCGGGTTCGTGATGTCGTCACCACCCGGCGCCAATACGCCATTGATCGCGGAATTGACCCCGATTTTGCCGAGGACATCATGCGCGTCGTGCTGAGTGAGACCCACCGCATCGAAATTGCTGGTCGCCGAGCCGACGGACCTCCCGAAAAGACCGCCTCACCTGAGGGAATCCGCTCGGCCATCGACACCGTCTCGAGCCGAATCGACCATGTGGTCATCGCCGTCTCTGATCTGGCCCAGGCCGCTCATGCCCTGACCCAAAAATTCGGCTTCCATGCCGGGTCGCCCGCCAATGTCGGCCCCGGCATCGCCGTCGTCAGCGCCGGAGGCGTCACTTTGGTATTGGTCGGACCCGAAGCCGGCCCCGATGTGGCCTCGTACCTTGCCCAGCACGGCAGCGGAGTCCACCATGTGGCCGTCGAAGTCCTCAATGCCGGCTACGCCCACGCCACCTTGAAAGCAGCCGGTAGCGACCTGTCGCCCGTCGTCGTCGACGAACATGGCCACGAGCAGTTCTTCACAGTTCGCGATTCAGAATCGGGCGTTCAATTAGGTTTCATCGCGCGCACTGGACATCGGGTCGGAGTCGCGACGCAAAACATTCTTGAGTCGTTTAAAACCAACTGACGACCACTAGTCTGATCTCGCACGACAGTTACCGGGACCTGATGGCTCTTTCGCATCCGTTTGATCCTCGTTGTGCGCTGGCAAAAATTGAGAATTTCTCACAGAAGGGTCTTCCCCGTGACGCGCCAGCGCATAGATATTCAACTGATCGATTCAGGTGATCCCCGAATCACCCTCACTCAACCCCAAGATCTTCCCGAAGACCTACGTGCGTTGATTGATACACCGCTTGATGAACTCATGGCCCGTGCTCGCGCCATTCGAGATGCTCATCACGGCACGCGTGTGACCTTTTCTCCCAAGGTGTTTATTCCGTTGACGATGTTGTGCCGAGATAGTTGCGGCTATTGCACATTTGCCCAACCACCGGCTCGACTTGAGAGTCCTTTCTTGTCTCCAGAAGACGTTCTGAAAATTGCTAAACAAGGCGCTCGCAACGGTTGTCACGAAGCGCTTTTTACATTGGGCGAAGCACCCGAGGAGAAATACCAAGTTGCGCGCGATTGGTTAACCGAACACGGCTACGCATCGACAGTTGAGTACCTCGCTGCAATGTGCAAGTTGGTGCTTGAAGAAACCGGTCTACTCCCCCATGCCAACGCTGGTGCGCTGAGCAAAGAAGAACTCGCAAGTTTGCGACCATATTCACCAAGCCAAGGGATGATGGTTGAAACATTGCGGCACGATTTGGCATGCCATCGTGGTGCACCAGACAAAGACCCCAAGCGTCGTTTAGCAACGCTCAACTACGCCGGAGAATTACACATTCCGTTCACGACCGGAATCTTGGTTGGGCTCGGCGAGACCCGAGCAGATCGCATTGCTGCGCTTGTTGCTATTCGCGATTCACATAACAAACACGCAGTTGTTGAAAAATCAGGAGTTAGTCGCGGTCACGTACAAGAAGTCATTGTGCAAAACTTTTTGCCGAAGCCACGTACGGGAATGCAGCACGAAGATCCTTGCCCGACCGATGAGTTCTTGTGGTCAATCGCCGTTGCACGGTTGATTCTTCCGCCCGAGATTCACTTGCAGGCACCGCCGAATCTGAGCGATGACTTCGCACCGTTACTTGATGCCGGCATTGACGATTGGGGCGGTGTTTCACCAATTACTGCCGATCACGTCAACCCCGAACGTCCGTGGCCCGATCTTGACATTTTGAAAACTGTCACCGAATCGCGCGGAATGGTTTTAGCCCCACGACTCACCTTGTATCCCGAGTACATCGTGAGCAAAGACATCAGCTTGTCGCTCGACCCCGCTCGTAGTTTCAACGCCGATCAAAACCCGTGGATCGACGTCAATTTGCGCTTCCCCATTCTTGATCGATCAGATGCCGAGGGTCTTGGTCGCGATGATCCAGGCGCAATTTGGCCAGAAAAAGTCACGGCTGCCGACGTGGTGCTCGATGGCGCGGAAGTTGTTTTAGTCGGCCACCGTTCAACACAGTGGTACAGCGGTAGCAATAACAAGCCGCCAACAATCATCACCGCAGCCACTCGTACTTCCATTGATTCACGTTCGCGCGTTCACGAAATTATTGAGGGTCATCGATCTGGCCAAGAAATTGGCGAACAAGAAATCATTGATCTATTCCGCGCTCGTGGACCAGAAGTTTTAGCCATTGCTGAATACGCCAATCACCTGCGCGAAATTGCTGTTGGCGATCAGGTGACCTGGGTTCATAACCGCAATATCAATTACACCAATGTCTGCACCTTCAAATGTAAGTTCTGCGGGTTCTCTAAAGGACCGTTGTCGCTGAACCTACGGGGTACGCCGTATCTGCTCACACTTGAAGACATCGCACAGCGCGCGGTTGAAGCCTGGAATATGGGAGCCACCGAAGTGACGTTGCAAGGCGGAATTCATCCCGACTTCGATGGCGACTATTACTGGCATGTCACGCAGGCAGTCAAAGATGCCGTGCCCGAAATGCACGTGCATGGATTCACCGCTTTAGAAATCACCGAAGGCGCCAAGCGCAACGGCGAAGATCTGCATTCGTATCTCACCAAGATGAAAGAAGCAGGTCTCGCTTCGCTGCCTGGTACCGCAGCCGAGATTCTTGATGATGAAGCCCGGGCCGTGTTGTGCCCCGACAAAGTGAACACCGAAGAATGGCTTGAGTGCCATCGCGTCGCTCACGAAATCGGTCTGCATTCAAATATCACGATCATGTATGGAAGCGTTGAACACCCCGAACATTGGGCCCGCCACATGATTCGTACCCGTGATTTACAAAAGATCACCGGTGGCTTCACCGAATTCATCCCGTTGCCTTTCGTGCACATGGCTTCGCCGATTTATTTGCAAAAGCGTTCACGCCGCGGACCAACATTCCGCGAGACAATTTTGATGCATGCAATCGGCCGCATCGCCTATCACGGCCTCATTGACAATGTTCAAGTGAGTTGGGTCAAGATTGGCGTTGAAGGTGCTCGTCAATTACTGCGATCTGGCTGCAATGACATTGGCGGAACATTGATGGATGAAAACATCAGTCGTGCTGCAGGCGCTAATCACGGACAGAAAATGAGCGAAGATAGTTTCAATGCTTTGGTGTCACCGCTCGGACGAACTTTGGTCCAGCGCAACACCGGCTACAAGTTGCTCAACGCCTAGAACAAATCAGTTGCTTGCGAGAGCTGTTTTAGCATTTTCGACATCACGCATTAACTGTGCCTTGAGTTCTTCAATACCCGAGAACTTGATTTCGCCACGCAGTCGAGCAACGAAGCGAAGAGTGGCAACTTCGCCGTATAGGTCGATGTCGGTTTCGCCAATGACATGGGCCTCGATGAGTGACACCGGAGCATCTACATAGAAAGTCGGACGCCGACCAATATTTATTGCTGCCGGATATACGCGCTCGGGTTGGCCATCACGAGCAGGTCGCACATACCAGCCGGCGTACACACCGTCTCCGGGCTCACATAAAGCCTTCGATACTTCAACGTTTGCGGTGGGGAAACCAATCGTTCGACCGCGAGCGTCACCGTGCACCACAGTTCCGGTGAGTTCATGTTGACGACCGAGATACATATTCGCAGCTTCAATGTCGCCATTTTGGACTAACGAACGAATGTATGTTGAGCTCGCGGTGACATCATCGTGGCCGGCGACAAGGTGACTTGGTTCAACACTGAATCCGTATTGACCACCTAATTTTAATAACAGTTCGACGTTGCCACGGCGATCTTTGCCGAAACAAAAATCCTCTCCCACAATTAAACGCTGGACATGGAGTGCATCGACCAATACGCGCTTAACAAAGTCTTCGGGGGTTTCTTCGGCCTGGATACGGTCGAAGGCGATGACGACAACCGCATCGATACCGGTGCTTTCAAGCAACCGCAATTTTTGATCACGGTCGGTTAACAATTTTGGTGCTTCATTTGGACGCAAGATTTGTGCAGGGTGTGGACTAAATGTCACGAGAACACTGGTCTGCCGATCGGCATGAGCCTTTTTTGTCACTTGCTCAATAATTTCGCGATGACCCACATGTAGTCCGTCGTACGCGCCAATGGTGACAATCGAACCCGCAGCAAAGAGCCCACGCGGTATCGCATTCAGATCAGTAATCACTTGCACAAGACCAAACGATACTTGTGTTCCCACTCGAGATGCTTCTTCGTGATCCCAACTTTGGTCACAGCCCACTAAATTTTTGGTGTCGTGCTCGTTATCTTTCGGGAGTAATCAGCACAATCGTCGGTCGGGCCATATCTGCGCCCACCTTGTCATTACTAAATGGCTCATACACCGCGATCAGTCGGTCCTCGGCATCAACGACCGCCCACGGTGCCGGACCGTGACTCGCGAACAAGGTCGCCGGTAAAACCTTGCCGACCGCCACCGCCACGCGAACATCGGCGTCTGCGTCAAACCGGGTCAGTCCACGCACACATTCAAGAACGGGTCGCAAGTATGAATGCGGCTCAGAATCGTCTGCGCTCAATTCACTGAGCGTGACTGCATCGGCAACTTCAAATTGACCGATCGACGTACGACGCAAATTCTTGAGATGGGCGCCCCCGCCCATAAGTGTTCCAAGGTCGGCAGCCAATGTACGGATATAGGTTCCGCTTGAACATGTCACGTCAATATCAATTTCGTGGCCACGAACAGCCAACACCTTGAATGAATGAACCGTGACCGGTCGGGCAACACGATCGATTTCAATTCCTTCACGGGCTAACTCGTGTAATCGTTTGCCATCAACCTTGAGCGCCGACACCATCGGCGGTACTTGCATGACATCACCAAGTAATTGTTGACCGACATCGCCGTCAACGATCGCTTGTACTTTTTCAACTGTGAGTCCGTCAATGATGGCCGACATGTCATAGGTCGCCGTCACGTCACCAGCCGCATCAAGCGTTGTCGTTTCAGAGCCTAGAACCACAGTGCCGGTGTACGACTTTGATGTCGTGGCACGACCATCAATCATCACGTTGTCGAGAAAGCGCAATAGTCGGGTCGCATCCCCAACGCCTAAGAGCAAAACTCCCGTGGCATCGGGGTCAAGAGTTCCGGAGTGCCCGATCTTGCGTTCACCCAGTAATCGACGTGCCTTGTCAACGACATCATGACTCGTCATACCAGCAGGCTTATCGATAACAAGCAGGCCGTGAACCTGCGCAGGTTTACGCCTCGCCATCTAGATCGTCAGGCTCGAAGTCTTCATCATCTAACTCGAAATCATCAGCGGGTTCGGGGAAGACTTTTTTCTGAACGTAGTTGTCTTCGTTCACGGTTGCTTCACGACTCGGGCTGGGATTTTCGCGCAAGATCTTTTCAATACGTTCGGCCGAGCGAATGACTTCGTCGGGACGGAACGAAAGAATCGGAGTCTTTTTGGCACGAACTTGTTTGCCAATTGAACTCTGCAAACGCTTGCGATGATCGGAGAATGCTTGCAAAATCAAGGCGTCGCCGTCTTCGCCAGCGAGTGAATCAAAGAACACAATGCCGCGGTTCATTTCGGGGTCTACCTCGACCCGAGTAACGGTGACGAACTCAAGTCGTTCATCATCGATACGCACTAACTCGTCAGCAAGAACCTCACGAAGCGTCTCACCCAATCGGGCCGAACGCGGGTACGCATGCGTCGTCGCATTACGCGATGGAGTGCGAGATTTACCTGAACGCGAGGGGGGTCGATTCACATCAAGAACGCTATCGCTCGTGAACCGTGGTTCTTAGTCAAAGACTGGTTTTGAACGCAAGGTGCGCTTGAGTTCAGCGACTCCGGGCGTTGTGGCCACAACTTCGATTGCGTTCCACAACTTCAATGCTTCTTCACCACGTGGAATGCGGGCGATCACTGGTCCGAAGAATGAACCCTCATTGGGTTGGCCTGGATGAAACGTAAGAATCGGAGTTCCTACGTCTTTACCCGTGCGAGCAAGTGCCAAGTCGGTCGATGCGGCGACGGCATCGTCGAATGTCGTCAAACCCGTTTGGTTCAAGGTCTCACTCACTCCAGCGGTCACGAGACATTCATTGATAAACGCCGACGTGTTGTCACGAAGATCGTCGCGGCGACCATTCTTGTGAGCCTGTGTACCGAGAGCCGCATAGAAGCGATCAACGGCAGCGTTACCTTCGTCGACACCTAGATGATCAACCAAGGCGCAAGCAGTGCGCAGTGCATCATGCCCTGCTGCATGACCGCGCTTGTATTCGTCGGTGTACCACTCGGCGGTTTGATTGGCATTGAGAAGTTTGAGCGAAATGGGTTTCCAGGTCACCGAATACTGACGCAACTCTTGAACTTCTTTGACCCAACGCGAGGTGATCCACGCCCACGGGCACATGGGATCAAAGAAAAACTCAAGATCGACAGTTGCTCTTGCCATGATCAGGTACGAACGACCAATTTCTCTTCGAATGTTTCGATGAGGTCGCCAGGCTTGAGGTCTTGGAAGTCGCTCAAACCAATACCGCATTCGAATCCTTCGCGCACTTCACGCACATCGTCTTTGAAGCGACGCAATGAAGTAATTGCACCCTTCCAAATGATGACGCCTTCGCGGATGAAGCGCACCTTGGTGCCACGAGTGATTTGTCCGGTACGGACATAACAACCGGCGATTCCACCAAGCTTTGGCACACGGAAGACTTCGCGTACTTCGGCTTCGCCAGTGACAATTTCTTCGTACTCGGGAGCCAACATACCGATCATCGCGCTCTCGATATCTTCGAGCAGCTTGTAGATGATTTCGTATGAACGGATTTCAACATGTTCGGCTTCGGCTAGGTCGCGAGCTTTGCGATCGGGACGAACGTTGAAACCAAGAATGGTGGCATTAGTTGCCGCAGCCAGTGTGATGTCGTTTTCGGTGACTCCACCAACTGCACGGTGAACGAAGGCCAACTTGACTTCATCGCGTTCAAGACGTCGCAAACTATCGGTGACTGCTTCAAGCGAACCCTGCACGTCGGCCTTCAAAATGAGGTTGAGTGTTGCCACTTCACCAGCCTGAATTTGGGTGAAGACGTCTTCAAGCTTGACACCGCGCTGCACGCGAGCATCGCCACGTTGAGCCTTGGCACGCAGGCGCTGTTCACGAGCTTCACCAACGGTACGAGCAGTCTTTTCGTCTGGTGCAACACGGAATTCATCGCCGGCTTGCGGCACGGTTGACAAACCAAGAACTTGCACCGGCGTTGACGGACCAGCTTCTTTGATTTGCTGACCCTTGTCGTCGATCATGGCGCGTACACGACCCCACGCACCACCAGCAACAATTGGGTCACCGACCTTCAATGTGCCCTTGTCAACCAAAATCGTTGCAACTGGTCCACGACCAGTGTCGAGGTTGGCTTCAAGAACGACTCCCTTGGCCCGACCCGATGGGTTGGCCGTGAGTTCTTCGATTTCAGCAACGATGGTGAGTTGTTCGATGAGATCGTCAACGCCCAAGTTCTGCTGGGCAGACATTTCAACACAGATGGTATCGCCACCCCATGACTCGGGAACAAGGAGTTGTTCGGCGAGTTGAGCAAGCACACGCTGTACATCGGCGTTTTCTTTGTCAATCTTGTTGATTGCAACCACCATCGGTACGCCAGCTGCGCGAGCGTGACTAATTGCTTCAATGGTCTGAGGCATGACACCGTCGTCGGCGGCAACCATCAACACAACAATGTCGGTGACTTGAGCACCACGGGCACGCATCTGCGTGAACGCTGCGTGACCAGGCGTGTCAATGAAGGTGACTTTCTTGCCGTCTTGAACCACTTGATACGCACCGATGTGCTGCGTGATTCCGCCGGCTTCACCAGATACAACATTGGCGTTGCGAATCTTGTCGAGCAACGTCGTCTTACCATGGTCAACGTGACCCATGACAGTGATCACTGGCGGACGCAATTCTTGCGCGGTCTCGTCGTCGTCATCGCTGTCGTCGAACAGAGCCTGCAATTCCATTTCTTCTTGCTGACCAGGTTCGACCAAAAGAATCTCTGCACCAATTTCGAGTGCGAACAATTCCATTTGTTCGTCCGACAACGTCATTGTTGCAGTGACCATTTCACCGTTCTTCAACAAGAAACGAACCACGTCAGCCGCGGTGCGGTTGAGACGAGGTGCAAATTCTTGTGATGAAACTCCGCGTTCGATGACGATTGTGCCCTCGGGGACCGGAGCCGCATCATCGCTGTACGAAATCATTGATGGCTGTAGATCATCCTCACCACGACGGCGACGACGACCACCACTACGCGGAGCCCGACGTCCACCGCTTGGGCGAGCGCCACCACCGGGGCGACCTCCACCACCGGGACGGCCAGCACCAGGACCACCGGGTCCACCACCAGGACCACCAGGACCACCAGGACCACCGGGTCCACCAGGTCCACCAGGTCGCTGAGCACCAAAGGCACCTGCGGGACGTGGGCCTCCTGCGGGACGAGCGCCACCAAAGGCACCGCCAGGACGAGGCGCGCCAGTTCGCGGGCCACCATAACCAGTGCCACTCGGGCGCGCACCAGGGGCTGGCGCATTTCGAGGACCACCAGGCGGCGGCGGAACCGGACGACCAGTTGCACTCATTGGGCGACCCGGCGGCGGCGGAACTGGGCGACCAGTTGCGCTGATTGGACGACCCGGCGGCGGGGCGGCGGGTCGACCAGGCGCGGCGACACCAGGTGCACCACCAGCGGCCGGCGGACGCGGCGTATCTGGTCGTGGAGCAGAAGGACGAGGTGTTTCACGGGTCGCATCACGAGCTGGTTCGCGCTGAGCAGTTCGACTGGAGACAACTGACCCCGATGGAGCAGCTGGTGCCTCGGGGGCAACAGGAGCTTCAACAACTGGCGTTTGAGCGACTGGTGCAGCAGGTGTCTCAACCGGCGCCTGAACAACTGGCGCTTGGACAACCGGTGCGGGGGCTGGTGTTTGAACGACTGGTGCTTGAACCGTTGATGCTTGGACGACTGGTGCTTTGACGACTGGCGCGGCGGGAGCTTGAACAACTGGCGCAGCTGGCGCAGCTGGCGCAACAACTACTTCGACAACAGGAGCGGGCGCATCGTCACCCTTGTCGACTGCCTTCTTTGCCGGCGCCTTCTTGGCGGGCTTTTCTTCTTCGACCGGAGCGACCTCACGGACGAGACCAGCTGCTTCGGCTTTGCGCTTGAGCATCGGTACGAATGCTTCAACCAAAGTTGACTGAGGAGTCTTTGCGGCCACATTGTTGGCCTTACAAAGTTCAAGCATCTCGGCATTACTCATGCCGAGGGACTTCGCTAATTCACTGACTTTGATCTTTGCTGTTGCCACGCGGCGTTCAGTCCTTTGATGCTTTTTCGCCGGTGTTTCCGGCGACATTTT
>CAEZYH010000025.1_pt1 | contig 19102 bp, 19 predicted proteins | sample 7265461 | NCBI WGS metagenome assembly CAEZYH01 (sample SAMEA6813929, study PRJEB35770) | freshwater metagenome | biome: Freshwater; feature: Freshwater reservoir; material: water | place: Czech Republic | collected 2017-04-14 | depth 30m m | reverse complement strand
GATCGACTGGTGACAAGGTTGCCCTGTTGGGTATACAAGATTCGTCGACGTCCTGGTTTTTCACTCCAGCCCTTTTCGGCGATTTCCAAGTCAACCGGTGTTGATCGTTCGACGATCGGGATGAATTGAATGTGCTTGGCTCCTAGTTCATCTCGAAAGAACCGATAGACCTCGATGGGATGATCGGCATTCGCGGCGCTCAGTGAGCACAAGATATTTGTGTCAACTTGATAGCGCTGCAGAAGTTCCCATGCCTTGACAACATCGACGTAACTTCCGCGACCGTCTTTCCAAACTCGATACTGGTCGTGCATTGACTGAGTGCCATCAATTGACAGTCCAACAAGAACAGAATTTTGCCGAAGGAACTTCGCCCACTCATCATCAAGCAACGTTCCGTTGGTTTGCATGGTGTGTTCAATGATCTGCGTCGGGCGGGCGTACTGCTTGATTAGTTCGATCACTTGCCGATAAAAGTCGAGACCCATGAGCGTGGGTTCGCCGCCTTGCCAAGCGACCGAAACCGGACCGTCTGGTTGGCTTGCGAGCAATTGCTTGAGATACGACTCAAGAGTTTCTGTCGACATACGCATTCGGTCGCCGGGGTACAGCGCATCCTTCGACAAGAAAAAGCAGTAGGTGCAATCAAGGTTGCAAATGGCGCCAGTTGGTTTGGCGAGCAGATGGAATGAAGCTTGGGTCAACCGTGAAGTGGTCGGTTGCGAATTAGTCATTCCATGAACGATGCCACAAAAGGGGATTAGCCAAAGAGTCGGCAGGCGATCCGGGTTTGGCGTTGCCGAGCCAAAGAGCTAAATCAAGATCACGCGCGGGATGGTTCGTCTCGCCAATCGTGGTGCCATCGGCGTAATAGATGATGGTCATCACCGAACGCATGACGTCGGTGTTATTGGCTGGCGCACTATGCAATGTCCAACCCAAGTGGAATGTTGCATCGCCTGCGCTGAATGGTCCATGAGATTCGAGTGAATAGCCACGATCGTCGATCAAGGTGTCGAAGAACGCTTGTGATGCGTCACCAATGACTTCTTCACCAAGGTTTCCGTCGCGCCATGATTCATTTGCGAAGACGACTCCACCGATTTCAGATGGAACGTCGATCGTTGGCATCCACATCGTGATCGTGCGATCGGTATTGAGTGGCCAGTACACCTGATCTTGGTGCCAGGGAGTGAATCCACCGCCAGGCTCTTTGTAGAGCGCTTGATCGTGGTACAAACGCACGCCATCAACTCCGAGTAATTCGGCAGCAACACGAGCGAAGCGTTGAGCAAAGACAAATTCTTTTACTTTGTCACTGTGATGACAGAGTGCCGCTGACTGAATGAAGGCTTTCCCGTAGGTATCTCGTTCTTCAATTGGTCGTTTATCCCAGCGACGTTCCATGGTCGCTTCATCAATGGCATTTTTGTAGGTAGTTATTTCTTCGTGGCTTGCAAGGTTACGTACAACGCAATGACCTCGTTGCTTGAAACCATTGATGGTTTCAGTTGACAGTTCATAGTGAGACTGGAGCGGTGCGTTATTCACTTTTGTCCTGACTGTGTGATCATCGGATAGAGATGATCATCTTGCATTGGCGTGCCTGTTGAGTCTTGGTTGTTCTCAAAACGCGTTGCTTCATTGCCGATGTATTGCACGATGTAGGCCTTGCGCACACTAGGTGAAGTATTTGGTCCGGTCAGGTGAGGAGTGAGACTGCTAAAGACAACTGCACCCCCTGCTTTGACTGGAGCCGCTAACGGCGTCACCGGGGGCTCTTCGAATGTTTCGTAGCCAAGCGGTTCAACATAGTTGTGAACCAAAGTGCCGTGGCGTTGTAGTCCAGGTGCAACCCAAGGGCAGCCTGCTTCAACGGTTGCATCGGTTAAGGCAATCCACACAGTGAGATAGTTCTCGGGTGACACGAAGGTGTAGCCGTTGTCTTGATGCCATGGAAAACGGCGCGGTTTCTCGTTCTCTTTATAGACGGCTTGGTCGTGGTAGAGCCGAGCCTCTGGCCCAATGATGTCGCGGGCTACTTCAGAGATTGGTGAATTCAAGACTGCATTTCGCAGTACGGATGACTTGAGAGCTAAGTGAGGAGCAAACGCAATGGCACCTCGTTCAGCAATGAACATTCGCTCTTCAGGGAGCAATTTCATGAAGTCATTGGCTTCGTTGTATCCGAGATCGGTTTCAATAGTGATTTGATGGACTTGTTCGGGAGTGAGAAGGTCGTCGATGACGAAGTAGCCGTCACTGATGAACTGCTCCCATTGGATGTCAGTGATCCGCTGAGCAATCGTCGGGCGAATAGTGCATGCATCCCAATCAAAGTTGATCGATCGCGGATGAATGTTGAGCATGGTTCATCTTGTCACCCACGAGACACTGGTTTGTGACTGAAGTCGGTCCATGGGTACGAGTCTTTGGACTCTAAATCGGGCATTGGGGACTTCGACAGGGCAAAATAGGGCAGGACAAAGGACGACTGATGGATTTCACCTGGACACCCGAGCAAGAAGCCCTGCGCACCGAGGCCCGCGAAATGGCGGCCCATGCAGTGGCGACGTACGGCAGAGCTAATGATTCGTGGATCAATGGTTGGTCAAAAGAGTTCGCACTCGAATTAGGAGCCAAGGGTTGGATCGGGCTCACTTGGCCTAGCGAATTCGGAGGTGGCGGTCGTCCAGCCATTGACCGATTGATTATTGGTGAAGAACTTATTAAGGCGGGTGCGCCGATCGGTTCAATGTGGTTTGCCGATCGTCAGATGGGTCCGACATTGATCACGTATGGACGCGCTGATCAGCAAGCCGAGTTCCTCCCACAAATTTTGACTGGTGAATCAACATGGTGCATTGGTATGTCCGAGCCCAACGCCGGTTCAGACTTGGCATCTTTGAAAACCCAAGCCGTGCGTGATGGTGACGACTGGGTGATTAACGGTCAGAAAATTTGGACAAGCTTTGGTGAAGTTGCCGACTATTGCTATCTCATCTGTCGCACATCAACAGACGGCCCGCCGCATGCAGGTATCAGCGAAATTATTGTGCCCATGAACACGCCCGGAATTGAAGTTCGGCCGATCAAAGACATGACAACCAATCGTCATTTCTGTGAAGTTTTTTTCACCGATGTTCGCGTGCCAGTGATCAACCTTGTCGGAGTTGAAGGAAACGCTTTCAAACAAACGATGCGCCAACTTGAGCACGAGCGCGGTGGCATTGATCGTTTGGTTTCAAATTATGCGTTGTATGTCATCGCTCGCGAACGTGCCGATACATCAGATCCGAGAGTTCGCCAAGAAATTGCTCGTCTCGAAATGAAGTATCACATCGGTCGCATTCTGGTGATTCGAGAAGTTTTACGTCAAGCGCCTGCTGGGTTCTCGGCAGCCACAAAGTGTTTCTGCACCGAACACGAATGGGATGTCGCACAATTTGTGATGCAGACGCTTGGGCCTGAAGCCACGTTGTGGGATCAGACGTCACAAGGATTTGCTTATGCTCCTGGTTACACGATCATGGGCGGAACTTCGAATGTGATGCGCAATATCTTGGGTGAACGAGTGCTGTCCCTTCCTAAGTGAGCACAATCACTGATTGCTGATATACGGTTGCACATACGTAGTTCTGATCTTGAGGGGGAATCATGTCGAACTGGAACTTTGCCGACTTGTATGAGGGTATTGCGGCGCGTATCCCAAGTCATCCGTGCCAAATTCAAGGCGACCGCATTATTACGTGGGGGCAGTTTGATGCACGTACTAATGCTTTGGCCGCAGACATGTTGGCTGCAGGGTTAACTCATCAAAGCAAAGTTGCTGAATACCTCTATAACTGTCCTGAGTACCTCGAAACGTATATCGCCGCCTTCAAAGGCGGGTTTGTTCCAGCGAACACCAACTATCGTTATGGGCCCGAAGAGGTGACCTACCTCTTTGACAATTCTGATGCCGAGGCTGTCGTATTCCATGCTGCCTTCGTGCCACTCGTTGAATCAATCCGTGGCAACCTGCCCAAAGTGAAGCGTTGGTATTGCGTCGCCGATGGAACACAAGCTGTTCCCGCCTGGGCGACCGATTATGAATCATTGGTGAGCAACGGAATTACTGAAACAGTGCGCGGTCCATGGGGTCGCAGCGAAAACGATCTGATGTTTTTGTACACCGGCGGAACAACTGGCATGCCTAAGGGAGTGATGTGGCGTCAGTACGACCTCTTTCATGTGTTGGGACTTGGAGGCAATGCAGTTCTCGGTGTTCCGCCGGCTGCGTCAATTGAAGAAATCATTGACCGTATGCAACCTGGCGTTTATGGAAATGTCTTGTTGTCGGCTTGCCCATTAATGCACGGAACCGGACAGTTCTCAAGTCTTCTGGCCATGAATATGGGTGGTTGCGTCGTCACTCTGCCGAGTCGTACGTTCGATGTTGGCGAACTCTTAGGCGAAATAGAACACCGGAAGGTTCAGACATTGATCATCGTTGGTCAGGCATTTGCTGGTCCGATGTTGGACAATCTCACGGAAAATCCGCATCGGTATGACTTATCAAGTCTGATCATGATTTCTTCGTCGGGTGTGATGTGGAGTCAGGAAAACAAGCAGGGGCTTTTGCAATACATTCCGCAAGTTATCTTGTTCGATTCATTCGGTTCATCAGAAGCTGTTGGAATGGGCGGTGCTATCAGCGCTGCTGGAACTGCGACCGAAACTGCCAAATTCACGCTTGGTCCGACGTGTGCAGTATTCACTGAAGATGGACGCCGCGTTGGACCGGGCAGTGGTGAACGAGGGTTGGTTGCCGTTGGTGGCAATATCCCCATGGGCTATTACAAAGATGAAACGAAATCGGCTCAGACATTTCGCACATTTGAAGGTAAGCGATGGTCGGTGCCAGGAGACTGGGCAGAAATTTTGGCCGACGGAACTTTAGTGTTGCTTGGACGCGGTTCGGTGTGCATCAACACGGGTGGGGAGAAAGTATTCCCCGAAGAAGTTGAGGAAGTTTTGAAGCGTCACTCAAGTGTTCGTGACGCCGTTGCAGTAGGCATTCCTGATACGCGGTTTGGTGAAACAATTTGCGGAGTGGTCGAAGCCGAACATGATCAAGTGCCGACTTTGGCGGAACTGAATGAACATGTGAAGAAGTCACTCGCTGCGTACAAAGCTCCACGCCATATTGTTGTCATCGACACAATTGGCCGAGCTCCTAACGGAAAAGTTGATTACAAACGACTCAAGGCTTACGCCATGAAGGAACTAGGAATAGCAACATGAGCGGTGCGCAGCGATCTGCTGATTTGAGAAGTCGTTTAACTGCTGGCGAATCGGTGTTGATGCCCGGAGTTTGGGATTCGCTCTCGGCACTTATCGTCCAAAACGCCGGATTCTCCACAGCATTTATTTCGGGCTTTGCAGTTTCGGGTACCTTGCTCGGTCGCCCTGATGTTGGCTATCTCACGCAAACCGAAATGGCCGAAGTTGCGCAGCGAGTGTGCTCCGCCGTGCCAGATCTCAATTTGGTTGTGGACGCTGACACTGGTTACGGCGATCCAATGACGGTGCGACGTACTGTCGAACTCTGGGAACAAGCCGGAGCTGCCGGGCTCTTTTTGGAAGATCAAGTGTGGCCCAAAAGATGTGGTCATATGGATGGAAAACAAGTTGTCGATCGAGAAGACTGGCTTGCGAAACTGCGGGCGGCGTGCGATCATCGCGAACACTTGCATGTCACGGCGCGCACCGATGCTCGTGCTGCAATGTCATTGAATGAAGCCATCGAACGCGCCAAGATGGCGCGCGATACCGGTGTTGATGCTTTGTTTGTCGAAGCGCCAGAAAGCGCTGCTGACATGGAGGCAATCGCCAAGGCCCTGCCCGACATCACTCTCGTTGCGAACATGGTCGAAAAAGGCAAGACACCTTTGCTGACTCCTGCAGAATTAGCGGCTCTTGGCTTTCGTTTGGTGGTCTCGCCATTGTCGCTCTTGTTGGCTTCAACCCAAGCAATGACGCGTGCCGCTCAACAGTTGAGCGAATCAGGAACTTTAAGAGATCACTTGGCCGAGATTGCGCCCTTTGATGCTTTCAACGATTTGGTTGGGCTCCCCGAACACATCGCTAATGAAAAGCAATACCGCCAACCGTAAATGCCGTGGCTCTCGGTGAAAGATTGGGTAGCCTGACGATGTTCATCAGGAGTGGTCTGAGCAATCAGACCCGGCAACCTGGGCGGAAGCCCCAAGGTGCCTCCCGATTGGGCCTTCGGGCCTAAAAGGGGATGTGGTCAGCAATAGCTGGCAACGAAACTTCCATGATGAGCGTTAGTGCTAATTATCGACGCGAACGAAAGGGCTCATCATGGCATCACGCACACCATTACCGGTGACTGGCGCATGGCGTGTTGGCGACCCCGTTGGTCGCCGAGAGTTCTTCACCTATCCAGCCGACCGACGTCTCGCGCTTGACAACGGCAGTGTGATGTCGGGAATTGTGGCGGCGTATGAAACATGGGGCCAACTGAACTCGGACGCGTCAAATGCGATTTTGCTGTGTCATGCATGGACAGGCGATAGCCATGCCGCGGGGCGGGCTGAAGACGGTCATGTTGGCCCAGGATGGTGGGAGAGTGCAGTTGGTCCGGGGCGAGCAATCGATACCAATAAGTGGTTCGTAGTGTGCGCCAATGTTCTTGGCGGGTGTCAAGGTTCAACTGGACCTGCGTCGTTGCATCCCGAAGACGGCAAACCATACGGATCACGTTTTCCAGTTGTCACAATTCGCGACATGGTGCGAGTGCAGGCTCGATTGGCTGATCATCTTGGCGTCGCAGTTTGGCATTCGGTCATTGGTGGCTCAATGGGCGGAATGCAAGTTCTTGAATGGGCCGTCACTTTTCCGGAGCGGGTGCGTTCACTCATTCCGATCGCCACTTGTACGCAGGCGTCTGCTCAACAAATCGCCTGGGGATCCATTGGTCGTCGCGCGATTATTAATGATCCGAAATGGCGCGGTGGCGATTATTACGAGGCTGCAGCTGGTGATGGGCCTCATGAAGGCCTGTCCACAGCGCGCATGGTTGCTCAAGTGACGTTCAGAAGTGACAACGTCTTTACCGATCGTTTTGGTCGTGACATGACGGGCGGTAGTTCATCGTCAAAATCACTCGACGGAAAATTTGAGGTCGAGCGTTACCTCGAATATCACGGTGACAAGTTAGTAAGTCGCTTTGATGCGAACAGTTACATGACAATTGGTAAAGCCATGGACTTACATGACATTGCTCGTGGGCGAAATACTCTCGAGTCGGCAGTTGCACGCATTACTTCTCCGGTACTCACGATGGGTATTTGGAGTGACTTTTTGTACCCGGAGTATCAGCAACTACAAATTCGTGACATGGTGGCGGCCAACGGAATTCGAGCGGAGTACATCGAAGTAGATTCGCCGCACGGTCACGACGCCTTCTTGATTGAACTCGATCAAGTTGGTCCAGCAGTTCAACGATTTATTGAATCAATTGACTAACTCTTGTCGTTGAGTAGTGCTTCAAAAGTTTTAATCGCACGGCTATCTCTTGGTATCCGAATAAAGACTTCTTTGTCGCTGCGAAGAACGTAGATCTCTTGTTTCTTGGGCGGCGCAGGACTTTTGCCAACGACTCGATATTCGCCACGGAGGCCGGTTGCTCGTACCCCGCGCGTGCGCAAGATAACCGTGTTCTCGTCGACGAAGACACGTACTTCGTTCCATCTGGGTGCAGATTTATGAGGCTCAGGAAGGTGTTGCGCACGAGCAATCATTCGACGTCCATCTTTGCTGCACCAATGGGGTTCAATACGAAAAGCCGCCCAGGCTAAAAGCCCACAAACCGCGACAACGATGACCCCTAACAACATCTCCACACTTCAAGTCTGACATCTAGTGATATCAATACCGCGCTAGGGCGTGAGATCCGTCAAACTAAGTCTGTGCCTGAGATCCTTGAAGTTGAGATGTACCGGCGGGCAGCCGAGTCGGTTGTCGGAAGAACCGTGCGGTCTTTTGCGACGAATGATGCACTCGTTGTCAAGGACGGGTCGCAGATTCAAACGCTGGTCGGATCCTGTGTGCGTGAAGTCGGTCGACATGGAAAGTTGATGACAATCCATCTCGACCATGGGTCAATCGATCTGCATTTCGGGATGGCCGGGCGCATCATCGTTGACGGTCGATCGCCTATTGATGAACTTGTGTATGGGGCCTCGTCTAACGATCGCTGGATTCGTTTTGGAATGCAATTCGATGAAGGGTTCTTGGCGATCACGGATCCTCGTAGGTTTGCCCGTGTGAGTACTTCTCAGAAGATGAGCGCCCTCGGGCCTGACGCTTTCTCTGAAGGTCTCTTCGATCTAGTGCAACCGAGACTTCCTGTAAAAGGATCAATCAAGGGGGTCTTGTTGAATCAACAAGTCATCGCGGGTTTGGGAAACATGTTGGTAGATGAAATATTGAGTCGAGGCAAGGTTGATCCTCGGCGTGATATCTCAATGTTGTCGGGTTCGGCAATTCGCAAACTGTTTTCGGCTGTTGTCGTGATTCTGCCGGAACTGCTTGAACGAGGGGGTAGTCACATGGGTGATCTAGCCGCCGATTTACGGGTGCCGGGTTCGCGTTGCCCGTACGATGCTCACGAGTTGGCCCGAGATACCGTCGCTGGACGAACGACCTATTGGTGTCCCCACCATCAGAAGTGATCTCGTTTAAGAATCGAGATCTTGGAGCAGATGCCGTGGGTTCGGGTACTTTTTCAGACAGACTGTCACTGATGTTTATCGTTCGCCTCGCCTCAACACTTGGTCTTGATACCACCACAGTGAACGATGCCGGCAGTACACGAATCGTCGTGCTTGTGACCGTTTCATTGATCGCACTCGGAATTGGTTTAGGCGTTCTCAATTTTTGGTTTTGGCGTAAGACCAAGCCCGATCCCGAGGCACTCGGTCCGCTCGTTGAAATGAGTTCACGAAAATTCGCTGAACTTGAACTGATTGAACAGCGCCACCGGCTTGATCAACTTCGACCTTCGCTTGTTGCGTCGTCAACAATTGAACCACTCCCTGTGATGCAACCTCCGATACCGATCGAAGATGAACCTCAAGAAGTTCTTCCGGAAATAGTTGAAGAAGTCGCGATCAACGACATTGATTGGGATGACGATGAGTGGCCTGACGTGGACGATTGGTCATTGCCAGAAGAAAAGGCCCGCCAGCAAGAAATATTTGATCAAGATCTTGAAGACGAATTAGAAATCGCTCAAGAGGTTCTGAACGAGCAGCCCAAGAAGGGTCCTGTGTCCATTGACCCTCTGCTTGGTTTTTAAGTCGCCATGTTCACTCTTGACTGAATGCAGAGACTAAATTCGTCGGTATGGCAGAACTCAACCTTAAAGAAATGATTGCCCGATTCGGAGCGCGCGCCGCCGCTGTGAAACAGCGACCTTTGCCCCCAGTGGCAGGAGAAGAGCGTCAGCGGTTTATCGAGCAAGCCAACAACGATTATCAAGACTTTGCCTTGTTGGCGGGTTCGACACCCAGCCTTGTTGATGGAATTTTGACTTTCACAGTTGATCTTCGCCCGGCGAATCCGACCTCGTGAATTCGCCTGACGGCGACGACAATCATGCCGAGATTGCGGTCCCAGCAGTTCTGTTAGCGGTTCTGGCGTGGGGTATTGGTCCGCTCATGGTTCGCAATATGAGCGTGGGTGGATACACAACCGCATTGTTTCGCATGTGGTTAGGTGCTCCAGCGATGTATCTCGCCAGTCGTTGGTGGGGAAACGGGGTTACCTGGAAATCATTGAAGGCCTGTGTTGTTCCTGGTTGTTTCTTCGGCGCCTCGATGGTGATGGGTTTTATGGCGGTACGAGCGACTTCTATCGCAAATGCCACGTTGATCGGGGCGCTGACGCCGGCATTGATTCTGCTGGGGCTGAACCGTCTCGTTGGTGAACGCAGTGATCTCAAAAGATTGCCATTTGCTGTGATTGCATTTGCCGGATTGGCAATGGTGATCTTGGCGGGATCGAGTACCGATGGAGCGTCACTTCACGGTGATGTTTGGGCCGCCATCAATGTCACGAGTTTTACGGTGTATTTCATGATTTTGAAACGTCGTCGCAATGAGGGAATTGATGGTTGGTCTTTCTTGGCTGGTGTTTTTATTGTGGGAGCAATTTTGATCACGCCGGTGTGTCTCATTTTGGGCGACGATACTTGGAAAGTAAATGGACGAGACTGGGTCCTTCTGTTGGCAATGGTGGTCGGACCTGGTTGGGTCGGGCATGGTCTCATTTCGTGGGCAAGTCGGCACTTGCCGGTGACGACGACCTCGCTGTTGACACTGGGAAGTCCAGTGGTGTCGGTGTTGGGTGCTTGGCTCATCTACGACCAGCATTTGGGCTTCGTCCAGATCGTTGGAGCGGTGATGGTGATTGCGGGGTTGGCAGGAAGTGTGTGGGACCGACGCGGCTCTGCGCAGGCTCCTGAACCAGTTGCCTGACGGGTTGTCGGAGACGAAACGGCAGGTAAACTTGACGAACCCTGCGGATGTGGCTCAGTTGGTAGAGCATCACCTTGCCAAGGTGAGGGTCGCGAGTTCGAATCTCGTCATCCGCTCCAGTTCAAAAGGCCCTGAGACTCAGTCTCGGGGCCTTTTGCATTGACCGACTGAAGAATGGTTGGCACACGTTGGAGTCGCAGGCACAATGTGGTGATGGAACTACCTGTCGTTTCGTTGGCCCTTTGGGACAACCCAGACACCGATCGGGCTCAATATGCGGCTGAAATCGCGCAAGCTTGCCACAAGGTCGGATTCCTCTCTCTGGTTGATCACGGGGTATCTCAGGCCACCGTTGACGATTTCATGGGCTTGTTGAAGCGGTTCTTTGCCCTTCCTGCCGAGTCCAAGGCTCTGATTGAAAAAACTAACTCACGATATTTCCGAGGCTGGGAAAGAGTGGGGAGTGAGTTGACGGACAATCGTGTCGATTACCGAGAACAGATAGACATTTCAAGTGAGCACACGCCATACGCAATAGACGTTGAACCGTTGTATCTACGCCTTCAAGGTCCGAATCAATTGTTGAGTGATGAAATCATGCCTGGTTTTCGCGATGCGGTGTCACAATGGTTTGCATCAATGGAACATCTGGCCAACCGCCTGATGGAGATTTTGGCAGTTGGCCTCGGGCTCAAGGATCAAACCTTTCGAGAATTATTCGGTGAGAACCACCACTCATTGATGAAGATGATTCACTACCCGCCGACACCTATCGGTCAGGCCGGCGTTAATGCACACCAAGACGCCGGCTTCTTAACAATTTTGTTGCAGTACGAAGTTGGTGGGTTGCAGGTAAAAACCCAAGAAGGTGAATGGGTTGAAGTTCCGGTGTTGCCAGGGGCCTTTGTGCTCAATATCGGCGAAATGCTGCAGGCTATGACTGGTAACTATTACGTAGCGACCATGCATCGAGTGATTAGTTCTGCTGAAAGATTCTCGACAGCTTTTTTTCACGGCCCTGACTTGCGTACCAGGCTTGATCCACTACAACTTGATGCCAAATTCTCTGCTGCAGTAACTGCAAGCGAATTTCATCGGTCGGCTGGATTTATGGCGAAACGTGATGAACTGGTCGCTGGGGTCGGTGGCGTGGGTTCACGTTCGGCTGCGGTGTACGGAGAACAACTATGGAATTACTATTGCCGTAGTTATCCCGACATCGTGAGCAAATACAACTCTCCCGACGTTTCGGGCTAATGGCCTGAGCTACTGAGGCTTCGGGGTACGCACAAAGAAGCCGCGATTCCAGTCATGACGATGTTCGCCGTCAACTGAAATGCGCCACTCATAGCTTCGACCTGGAACCAGCGCTATAGGTGGAATTTGCACCGCCAAGTTCTGGTCAATGTCACTTCCAGGACGCAACCCATCGGGCCGACCAACGCTGAATCCAATATCGAGAGCCAGCGGTGCTTGATTCACCAGCACTGGTCGTCCATCTTCGTCGACGAGTTCAGCGTGGATCGCGATCTGTTGGTTAGCCATATCCCACGGGACCTTGACGATAAAAGCCAAGGCACTGGCGAATGGTCCTGCGCCTACTTGGCTCCAGCCGGCCCCTGCCATCATGACCTTGCCATCGTGGGTGACCGCATAATCGGCGAGAACAACTTGCATTTGAATTGTCACAACAATCTCCTGACGTCGCTCGATGAATCACACCAAGTTGAGGCTAATCGGCGTTACCGTCTGCGCCGTGTTGCGCGGAGATTCGGAAAACAGACTGGTGCGAACGTTTCGTCCCCGGCGCCGAAAGTTAGGTCCAGATCTCACCAAAATATACGAACGGTTGAAGGACGAATGGAGCATTGCTGAACATGGTTCGACGCTCAACCTGGCTGAAGTGTTCGGTAATGAGAATCCGGTGTGTTTAGAAATCGGATGTGGACGGGGCGACTTGGCCGTTTCGTTTGGGCCGGCACATCGTGACATCAATCTGGTTGCGATCGATATTCATACGCGCGGTATCGCCAACATTTTGCAAGGAATCGAAAGTCAATCACTAACGAACACTCGCGTCGTTGAAGGTGATGTTTTAGTTTTGCTGAAGCGTTTTGCTGATGCTTCGCTATCTGAAGTCTGGGTCTTCTTTCCCGACCCGTGGCCCAAGCCGCGCGAACAACGCCGACGGTTACTACGTCCCGATGTCGTGCGCGAAATTTCCCGAGTCCTAAAAGTCGGTGGAGTATTACGACTAGCGACTGACATCGAGGATTATTGGCGTAAGTCCGTCGCTGTTGTTGCAGCGAACGAATCATTTGAAGAAGCAGAATTTTCACGCCCGGAATGGCGCGTTGAAACTGTATTCGAACGCCGGGGAATCAACGAAGGTCGTCAGCCAATCGACATCTATTGGACCCGTCTTTAGTCATTCTGGTGGCAGGAATTGTCATGATCGCGGCGATTTTCGCCACCAGAAGGACTAATGGTTTTACAGGCCAAGCCGAATGCCGGCGTCTAGATCATCGGCTGCAGAGAATGCCCGGCGGACAAGTGAGTCCATTAACGCCGCACCTCGTTCATTAGCGGTGTCAAGGGAAAGAATACTGGCGGCAAATGATGTGCAATAGAACAACACACCTTCGGCATAACCCTGCATGATGGTGTCGTAGTCGGCCCACTGATCGGGCACACCGCCAGCGCGCATCTTGTCGCAGTAACGGTGTATGAGTTCTTCCTGCATCGAACGGCGCATCTCGGTCTTCATGTTGGTTCCCAAGAAGTAGACGAGATCGGTGGTGCTCGGAGAACGCATCGATAATTGCCAGTCAATGAGAGTCATCGTTCCATCGTCATGAAAGAACATGTTGTCAAGCCGAAAGTCTCCATGAGTGAGGGTGCATGGCCAATCGAAATATTTCTGCATCCATGTTTCGATCATCGGTGCAAATGTTTCGCACCACTTCAAAACTCGAGGCGGCAACGAATCTTGATAACGCTCAAGAAACATTGGCCAACCAATAGGGAAGAGTGTTCCGATCGTTGCGGTCATTGGATCGCTGAGGCTGGGCATCCAATCAAGAGTGTGCAGTTCGGGCTTGTCGAACCAGGCGCTATGTAGCGTCGCAGCGACATCAATTGCCGTGCGCGCTTGGTCGGGAGTTGGTCCCGCGACTTGATCGCCTGAACGCGCTGGGCTTAAGTCTTCAAGTACGAGCGCGTATGGATCAACTGAACTGTGTAGACAACGAGCGAGTTTGATTCCCTTGATCTGAGAAGCAACTTCGGTGTAAAAACGATGTTCGCGATTCCAGACGCCCATCATTTCGCCCATGACTTGTCCGCCAGGATCGGACGTCGGAAATTTGACGATGACACTCGCTGGGACATTGTCGCCAATGAGTGACACGCGGGCGAGTTGCCCCATAAATCCCTCGCCGGCGCCGATGACTTGAAGACTGAATCCAGTGACTCGAGTTTTGAGAACCTCGCTCAACCATTCAGCAGAAATATCACTTAAAACTGTCGGTGTGCCCCCCATGGCGTCACCTCCCCACGGGTGAGCATAGGTTGCCACGCTTGGTTTGGAAAGAAATATTTCGCGTCGTCACCGACTTACGACGTCATTCCGCCTAAGCCAACAAGACCTCGAGCCAGTTCGATTTCGCCCATGTGGCGTAAGCCATGTTGATACAGCCAGCATTCAACACCGTCCAATACGGTGATTCCTTGTTCGCCGGCTACTCGGGCGCTAAAGGTCGAAGCGATCTGCGGAGGGAAAGGTCGAGGTATGACAACCCGCTCAAGTTCATCGGGATTCATCTGCTCGAGCCAGGCTGATGTGCGTGAGTACACGGCGCGCATGTACTCGGCGAAAGCATCTAGGTCGCCAATGCGTTGGTGGACCATCTCGTCAACGGTGCGATGTTTGCCATGATCATTGATTGTGAGACCTACTCGAGCTTGCCATTCATCGTTCCACAGTGGTGTTTGACCCGACAGCATCATGAATGAGGCATCGTGCACATTGGCGTAGTGGAAGAGACAAAATGCAATCGGAAGTACGCCTTCGCGCTCGAAGTGGTTGACGTGTTCGAGGTCCATCGAGTCGATGGCATCGTCGTACAAACTGAAGAGGGCCTTCATGCGGCGCTGTAGTGAGTCAAGAATGAGTTGATTCGACATTGGTCCTCCGAGTTGCTTACTTCGATGTCACCGTAGCACCCAAAATTATGTTGTGTCATTCTCAGTGCCACTTGATCATTGTGGAGTTGCTAGGTTGGCGGCATGCGCTACGGAAAAATTGACTTTGATTATGCCCTTGACCTTGCTGGCCGGGCACCTGAAAACGACGGTCCGATTTACATGGTGAACTTTATGAAGTATCGCGATGTCGCTGGGTATGGAGGTGTGAAGGGCGCTGAGAAGTCGGCTAAGCCTGGTATCTCGGGAGTTGAAGCTGACAACATTTACAACCCGACTGATGTGCTGACAAAAATTGGCGCTCAAACCGTTTTCTTTGGTGAAGTAATTGCGCAAGGCACCGAAGGTGAATGGGACCGTATGGCCATCGTGAAGTACGCCAGTCGAGTTTCGTTTATGGAAATGCAGAATCGTCCAGACTTCAAAGAGAAGCATGTGCACAAAGAAGCAGGCATGTTGTACACGATTGTGATGGGCACGTTGCCGCGCGGCGACCATCAAGCCATCGACCGTTCGATGTATTGCACTTTCGAATTATCGGCTGTGCCCCAACATGGCGAAGCATCAAACCATCAGGCGCGCCTCGCAGTCGAAGGAACCATTGTCGGCGATGGCCGTAAGTGGGATGACCTCACGATGACTTGGTCTGATGAGATTCCGGTTGTCGCACCCCGTGAAGCTGGTGGCGATGTGATGACTGTCGTGACCAAGATTCAGATTGACCGAATGGGTAAGTCGTTCCTCGCTTAAAACCGACGCCAATTATTTTGCGGTGAAGGTCACTGGCACTTCGTTCAGTCCTAATACAAAATTTCCACGGCGCCACGGCAGTGGTCCGTCGGTTACTAGTTGCATCGTGTCGAATCGTCGCAGAATCTCTTCAAAGAGAACGCGTAGTTCTAGCCGGGCCAGGGGAGCACCCAGGCAATGATGTCGGCCGTACGCACCGAAGGCCACATGGTCGTTCGGCGTGCGAGTGATGTCAAATGTGAAGGGATTGGCGAAGACTTTTTCGTCGCGATTGGCCGATGGGTATAACAAAAGAATTCGGTCACCCTTGCGAATATTGAAGCCATTGACCTCAACATCTTGAGTGGCGGTGCGATTCATGTTGCGGACCGGTGTTGCCCAACGCAGCATTTCTTCAATTGCATTTGGCAAAAGGGACAGGTCGTTCTTCAACATTGTTAACTGATCTTGATTTTGCAACAAGGCAGCAATTCCTGAAGAGATGACGTGTCGTGTGGTTTCGTCGCCACCAACAAGAACAAGCATGGTCTCGAACATGATGTCAATATCGGAGAGTTTTTCTCCTTCCCATTCGGCATTGGTGATCAGGCTCACTAAGTCGTCCCCATCTCCACCGCGACGCTCATGCACCTTGGCCATGATGTATTCGTTCCATGCGAATACTGCATGTTCGACTTCGGCACGAATTTCTTCGCCACCAGTGGCAAATAGATCTGACCAATGAAGAAGCTTTTCGTAGTCAGATTCGGGAAGCCCCATCAGTTCGCCGATCATCAACATCGGCAACGGGGTGGCGATATCAGCAACGAAATCACACGAACCTTGATCAATCACTGAATCAATGAGCTGATTGATTCGGTCGCGTAAAAACGGCTCATGATTGGCGACGCGTCGGGGCGTAAATCCATTGCCTACTAATCGCCGACGCTTGGTGTGTTCGGGCGCATCGAAGTTGATCATTGATGGCACAGAACTTTCTGGGCGGGATCCTTGACCAGATGAAAACGTGTGCCACTCGCGGCTCATCATTGAAACAAGTTCGTGACTTGCAGCGCCCCAAATGCCGGTCTTGTCATCCCAATACAAAGGGGCTTCGTCGCGCATCCACTGTGTGAGTTCGTCAAAGTTTGCGTAGAAATCGGGGGATAACAAACTGATGTCGTCGCGGGTTGGGTGACCAGCAGGTCCGCGACCTCCGCCGAGCGTGATGGTGAAGTCGAGTTCGGGATTGAGCGTGAAGTCTGGCTGGTCGTTGCTCATGGCTAAAAACTAGCGAGTCGGGCGACCGCCCACGATGCTGGCGCGCTCCATAATTCGGATCTCGGGCCAGTAATCGCTGCTTGCGTAATGCTGACAGGCGCGGTTGTCCCAAAAAGCAATTGAGTCAGGTTCCCAGTGGAAGCGGCACTGATATTCAACGTTGTCGCTTTCACGCCACAGCTCGGTGAGCCAACGTTCGCTTTCGGCTTCGTCGACTCCGACGATGCGGCTCAGAAAAACGGGGTTGCAGTACAGGTACTTGCGGCCCGTTGCCGCGTGCGTTGGAGCAAGTGGGTGTACGACGACGGGATACTTGGCCCGCATGGCATCCATTTGATCGGGGGCAACTTGTTTGCCGAATGACTGCACAAAATCGTGTTCGGCATCGTGCGTATCGACAAACTCTCGTTGCTCGTCGGTGAGACCTTCGTACGCCGCGTACATATCGCAGAACAAAGTGTCACCACCAGATTCAGGAACGTGGATGGCGTGCAATACGGCACCAAGGCTTGGACATGCTCTCCAAGTGACGTCTTGATGCCACGTGTTTTCGTACCCCTTGACATCAAACGACTTTTCAAATCGAACGAGTTCTGGCTGACCAGTATTCGACGGAATAAATGGGTGAATTTCTAGTTCGCCAAAACGAGCAGCAAAGTTGACGTGTTGTTGTGTCGTTACCGGTTGATTGCGAAAGAAGATGACTTTGTATTCATGAAGTGCCTGTCGAATGTCATCGATGACCGCCTGGGGGAGATCGGTCGTGAGATCGACTCCGCTGATCACGGCACCGATGGTTGCGCCTAGGCGCTTGATTTCAAAGTTGTCCCAGGTCAACTGGGCGAGACGAGCACGTTCGTCGGCGAGATGGAGAATCGGTCCAACTCTTTTACCGCGAAGAGTTTGGCGATCTTTGGTGATGTACGCACTCGGGTCTTTGGTGGCGATGATGTCGGAGTGAGCAGTAGTCGGTTGCATAATTCCCCCAAGGATCCGAGTTTCTGACGGGTCGTCAGAAACTCTACCCGAAAAGAGTCCCAGGGTTTGCAGGCTTAGGTCCCTGCCGTTTTGGCGAGCCTCATGAGGCACAATAGGGACAGGTAGTTCACTCAGGGGGCAGTTATGTCAGATCGTCAGCCAGCCAATGTCGAAGAAGCCGGATACGCCTTTGTTATCCCAGATTCGTATGCCGATGAGGACTTTTTCTACCGAGCCTGTGCGATGTTGCGCGAACAGGATCCGGTTCACTGGGTCAACGGTGAGGGACTTGGTTTCAATTCATTTTGGGCGATTACGAAATCGGCTGACATCTTTGACATTGAGGCCCGTAACAAGATTTTCCTGAATGAACCACGCCCGGTATTGAGCGACGCAGCATCAGATCGTCAACGCGCCGAAAATGGCGACATGTTGCGCACCCTGATTCACGTTGATGATCCAGAGCATCGCGATCTTCGTGGCGTCACGTCAGAGTGGTTCTTGCCGAAGAACTTAGCGAAGTTAGAAGGCATGCTCGATATGTATGCGAATCGCTATGTCGACAAAATGTATTCATTAGGGGGTCAATGCGACTTCGCTAAAGACATCGCAATGATGTTCCCTCTCAATGTGATCCTGTCGATCTTAGGATTGCCCGAAAGCGATTACGGTCGCATGCTGAAACTGACTCAAGAATTGTTTGGCTCGCAAGACGAAGATATGCAACGTGGATCTGAGCCGATCGACTTAATCGCAGTCGTTCAGGATTTCTTTGCCTATTTCACTAATCTGACTGAAGAACGACGTGCCAACCCGACTGATGACATGGCGTCTGTGGTTGCGAATGCACGAATCAATGGTGAAGAACTCACGATGATCCAGACGATTTCGTACTACGTCATTGCAGCAACCGCTGGACACGACACAACTGCGTCGGCGATTGCGGGTGGAATGCATGCTCTGATCGAGAATCCCGATCAGTTGGCTCGCTTGAAGAATGATTTGAGTTTGCTCAATACGGCGGCTGATGAAATCATTCGTTGGGTGACTCCGGTGAAGCACTTCATGCGCACGGCAACTGAAGATTTCCCGCTGGGTGGCAAAGTGATTAAGGCTGGCGACTCGGTGCTGTTGTCATATCCATCGGGTAACCGCGACACTGATGCTTTTGTTGATCCAGAAAATTTTGATATTGGTCGTTCACCAAATAAGCATTTATCTTTCGGTTTTGGAGTGCACTATTGCCTCGGTGCAATGTTGGCCCGAATGGAAATCAAAGCATTCTTGAAGGCTTTGCTGCCGCGACTTGAAAGCATTGAACTTGCGGGCGAGCCAAAGTGGATGAAGACGATCTTCGTTGG
>CAEZYH010000023.1_pt1 | contig 21246 bp, 26 predicted proteins | sample 7265461 | NCBI WGS metagenome assembly CAEZYH01 (sample SAMEA6813929, study PRJEB35770) | freshwater metagenome | biome: Freshwater; feature: Freshwater reservoir; material: water | place: Czech Republic | collected 2017-04-14 | depth 30m m | reverse complement strand
GGTCGGTCCATCGTGTTCACGATGATTTCAAAAGTCCCGCGTTCTGCGGGGTGGCCACTAATAACAACCGTGCTGCCATCGGCCACTTGCATGATGGGGTAGTCGCCTGGCTGAAACGAGCGAATCCAATTTGGGTCAACGATTCCGTCATACAACTCATCGTGTACGTGTTCATGGACGTACAACATGGTCTCGGCCATTGAGACATCAATGCGCTCACCTTGACCTGACCGTTCACGAGTAAACAGCGCTGCCAAAATTGCAGTCGTCATTTCAAGAGCGGTGTACGTGTCGGCGTGCGACCACGGGTCGTTTGAGTAATCGCCACCGCGCGCGTCACCCTGCATTCGGGTCATTCCACTTTCGGCACCTATCACCGTTGCGTATGCACGGCGGTGAACCCATGGACCATCGGCACCGTAACCACTGATTGACGCGTAAACGAGTCGCGGATTGATCTTTGCCAGAGTTTCGTAGCCAAGCCCGAGCCGATCCATGACACCAGCGCGATAGTTCTCAAGAACAACATCGCTCTCTGCCGCGAGACGGCGAAAAATGTCGGCACCTTCGGGTGTTGACAGATCAAGACTCATGCATTTCTTGCCGGCATTTTGTTGAATGAAATATGTCGCGAGTGAACCGACCCGTGGACTCGAGAATCGAGTGAGATCGCCGTCAGGTGGTTCGACCTTAATGACTTCGGCGCCGTAGTCGCACAACATGCGGCCGCAGTGTGGACCAGCAAGAACTCGTGTCAGGTCGAGCACTCGAATTCCCGAGAGTGGTGACGACGACTGATTCATCTATCTATGATGCCTTGTTGAACACGGATGTAGCGAATATTCAAGGTTTTGTTCAGGACGCAAGGTAGTTCTTCAACGCGAGTCGAATGACTTCACTACGAGTTTGACCTGAATCGTGTACTCGAAGATCTAGCTCGTCAACTAAATCGGCATTCAGTCTGACCGGAACAATGACCGAAGGGTCTTTCCCAAGCCGAGGCCGACCTCTGAGTCGTTTGATTTGAGAAAGATCGAACTGTTCATGTGCAATTTTTTCCGACATGATTTCAAGTTCGCGATCGCTGATAACTCGGCCGCTTTTTAACACGTAGTGAGGATTTGCCTTCTTCATTAATGGTTACCTTTCTAAGAGTGGATGAAATTGCGGGCGCAGAGACATGGAATGAACGACCAAAGAAGTGCAGGTTGTCTTGAATACCTGAATTTGACGGCCCGTGCTTGAGAGCAGAAGGGTGAATCAGAAGTTCTGAATATTGTATTACAGAAAAAGGGAATCTGAAATACCTGAGTCTTCGCCTTTTCTGTTTTCCCACATGGAGATGTGGGTCGCTTGCCGACATTTGGGGTGAATGTGGCACGATCTCTTCATGTCTTCAACCCGTCATCCTCATCCCTTGTCCGGCCAAGTTGCACTGATTACCGGAGGTGGATCGGGAATCGGCCTCGGCTGTGCGCGGGAGTTGGTTCAAGATGGAGCGACAGTCATGTTGGCCGCTCGCAATGTTGAACGCCTTGAAGCCTCGGCGACTGAATTGCGCTCGATCGCCGAAGGCGGAGCTCAGGTCCTCACCGTTGCTTGCGATGTCACGAGTGAACAGAGCGTGACTGAAGCATGTGCGGCGGCGAACAACGCTGGCAAGTTCACCATGGTGGTTGCCAACGCTGGTTATGGCGGTGGTGGACCAATCCACTTGACGTCGCTCGATGATTGGAATGGAATCCTTGGCACCAATCTCACTGGTGCATTTTTGACAATCAAACATTCGGTGAGTCACTTAGCCGCTCATGGTGGCGGTTCGATCGTGGCGATTTCGTCGATTGCTGGCCCAGTCACGCATCGCTTTATGACTCCATATGACGTGTCAAAGGCTGGACTCGAAATGTTGATTCGTCAAACCGCCGACGAATTAGGTTGTCGAAACATTCGCGCGAATGCCGTGCGTCCAGGACTCGTACCGACTGACGCAACAGAAGGCATCATGACACTCGACGTGATCTTGAATGATTACCTCGAGCAAATGCCCTTAGGTCGCGTTGGCAGCACCGAAGACATTGGCAAACTTGTGCGTTTCTTGTTAGGCGATGAGAGTTCGTGGATTACTGGCACGTGTATTAGTGCCGACGGTGGACACCACTTACGTCGTGGACCAAATATTGAACCAGCAATGGAAATGGTTCTCGGTGATGCCCGCTATCCCGCGGGTCCCAGCTCAAACTCCTGATAAGTGTCGCAGAGCGACTGCGCTGTAAATCGAGATTCCGGTACTCATGCACTCTTCGTCGTAGAAGACGCGGTTTGAGTGGTTGGGCGCTGCCGTTGCCAGATTTCGGTCGTGCGGAGTTGCACCCAAGAAAACCATTGCACCTGGAACATGATTCAGGACATAACCAAAATCTTCGGCACCCATCACTGGGTTAGGAAGCTCAATGAAGCGATCGTTTCCAATGATTTCTTTAATGATATTTCCTGCGGTATTTGCGTAGGTGGGACTATTCACAGTCACGTCATATCCATCAGTTAATTCAACGGTGACTTCAAGCCCGTGTGCAGCCGCAATACCTTCAGCGACGCGACGCACACCATCATGAATCATGCGACGGGTGACTTCACTGATTGCGCGAATCGTTCCGAATACTTCGGCAAATTCTGGAATGACGTTAAACGCGGTACCGGCGTGCACTTGTGTCACGGTTAAGACACCTGGATTAAAGACGTTGATTCGTCGAGTGATCATTGATTGCAATGCGCCAACGATTTCACAGGCTGCCGGAATCGGATCGAGCGTACGGAATGGTTCGCTTCCATGTCCACCGCGTCCGATGACACGAATCGCCAAAGTATCGCTAGATGCCATGATGGGACCACCACGCGTACTGATGAAGCCAGTAGGTAGTGATGACGTGGTGTGAATGGCAAACGCGCCTGTGACTTCTGAAGACGAACCGTCCGAGAGCGGACCAACATCGAGTAGTCCTTCATCAAGCATGAAGCGGGCTCCGGCATGTCCTTCTTCGCCTGGTTGGAACATAAACACAACACGACCCTGTATTTGGTCACGGTGATTGGATAACAAGCGCGCTGCGCCAACCAACATCGCGGTGTGCGTGTCGTGGCCGCATGCGTGCATCACATTTTCTACGTGTGAACTGAATTCAACGCCGGTGTCTTCGGGCATCGGCAAAGCATCCATGTCTCCGCGCAACAACATGGTTGGTCCGGGACGCGTGCCTTCGAGTGAGGCAACGATGCCAGAGGTTGTTTCATGAAGTTTGATACCAAGCGGTAAGCCTTCAAGCGCAGCCAACACTTCGTCACGAGTTTTTGGAAGGTGGTTACCCAACTCTGGCCATTCGTGAAGACGACGTCGAAGCGCAATCGTGTCATCAAGTAGATCAAGCGATTCTTCGGTCAAAGTCGTGATGTCGGTGGTATCGGCCATATGCGTATCGTAGACCCGAGTGCGACCCAGTATTTGTGTGGTAGGTAATAGATGTGGGACTCAACGCCGGAGATGAACTCGTCGATGTGGTTGATGAGTTTGACAAAGTCATTCAGGTTGTTCCGAGGCGGGTCATGCGCGCCGATCGCTTGCGCCACCGAGCAGTCTTTATTGCAATCCTTGATGGAGCGGGCCGACTATTGGTACATCGCCGTTCGCCCCACAAAGATGTTTGGCCAAGTTGGTGTGATATCGCCGTGGGCGGAGTTGTTGGGGCTGGCGAGTCATATCTTGAAGCAGCGCATCGTGAACTTTCTGAAGAGATTGGTGTGAGTGCTGCGACACTTGAAGAAGTAGACCTTGGTGAGTCGCGACGATATGACGATGATCAAGTGAGCCTGATGGCGCAGTGCTATGTAGTGACTTCACCGGGACCATTCACATTTGATGACGGTGAAGTGGTTGAAGCATGGTGGGTTCATCGAGATGGGCTCAACGATTTGTTGAGTCGAGAAAATTTCCTGCCCGACAGCTTGGCGTTGCTTTTACCCCTGATTGATTTCTAATCACCGCGCCGACAGGGCTGACTCCCACCATGTATGACCGTGATGAACACGGGGAATCGAGAAGGGATGTCGTATGTCGCAGTTCACCACCGGAGGCATGATTGGTGCCGACCCCGATCAGCTGGTTTCACTTGGTCACACTCTGAGTCGTCAGCGCAGTGACATTGAAGGTCTTGTGGCGGTGGTCAACTCGGCCTTGGCCTCAACTAACTGGAACGGACCCGCCCGCCAATCCTTTGAGCAAGATTGGCAAACTTCGTTTCGAACCGCCCTCTCTCGTTTGGGAGAGGCTTTCGACCTGGCTGGACGAGATTGTTTAATGCGAGCCAATGAACTTCGGCGTGTGATGGGCATGCCCTAACCCAATACGATAAGGGGGTGCTACATGTTGAGTTTACTGTTGAGCCCTTTGTCGAAGGACAGCCAGGACCCCATGTGCGCGCTGCCGTGGCAGCTGTCGAAGCACACGGAATTACTGTCGAGTTTGGGCCATTTGCTACCGAGTTTGAGGCCGATGAAACAACCGTGTCACGTGCCGTCAGCGACCTTGTGCGTGAGGCTTATGCGAACGGCGCAACACACGTCACTGTGCACATGGAGAAGATTGACGTATGACCTCGTCACCGATCAATCTTTCGCATCCGGTACTTGCAACATTGCAGCCACTCGTCGATGCACTTGGCTGTTCCGTCATTGACGCTGAACAGATTGAAGCTGCCGACATTCCGCTGGTGTATGAAGGTGAATTGATCGCCGCAGTTCGACTTCCCGATCTTCATGGTGCATTAGCGCGTCTGATTGATTCGGTTGAACGAGAAATGGGTCAGCAACTACCCAACATGAATCGCGAACAAAAGCAGCTGGCGATTCGTTTACTCGATGATCGAGGGGCCTTCACTTTGCGCCGCGCAGTTGAAGACGTTGCCGATGCCATGGGCGTGTCGCGCATCACCGTGTACAACTATCTCAACGCGATTCATCGCTAGTACTTACGAATTTGGTAAGTAGTCCTCAAGTCGACCGATGGAAAAACCTTGTTGATCAAGAGCGGCTTTAAAGGCAATTAAGTTGTCAAGTAAATCTGAGCGGAAATGGGTCAAGAAAATATCGCCAGGCTGCAATCCGGGACGTTGCAAGATATCGACATGCCCTTCCCATAGTTCGGAATTCCAGTTGACGACAGCATTGATTCCGCAACTTGCGGCCGCGCGACGGGTGTTTTCATCGGACGAACCATACGGAGGTCGCATGAGGTGACCGGCGTATCCCAGTTCTTCGGCAATCGCATTTTTCATATTGCAAATCTCTGAAATTTGTCGATCAAGACTGAGTCCCTTGAGTGCGGGATGGTGCATGGTGTGTGAACTAATGGTTCCGCCAACAGTCAAAATTTGTGCAAAGTAAGCGGGGTCTTTGCGAAATTCACCAGAGACCAAGAACAGAGTCGCAGGCATCTTGTTGTCGACCAAAAATTGCATAGCGGCTGGATCTTTGACAATGCCGTCATCGATCGTGAGAAAAACCACTCGATCGGTGGTTTCGACTTGCGTGATCTTTGTGGCCATTCCGTTGACTGGAAGAATCGGGGCAATTGACGCTGTGGGGACACCAGGAGGAAGTGTCGTCGTGGTGCTTGTTGTTGTGCTTGTTGTCGTTGAAGTAGTGGTAGGAGGAGAAGTCGTCGTCGGTGCCGTCGTTGAAACGGTCGTTGATTCGCTGGTGACAGAGTCACTCGAACAGGCGGTGATGACGAGCGTAAGACTGCTAAAAATCACAAGAAGCTTGGCACGAGCCGCAAAAATAGGTGTGTTCCCTGCAAAATTGTCCCGCTTCACATCATGCACTCTAGAAGAATAAATACCTATGGCTACTTTTGATTGCTTGGCTTTTGACGCCGATGACACCCTGTGGCACAGCGAAGATGGGTTCCATGCCGCCGAAGTTGCTTTCTACGAACTCCTAGCGCCCTTTTCGCCAGCCGGGATTGACATCAAGGCTGCTCTGACGGCGACAGAACGAGCCAACTTGCATACCTATGGATATGGCGTGAAAGCTTTTGGCCTATCAATGGTTGAGGCAGCGATCACGATCAGCCAAGGTCAAGTTTCGACTGAAGTACTCAGTCGTCTATTACAAACCGTCAGAGATTTGTTGTTGGCGCCAGTGCGTTTACTTGAAGGCGTACCTGAGGTTTTAGAAGAACTAGCAAAGTCGCATCGCTTGATCTTGATTACTAAGGGCGATCTCGTTCACCAAACACGCAAGGTCACAACGAGCGGTCTCGATCATTTGTTTGATCATGTTGAGATCGTCCTAGAAAAAGACGTTGCAACGTATGCCAAAGTATTCCGCGATATTTCTGTCGACCCAGAGCGGGTGTGCATGGTCGGAAATTCGGTCAAGAGTGACATTCTGCCGATTCTCGAGTTAGGTGGTCATGCAGTTCACATCCCGTATCAGTTCTTGTGGGAACTTGAACATGCCGAACATCCGCCAATCAATCCAAGGTTTGGCGAGCTACAAAACTTCAGAGAATTACCTGCATGGATACATCATTTATCGTGATGAACATGGATTGAGTGAAAATACGGCACACTGAGGAGGTCATGTTGTTTCATTTCATTTCAACTCTTAACCCAACGCCCGATCAACCAACGACGGCCCGTGAGGCGATTTCACGCCCATTACTCGTCGTGATCGTAGTTGTCGGTGCCTTTATTTTTACGCGTCTTTCGCATGTCGTGATTCGTCGAGTGGTGCGGTACATCGCTCAACGCAGCATCTCTCGACCGTCACAGTGGTGGCGAACCCGTGCTCGTTATCAAGAACTTGAACAAGGTGAAGTTGGTGAGAATCGTCGCCGGCAGCGTGTTGACGCTGTCTCACGTATGTTGCATCACTTGCTAGCTGTAGTGATTTGGGTCGGCGTTCTGATTGCTATCTTCCACATTCTGAAACTTAACGGTCCTCTTGTTTTGTCAAGTGCCGGCTTCCTGGGTGCGGGCGTTGCCTATGGCGCGTCGCAAAAAGTTAATGATTATCTCACCGGACTTTCGGTGTTAATTGAAGATCGTTACGGCGTTGGCGATGAAGTTGAAATCAGTACGGCTTTTCCCAATGGCGTGCGTGGAGTTGTTGAACATATTGGTCTTGTATCAACGCGACTCCGCGATGGTTACAGCACGGTGCACCTTCCACATATAGCGTTGATTGCCGTTCGTAATATCAGCCAAGAACCCGTTGCTACGAAAATCTCAATCCAACTTCCGATCAATGTCGAGCGCGGAGAGGCGGCCCAGAAAGCTGCCGAAACAATCCGTGAACTCGCTGGTTCTGAACATCTGACCGAAGTACTTCTCGTTGATGAGATTACGACTGCGACCCCAATCGCTGGAGTTGATCAGATCGAATTGAATATTCGAACGGCGCGCCCGTTGACCGCCGGAGAGCGCGAAACTTTGGTGCGACGTACTGAAGAGCGACTTTCTGCACAGGACTCTTAATCAGCGGCCCCGATCGGAGTAGTGTTCTTATTGTCCGTTTCTTGGACAATAGATATTGGGGGCAATATGACGAAGTATGAGCCAACGTTCGCGTCGCTATCGCAACACGAAGTTCCGGAGTGGTTTCAAGATGCCAAGTTCGGCATCTTCTCGCACTGGACCGTGGGATCGGTTCCGGCATTCGCACCATTAGGTAAAGATCCATTCACCCTTGCTCGAGAAGAAGGCGAAGAGATGGCGTTTAGCCACACGCCGTATGCCGAGTGGTATCAGAACTCAATCAACCTTCCGGGCTCGCCTGCAGCGTTGCATCACGAAAAAGTATGGGGCAATTGCGACTATTCAACTTTCGTCAATATTTTTCTGGAAGCCGCTAAGGGCTGGGACGCCAAGCGTTGGGAACAATTACTCGCAGCATCGGGTGCGAAGTATTGCGTGATGGTCACCAAGCACCACGACGGTGTTTTGATGTGGCCATCAGAAACACCCAACCCAACTCATGGTGAGAAGTGGTCGTCACAACGCGATCTTGTTCAAGAGTGTGCTGATGCTGCCCGCAATGCCGGTTTGCGTTTCGGCGTGTATTACTCCGGCGGCATCGACTGGACCTTCCAGGGACTCGGTATTAAAAGTTGGGCAACTTTGTACGGCGCGATTCCGCAAGACGATACGTATCACGCGTACGCCGAAGCTCACTGGCATGAATTGATCCGCAAGTACAATCCTGACGTTTTGTGGAATGACATTGGTTACCCACGATTTGGTGAAGGCGCTGCACAGTTGATGGCAGATTTCTATAACGGCAACCCCGAGGGCGTCGTCAATGATCGATTCGACTTCATTGGAGTGATGCAAGGAACAAGTCACGCTGACTTCGGAACTCCTGAATACTCAACCGAATCTGCCGGACCAAAAAAGATGTACGAAGTCACTCGCGGCATCGGAACTAGCTTCGGTTACACGCAAGACGAAGATGACTCGACATACCTGTCGATCCCCGCGCTCATCACAATGTTCGTCAACATTGTGGCCGATGGTGGAAACCTGTTATTGAATTACGGCGCAATGCCAGGCGGCGAAATTCCGTGGGCTCAGCAATTGCGATTACTCGCGATGGGTCAGTGGTTGTCAGTCAACGGTGACGCGATCTTTGGCAGTCGACCCCACGAGGTTTCAACGTTGTCTACCGATGAAGGACTCGTGGTGCGTTTGACCAAGGGTGCAGATGGTGCAACTTATGCTTTGGTCATTGGCCGTCCGTCAACTGCGAAGATCACGATTGATGGACTACCGAAAGGTGAAGTGAAGTTGCTTGGACACCATGCGCCACTGAAGCGCGAAGGCAACACCGTGACTTTGCCCAATCGCCCTGACGACACTCCCGTTTACTCGTTGCGCATTCAATAACGAATTAGCGACCCGACTTCACATCTAGCCAGTCACCAGTTCGTAGTTCAATGAACTGGGTATTGGTTCCGACTAGTTGATTATGGGCATGAGCGTTACTGCCGTTCACGTAATACAGGGCCTTTTGCCAAAGTTTCATATCGCGTTGCGGTTGAGTCGCTGTTGCCACCAAGGCTCGAGCGTTTGCGAGTTTTGCAGCCTGTGCAGATTTCTTCGGACCAGCCGTTACAGGTAATACAACAGCGACAACTGATTGCGTAGGTAACACCGCGACATCAATAGTGCCTAATGATTCTGCAGTTGCCTTCGTGGGTTGATGGGGTTCAATCCATACTCGACCTGCAGAATTTTGCTCGTCATCAAAAGCCTCAAAAAGAAAGCCAACTGCAATGAGCCCAAGCGGTAGACCAGTTTGAGTAACAGTGACACGAATCTCTCCACCTTCGGTGGAGGCCACTGTGAAGGTTTCGCCAATTTGATGGGCATGAGTTGAAGTGCAGCCGGCAGCACGTGCAGCTTTAGCAGCCTTGAGATTGCCGTGGACCGGGACATCGCTCATGAGTTTGAGAGTTTCGGCACGCAAATGGTCATTCACCGAAGTGCACAGAACAATTGCGCCTATTGATCCGCTCTCAAGCTGCAAGTCACGAAGTGATGTAAACCCAGCGGGGTGTTGACGATCAAACGCACCTCGAATTGGTTCTGGAGTTAGCCACGGGTCAACAAGAATTGAAGTGCCCGCATAAGAGATCTGCCAACTCTGATAGTCATCAAGTCTGCGAAGCAACATCATTGCTATTCACTCAAATCAATTTCATTGGAGATCGCAATAACTACTTGTTGGGCAATTTGCGCTGATGATGATCCGATATGGATGTCATACAGCCCAGCATCAACTTGCCAGAAACCTTTTTGGTTCAACGAAATACTTGCCGATTCGCCGGTTACTTGAGGTCGCAATACTGAGCGGTAGATATCACTCGGATTCCAGAATGCAAAGTCACGAGGTGAAAGTTCAATTGTGATGACGGTGCTTTCACCAGGACTCAAATTCACCTTGGCGAAACTCTTCAGTTCTTTCTTTGGACGTTGAACCGACGAGTTACGTGGTGCTACATAGACCTGAACAACTTCTGTTCCGGCCCGGTTGCCAATGTTTGTGACAGGAATTCGAATCGTGACTTTTTGATCTGATGAAATTTCAGTGTCGTCGCAATCGGGTTGACCGATTTCAAATGTGGTGTACGACAGACCGTGACCAAATGGGAAACGCACTGGCAAGTGACGAGATTCGTACCAGCGATAGCCAATGAAGACTCCTTCGCCGTAACGCACTTGTCCGTGTTCTCCAGGGAAGTTTCCGTAAGCCGGAGTGTGTTCTATTCGTTCAGGGATTGTGGTGGGGAGACGGCCGCCTGGATCGGCTTCACCAAGAAGAACATCCACAACGGCATGTCCCATTTCTTGTCCACCAAACCAGACCTGCATGACCGAAGGAACGTCACTAGCCCATGACATGTCGACAGGTGCTCCAGTGTTGACGAGCACGATGGTCTTCTTGTTTGCTGCGGCAACGGCACGAATAAGTTCTACTTGTCGACCTGGAAGATCGAGAGTGTCACGGTCGTGACCTTCGCTCTCCCAATCATCAGTGGTGCCAACGACGACAAGAGCAATATCGCATTCGGCAGCAAGTTCAACTGCCCGTCGTACGGGATCATCTTGCTCAACGAACTGCAAACCAACTTGAGCGCCATGAGCCCACTGCTTATTCGTTGCATCACATTCAAGAATCAATTCATGTTGCTGACCAGCAACGAGATCAACGATCGCGGTCAGTTCAACGCTGCCCATGCCGAAGAAAGATTGACCACGTGCGGGAATGGTTGAAGCACCATCAACGACCAATTCACCATCAAGCAAAAGTCGACATGGACTCACTTCGACAAGAGAGACGACGTATTGACCAGTCGTTTCAACAGTGATGAGCCCCGTTGCCTTGAAGTGATAACTCGAAGTTGGAACACCAGCGTCGTTACGGGCAACCAGCAAAATACGACCATCGGGTCGATGTACGCGAGTGAGCTCGGTGTTGTTGGACGCATCACCATCAAAGACGACAACTTCAAATCCGGGAGTTCCATCGGGGCGCTTCACCATGAGCGGATCAATAGTGGGAGTGGTCTTGTCAATGTTTCCGCCGGCCTCGTGACGAACCGCAACTTTTGCGCCAAGTCGTTCGCGCAATACATCAATGATCGCCGTGCGGTGATGGGGCATCACTTCGGCCGAGCCGCCACCCATGATGCGGGTACGTTCAGCATTTGGTCCAATGACCGCAACCGACTTCAAACCATTGGTATTGAGTGGCAGTAATGCCTGATCATTTACTTTTTCATTGCGTAACAAGACCATTGAACTAATCGCTGCTCGTCGCGCCAGTTGACGATGTTCAGGAAGATCAATTGCCATGGGTGCTTGCGGCTCGTCATCTAGAGCACCAAGTCGTTCGAAAGTTGAGAGCAAGGTACGCACGGCACGATCGAGGTCAGCTTCATCAACCCGACCTTCATTGACTGCTTCGGCCAAAAACTTTCCGTAGCCGCGCGGTGGGGCGGGCATTTCAAGATCAAGACCCGCATGCGCGGCGCCTTCGGTAGTGAACCCCGCAAACCAGTCGGTCACGACAAAACCTTCGAAGCCCCATTCATCACGCAGGATGTCTTGTAAGAGCTCACGGTTTTCGGCACAGTACACACCGTTCATGCGGTTGTACGAGGTCATGATGCCTAGTGAGCCACCTTCGCGAACTGCCAACTCGAAAGGAAGCAAATAGACCTCGCGCAAAGTGCGCTGATCAATCACACTGTTGATGGTCATTCGTTCAAATTCGGCGTCGTTACCAACGAAGTGTTTGACCGTTGTTGCTACGCCACGTGATTGCACTCCGCGAATAAATGACGCAGCGAGTTTGCCCGAGAGAAGTGGATCTTCTGAGTAACATTCAAAACTTCGACCAAACAAAGGTGAGCGATGAAGATTGACAGTTGGGGCAAGCAATACGCGTGCACCCTTTGAACGAGTTTGGTGACCAAGAGCAACACCAAGTTCTTCAAGCAATGGAACATCAAATGTTGCTCCAAGAGCCGACCCACAAGGAATACATAGAGTCGCTACTTGAGTTCCGATACCGGGAGTAATCGGTCCACGTGCACCGGCAGGACCGTCAGTGACAGTGACTGCTGGGATATCAAAGCGATCGACTGGGTTTGTTGACCACATAGTGGCACCAGTAGTGAGAAGTGCCTTTTCTTCAATTGTCATTTGGTCAATAAGTTTGTTGATATCCCGCGTCACACTCTTGAGTTTGCCACCTTTGAGTGCGTTGATTTGGACTCAGACACCAAAGGATGTGGAGCGAACCGCCTGAACGAGTTCATCAGGACCCGAGAGCTCGACGCGGGCATGATCTTGGCGCCCGTACACAAACATGATGAGTTCTCCGACCTCGCCCGTGACGGTCACCGCAGGCTCACCTTTTTTGGCAACGATTGCTGAACCTTGAGTGATCTGCAGAATGAGTCCGCAGGGAGATTTGCGGGCAAACAGTCGGCCCCCTTGGGTGATTGAGGTACGCAACTGCGATTCAAGATCGTCAATTAATGTTCGGGGCTCCCAATTGGATTGGGCCCGGCGGACATCTTCGAGGTGAACAAAGAACTCAACCGTATTAGTGAGTCGGTCAATAAATGTCAGGCGCATCGGCGAGATACGCGGCGGTCCGTTGCGAATCGCCTCAACCAATGACTTCCAGTCACGTTGAGCAACACCCTTGCGTACTTTTTCACCGTACGCAGCAAGCGACTTGATCAGAATTCCACCAGCGGCATCAGGGCGAGATTCACGCACAATGATGTGGGCTGCGAGATCACGAGTTGTCCAACCCTCACACAATGTTGGTGCGTCTGGACCTACTTCCAAAAAGAGATTGCAGAGTGCGTGTCGTTCGGATTGCGCTGGATTCATAAGTTTTCTCCTTGGTCGGACTGTCTCCACGAAACTCCTGGTGGCCATTGCCCGATACCACCATTCTCAACGAGTAGTCCAGTATGGGTGCGATCAGCATGCCGACTGCGCCACACCAACATGCGTTGAGCCATATGCAAAATGCGTTGCGGGTCGGTCACTTGAGTGCGCCATGTTGGATCGGCAGCAATGTCAAAACACAAAGAAGAGCCATCGCCGAATTGCACATAGGCGGTATCTATGGTGCGGTGTACCGCAAGATGACTTTCGTTCAGCCGTTCATCCCATGGCCATTGATTTTGAACATGTGGGATGAGCGCGTAGCGCCAATCAAATTCCCATGATGCACCTTCGCGCCATGTGGTTGGTTCGTCACCAGACAAGAAGGGAATGAGCGAATGACCATCGCACTGCAAAGGAATTGATTGCTCCCAGATTTGCGCGAGCGTCGGAAGCAGGTCAACGCTTTCGGTGAATTCTGTGATCACATTTCCATGGGCACGTGGTCGTGAAGGGTCGCGAATAATCATTGGAATATGATGACTTTCTTCGAACCACGCCACTTTTTGTACGAGTCCGTGATCGCCAAGTTGTTCACCATGATCAGCAGTCACGACGACGATGGTGTTGTCCCATTGATTGAGATCACGAAGGGTCTGCCAAAGTCGACCCATTTGTTCATCAACGGCAGAGATCATGCCAAAGTACTGGGAACGCAGATGACGAATCTCTGATTCATCAACCGGTGCCGCCGTCGCTTCAATCTTGAGCAACAGGTCGTGGAATCCGTGACGACCATTGGTCGGGGTAATAGGAAGACCAACATCGGCGGGGTCGTACATGTGCGCGAAATGACCGGGCGCCGAATAGGGCGGGTGCGGTCGTAGATAACTCGCATGAATAAACCAGGGTTCGTTGGCCTCGGTACTCGATAAGTAATCAATGAGACAATCGGTTGTGAAATTTGAGACGCTGTGTTCGACCGGACGCTCATGTTCGGTGTCCAACATGTGCATGTGACCGAGTGAAGTGTCGTACCCATGGCTTGTTAAAAAATCGACCCAAGGTTGATGAGGACCAGTGAGATTGAGCTGCCATTCAAATCCGGGCAGAATCTCTTCATAGGTCTGCAAACGCGGGTCATCGGGACTGGCGGTCATTCGCGGATCTATGGACTGATCGGTATAGCCAAATAGCTTTCCTTGGTAACCACTTCGTTGCGCAAGTCGGGCCACGTTGTCGAATCGATTGTCAAGAGGAGTTCCATTTGCGACGACTCGATGATTCATTTGATACATACCCGTGTACAGACCGGCTCGACCTGGTGCACACGGAGTTGATTGGGTGTAGTGGCGCGAAAAACGCACTCCTGACTGAGCTAATGCATCGAGATTTGGAGTTTTGACAATGAAATGGTCGGCGCATGACAACGCATCACCACGAAATTGATCAAGAGTGATGAAGAGAACGTTTGGGCGGCTGCTCACTTATACAGCCTGCCACTAATTAGCCCTTCAGTGTGTACTGGTAACGCCCATCTATATCAACACGATCCATTTCACCGGCTAGGCGAAGATGCTCAAGGTGGGCATATGTTTCGCTGTCGGCCATTCCGCCTTGTGATCGAGGCGAGAAAAGATACGTTGACATTTCCATCACTGTTGTGGGTCGATTCACTTCAATGCAAGCATCGCGTAATTTTTGAAGTCGTCCGACGTGATGTTCTTTGATGTCGTTCGCGCGTCCAGCAAGATCGGTGAAGATGTCACCGTGCGCGGGTAAGGCAATTTTGACTTGCGGACCAAAAGCGGCAACTTTGTCGAGTGATTCAAAAAAGAGGTTGAGCGGATCTTTGGCAGGCATCATGCCGCTGATATGTGGAGTGATGGTCGGCAAGACATGATCGCCACACAGCATTAACCCATGTTCGGGGTCGAACAAACACAAATGGTCGGCGGTGTGTCCGGGAGTGTGAATAGCTACCCATTCACGTCGGGCAAAACTGAAATGTTCGGCATCAGCCAAGCGGATGGTTGGTCGTGGCAAGCGCATGAGCTTGGGAATTCGACGAGTCACCGCGATACGGGCACGACGCTTAAAGGGGATATCCATACCGGGTCCGCCCCACGGTGGAGGCTCCCACGGCATGCGATGCTTTGGCGCGTTATCTGGATCGTCAATGTCGACATCGGGTGGTTCGGTTGGATCCCAAAACACGCGAAACTTTTCGTGCGTGATGATGTCGCAACCAGTTTCGGCTCGTAGCCAATGCGCGCCACCAAAATGATCGGGATGACTGTGAGTCACAATGACCGAATGAACTCGCTTGAGGGGAACGCCCATTTGTACGAGTCGTTTTTTGACAACTGCGTAACTGGCCTTCTCGGGAAGACCGGGGTCAACCAAAGTGACACCGCGCTCATCTTCAAGCACATACATATTGACGTGACCAAGCCCAGGAATTGAGATCGGCAACTGAGCTCGCAGAACACCTGGAGCAATTTCGAGGATGTCGTCACTCGCCGGCAATTGCTCTTGTTTAGGTATTCGGGGGGCAGGTTGGGTCATTGAACAAAAACTTTCTCGCGGTAGAAGCGTAATTCGGCGATGCTTTCATGAACATCGTCGAGCGCGCGGTGCTTACCAACTTTGAAGGGTCGCACACTGTCGCTACCGGGATACCAACGCTTCACGAGTTCTTTGATGGTGCTGACATCAACCGAGCGATAGTGCAAGTGGTTTTCAATGTCGGGAAGATAGCGGGCCAAGAATCGGCGATCGGTGCCAATTGAGTTGCCACACAACGGAACCGTACGAGCCTCGGGAACATGAGCTTTAATGAAGTCGAGCGTTTGTTGACCGGCTTGCTCGAGGGTGATCGTGGATTCACGGATCATGGTGAGAAGACCCGACTTGGTATGCATATCGACCACAAACTTGTCCATAGCGGCCAGCACTTCATCGGTCTGATGAATGACGAGATCGGGACCTTCGGCAATGACGTTGAGTTGGTCATCGGTGACAATTGTTGCAATTTCGACGATGACGTCTTTTTCGGGGATCAGCCCCGTCATTTCTAAATCCATCCACACAAGCACATCGGAGACGATACGCCATCGCTGTGGCGTTCTATCAATGCGCCGATTCTTATTGGTCCGTTTTTCAAAATTGGTGCTTGAGCCCGTATCGTCATGGCATGACCGATCTGCCACTCAGCATTTCTGTTGTTCGTCTCGACAAACAACTAGACCTTCCGACGTACGCCCACGAAGGTGATGCGGGCCTTGATTTGATGGCCCGAGAAGAAATCACCATTTCACCCGCGGGAGGCCGCATCTTGATGCCGACGGGCATTTCAATCGCCATTCCTAGGGGATATGCGGGTTTCGTGTTGCCCCGTAGCGGACTCGCCCTGAAGAACGGGGTCACCGTTCTGAATAGTCCAGGGCTCATCGATTCGGCGTATCGCGGCGAAATCAAGGTGGTTTTGGTCAATACCGACCCTCGAAACCCGTATCGCATCAGCCGCGGCGACCGTATTGCTCAGCTCGTGATTCAGCCCGTGTCACAGGTGCAGTGGAATGAAGTGAACAAACTTGATGACAATGACCGCGGTGGCGGTTTTGGACATTCTGGTCGTTAATTCAGGCGGCGGCGCTCATCTTGGCCACTTCGGCCACGATCAAGTCTCGAACGCGCTCACGAAGCACGGGAATATCTTCCTCGGTCATACCAACGGTACTGATGGGTTCAAGGACGCGCACTTCAGCATTGGTGTCGCCCATTCGCCAGTCATGCTTGCGAAGCGCCGAACGGGTGCCGTGAACGGCCATTGGCAAAATGGGGGTACCAGTCGTGATGGCCAGTCGGAAAGCTCCATCTTTGAACGCCCGAATTTCTCCATCAAGACTGCGGGTACCTTCGGGGAAAATCAACACGGACATTTTGCGATCAAGCCAGGTTTCGCACACCTTCAAAGCAGCGGCACCACTTGAACGATCGCCACGCACCAGCGAAACATCTCCGGACATTTTCATCATCCATCCAACTAACGGAATCTTCAAGATCGTTTCTTTACTCAACCACTTCATTTCGATCTTGAGGTGGCTGATCAATAGCATGTCCACAAAACTCTCGTGGTTTGACACCATCACATATGGATTGCGTTTGTTCTTGGGCAATTCACCACTCGTATGAAATTTCCATAGAGGGTTGAGCCACTGGTGCAAAACACAAAGTCGACGAAAGGTGTAACCAGTCAAATAACGACCTTTATCAAATGGCATCGTCGCAATCCAGACGATAAAGACCAAGGGTGTCCACACGATGACGATCACACCGAGGGCAAACCAACTCCAAAAACTCAAAACGCTTCTTTTCAGCACATTTCATGTTCGCACATGAAAAGGTGTCATAAGGTTGTTCTGTGAGCCACCCGATCATTGAATTCTCCCAGACACCTTCAGAACACCATGTTCAGGAACTTTTTGAACAAGCAAAAGCGGTTCAAGCACGGGCGTATGCACCGTATTCACACTTTTTGGTCGGCGCAGCGATCCTCACACCAAGTGGAAATATCTATGTTGGCTGCAACGTTGAAAATGCCGCATATCCAGTGGGTAATTGTGCGGAGGCGAGTGCAATTGCCGCGATGATCGCCGGCGGAGAGAAAGAAATTTTTGCTCTTGTCACAATCTGTGACAGTACTGAAGTCGGGACATGCTGCGGTGGTTGTCGTCAGCGCGTGCGCGAGTTTGCTAAGGGTGACACCGCGATATATGCGTGTGGACCAGATGGAGTTCGAGCGACCTTTACGATGGAGCAACTCTTGCCAACTTCTTTTGGCCCTGACAATTTGGTTGGATTTGTTTCATGACCAATCGTCAAGCGGCAGAACGAATTTTGTCGCTGATTGATCTCACCAATTTGAATGATGTTTGCACCGACGAGGAAGTCGTTGAATTGTGCACACGTGCCCACGGAGAATTTGGTACGACTGCAGCTGTTTGTGTTTGGCCACGATTTGTTGATCTCAGCGCAGCGCTTTTGAAAAACACTTCAATCAAGGTTGCTACTGTCGTGAATTTTCCGCACGGAGGTACTGATGTTGCTGCTGTCGTTGAATCCACATTGGCTGCGCTTGATGTTGGAGCCGACGAAATTGATTTGGTTTTGCCGTATCAGTCGATGATCAAAGGTGACGAAGCATCTGTCGTTTCTATGTTGCAAGCAGTGCGCGAAATAGTTCATGCCCCCGATCATTTGAAAGTGATCTTAGAAACGGGCGAACTTTCTGATCAAGGCATGATTCGAAGAGCTTCAGAATTAGCGATCAAGGCCGGCGCTGATTTCATCAAAACGTCGACTGGCAAAACAAAGGTTTCGGCTACTCCCGAAGCAGTGACCACAATGCTGCAGGTCATTCATGATTCGGGACGACCGGTTGGTCTGAAGCCATCGGGTGGTATTCGCACTATCGCTGATGCACAGCAATATCTTGATTTGGCTGATGCCATCATGGGACCGCAATGGGCAACACCGCGCACATTTAGATTTGGGGCAAGCGGGTTGCTTGATGCTGTTGAGGCTGAACTTCGGTCGTGAATTGCGCATAACCTAGAGATATGTCCGGTTCGTCGGCTCGAGTGCCTTATCTCAATTCAAAATTGCAGGGCTTTGGCTCAACCATTTTTGCTGAAATGACCGCACTTGCCGCTGAGACAAACTCAATCAATCTCGGCCAAGGATTTCCGAATTATGACGGCCCACAAGAAGTACTTGATGCAGCCGTAGACGCGATTCGTGGTGGGCAAAATCAGTACCCGCCAGGTCCGGGTGTTCCTGAACTTCGTCGGGCAATCTGCGAACATCAATTACGTTTTTGGGGTTTGTCATACGATCCCGATTCAGAAGTTTTAGTGACTGCTGGAGCAACTGAAGCACTGGCGGGCGTTTTGCTCGGTCTACTCGAGACAGGCGATGAAGTTGCCTTACTTGAGCCGATGTATGACAGTTATCAAGCCTGTATTGCTTTAGCTGGTGCAGTGACGCGTCCAGTGACATTGCGTCCGCCGCATTACCGTTTAGACGCAGATGAATTGCGCGTGGCTATTACGCCAAAGACCCGAGTGATTTTGGTGAACAGTCCTCATAACCCGACTGGCGCAGTTCTTGATCAAACCGAACTACAAGCGATTGCCGATCTAGCAATTGAACACGATCTGATTGTTGTTTCTGATGAGGTGTATGAACATCTCACATATGACGGAATCAAACACGTCTCCATTGCCTCGTTACCAGGAATGAAAGAGCGGACTCTGGTGATCAGTAGTGGTGGCAAGACTTTCAATACCACTGGTTGGAAAGTTGGTTGGGTGTGTGGTCCGGCTGCGATGGTGGCTGCGGCGCGAGCAGCAAAACAATTCCTCACCTATGTTTCGTCAGGCCCCTTTCAGCCAGCGATCGCTACCGGCTTGCGTTTACCTGATTCGTATTTCACAGCCTTGGCTGCCGACCTCGAAGGAAAACGGAATCACTTAATGCAAGGGCTCACTCAAGCTGGCTTTGAGGTGTTCAAGCCTCAAGGGACGTACTTCGTCACGGTTGATATTCGACCAATACAGCCTGATGGCGATGGCTACGAGTTTTGCCGATCGCTTCCGCATAAATGCGGAGTCGTCGGTATTCCGAATGTTGTTTTCTATGATCGTGCCCACCAGCACGAAGGGCGTCACTTAGTTCGCTTCGCTTTTTGTAAGCAGTACGCGATGATTGACGACGCAGTGTCACGATTGAAGGCAATGTCATGAAGTTTGCGGCGATTCAACACGACATTGCTTGGTGCGATCGAGAAGCAAACTTCGACCATCTGCGTGCACTCATCGCCGAGGCCGAATTAAACGGGGCTGAGTTTGTGCTTCTCACCGAAACATTCTCGACAGGATTTGCCGTTGACAATTCATCATTCGCTGAAGCGACTGGCGGACCTTCAGCGCAATTCTTGGCCGCAATGGCCAAAGAACATCACATCTGGATTGGTGGCACGTGCCCCGAACTTTCAGCAACATCAGATGATAGACGACCAGCCAATACCTTCGTCGTTGTCAGCCCCGAAGGTGCTGAATATCGGTACGAGAAAATTCACCCCTTTACTTTTGGGGGAGAAGACAAACATGTTCGACCTGGTGGCGATTTCGTGACGATTGATGTCGGCGACTTACGAGTATCCCTCTTTGTTTGTTACGACTTGCGCTTTGCTGATGAATTTTGGCAACGTGCCAAAGACACCGATGTCTTTTTAGTTCCCGCTAACTGGCCAGAGTCACGCAGCACGCACTGGCTGTCGCTGTTGCAGGCTCGAGCAATTGAAAATCAAACCTATGTGATTGGCTGCAACCGTGTTGGTCAAGGTGGATCATTGGTGTATAGCGGCGACAGCAGAATCTTTGATCCCTATGGTGAGACTCTTGCTCAAGGTACACCTCATGAAGAATGCATCTTGTACGCCGATGTCACGCGTGAACGTGTCATCGAGGTACGTGACAAATTTCGTTTCTTACAAGACCGTCGCTCGTAATTTCAGCGCAAAGTCTTTGCCATCAAACTGACGAGCTTTCCGCTGCCAGAGACTTGTTGACCCACCTCAACAAACCCGAGTCGGTCATGAAAGCGCAGTGAACCGTCATTACGAGGTTCGAGGTTGACCTCAAGAGTAAATAGTGGTGCGGCACTGCGTGCCTCAACTTCGTTGTAGAGAAGAGAGCCATATCCTTTACCTTGATGTGACTCGGTGAAGGCCACTCGATCGAGGTAGATGAAATCGTCGTACTTGTTACAGAACCATTGATAGTTCGTACTGCCATACGGCAGACCTGGCTTCATCATGAGGCAGTAACCGACAAGAGTCTCATCGACTTCAATCCCCAGGGCAAGAAACGACCATTCAAAGATTTGCCGCATAGTTTCTGCAGTTTCAGGTCCGACTGCTGGAACGTTCTCTTGGTTAATCGCCAACATCAGGTCGAGGTCGTCTGCGGTGAGTTCACGAATTATGGGCACCCGACAAAACTACTGTGCGACATGGGGCGTAATATCAGTTCATGTTGTTTGCCAAGAAGAACACCGCAATGGTCGCTCCTGAAAATGCATTGCCTGGTCGCACCGATCAAACCATGCCAGTTCCTGAAAAGCATTTCGTGCTCGATGCGCCGCTTCGTGGCCCATGGCCAGAAGGAAACGAAATCGCGGTTTTCGGCATGGGATGTTTCTGGGGAGCCGAGCG
>CAEZYH010000021.1_pt1 | contig 21850 bp, 24 predicted proteins | sample 7265461 | NCBI WGS metagenome assembly CAEZYH01 (sample SAMEA6813929, study PRJEB35770) | freshwater metagenome | biome: Freshwater; feature: Freshwater reservoir; material: water | place: Czech Republic | collected 2017-04-14 | depth 30m m | reverse complement strand
GTGGTGATCGGCCGACTGCGTCGAATGTGAATTTTGTTGATGGTCAGACGGTTCCTAATGCGGTGATTGCTCCGGTGTCGGCTGATGGTCGGGTGTGTTTTTATGTGTATGGCAAGGCGCATGTGGTTGTTGATGTTGCGGGGTATTTCACGTCTGGTTTTAGCGCGTTGTCGAAACCTGAGCGGTTTTTGGATACGCGTTCGTCGGGTGTAAAAGTCGGTGAGCCAACGAGGAGTAACGGTGTTTTGACTGGAGGAGCGACAAAGGCTCCCGCGGGGCCGGTTGCTCTTGGACTTAATCTCACCGGAGCGTCTGCTTTAGTACAAACGTCGCAAGTTTCTGTGCGCAGTGTGATGGAGAATCGAGTTCCCTACACGGCGAGACTTTCAAACCTTTACAAGATTACGGCGAGTGGTTCTGTCGAACCTGTAGCAACGAACCGAACGATCAACGTTGATGACATCGTAGTCGGGCCAAACAATAAGTTGTATTCGACTTTGGTGACCGATAGCTGTTCACTCTCTGAAACTGACTTGACGACAAATGAATCAATTTGTATCGAGAAGGATACAACGATTTGGAAATCCACCGAGGTTTTTACTTTTCCACGAATTCAATTTGATGATTTCGGAAATGTCTTTTATATAGCGGCATTAAGTAATAGGTCGACAAATCTCAAAGAGGGAAGTGCTCCTGGCTTTGTTCAGACTTGGCAATATGTCATTCGAAGATTTGGGAATGGTGTGATCACGGACATGATGGACGTACCAAACCAAGTCATTCGATTTTGGCATGTCGCGGTTAACGGGGCCATTTTCTTTAGTGGTCAACTTCTTGGTTACGACAACAACGGAGAGCAGATAGAAGTTGATCACGCTACAAAAATCGTGACATCTGATCGGCGTTTATCGGTTGTTTCGGGGGCGCAAGCCAGATTCTTTTCGACATTTGGAACAAAACTCTTGTACTTCGGATTGTGCGGTGGTGTTGATAACAACTATCTGGAACCACGTACAGAATGCGGCATCCGTAAATACGATCCTGCAATTGGTGGAGTACTTGATGAGTACTATTTATCTGGGCGCAACAACAATTTCAATCGTTCAGCAGCCTGGGAAATCAACGCAGATCCAATATGCGCTCGTTACCCGCAATCAAATCCATTTGTTACGAATGATTTTTCTAGGTCACATTGCGATTCTTACGGCAGTCTCGCAACGGAAACAGTCCAGACGTCTTCCGGCTCGTACTTTGCAAAACTTACAAGCGTGTTCTGGAATTCAAATTTGAGTTTGGTTTTTCAGTTTTTCCCAACTTGGAAACCTGTTGAGAGCTTGGTGATTCAATCTCGTTCAATCGCTGTAATCGGAGATGATCTCTTCTTGGCAGGAGTTAATTCTGAAGGCAGTCACATAGTGACGCGACTCAACACGATAACCAATGCAGAATCCTTAGTCATTTCGGGTACTTCCGGAATCGACGTTACGGAATTAGAAGCTGATATCAATGAGAACAAGGTGTATTTCCGGGGTAATAGATTGAGCAGTGGTTCAGACCCGTTGGGGCAAGAAGTTTTAGGATTTGTTGATCTAGCGACGAACGCCGTCAGGATTCAAAACTTCGTGCAGGGATTTGTGGAGGAAATTGAAGTTATTTCATAATAATCAAAGCGACGGCTCGGAAATTCCGAGCCGTGGCTTTTGTTTTTATAAAGTTGATCTGAACTTGATCAGCCCATCGAGGTTGTGAGCGTCACAGTGGCAGTCATGTCATCAGAGTTTCCACGAGCATCAACTGCATGGATTGTGACCGTGTCGCCAGCTCGCAACATCAGACCATCAATGAGCCAGAGGCTTGATGTGGTGGTTGAACTTGCGATGGTTGCGGCAACCGTGCGGGTGACTCCGAACTTGGTGTACGACATTTCAACTGAGACGATGTCATTGCGGCCAAGACCACCTTCTTCAACGAGAATTGACGTTGAGATATTGAGACCATCTTTTGCAAAGGTGACGAAATGAATCGTCGGCAGTAACACGATTCCAGGAGTTGACGGGGTGGTCGGTGTCGTGGTTGCTGGTGTGGTGGTTGCTGGTGCTTCAGTGCCCGGTGCAGTTTCGTTTTCAAATCCTTCAGTTGCCGCTGGGATGGCTTCGGGGCTCGTTGGTGCGGCGGTCGATGGTGCTTCGGCAGACGGCGTTTCAGTGCTCGGTGCAGTTTCGTTTTCAAATCCTTCAGTTGCCACTGGGATGGCTTCGGGGCTCGTTGGTGCGGCGGTCGCTGGTGTTGCGGTTGACGGGGTTGGTGATTCGACGTCAGCCGTGTCACTTGAAGTTGCTGCAGGCGAATCATCTTTGGCGGCGGATTCGGGCTGATCGGCAACTGCTTCGATGGTGGCGTCGAGGGCCTTGCTGGCCGAGTCGGTTGATGAGTTGCCAAAACAGGCGGTTGTTGCAACTGCCAGGCCGGTGAGGGCGACGATTGCGATTGCGGTATTGCGGATATTGATGTGGCGGATGTTCTTCATGATTTCCCTTTGTTCAGGCAACCCGTATGGCTGCGTGGTGTTCAAGAGGAGGGCCTCAGGGGGATCTCGCACTTTTTTAAAAAATTCTTGAGAAAAGTTTGAGGAGATTTCCCTGAAGGTTCATGTTTGGGGAAGCCAAGAGGTCTGAGTCCTCAGTTCGCGGCTGGCAAGATGGGGGTATGTCAACCAATCGCAAGTCTCGTCACAGTTCATTTCGACATAGTTCACTTCATCGTTTTTCGGCTATCGCTGCCGCCGTCGTACTGTCATCAATCGTTGGTGCGTGTAGTGGAGACGACGCCTCAAGCACGTCGGTGGCCGAAACAGTTGCGAGTACCGATGTTGCGACGACAGTGCCGACTACCGATGCAGCAGTTCCAGAAACTGAAGCTCCTATGGCAGCGATTGATCAGATCGTTGCTCCAGAAGCGACGACAGTTACTGATTTGCTCGCGCTTGATCGTCCCGCGATTATTGCTCACGCTGGTGGCGACTTTGATTGGCCGCACTCAACGATGTACGCGTTCACGCAAGCAGCACTCAATGGTGCAGACGTGCTCGAGATGGATGTGATGCTCAGTAGTGATGGTGTGTTGATGGTGCAACACGACAACACTGTTGATCGTCTCACCAATAACACGGGCCTTGTGAGTTCATATACCGCTGCCGAACTGGAGGCAATGGACAATGCCTATTGGTTCTCGGGTGGTGTGTGGAGCGATCACGAACTTGCTGATGACGCCTACATCTATCGCGGCATTCGAACTGGTGATCAGCCGGCGCCCGAAGGATTCAATGACGATGATTTTCGTATGGTGACTTTTGAAGAAGTCTCACTTGCTTTCCCAAATCATGTACTCGATGTTGAAATCAAGATTCCAGAAAGCGCAACCGGCGAGGTTGATCTCGTCAGTGCCAAAGCTGCAGCCAAAGAGTTGGCGCGACTCATCAAAGAAACTGGTCGTGAAAAGTCGATCGTTGTCGTGTCATTCAGTGATGAAATCATGACCGAGTTCCGCAATGCGATTCCTGATGTGGCGACGAGCCCTGGCCAAGACTCATTGGTCAATTGGTACCTCGCTGGTGGTGCGCTTGATTCACGCGACGTGATCATGCAGGCGCCTCCGGTGTACGAGGGTGTTGAGGTGTTGACACAAGAAACGTTCGACCGTGCGCATGCCGAGAACCGTGCGGTGTGGGTGTGGATGAATGATTCGGCGCAAGAGACCACCGAGTTCTACAACAAGTTGGTAGCGCTGGGCGCTGACGGCCTCTTAATCTCGAGCCCGACCAAGGCGCCCGAACCCAGCAACGCCAGCTAAGCCGCGATACTTTCTTTAATGTAATAACTTTCGGTCAAGTTGAGGTAGGTCAGTTGATATGGAAGACAAATGAAATAGCCAATGCAGATCTGGGAATTACTGAATAACAACCTAAAATTGAGTTGATAAATAAGGTGTTAGCCTCGCTTTTGCCTGTCTGATAAGCAAAATATAGATATATACAAATGGGGGAAGTTATGGGATTTTGGGACGATTTAAAACGTGCTGGTTCTGCGTTAAATGACGCAACTGATTCACTCTTCGGCGATGACTATTACACGTGGAGTTGTCCGCGATGTAGTTACAAAGTTCACAATCATGGCTCCAGTCGTCACCGAACTGGGATGGCAGAGCACATCTATAAAGAATTGCAAGTCGTGAAATGTCAAAGCCCAGTTTTAGGGGCCGGGTGCGGGTATGTCTTCGGCGTCGATCCTTTTCTTGCCTATTGCCGATGTACATGTGGCACTCTCATTAGCTTCGAGGCTGGTAAATTTCTCGGCCACTGGAAATGCTCTTGCGGCAAGTTATACACCCTTCAAAAACATGACGACCCTCAAGTGCACTTCAGTTGTGGGGTGTCGCAGCATAATCACATCTACTCAGTTCCGCGTGATTTTCGTGAACTGGAGTTTAGAACTGAATGCAAGGTGTTTAAACCGAAGGACATAGCAGCTCTCGCTTTACCGAACTTTATAGACAGGCTAGAAGTTGCGGTACTCCCGAGAGTCTTCGAAAAACAAGTCCAACAAGCCAGAATTGAGCGTGCGAACGAAATAAGTCTTTTGAACAAAACGCAGCTTAATTCCGCGAGGCGAATCAGTTATAGGCGGGTCATCGTTACATCCGACGGCATATTCGCGGAGGAACTAATTCTCGAGAATTGAGAATAAGCCTAAAAGCTCAGCCAAGACATAATTGTCATTGTGAGAGCGAGGAAACCGACTAACGAGCTGTCATTATCTGGACTGTTATTCTCTCGGCAAGAATCGTGCAAAACGGCCCACAGTGGCATCTCCTGATGGTTTTTTCCTACCGTAGATTGCTCGTATGAGCGAATGTCTCCTTGAATAAGAAAGTTTCTTAAGAACTAAGCGGAGGTAACAATGTCCAATTTAGTCCCAATCGTGAAGGGTGCTCCGCAGTCAGCGCTTGAAGCCTGCGTTGTTGAACTTAAGGGTGAGGGCTACGACCCGACAGGCCACTCAAGCATTGATTTTGTCAACTTCATCATTGCAAAACACCATGCCACAGAGATCTTTCGTGCTCAACTTCAAGCTGGCACCTCAAAGTACAAGTCAATGGCAGATGAATACACTCCGATGGACCTGCGAATCAAACAGGGAGACTTAATCATCCGCCGACATCTCGGTGTTTGGATTATCAGTAGTTCCTAGCGAACACACAAGTTGGGCTGATGCCAAAATGTTCAGCCCTGTGTGGACCCTTAAGGTTAATTGTGTGCTGGCATATTCAAAATGATGGAGTGCTCAGCGCCAAGAAATCGAATCGAGGTTTATCGATCTTTGGGACAAGATCAAAGTATTCTGAGCAAAGCATTAGGAAATTCTAGATATCCGTTGTCCAACTACGACTCATTTAGCCAGCGTTGGTACCAGGCTTCAGTTTCGTCTGCGGGTTCAGGCTCGAAACCGAATAGGTCATAGCCCTCGTCAACAAACTCCTCCTTATCGTGACCTGAAAGGCCAGCGGCAAAGAGTTGGGCAATCAGATGGAGATTGCCATTCATGTACCCGGCAGTGGTTTCTTCAAACCTAATGTTTTGGCACTGAGTGTTCTCAAAGTTTCCAGATAAGTGGCAGTTCGCAAAGGTTGCTCGATTAAGTATGGCATCCTGAAAATTTCCGCTGATAGTGCAATTTGAAAACGTGCAGTCGGAAAGATTCGCCATTCCAAATGAAGCATCAATTTCACAGTTTGAAAAGGCTGCACCGTGACAGTCAGCAAAGTCGAATGCGCATTCAATGAAATCAGAATTCTCAAATCTGCTACCGGCGACTTGAGATTCCTGGAAAGTTGAGTTTGAAAAGCACGCTTGAGAAAAACTCTGGCAGATTACGGATCTAAACAGTGAGGCAGAAACAATCCTTAGGGATTTATCCAACTTGCCTGTGAGATCTAGGTTTTGAAGTCGTATCCATGAGATTTCACTTGAACCGTCAGGAAATTGAGTGCACACTTCCGATGGAATCGTGAGGAGTTGAGGGTCGCCAAGATATTCAAGAGTCCCGGTTATCAGTATGACTTGACCCGAAATCGTCTTCCTCTCCATGGGTAAAATCTAGTGGGAATCGAAGAATGACTTGAGGAGAATCTGAAATGGGACTATTTGGACCAAGCCCACAGGAAAAGTTCAACGAACTTTGTGCAAGCACTCTTACAAGAATCTTTGGTTCATCTGTTGAAGATTCAATGAAAGAGCGACTCGCTAATCAATTTTTAGATTTAGCAAAAGCTGCCGCAGATGACAAATCTTGTGATGTTCTTCGCGAGACAAACAAAGCTTCTGCTGATGCTCTTCAAATGGTTCGATATTTCGAGGAAATTGAAGCAAGGAAGAGGCGCTAGACATATGCGACCACAAAAATTGGAAATCAACTCGCTCGCTAATGCAATTTCGGCTAGCGGTCTGGCATTGGAACAACATCAAAGATTTGCTGACGCCTCGTGGTTGCAATCGTCGGCCAACACGATTCAAAGAATTTGTCGTGAACAACCGGACCTTGCCGAAACTAGGGATTTCATCCAGTCGTTCGCTGATTATTTCATTCTTGTCGAAACGGGTATGCCTGATGAAGTGATTGTCGGGATTGGCGCGGCGATTAAATCGGCTATCAATTGCGGATTTTTCATCGCGACTCTTGAACAACAAAATGGTTGGAAATTCAAGAAGGACCTTCCATCCCCTGAAGCTGAGACATTGTTATCGGCTACGAGCGATGCACTTGAGCGAGAAATTCTGAGGCAATGGGGTGATTCGCACTCCTCCAAACTTCGGACTGTAGCCCTTATCTTCGGCTATCTTCTCGGTCGTCCGGATATACCCAATTCAGCGCGATCGCTGTCAGGTGCATATAAGGACCGCTGGACTTTCGTTTCTTCCAACGGTTAGTTCAAACTTATTTTGAGCAAATCGGGGCTAATAGTATTAAGGCTTATCGCGTCGAGGTTTTGATCGTCCTATAGTCATCACGATCAGCAAGAATTTTTCGAATGACAGAAGTAGCGTAGGTTCTATTGGCAAGAGGAGCATGACAATGATCAGACAAGAAGTTCAAAGTTCGAATGAGGTGTCAAAGCTGAAGATGTCTGCTTCTGCGATTGATTGTCAAAGGCCCGTCTCATGAAATGGGTAGGCCCGCACGTATCCCTTATTCGTTCGCGTGGTTATGCGTTGCTCAATATCCGCAAAGTTCTCTGCAAAGTCGGCGTTTACGGATGGTTGCAATGTGACCAGGGTTGGAATTACTGCTCGCTTAACTGTGGTGGTTTGTGATGTCCCTACCGCATAATTGTTTAAAGTGTGGGGCGTTGTTCCGCGGGTCGGGACTCTATTGCGTCAGGTGCGAGCCTAAGAGAAGAAACTCGATGACTAAGTTTCACCACCGTGCCTTAGAGCCCTCGTTTCATTTGAACGGTGATTGTGATCGTTTGTTTGCAAAAGTCGTATTGCAACTTCAGGGCACGAAGTTTGGGACCTTTGATTACAGGCTGTTGAGATGAACTCCTGTGATGTTTGTGACAAGGACATGGATGGGAATGACGACGATGAATCAGACGAGTTTTATCAGGACACGGGGGATGATCCATGGCATGTGACCACACAAAATGGTCGTCAAATGATGTGTTGTTCCCAAGAATGTGCGGAGATTGCCGAGGAGATGATTTGGCCAGATGACGAATCATGAATCGTCTGGATGAGAATATTTCTCTAACACCTTTGTCTCAACGACTTTTTGTTTGCATGCTGTGCAAAAGCAAAAGACCGATCGCTCACAGAGGTTGGTCATCAAGGTTGACGTTGGCCTTAGCCTTTTCATGTAGAGCCGAATTACTCAGAAGACGTCACCATTAGGCATAATCGCACCATCAAAGATTGCATCATCCAGGATTGCTCCGCTCACAGTTGCCCCGCTGAGAGTAGCGCTGTTCAGATTCGCTTTAGTCAGGTTTGCGACAGTGAGGTTTGCCTCAGTCAGAATCGCACTCCACAGGTTTGCTGAAGTCAGATTCGCATTAACCAGTTCTGCCTTAGTCAGATTTGCCCCGATCAGGGTCGCGTCGGTTAGGTTCGCACCAAATAGAAAAGCATCTCTAAGGTCAGCGCCTGTCAGGTCGGCGCCTGTCAGGTCAGCACCTACTAGTTCCGCGTAGCGGAGTTTTGCGTAAGGCTTAATGTTGTAGCCGTTTACATTCACTTTCTAACTCTAACCCATTTTTTTAGCGGCTCGAACAGGCCCTTCGCCAAGCTTGTCTACATCATTCACTTTTGGTCTAAACAGCCTCGACAATTCTGAGAACTGCAGGGTTCGAGTGGGTGGCTGAACCTGATTTCAGGTTCACATTTCATCCCATGCACATCAATTGCACATTCGCATGTGAGTGATTCTTGACCACCAGCGTGTCAATCACTTTTCTGGCGCCCACGGTAGGAATCGGAACAGATACTTCGTGTATCCGTGGGACTCAATGGTTACACCTGGTCGCTGTATGCAGGTGAAACGTGTTTGGGTCGTTCAGTAAATGATGTTGTGTTTGTGTAGTCCCGTGCACATTTAGTGCACATTTTGCTCGGGCCCTTGTGGACTAGTTAAACGGTCTTGCATCAGGAGGAACTGCGAAAGCGTGCTTGCCGACAGTCACTTGCGGGTCTGCTGCAGAATTTTTTGACTTTACTTGGAGTCTTTGGGACGTTGTGTGCTGGCAGATTCAAGAATGAAGAAGCGCTCAACGCCGAGAAATCAAACGGCTGTTGTTCTGATTTTCGGAACAAAATCAAAGTATTCAGAATAAGACACTAGGAAATTCTGGGTATCCGTTGTCCATCTACGACTCATTTAACCAGCGTTGGTACCAGGCTTCAGTTTCGTCTGCGGGTTCAGGCTCGAAGCCGAATAGGTCATAGCCCTCGTCAACAAACTCTTCCTTATCGTGACCCGAAAGGCCAGCGGCAAAGAGTTGGGCAATCAGATGGAGATTGCCATTCATGTGCCCAGCAGTGGTTTCTTCAAACCTAATGTTTTGGCACTGAGTGTTCTCAAAGTTCCCAGATAGGTGGCAGTCCGTAAATGTGGCTCTATTAAGTATGGCGTCCTGAAAATTTCCAATGATGGTGCAATTTAAAAATGTGCAGTCGGAAAGATCTGCCATTCCAAATGAAGCATCAATTTCGCAATTTGAAAAGACTGCACCGTGACAGTCAGCAAAGTCGAATGCGCAATCAATGAAATCAGAATTCTCAAATCTGCTACCGGCGACTTGAGATTCCTGGAAAGTTGAGTTTGAAAAGCACGCTTGAGAAAAACTCTGGCAGATTATGGATCTAAACAGTGAGGCAGAAACAATCCTTACGGACTTATCCAACTGGCCTGTGAGATCTAGGTTTTGAAGTCGTATCCATGAGATTTCACTTGAACCGTCAGGAAATTGGATGCAGACTTCAGACGGAAGCGTAAGGAGTTGAGGATCGCCCAGGTATTCAAGAGCTCCAGTAATTAGTGAGATGCGGCCCAAATCGTCTCTCTTTCTACAGATAAAACCTGGTGAGATTCGGACATCAGATTGAGTCCAATCTGCAAAACGATTCTTAACAGAGATTAGTCAAGCGAAATACTCATTGAAAGCGTTTACTCCGTATTTGGCCATAACACCTTGATTAACATCAGCCATGTAAACAGTTACTCCAATTAGTTCTAGTGCTGTTGTCCAGTTAAACGACTCAAAGTCAACATGCTTTCCAGAAAAGCCCTTTGGGGAAACTTGCTTGTAATAGTGAGAGATTACGCGCCATGCATTTTTCGTTGACCGTTCGCCCATCATAAAGCCAAACGTATCTTCAATAGTGCGGCCGTGTTTAACCTGAGGGAAAATCATGTTGACATAGAGATTTATGTACGCTTCAACGAGATGTGGTGCTAATTGAGATTTCGACTTTTCGTCGAAGGCATCGATCCACTTGAGTGCCAAATTGAGAGCTTCTCGGTTGGGAATTAGGGTTGCACAGAAAATGTGTCGTGCTAGATCCACATAGGGAATGTTTATTTCAACGCCAATTTCATTGGAATTTTTCGACTCAATGATTGTGCCTGTCCATTTTTCAGGTTTTATCAACCCACTGGTCATTAGTTCTATTGACATTATTGGCCCCCTGAACAAATAGATCGCGACTATTTCTTTAATCGCATGTTTACTTTAATGACCTTTGAACCTTTAAATAGTGCCCTACCCAGAGTGCATAGTAAATCTGTAAGCGCGCAGGTCAAATCAGTATTTTTCGTACACTGTTAAGCACTTTGTCGCCGGATGCACTCACTCGGGGCAAACAGTTTGAACGGGTGACGAAATGGTGGCTAGAGAACGACCCTATTCATTACTTTTGCGCTCGGCTTGAAATGTCGCTGCTGTTTATTGTTCGCCTTCTTCAGAATCGGACATCTCCCACATGCTGTTGTAATGGGCTTCTTTAGACGGGTCATTGTGGGGAAAAGTAGATGACCATGAATTGCTTGTGTTTCGCCTTCTAATTCTGCTGTCAACTTTGATTTGTTCTTGAACTTCCTTTTCACGACATTTACGGCAAGTGAAGCTTATTTCTCCGTCTTTCGCGCGTCGCCACTGACTGTCGTTAATCGCCCCCATTTTTCCAAGTTCAGTGTTCACAAAGTGAAATGACTTTTCTTCCCTAATTCCATCCATTTTTGTCCACTCGGCCTTACAGCGACGACACTGAATTCCTAGATGATGGCAATGACTCGCAAATATCTGTGAAAAACAGTTCCAATGAATCGCTGAACCGAACCGGTGATCGACCAAAACTGCGTAACTACTTTCATTGGGACCAGTACCAAAAACTGTAGGGCTATTCAAAACAGTTTCCCACGGCTTGAGTCCATGGAAATCTTCAATTTTTGTATTGCAAATCTTGCAATTATTTCGAGTAATGAAGGCAAAAAACATTTCTTCTAGCCATGAAGGTGATGGTGCCACTTGAGACAAAGGTTCAACTTTTGGTGATTTGATTTTCTCTATTGCTTTGACTTCAGGCTTTTTAACTAAACCTTTAATTGATAGTAGACCAGTACAGAGAAAAATTGGGAAAAACCAACGTGCAGCGTCAGCACCGATGTAACCGTAATACCGACCGGATATTTCCATCCAATATCTAGGAATATCGACAACCTTCAATAGGTGCACCAACTTCAGCAAAAATCGCCAGTCTTGAAAATAAATAAACGTGAATAGAAAGTTGATTGATGAAATTGAAAGAACCGAGGTGAGTGCGAATTTCTTGATTACCTTCTCTGCTCCTATTTTTTTTGGCACTGTCTCGTTGGACTTTTCCACTGGGCTCCCTTTTGATAGTGCTCTTGATTTGAATGAAAATCTCTAGAACGATTCCCTTTATTACAACGTTGATCTCGAGGATATTTTCTTGACAGCTTTATCTGTTGAAGAATTTTGATTGAACAACTCGAGCGCTGAGATTGTCAAAGACACCCTTGTGTAAGTTGGAAAAACCGAGAGTTAAATCTGCCAGATTCCAAGCCGTTTCTTTTAACATTGACGGTTGAACTGTTGCGTGAACACCAGAGAATCCTTCAGATGAAGTTTCGTTCCAGTAATGCAATAGCAATTTCCACGCAGATGGAAAACCTTCAACATTTGCATTCCCGAAAAGTCCTTTGAGGTCAGAATTGCTCGTACGAACGACAATGAAAATCGAAGACCAGTGAATGACATAGGCGTTGATCAAGGTTTCATAGAATTTCAGTTGCCTCTCTTGCTCGGATTTAAACTCCACTATCGCTTTACCCCAAGCGAATGCGGCCCACGCAGGGATCGTCGTTGCACAGAAAGTATGTCTAACAAGATCTAACAAGGTAAATTCTTTTTCCAAACTCTGCATCAAGATTGATGTATCGTCAATTGAAATACTGGCAGCCAATTTTTCGGTAACAAGCAGGCCATTTTCTAGAATTTCTTGAGTCATGTTTTTTCTTCTCTTCTCCAAATTTGAACAAAAGCCGAATTCCTTGTTGGGACTATAACGATCTTTCTTCATTCCAATAGTGCCCTACCTATCGGGCATAATGAATCGGTGAGCGACGTGGGCCAAATCAGTGATTTTCGTACACTGTTAAGCACCTTGTCGGCTGAGGCTCTCGCTCGAGGCAAGCAGTTTGAACGGGTGACGAAATGGTGGCTTGAGAACGACCCTATTCATTCACGTCAGATTGAAAAAGTCTGGTTGTGGGATGAATGGCCTGAGTATCCCGGTCGAGATATCGGGATTGACTTAGTAGCTCAGTTATTTGATGGCTCATTGATGGCTATTCAAGCGAAGTGTGTTGATGAGAGTCGGTCAATTCCGAAATCAGAGTTAGGTCTGGAAGTTCATTTCTGCATTGTTCGCATGCGCCTGCTAATTGAATTCTCCCCTTGGTTGGCAGTTTTAAGTGGTCTAAATAGGGGGTTAACAGTGTTTATGGCTTATTGCATCAAGGTTTAGATAGTCATATAGTCATCAGTGAGAGCAAGAACCATCCGAATATTCAATGTCACATAGGTCCTATTGGCATCAGGAGCATCACAATGATTTTACAAAAACCGCAAAATGCCAAAGAGGCTATGGAACAAAAGGTATTGACCTCCGAGATCGTTCGTCAGGGACTCGCCTCATGAACGCCTTACTTGCTCTACTTGCTGAGGACTATACAGACGACAAAGGCTTGGATTTCATTGAGATTATTCTCATTGGTTCCGTTGTTGTCGGGATACTTTTAATTATCTTTTCCATATGGGTGTCAAAAAGTGACTCCCCTTGGGCCGTGAAGCAACGAGAAGCCAACGCCGAGCTCCGCGCTTCTCAGCAATATTTTGATGATGATGACGACGATGATCGCAACTATCAACTTGAAGACGAAATGCTTCAGTATTATCGAAACAAGAACTTTGATAGACGGACAGGCCGCGACTGAACGAGCCTTGCCGTCGCTCTCTTGAGCGTTGAAGGAAATTTATGGGGTTTTCAAGGTCAACCCTGAAGCTCTTATTTTAATTAATTATTGAACTGAGGAAAATTGCTTTCACGAATAATTACGGCAGATTTTAAGTCGACCGTCCTTGCGAATTTAAACGAACGAGAGGAACTTGTTTCTCTTGCGGATGGCTATCTCCCGATCATGGGAGAGAGGCAGGCATCCGATCAACTGAGGGGCTTTGCTTGGATGACGGTCGCATTGACCAATATCAATTTTCGCTCATTCACTTGGCAGGAAGAGATTTATAAGGCGGGTCTTTTTTCAAAAGCCAAACGAACGATTTCGGAGATTGAGTCTTCAACTGTTGTTCCGCTATCCAATATTGTTTCGGTCTCCAGTGTGACCAACAGAGTGGGTCAGGTCTATCAGGACGCTTTTCAGAAGGCACTTGGTCAGAAAGTCAAAGAAGTGTTCACCATCAAATTGAAGATGACAAATGGAACAAGTTCAGTTTCATCGCCGTTTGCGCAACTGAAAACGTTGTCGTCAAATCTTGAATCGGCACTTTCAGGATCGTCGCTTGCGCGAAACACTCATAATCTTTCCGAGGCGTTGACTCGACTGTCTGGTCTTAAGGCTGAGGGCATAATCACGGAAGAAGAATTTGAGCGAGCAAAGAGCGGGTTTATCGGCTCGTCAGTTGAAATCGCTGAAAACTCCATCGGGATTCTCAGGCAGCTTCATTCGCTGCTTCAATCCGGGGTGCTATCGGAGTCGGAATTCAATATGAAGAAATGGGACATTCTCAGCAAGAAGATTTGAAACCAATTTTGGGCGAAGAATTTCTACGGCTGAATTAGTAGGAGGGCGTGGGGCCCCTCGCTGGGTGGTGGGGGTCGTGCATCATCAAAGCCAGCAGTTTCTGCGGCACGGCCCTTTATTCAGGCAACGCCTGTTTTAGTGACATTTGCGAATCTTCGGAACCTCTGGGGGTTTTTCAAATCAAGTTGAAAGGTGCGGTATCTCTCTGATTCTCATCGGAACAGTTCGTACTTCTACGGGTCAAGAGTCAAATTCTTAGGAAGAAATTGAGGATCAACTTTTGGTGGCCAATCTGGATAAATACCAATATGGGTTAAGATCATTTAATGGGCTTATTTAACAAGAATCCAGAGGCATCAAATGACCGTCGAGAAGAGTGGTCGCGCAAAAAACACGACAAAGCACGTGAGAAATTGCTCAAGAAGGGCGTCGATCTGGACGGCTGTCTTTTACTAGATGATTCTATTGACGATGGGTCGTATGAGTATCTTCTGATCTTTCAAGACCGAGTTGAATACATCAGCATGACCGTGATTGGACGATTAGGAAAAGGCGTAGAGATAATTCCGATTTCACAAATTTCATCGGTTTCAACAAAGAAGAAATTGGGCGTGTTTGAAATTGTCCAAATCACTTCTTCTGGACGAGTCATTGAATTCAAGTCAGACCCGTACAACGCTCCAAAACTTAAGTCGAAGATTCTCGAACTAAAGAATGCCACCACTACAGAAACCTCAGATTCGCATTTGCCTGACCCCTCTGAACAATTGGTGAAGCTGTCCGATCTTCACAAGGCTGGGATCATTACTGATGAAGAGTTTTCAGCTAAGAAGGCTGAGTTGTTAAAGAGAATTTGATTGAAGAATTCACGGAGTTGTGCAACTTCAGATCTCTTGGATTCGGTGCACAATTGCCGTCCTCCAATTCACCTACTTTCTGTCAGCCAATTCCAAAGTCCCGTGCACATTTAGTGCACATACGCGTGTGTGCGATTCTTAACTACCAGCGTGTCAATCACTTTTCTGGCGCCCACGGTAGGAATCGGACCTACGACCTTCTGCTCCGGAGGCAGACGCTCTATCCACTGAGCTACGTGGGCAACTACAAGCAGACTACCTCGTGAATCTGGTGAGGCTTTTTACTCAAAATGAAGAAAATTCCTCACCAGAATCACAAATGACCATCACCTAGGGTGAGGTGATCAAAGCAAGACTGATCTCTCTCATAGTTGCGGGTGTGAGTCTGTTTGGTTGCGCTGATTCAACGACCACAGTCGCGCCGACGACGTCAACCCCGTCAACAAGCACGACGACGTCGACCACAACATCCACGACAACTACATCAACAACATCAACGACGACCACGATTCCAGTCCCGACCTATGTCTTTCCGTTTGCAATGCGCAAAGTCAGTTATGGGACTGACCATCACGATTATCCAGCTGTCGACGTGTTTGGTTGCAAAGCACTCATCATCGCCCCAACCAGTGGAACGATCGCGCAAGTCAACACGGTCGACAAATGGCGGGGCAGCGGAAATAATCCGGCGTATCGCGGCGGACACTTTGTCTCAATGATTGGCAACGACGGCGTGCGTTACTACTTTGCCCATCTTGCTGCCGTTGATGTTGTCGCAGGTCAGGTCGTTACAACGGGGACTCCACTTGGTGTCATGGGTCAAACTGGCAACGCCGCCAACTCGGCTTGTCATACCCACTTCGGAATTTCGTGGCCTTGCCCCGACAAAGAGTGGCAAGTACGTCGCGGCAAAATCTGGCCCCAGAAATATCTCGATGCGTGGCGAAACGGCGAGCAGTTATCTCCCGTTGATGAAATCGCTCAAGCCCAAGCCGCCGAACCCGACGCTTGTGCGATTGCGATGGCCGACCCCGACGCGCCACTCGCGTAACTAACCCACCCGTGACCACCTCTATCGGCAACAATGGAAGGGTTATGCCTACTCCTTCCAGCACCGACCCGCTGCTCATTCTTTCGAGCGCGTTGCAGACGGCTTTTGAAGCCGTCGCTGGTCGCGCCGGGATCGACCCCGTTATTCGATCGAGCGAACATGCCGACGCTCAGGCCAACGGTGCTTTGGCCCTCGCAAAAGAACTTGGTCAGAGCCCCCGCCAGGTTGCTGACGCAGTTCTTGCGCAATGCGCCGGACTCACTGACATCTGCTCGTCAGTTGAAGTGGCTGGTCCGGGCTTCTTGAATCTCGTATTCAACAACGATTTCCTCGCTGGTTTGCTCAAGCAAGTTTCGGATGATCCGCGACTCGGTATTGGCAAAGTAACCAAGCGCAAAGTTGTTATCGACTACTCAGCACCAAACGTCGCCAAAGAAATGCATGTCGGCCATTTGCGCACAACGGTCATTGGTGACTCCCTCGTGCGCATGCTCACCTTTGTTGGTCACGATGTCATTCGTGAAAATCACATCGGCGACTGGGGAACTCCCTTCGGCATGTTGATTGAACATCTGCTCGATCTCGGCGAAACCAAAGCGGCCGAGCATTTGTCGCTCGGCGACCTTGACGGTTTCTATAAGCAAGCCCGCGCCAAGTTTGATGGCGATGAAGCATTCCAGGTTCGAGCCCGTTCACGCGTGGTGCTATTGCAAGGTGGCGATGATGAAACTCGCCGTCTCTGGAAGTTGCTTGTCAATCTTTCGACACAACACTTCAACGCGGTCTACGAACTGCTCGGTGTTCTGTTGACCGATGACGACCTCATGGGTGAAAGCGCTTACAACGATCTTTTGCCACAAGTCATTACGCGTCTCGACAAGCTTGGACTCTTGCAACAGTCAGATGGTGCCGACGTTGTTTTCCCGCCTGGGTACACCAATCGCGAAGGCGATCCGTTGCCACTCATCGTGCAAAAGGGTCAAGGTGGATTCAACTACGCAACCAGCGACCTGGCGTGTGTGATTGATCGCATTGAACGTCTGAATGCCGACCTACTTCTTTATGTCGTTGGTGCACCACAGGCTCAACACTTATCAATGGTGTTCGATGTGGCGCACATGGCTGGTTGGCTCGCCGAACCCAACGAAGCAGTGCACGTTGCATTCGGAAATGTGCTCGGCTCCGATCGCAAGATGATGAAGAGCCGCAGTGGTGATCCGCTGAAGTTCATTGATCTTGTTGAAGAAGCAGTGACGCGTGCCGACGAATCAATCGCAACCAAGAATCCCAACCTTCCTGAAGCCGAACGCAAAGTGATTGCGCAGATGGTCGGAATCGGTGCAGTGAAGTACGCCGACCTCTCAACCGATCGTGTGCGCGACTACGTGTTCGATTGGGAACGCATGTTGTCGTTTGATGGCAATACTGGCCCGTACTTGCAATATGCGCACGCACGTATCTGCAGCATCTTCCGCCGCGCCGGCATCGAGCGTGAATCGGTTCGTAATATCACTCCGAATTTGGTTGAGCCACAAGAACGCGAATTGGCTATCAAACTGCTTGCGTTCAATGCGGCAGTTATTGACACCATTGACAAATACAGCCCGCATCGTTTGTGTACGTACATTTACGAACTCGCAACGACGTTCACTGCTTTCTACGAGCACTGCCCAGTGCTCAAAGCTGAAGACGAAAACATTCGCCAAAGCCGTTTGGCTCTATGCGATCTCACCGCCCGAGTGCTCAATCAAGGATTGGCATTACTCGGTATCGAAACTCCGGAGCAGATGTGAGAAAGATTTATGAGTAGTCGCCCAATTCCCCTTGATTTATTGCCCGATTCAGCAACGGTGAACAATGATGGTTCATTATCAATCGGTGGTTGCTCGGTTGCCGATCTTGCCGAACAATACGGAACTCCGTTGTTTGTCTACGACGAAGAACATATTCGTGAACGTTGCCGCCAGGCGGTTGCGGCATTCGGCGTCGATCGTGTTGTTTACGCATCAAAGGCCTTTTTGTGTTCGGCGATGGCGCGATTGGTCAGCGAAGAAGGACTATTGCTCGACGTTGCATCGGGTGGCGAGTTGTACGTTGCAATGCACGGGGGAGTGCCAGCGAGTCGTTGCACCCTTCATGGCAACAACAAGAGCATCGAAGAACTCGAATTGGCCATCACCAAAGGTGTGCGACACATTGTTGTCGACAGCTTTGACGAAATTGAGCGTTTAGAAACACTGAGTCGCCGCGGTCTGCCCGCACCAAAGTTGATGATTCGTGTGACGCCAGGTGTTCACGCACACACGCACGACTTCATTGCAACTGGTCAGGATGATTCAAAGTTTGGTTTCAACTTGGGCAATGGCGACGCAGCCAAAGCAATCGTGCGTATTCAAAATGGCGCAAGCGATGGCGCCAAGGCGGGCGAACTCATCGGCGTGCATTGCCACATCGGTTCAAATGTTCTCGCCGTGAATAGTTTTGCCAAGGCTGCCGAAATCATGGCCGAATTTTCAAAGCCATACGGATTACCCGAACTCACTCTTGGTGGCGGACTCGGTGTCGCCTATACCGAAGGTGAAGAAGCGCCGACCATCACAATGTGGGGTTCGGTCTTGCTCGACGCCTGTGAAACACTCGGAGTCACGGCAGAAGTTTCAGTTGAACCGGGTCGCGCCATTGTCGCTTCATCGGCAATCACGGTGTATCGCGTTGGCACCGTGAAAGAGATTCCCGGTATTCGTACCTACATCAGTGTCGATGGCGGAATGAGCGACAACCCGCGCCCGGTTTTATACGGCAGCGGATACGAAGCGTTTAAAACTTCTGATGTCATGGCTGAGCGTCCATTGAATGCACGCCTGGTGGGTAAGCATTGCGAGAGCGGTGACATCTTGATTTTTGAAGGCCAGTTTCCTGCCGATATTGCAGTAGGCGATCTGATTGCGACCCCAGTGACAGGGGCATATGGACATTCGATGGCTAGTAACTACAACAAAGTGCCTCGTCCAGCGGTGGTTTTCGTGGCCAATGGAAAGTCGCGTGTGGTCATTCGCCGCGAAACCTACGAAGACCTCGTACGGCTCGATGTCTAAATATCTATGTTTCTCTGAGCTCTCGCCAATAGCCTGAATCCTGTGACAACGGTTGAATCTCAGGGCAAGGTCGTACGCATCGGTGTACTCGGATGCGGCAACGTCGGCGCGGCTTTTGTGCGCCTCGTCGAGCAGCAAGGTGCCACGATTCAACTGCGGACCGGCATTCGCCTCGAAGTTGTCAGCGTGGCCGTTCGCAACATGTCGCGCGACCGCGATGTGCAACTGCCTGAAGGTCTCTTAACACGCGACGCTCACGCGGTGGTCGCCGACCCCAGCATCGATCTCATCGTTGAAGTCATTGGTGGCATCGAGCCCGCTCGTGAACTCATTACTGCCGCTCTTGCCGCTGGCAAGCCGGTGGTCACTGCCAACAAAGAACTTCTCGCAAATGTTGGTGCCGAACTGTATGCAGCGGCCGATGCTGCTGGTGTCGACTTGTTGTTTGAAGCAGCCGTTGCCGGTGGCGTTCCGGTGATTCGTGCGTTGCGCGAAAGCCTGCGCGGCGAACCTGTTTCACGCGTGATGGGAATTATCAACGGCACCACCAACTTCATTTTGACCAAGATGACCGAAGAAGGCGCCGACTATTCGGCTGCACTTTCTGAAGCACAACGTCTTGGTTTTGCCGAACGCGACCCAACAGCCGATGTCGAAGGATTCGATGCTGGAGCGAAAGCAGCCATTTTGGCGTCAATCGCCTTTGGCGCAAAAGTTGTTGCGGGCGATGTGTACCACGAAGGTATTAGTCGCGTCACTGCAGCCGATATCGCCGTAGCGAAGCGTTTGGGCTACGTCATTAAGTTGCTCGGTATTGCCGAACGCGATCGTGAAACTGGCGAAATCGCTGTACGCGTCCACCCCGCAATGGTGCCGAATCATCATCCGTTGGCCAGCGTGCGCGAAAGCTATAACGCCGTGTTCATCGAAGGCGATGCCGTCGGTTCATTGATGTTCTACGGTCGTGGTGCTGGCGGCAACCCGACTGCAAGTGCAGTTCTTGGCGATGTGATTGACGCCGCGGTGAACTTAGTGAAGGGCACCCACGGATCAATCGGAAGTTTTGCTAAGGCAATCATTCGACCGATTGACGAAACCAGTTCTGAATATTTGTTGTCGATGGAAGTTGCTGACAAGCCTGGGGTTTTGCACGCAGTCACTGGTGCATTTGCGAACAACGGCGTGAGTATTCGTGCAGCCGAACAAGAGGGCATCGGTGCCGATGCGCGCTTGGTATTCATTACCCACGTCGCCAAAGAGTCCGATCTTCAAGCAACTGTTCGTCAATTGCGCGACATGGATGTCGTGAAGCAAGTTGGCGGTTTGTTGCGCGTCATAGGTTCTTGAGAAGTACTCGGAAACACGATGTCCAACATGCGTTATATCTCGACTCGCGGTCAAGCCCCAGAGCTTGGTTTTGCTGATGTTTTGTTGGCTGGTTTAGCGACCGACGGTGGGTTGTATGTGCCCACCGAATGGCCATCGCTTCCCTCGCTGCCAACTGGCGACTACGCATCGTTAGCTGCTGCAGTCATGCGACCGTATGTCATTCAAGATGGAGCAGCCGGCGACATTGACGACGCGGCATTTTCGGCAATGTGTTGTGATGCCTATGCGACTTTCCGTCACCCGGCCACCGTGCCATTGGTACAAATTGGTCCGAACGAATGGATCATGGAACTTTTCCATGGTCCAACTTTGGCTTTCAAAGATGTGGCGTTGCAGTTAGTCGGTCGTTTGTTCGATCATGTTTTGTCTGCTCGTAACGAACGCGTGATGATCGTTGGCGCAACAAGTGGCGACACTGGTTCGGCAGCCATTGATGGTGTGAAGGCTTGCAACAATGTCGACATCGTGATCTTGTATCCCGCTGGTCGCGTGAGTGACGTGCAACGTCGTCAAATGACCACGGTTGACTCATCAAATGTGCACACGGTTGCGATTGACGGAACCTTTGACGACTGCCAAGACTTGGTGAAAGCCATGTTCAATGATGCTCAATTCCGCAATGAATTGAACCTTTCTGCAGTCAACAGCATCAACTGGGCACGGGTCATGGCTCAGACTGTTTATTACGTGGCAGCTATTGATGCACTCGGCGATCAACCTGTTTCGTTCAGTGTTCCCACCGGAAACTTCGGAAACGTATTGGCTGGTTGGATCGCCCGCGAAATGGGCGCATCAATTGATTCGCTCATCGTTGGTTCAAATAAGAACGACATCTTGACTCGCTTTTTTGAATCACATCAGATGGTTGCCGACGGCGTTGTGCCAACACTCAGCCCATCAATGGACATTCAAGTGTCATCAAACTTTGAACGTTTGCTTTTTGAAATGAATGATCGCGATGGGGCAGTGACTGCACATCAATTGTCGACATTCCGATCAACTGGTCAATTGGCAGTTGAGCCCGATCAATTTGCAACTTGGGCTGCTCCCGTGTTTAAAGCAGCGCGTTGTAACGACGATCTCACCTTGTCGACCATGGCTGATGTGTATCGCGAATCAGGAATGTTGATCGACCCACACACCGCAGTTGGTGTGTCGGCCGCCCGCCAATTGCGTGGGCGTGATGGCGAGTCTGGGGTGCCTGTCGTCACCTTGGCGACAGCTCATCCAGCCAAGTTTCCCGATGCGGTCGTCAAGGCCACGGGCATTCACCCCAATTTGCCCGAACACCTCGCTGACCTGCTTGAACGTCCCGAACGGACCAACAATGTGGCCAACGATTTGGCCGCTGTGCAGGCTTTTGTGCGCTCGGTTGCGCGCTAGTACCCAAGCAAACTTTGCCGAACTTTTCTGGATAAGCGTTGCCAAGGGTGCCAGGGCTGGCTATGGTCAGAGATGTCTGGAATCCCAGACCGCACGTGATGCCATTCTGGGCAGCCGTTTTGGATAGTTCATCCGGTCAACACTGGTAGATCCGTGTGTGTTCCCCTCACTGGCGTAGGGATC
>CAEZYH010000020.1_pt1 | contig 22317 bp, 17 predicted proteins | sample 7265461 | NCBI WGS metagenome assembly CAEZYH01 (sample SAMEA6813929, study PRJEB35770) | freshwater metagenome | biome: Freshwater; feature: Freshwater reservoir; material: water | place: Czech Republic | collected 2017-04-14 | depth 30m m | reverse complement strand
TCGGATATCGGAAGGGTGCCCGAGTGGCCTAAGGGACACGCCTCGAAAGCGTGCGACGTGCAAGCGTCCGTGGGTTCAAATCCCACCTCTTCCGCCAGAGATATCAGCAGTCGAGTTCACCATCGGGTGCTTGTAAGTCGATCAGGTAACTGTCGACCGCGTCGTTCACGCACGAGTTGAGCCCGTATCCGGTGTGTTGATCGGCAGTCACTACGATCAAACGACCTTCTTCAAGTGCTTTGACCATATTGCGGGTGCTGTCGAGAGGCGTGGCCGGATCGCCTGTTGTACCGATGACAACAATTGGTCCCGCACCAGCGCCGGTGATTTTGATTCGTGGATCAATTGCCTTGGGCCAGAACACACATGTGTAATCGCCGGTAGTCCCTGGCGAAAGGCGCGGGGCATTGGCTTGATATTGCGGTACTAACGCATCGGCTTCTTCAATGGTCTTTCGTTCGGGGCTGTCGGCACACAAAATATTGAGAAAGGCTTCGAGTTCATTGCCGTAAGTTCCGTCAGGTTGACGTTGAAAGTATTCGTCGTAGAGCGCCAATAAGCCGGTGCCATCGCCATCTTGTGCCGACGCGAGAGCGCTTTCAAGAGTGCTCCAATATGAATCGGAATACATCGCTTCTGAAACGGCGGTGAGTGCCATGCCACGTGTGAGGTCAGGCCGACCCGAAGATGTCGCAATGGGATTTTCATCAAGTTGCGCCATCAGGTCATCGAACGCACCTTCAGCATTTCCGCCGTTGTAAAAAGCACAAGTGGAATCGTCCGAACACTTGGCGAGAAAGGTGGCAATTGAATCTTCAAAGCCCTTATTTTGTTGCAATACACTCAACAGTTCATCGGCGTTGGGATCTGAGGCACCGTCTAAGACCGCTGCGCGAACGGTGTCGGGAAACATTGTGGTCCAGGTAGCACCAAGTTCGCTGCCATACGAAAAACCGAAGTAACTAATTTTGTCTTCGCCAAGTGCACGACGAATCATGTCCATATCGCGAGCGACATTGTTGGTACCTGCGTACGGGAGTATGTCGCCGCTCTTATCGAAACAATCTTTCGTAAATTCCTCTGAAGAAGCGACGCTGTCGGCGCGCTCTTGAGGGGTGTCGGGAGTGATATCGCCCGAAGCAAAGAAGTGGTCGTAATCATCGGTGCAATCAATTGCTGGGATTGACTGACCGGTTCCACGTGGGTCCCAACCGATGATGTCAAAGGAACTGAGAATCGCTTGTGAATAAATGTTGTCGGCAGACTCGGCCAAAAACGATCCGCCAAAGCCAGGTCCGCCGGGGTTGACCAGCAATGAGCCGATTCGGGCAGTGGCATCAGTCGCTGCATGCTTGACGACATAGAGAGATGTAGTTTTTGATTTGACATCGGAGTAATTGATCGGAACATCGATGTAGCCACATTCGAGTCCGTCACCGCATGAATCCCACGAAATTGTTGGAGTTGCAAAGTCTGCTGTCGAATACATCCCGTTGGACTGAACAACAGAGTTATCGGGTGCATCAGATGTTGCAGTATTACTGACGGCAGTGTCTTGACTGACAACTTCAATATTTGAACCACCGCTACAGGCAGTTGCTGCAAACCCGAAGGTGAGGAAAATGGCTGCTGCTGGGGAAAGAGATCGTTTCACTTCTTCAGAATAGATGAAAAGTGAGTGTCGTACGAGTCGTTAACAGGTTGTGATGTCTGGGCCATCAGACAAGGTGAGTAAGTACTCGTCAACTATTTTCGTCACGCAGGAATCTGACCCATAAGTGGTGTGTTGCTCAAGTGGACTAATCACCAACCGCGCACGACCGAGGGCGGTCACCATATTTCGCGTACCTTCCAACGGTGTCGCGGCATCGCCGGTGCTCCCGACCACAACCATGCGGTTATCAGTATTTGCATGAACCGTCACTCCGCCTCGCGGTGCAACTTTCCAATTCGCACAGATCAACATTTCCTGGATCCAACCAGCGCCAAGCCGCGGCGCAATCGTCTTGAGTCGGTCGGTGAGGTTAAGTACTTGTTTGGTCGTGACATTTTGGTCGCGATCGAGGCAGGTAATTCCAAAGTAAGCATCGATCGAGTCGTTCATCTGCCCAGTGCTATCGCGACCAAAATACTCATCAAAAAGTATAAGTAATTGTTGGCCGTCACCTAGGGAAGCAGCTAACAGACCACTCTCAAGTTGCGGCCATTGGGATTCTCCATACAAAGTGGCAGCAACAGCGGTTTGGCCGACGCCTTGATTTGTTGCTATCCGGTCGTCGTTGGCAATGGGGTTTTGATCTAGAGAAAGCAGGATGCGATCAAATGCGTCTTCGGCTGATTCTCCGACTTTCATATACGAACAGGGTGACTCGTCGCATTTTGCGAAGAAGGCATTGAGTGATTCTTCAAAACCACTGGCTTGCAAAATGAGATCATCGACATAACCCTTACTGGGGTCAATCGCGGCATCAAGTACCGCGGCACGAACAGTTTCTGGAAAAAGCGTCGCCCATGTCGCTCCAAGTTTTGTGCCGTAAGAAAATCCCAGATATGAAATCGTGTCTTCATTAAGTGCTCGTCTGAGTACGTCCATGTCACTAGCGGCGTCAACTGTGCTGACGTATGGAAGAAAATCACCGCTTCGAGTCATACAAGCAGAAGCGAAGACACCAGCTCCGGTCACGAGCTGGTTTGTTTCAGTTGCATCATCAGGAGATGGATCAAGACCGAAGTAGTCGTCCATACTGTCAACACAGTCAATATGCGGATCAGATTGACCGACTCCGCGAGGATCCCAGGCAACGATGTCAAATTGATCAATAAGTGATTTGCTAAAAATTTGATCGGCGTATGCAACGAAATCTAACGCCGCCGCTCCAGGCCCACCAGGGTTGATGAGTAACGTGCCGATGCGTTCACTTTGCCTATTTGCGAGATGCCGTGTCACCGGAAGTGTAAAAGTTCCGAGCTTTGGGTTTTCATAGTCGAAGGGCACGTCAAAACTTGCGCATTCAAGTCCGTCAGCGCATTCTTTCCATTGCAAAGTTGTGGACCAATCGCGAACTGCAACAATGTTTTGTTGTCGTGATTCAGTTTCAGATGAAGCGCCATCACTACATGCGACAGCAGTGACAACCAGAAGAATTCCTAGCCACATCCGACGAACCATAGGGTCAAAGGTAGCCTGCATTGTTATGCGTATGGGACCTCACATGATGATGCCAGGAGACTCCGAGGCAGTGAAAGGTCGCAAGATTGACCGGACATCAATGTCGCGGGTATGGGTTTTCGCTCGTCCATATAAGGCAGCAATTATTGGATTTCTATTGTCAATCATTCTTGCTTCGGCAGTTGGCCTTGTTCCACCGTTTGTCTTTCGCTCAATTCTTGATGATGCGATCCCCTCAGACAATCGCGGCCGTATTTGGTTCTTGGCAATGTTGGCGGTCAGTGCAGCCATTTTTGATGCAGTTTTAGCGATTACTCAACGCTGGTATTCAGCACGCATCGGTGAAGGTCTCATCTATGACCTGCGCGTTGCATTGTTTGACAAAGTACAGAGAATGCCCGTTGCATTCTTTACGCGAACTCAAACTGGTTCACTCATCAGCCGACTTAATAACGATGTGGTTGGCGCACAGTCTGCAGTGACATCAACGTTGGGCAGCGTGGTGAGCAACGTAGTTGTACTGGTCACAACTTTGGGTGCGATGTTTACCCTCGAATGGCGACTCACACTTTTGTCACTCATTGTGTTACCGGTCTTTATTATTCCGGCCAAACGCGTTGGTCAGAGATTGCAGACGATCGCTCGTGAACAAATGGGTCTCAATGCCCAAATGAATACTCAGATGAACGAACGCTTCAATGTGTCAGGGGCACTGCTCGTCAAGTTATTTGGCCGCCACCAAAGTGAAGTAGACGCATTCGGCGGCCGTGCTGAACGGGTGCGCGACATCGGAATTCTTTCGGCGCTTTACGGACGAGTGTTTTTCGTTGCGCTTGGGTTAGTTGGTGCTCTTGGTGCAGTAGCCATTTATGGAATTGGTGCACAACTGGTTGTCTCGGGAAACATCTCTCCAGGAACTTTGGTGGCCTTAGCGACATTGGTTGGTCGGGTGTACCAACCACTCACTGGCCTGACGAATGCACGCGTCGATTTATTGACATCATTTGTCAGCTTCGATCGAGTCTTTGAAGTTCTCGATGCACCGGTCTCGATCGTTGATAAGCCTGGTGCAATAGACCTAGTGAACCCGCGTGGTCGTATTGAATTCGATCATGTGACTTTCCGTTATCCACCAGCCCGAGAAGTTTCGGTTCCGTCGCTTGAAATGCCAGGCGCTCCATCGGGTGACCCTGATGTTGACGTCTTGCATGACATCTCACTTGTCATTGAACCTGGTGAAACTATTGCGATTGTTGGTTCGTCGGGTTCGGGTAAGAGCACACTTGCTTCGTTGTTGCCACGTTTGTATGACGTGACGGCAGGTTCACTCAAAATTGATGGACACGATGTTCGCGACTTAACGGGGATATCTTTACGTTCGGCAATTGGTGTTGTCTCACAAGACCCACATCTGTTTCACGAGAGCATGGAATCAAACTTGCGTTATGCCAAGCCCGATGCCACGACAGAAGAGATTGAAGAAGCGTGTCGTGCCGCACGAATTTACGACACTATCGCTGCATTGCCAGATGGTTTCGCAACGATTGTTGGAGATCGTGGATATCGCATGTCGGGTGGCGAAAAGCAACGTTTGGCTATTGCCCGATTGTTGTTGAAAGATCCAGCAATGATGATTCTTGATGAAGCAACCAGTCATTTAGACAATGAAAACGAGGCATTAGTCCAAGACGCACTTGATGATGCCCTCAAAGGTCGAACTGCCATTGTGATTGCTCACCGTCTGTCAACGATTCGAGATGCTTCACGAATTGTTGTCATCAATGACGGTCGTATCGTTGAGCAAGGTTCACATGACGAATTGATGGCCAGCGATGGCGCTTACGCTCGCCAAGTACGTGCGGGCGAAACAGTTATTGATTAGCGGCGAGACTGAGCGCCACGAATCAATGATCCGTTGAGTGCTCCTGTGTGTTCACCATCAACAAATGAAACAATACCGTTCTTGATGGTGTAGCGATATCCGGTTGCAGTCTGCATCAAGCGACGACCACCAGCAGGGAGGTCATGAACGATGCGCGGTGGGGGAGTTCCAAGTACCGACATGTCAATCACGTTGATGTCAGCTTTGTAGCCGGGGGCAATCACACCACGATCAAGTAACCCGACATGATGTGCGGTGCGTTGAGTGATGTGGTTGACCATAAATTCAAGAGGCAACTTTTCACCACGCGTACGGTCTTTTGACCACAGTGCGAGTGCAGTTGTTGTCGCGCTTCCATCACTGATCGCACCGCAGTGAGCGCCAGCATCACTGAGACCAATGACGGCATTTTTGCGCAGCAACATTTCGCGCGTATCGTCGAGGTTGCCGTGGGCAAAGTTGAACAGCGGCATGTACAACAAACGATTGCCGCCATCTTCAATGAGCAAATCGATCACGAAATCAACAACACCCCGGCCTGACGCTGCAGCGCGGGCGGCCACCGAATCTTCGGGTGCCGGTTCGTAGTTGACCGGATTTTCCATGGGGTACAACTTGTGGAAGCCGCCGAACATCTCACCAGCCATTCCTTCAATGCGGGCAAGTGCAACGGCGTGTTCGGCAACGATGCGCGCTTTGCGTTCGGGATCACGTAACGCCAATACGATTTCGTTGAGTGGACGACCAGCAATCTCAACAAAGCTTGGGCATGGCAATAACGGATTGACTGTTGCAGTCAGCCCAAGCAACACGCCAATCGGGCGCACCGCAACTTGTGTCGCGAGCGACAAACCTTGAGCGACGCCTTTATCGACCCATGCACCAACTTCACGCCAACGATCTGGAAGTGGTTCGGGTTGCTGCACAGTCATACTGAGTGGACGGCCAGTAGCGCGCGCCATGGCTTCCATCAGTTTCATTTCTTCAACTGCAAAATCTGTATCGGCAGAAAGATATGCGTCAGAGATGAGCTGCACGACACCGCTACCGGTTTCAGCCATTGCGGTGCATAGAGCAAGTAGCTCGTCGGCTGATGAATAACGCGTGCCAAGCGGTGCACCTGCTTTGGTGCGATGAACATAGGTGCGACTTGTCGTGAAGCCAAGTGCACCGGCCTGCATACCTTCACGGACCATGATTGCCATGCGCGCTAATTCATCGATGGTCGGCGCTTCAAGTGGATCAGCGCCACGTTCGCCCATGACGTACGCGCGCAACGGCGCATGAGCAACCTGCGTGGCGACGTCGATTGCGTATTCGCGACGATCAAGTGCATCCATGTAGTCGGGGAAGGTTTCCCAATCCCAGGCCAGGCCTTCGGCCAATGCGGTACCTGGAATGTCTTCAACACCTTCGAGCATGCCGATGAGCCAGGCATGTTGATCGGGAGTCGGTCGGGCGGGGGCGAATCCGACGCCACAATTACCCATCACAACCGAGGTGACCCCATGAATACTTGATGGGGCCAAAATGGGGTCCCAGGTGGCCTGGCCGTCGAAGTGGGTGTGGATGTCGACGAAACCTGGGGTAACTGTCAGTCCATCGGCATCGATTTCGCGGGTTCCAGTTCCGGATAGGCGGGCACCGACCTCGGTAATGACCCCGTCGCTGACCGCGACATCGGCCATACGGGCTGGTGCCCCGGTGCCGTCGACAACAGATGCATTGCGGATCACTAGATCATGAGCGCTCATTTGTTCATTGTGCCACACCACCTCAGCGAGATCTCCTTGGTGCTACTGGTGGCAGGAATGGTCGGGTATCCGACCATTCCTGCCACCAGAAAGACTAAGGACTTGAGTCACTATGACTCAGCATTTGTACCTTGTGAGTTGCGAGTCCCCAAGGATGGCGCTAACTTGACACATGGCGACGCAACCTTCGCCACAATCCCCCCATATATTCCCCATACATCCCACTTGAAAGGTGTACATCATGGCCAAGGCAGTCGGAATCGACCTCGGTACCACTAACTCAGTTGTTTCAGTCCTTGAAGCTGGCGAACCAGTCGTCATCCCTAACTCAGAAGGATCCCGCACGACCCCCTCGGTTGTTGCTTTCTCGAAAGCTGGCGAAGTCCTCGTCGGTGAAGTGGCCAAGCGTCAGGCCATCACCAACCCCGATCGCACTTTCCGCTCGATCAAGCGCCACATGGGCACCAACTGGCGCAGCGAAGACATCGACGGCAAGCAGTACTCGCCCCAAGAAATCAGTGCCCGTACCTTAATGAAGCTCAAGCGTGATGCCGAGGCCTACTTGGGTGACACCGTGACCCAAGCAGTTATTACTGTGCCTGCATACTTTGATGACGCACAACGTACGGCTACTAAAGAGGCCGGCCAAATTGCCGGTCTTGAAGTTCTGCGCATTATCAACGAACCGACCGCTGCAGCTTTGGCCTACGGTCTCGACAAAGGTGACGAAGACGAAACCATTTTGGTATTCGACCTTGGCGGCGGAACCTTCGACGTCTCGGTTCTCGAAATCGGTGACGGTGTGTTTGAAGTGAAGAGCACCCACGGTGACACCGTTCTTGGTGGAGACGACTGGGATCAGCGCATCATTGACTGGTTGGTCAATCAATTCAAGTCAGCACACGGTGTCGACCTCGCGAACGATCGTATGGCAACGCAGCGTCTGAAGGAAGCTGCTGAAAAAGCCAAGATCGAACTGAGCCAGGTTCAGCAGACACAGATCAACTTGCCATTCATCACCGCAACTCCGGAAGGTCCGTTGCACCTTGATGAAACTCTCACCCGCGCCAAGTTTCAAGAGATGACAGCCGACCTCATCGAGCGTTGCCGCATTCCTTTTGAACAGGCCATTAAAGATGCAGGCCTCACCAAGGGTCAGATTCATCACGTCATCATGGTGGGTGGATCAACTCGTATGCCCGCCGTACAAGAACTCGTGATTTCGCTCACTGGAAAAGAACCCAACAAGACCGTGAACCCCGACGAAGTTGTTGCCATTGGCGCAGCAGTTCAAGCTGGCGTGTTGAAGGGCGACGTGAAAGATGTGTTGTTGCTTGACGTCACTCCGTTGTCACTTGGTATTGAAACCAAGGGCGGCGTCATGACCAAGCTCATCGAGCGCAACACCACCATCCCTACCAAGCGCACTGAAGTTTTTACGACGGCTGAAGATATGCAGCCTTCGGTAGAAATTCACGTGATCCAGGGTGAGCGTGAAATGGCTTCGTTCAACAAGACACTCGGCAAGTTCCAATTGGTCGACCTTCCGCCGGCCCCACGTGGCATTCCACAAATTGAAGTGACGTTCGATATTGACGCCAACGGCATCGTGCATGTGAGTGCGAAAGACCGTGCGACCAACAAAGAACAGTCGATGACAATTAGTGGTCAGTCAACATTGTCTAAAGACGACATCAATCAAATGGTGAAGGATGCCGAAGCCCACGCTGAGGAAGATCGTCAGCGTCGTGATGAGGCCGAAGTTCGTAACAACGCCGACTCATTGGTGTACCAGACCGAAAAAGTTTTGCGTGAACAAGGCGACAAAGTCACTGCCGAAGAAAAAGCTGCTGTTGAAGAGCCGCTTGCTGCATTGAAAGTAACTCTTGAAGGCAACGACATTGCAGCGACGAAAGCGGCAACTGAAGCCTTGATGTCAGCAAGCCAGGCATTTAGTCAGAAGTTGTACGAAACAGCAGCACGTGATTCGAATGCTGCCGGCACATCGGCCTCGGGCCAGGCTGCTGGTGGCACGAACGATGACGAAATTGTTGACGCCGAAATCGTCGACGGCGACGCCTGAGTTCACGATCATGACGAACGAACAGGATGACGTTGTTGGTACATCAACAACCGAAGCCGAAGACGCCGTAGCGGTTGAAGAAGCCGAATCAGCGGTTGAGCATGATGTCGAAGCGCTACTCGCAGAACGAGATTCGTTCCGTGAGATAGCGCAACGACTTCAGGCCGACTTCGAGAATTATCGCAAGCGAGTTGCAACGCAAACTTCTGATGACATTGATCGGGCGACTGGTCGCATTGCCGAATCGTTATTGTCAGTACTAGACGCATGTGAAGCAGCCTTTGTTGCTCACCCCACTGAAATTGAACCACTGTTCAATCTGTTGTTAACTGAATTGAAAAAGCAGGGACTTGAAGCACTTGACCTCAACGGGCAAACCTTCGATCCTGCCAAAGCTGATGCAGTGATTCATGAAGAAGGTGAAGGGGACGGCAATGGCAACACTGTTGTCACTGATGTTCTACGAACTGGATACACCTGGAAGGGTCGAGTTTTACGACCAGCCATGGTCAAGGTTCGCGGCTAATTACATAATTGGGGAGGTGAGTCATGGCAGCACAACGCGAATGGTACGAAAAGGATTACTACGCGGTGCTCGGCGTGGCTCTAACAGCCGAACCGAAAGAAATTACTAAGGCCTATCGCAAATTGGCCCGAGAAAATCACCCTGATGCAAAACCAGGTGATGATGCAGCCGAAGAACGCTTTAAAGAAATCTCAACTGCCTACGACGTTTTGAGCGACGAAACAAAACGTCGTGAATATGACGAAGTTCGCCGGATCGGTCCTATGGGCGGCGGCGGTATGGGCAACATGCGATTCAATACAGGTGGTGAATCTGGCTCGTTCGAAGATATGTTTCGTATGTTTTCGGGTGGTCGCTCTCGTGGTGGTGCAAGTAGTGGTGTCGGCCCACGGCGTGGATCCGATCTTGAAGCAGCACTCACGCTTGATTTCAATGATGCAATCCTTGGCGTGACGACAAGCGTCTATCTCACGAGTGATGCACGTTGTGAAACCTGCAGTGGATCTGGTGCTCGTCCAGGCACCAATCGCAAAACGTGTTCTCGATGTGGTGGCCGCGGGCAAGTTGATGACAATCAAGGGGTCTTTTCTTTTGCTTCACCATGTCCCGGATGTGGCGGGGCAGGGAGCATTGTCGAAACACCGTGCGGAGTTTGTCGTGGCGGCGGAATTGAAAAACGTAATCGAGAAGTCAAGGTGCGAGTGCCTGCCGGAGTTTCCGATGGATCACGTATTCGTCTGCCCGGAAAAGGAACACCTGGGCGTAGTGGCGGACCCAACGGCGATCTCTTCGTTATTTGTCGAGTTGGTAAGAGTGCAACTTTTGGCCGAGATGGTGACAACCTCACAGTGAATGTTCCAGTGACCTTTGCTGAAGCCGCACTCGGTGCCAATATCGAAGTTCCCACGTTGAGCGGTGACAACGTGACCTTACGTATCAAGGCCGGAACTCAAAGCGGGAGTCGTCATCGTGTCAAGGGTCGCGGTATTGAAACAACAAAACACCACGGCGATCTCATCGTGACCGTCAATGTTGTCGTACCAACTTCATTAACCGATGAAGAACGTCAGGCTATTGAAACTCTCGAATCAGTCACGCATATCAATCCAAGAGAGAACACGAACAACAGTCAGTGAGGCATTCATGAGTCAACAAGCTAATGAACACGCCATCTATGTCATTTCCGTTGCTGCACAACGCGCCGGAATGCATCCGCAGACGTTGCGTATCTATGAACGTCGTGGTCTCTTGCATCCAGCCCGCACCCAAGGTGGTAATCGCCGTTATAGCGAATTAGATATCGCTCGCTTACGTCGTATTTCCGAACTCACTGCCGAAGGAATGAATGTTGAAGGTATTCGTCGGGTGATGTATCTCGAAGCCGAAGTTATTCGTTTGCGCAATGAAGTGGATCAACTTAGATTGCTTGCGGCGCAGGCGATTCACGCAGTGCAATCGCGATCAGGCACCCCAACATCGCAGTCCAACATTGTGCCATTGCGCCAGGCAGTGACGGTCTTTGGTCATGTTGATTCAGTATTACGGCGAGATTGATTGAGGTGCGATGATGAGCACGCAACCCGATTACCAGCCATATCTTGCTGGGGCATTTCGGTGGAGACTCGCACTTCGACCGCTTGATCTTGCACATTGGATCGAAATTGGCGACGACTACGACCACGAGATGGACGCAAAGAAATCAGTTTTCGCCAAAAACTTTGCAACGGCGAATGCCTTTCAGCCCAATACCGAAGACGAGGCTGCTGAAGTCTTGACCGAATTGGTTGAATATCTCACATCCACTCGGCCTGATTGGTTTTCGCGTGAAGGTCGTAACATCGTCAATCACCATCGCCAGGAACGATTTGCAGTTGAGCCTGATGCTGGTGGTCAATGGGCTGACCACCCATTGGTAACTTGCGCACGACTCGTGCAAGAAGATTTCGCGTTGCTGGTTGAACGAGATGGCCGTTTAGTTTTTGGCGGCGGCAGTGTCTGCTTTCCTAATCGTTGGGATCTCAATTCAAAATTGGGTCTCACGATGAGCGAGGTACATGCACCAGTTGATCAGCTGAACGAACAGTTGCAAGATCCGATTGATTCGTTCTTTCAACGACTGTCACCCCAAAAGTCTTTTTGGCGAACGGGCTGGGGAGTCATTGATACTGATGAGTTGTATCAAGCTGTTGACGGAACGGCGGCAAAGTCTCCGGCTTTGCCAACACTTGGCGATCCAACGACCGGTGATCGATTGTTCTTGCGCGTTGAACGTGAAACCATTCGGCGCTTTCCGAAAACCAATTGTGTGTTGTTCACGATTCGGTCGTATGTTCGACCTCTCGCGCACCTCGTCGATCGTCCTGAAGATGCAGCACGGCTTGCCCAAGCGCTGAGCAATCTGCCCGATGACGTACGTGATTACAAACGGACGACCGAATTGACTGCCCCGGCGGTGCACTGGCTACAAACAGTTGCTACTCAAGAAAAGTGATGAGGAATATGCCATGGCGTTGAACCCAAAAAATTGGACCTTAAAAACTCAAGAAGCAGTTGCAGCGGCAGTTGATCAAGCCAAGGCGTTGTCAAACCCCGAACTGACCCCTGATCACTTGATGGCAGCCATTGTGCGCCAAGATGACACCGTTGTGCCCGCAGTACTCGCCAAGTTGGGACAGGCACCGCTCATGGTGCGTAATTCGGCTGACGAAAAAGTTGCGAAGCTGCCCAAGGCTTACGGCAGCGATGAACCACGCATGAATCGTGAACTCAGCAATGTTTTTGAAAATGCTGAGAAGTATCAAAAAGATTTTAAGGATGACTACCTGTCAGTTGAGCATTTGTTGCTCGCAATGAATGGTCGTTTGGGAATTGGCAGTGAAGAACTTATGCAGGCATTGCGTGATGTGCGCGGAAGCCATCGGATCACAACGCAAAATCCTGAAGAGAATTTTCAAGCGCTCGAGAAGTATGGCCAAGATCTTACCAAGCGTGCGCGTGACGGAAAGATTGATCCGGTCATCGGCCGCGATGATGAAATTCGCCGAGTGATTCAAGTACTAAGCCGTCGTACCAAGAACAACCCTGTATTGATTGGTGAACCTGGCGTTGGTAAAACTGCCATCGTCGAAGGTTTAGCTCGACGTATTGCTGAAGGAGATGTTCCTGAAGGCTTAAAAAATAAGCGTTTGATTTCACTTGATATTGCAAGTTTGGTCGCTGGTGCGAAATACCGAGGCGAATTTGAAGAACGCTTGAAGGCAGTGCTGAAAGAAATCACCGATGCTGCTGGCGAAGTGATTACTTTTGTCGACGAATTACACACCATCGTGGGCGCCGGTGGTGCTGAAGGTGCCATGGATGCCGGCAACATGATCAAGCCCATGTTGGCGCGAGGTGAGTTGCGCATGATCGGTGCAACCACTCTTGATGAATATCGCAAGTATGTTGAAAAAGATCCTGCTCTTGAGCGTCGATTCCAACAGGTGTATGTCGGCGAGCCAAGTGTCGAAGACACCATCGCAATTTTGCGCGGTCTCAAAGAACGCTACGAAGTTCACCACGGTGTGCGTATTCAAGACTCTGCACTGGTGAGCGCAGCAGTTTTATCCGATCGCTACATCACGAGTCGTTTCTTACCCGACAAAGCCATTGACTTGGTTGACGAAGCTGCCAGCAAGTTGCGTATTGAAATTGACTCGTTGCCAACGGAGATCGATGTTGTTGAACGTCGAATCATGCAACTTGAAATTGAAAAGTTGGCCTTAGCTAAAGAAACTGATTCGGCGTCGCGTGATCGGCTGTCGACAATTGATGATGAACTCAAACTTCTCAAGAATGATTCGGGCATTATGCGTGAGCACTGGCAGCAAGAAAAAGATGCCATTAGTGCAATTCGTAATCTGAAAGAAGAGCTTGAACAGTTAAAGATTGGTGTTGAGTACGAAACCGATCTGCAAAAGAAGTCCGAAATTAGTTACGGGCGAATTCCCGAGATTGAACGCCGAATCACTGAGGCGACGGGACACCTTGATGTTTTGCAGACCGACAATCGCATGCTCAAAGAAGAAGTAGACGCCGAAGACATAGCGGAGGTCGTGAGTAAATCAACCGGCGTTCCAGTTACCCGTTTACTTGAAGGTGAGATGGCCAAGTTGGTCCACCTTGAAGCGTTGTTGCACAAGCGGGTCATCGGCCAAGATGAGGCAGTCACTGCAGTGTCAAATGCGATTCGTCGCAGTCGTGCTGGTTTGTCCGATCCCAACCGTCCCATTGGTTCGTTCTTGTTCCTCGGACCGACTGGTGTAGGCAAGACCGAGCTTGCACGAGCAATTGCTGAATTCTTGTTTGATGACGAGCGAGCCATGGTTCGTATTGATATGGGTGAGTACACCGAGAAGCATTCGGTTTCTCGTTTGGTTGGCGCACCTCCTGGATACGTCGGATATGACGAAGGCGGTCAACTCACTGAAGCAGTTCGTCGTCGTGGTTACACCGTGGTGTTGCTGGACGAAATCGAAAAGGCTCACCCCGATGTCTTCAACATCTTGTTACAGGTGCTTGATGACGGTCGTTTAACTGATGGCCAAGGCCGCACGGTCGACTTCACCAATGTGGTGATCGTGATGACCTCTAACTTGACCGGTGATCCACAGATGTTCTTCAAGCCCGAATTCATCAACCGCATCGATGAAATCATTCGCTTCCGCTCTTTGACAAAAGAAGATTTGGCTCACATCGTGATCATCCAGCTCGAGAAGCTGCGTGAGCGCCTATTGGCTCGTCGAATCACGCTTGAGGTCACGCCAGCCGCAGTGGCATTACTGGCCGCGGTTGGATTTGATCCTGACTTCGGAGCCCGGCCGTTGAAGCGAGTGATTCAACGCGAGATTGGTGACCGTGCCTCGGTCTTGATTCTCGAAGGCAAAGTAGGAGAAGACAGTGCGATAGTTGTTGACGCAGTCGACGATCAGATCGTGCTCAGTTCATAATTAGCAAGTAGGGTGTCGTTACGTTCCCCCCATTTATTAGGAGCGTGCCATGTCAGTCACCGTCGTCGTCGGAGCCCAATGGGGCGATGAAGGCAAAGCTAAGGTCATCGACCTACTTGCCCGAGAGAATTCGGTTGTTGCTCGCTACCAGGGTGGACACAATGCTGGCCACACAGTTGTTGTTGGTACCGAGAAGTACGCACTACAACTCATTCCATCGGGAGTTTTGTATGACCACGTCACGCCAGTCATTGGCAACGGTGTTGTCGTTGACATGCCGACACTCTTCGCCGAAATCGATCGCCTTGAGTCGCGCGGCATTTCGTGTGCCAAATTGACTGTCTCGAGTCTGGCCCAACTGATCTTTCCGTGGCATCAATCGTGGGACGCGATCTCTGAAGGCAACTTGGGTGACAACAAGATTGGGACAACCCTGAAGGGGATTGGACCGGCTTATGCCGACAAGGCTCGTCGCGTCGGTATACGAGTGGGCGAATGTGTCGACTTGCAAACATTTGCTGTGCTGGTGCGCGAACGCGCAACAGCAGAAAACATCAACATTGTTCATGCGGGTGGCGATGCTCTTGACATTGAACAAATCGTTTCGAACTTCGTTGCATACGCAAAGCGCTTACAGCCATACATCGGTGACACTGTCGGTCTGCTGCACGATGCTGTCGATGCTGGTCAAGACATCCTGCTTGAAGGTGCTCAGGCAACCTTTCTCGATCTTGACCATGGCACATACCCATTCGTGACGTCATCAAATCCGACCGCAGGTGGAGCGAGTGTTGGATCAGGTATTGGACCACGACTCCTTGATCGCATCATCGGAATTACGAAGGCCTACACAACACGTGTTGGTTCTGGACCTTTCCCGACCGAAACCCTCGGTGAGATTGGTGACAAGTTGGTTGATATTGGTCGCGAGTTCGGCACCGTGACTGGGCGCCGTCGGCGCACGGGTTGGGTCGACTGTGTCATGCTGCGTCACGCAGGTCGGATCAATTCACTCACCGAGTTGGCCTTGACGAAACTTGACATTTTGGACACATTTGAAGAAGTCAAGGTGTGCACGGGCTATCGCATTAATGGCGCGCTCATTCATGGCTATCCAGATCGCAGTGATGTACTTGGTCAAGTTGTCGCTGACTACATCACGTTGCCAGGTTGGAAAACTGAACTACGAAATTGTCGCTCAGTGAACGATCTTCCGGCTGAAGCGCGAGCATTTGTGACTGCAGTCGAACGTGAATCCGGAATTCCGATTCGCATCATCGGTGTCGGTCCCGAACGTGACGACGTTCTTGATTGGACGCCAGCATCAATCTTTGGAGGTTCGGCATGATCCCTCGTTATTCATTACCCGAGATGGAATCTATTTTTTCGGATGAATCTCGTTTTGGTCGGTGGGTTGAAATTGAATTGTTGGCAACAGAAGCCCATAGTGCTTTAGGCATTGTGCCAGCGGCAGATGCTGCAACGTGTCGATCAAATTCTCCAGTTGTCGACGCGCGCTTTATAGACGATGTCCTTGATCGCGAAAAGATTACCGATCACGACGTAGCTGCGTTCGTTGACATTTTGCAAGCACGTATTGGTGGCACGGCGGGTGCGTGGGTTCACTATGGTCTCACGTCGAGCGACATTGTCGACACCGCGTGGTGCTGGATGTTGCGTGATGCGGCCGACCTACTCATTGATGCCTCATCGAAGCTTCTTCGAGTCGTTGTGAGTTTGGCTAAAGCACATCGCGACACGGTGATGATTGGACGCACCCATGGTGTGCACGCAGAGCCAACAACGTTCGGAGCCAAAGTTGCATTATGGGCGTTACAGATTGATCGTGATCGAAGCCGCCTAATTGCTGCTCGCGAGAATATCGCCGTCTGCAAATTGTCTGGCGCAGTCGGAACGTATTCAAATGTTGATCCCAAAGTCGAACAGCATGTTGCGCATGCTTTGGGTTTGAAGGCAGTTCCAGCGACTCAAGTCATTTCTCGTGATCGACATGCTGAATACATGTGGGCATGCGCCGCTGTTGGTAACACCTGCGAAATGATCGCTGTTGAGTTACGTCATTTGCAGCGAACCGAAGTGCGTGAAGTTGAAGAAGGTTTCAAAGCGGGGCAAAAAGGTTCGTCCGCAATGCCTCACAAGCGCAACCCAATCTCGGCCGAAACAATCACTGGCCTATCGCGAGTACTTCGGGGAAATCTCCAAGCCGCTATGCAAGATGTGGCATTGTGGCACGAACGCGACATCTCACATAGTTCGGTTGAACGTGTCGTTCTTCCCGATTCATCATTGATGGCGCATTACGTCATGCATCGCTTACGACGTCTGCTTGAAGGGCTGCAGGTTTCACCTGAGCGTATGAAACAGAACTTGTACTCAAGTCACGGATTGGTTTTTAGCCAGCCAGTACTTCTCGCTTTAGTTCAATCAGGACTGACTCGTGATGAGGCCTATCGCATTGTTCAAGAAGCAGCAGCAACATCTTGGGAGCGTTCGCAAGATTTCCGCACAGTTCTTGAAGCCGATTCGCGTTTGGAACGAGTTGACAAGAAAGTTCTTGACGAAGCTTTTGACCTAAAGCGTTCGTTGGTGCATATCGGGCAGGTATTTACTGCTCTCGATGCACTTGATGTCTAAAAATCAGCGAGTGATTCCAGCTTTTTTCAAGACTGCTGGATCAACACCAATTTCACGCCAAGCGGTGTAGGTGATTCCGTTGCGCTCTCCATATGAACGAGCAACTTTAACGAATGCTTTTTCTAGCGGTCCAATTTGCTGAGCGGTTGTCATTTCCGCAAGTTCCATTGCGAGGTCGAGGCGTTCTTGCGACAACTTCAATTGAGTAATTGCATCTGAATCATCAAATTGATTTTCGATAACTGCAAGGCGCTTCTTGATCGAATCTGGTGTGCGCTTACGTCCACGCTTTGGCTTATTGCGTCGCACTGCTTCAAGGTAGTCACGAACTGTGCGACTCTCTGCTCTTCCAACCGCCAAAGCAGCCTTATGAGACTTTGTCATCGGTGTCTTAGGTGCTGCCATGTATTGCAATATATGACCGCAATATGAGCGTTACCTTGTTTTTCTTCGTAAGAATTCGTTACTTAACACTCAAGAAATCGTCGTATTTATTTCTGATACAAGTGAGTCTCTCAAAGAGATACACGTCGGCGATTCGCGCACTACTGTAATTACCGATGAGTAATTTTCTAAAAGCGCTACCTACTCTTGATCCTGCTCGACACGCATTACGTGAACATGTACTTCGTCATTCGTTAAAGACTGGCAACTTCACGTTGAAGTCAGGGGCAAGTAGTTCGTGGTTTCTCGATACAAAGCAAACAGCATGTCGGGCTGATGGCGTGGTGTTGATGGCAGATGTCGCTTTAGACCTCATTCCTAAAGATGTTGTCGCGATCGGTGGGTTGACGATGGGCGCCGACCCTGTCGCATATGGGATTGCTGCTGTGGCCGCTACTCGTGGCATTGATCTTCGAAGTTTTAGCGTTCGTAAAGAAGCGAAAGATCATGGTGTGACGGGGCGCATCGCCGGCGCTTTGCAACCTGGTGACAAAGTAGTCATCACTGAAGACACTGTGACTCGTGGAACTTCAATCATGGAAGCGGTTGACGCTGTTGTAGCATTTGGCGCGATTCCAGTTTTAATCACAGTCGTCGTCGATCGTGGCGGAACCTGCGGAGCGATGGCCGCCGAGCGCGGAATTCCGTTCGTGCCAATGTTGACGGCACTCGACTTGGGATATGGATACGGCACCTGACCCGCAACAAGTGCACTTGTGATTGGTGCCTTAAGTCCCTGAGTAATCCGCCGACATGCTCTAAGTATTCGGACCTCGAATAATGACACTTGGGACATGATCCGTCATTCGCCCATTCCCCATGACCCGCGACCAATCTTGGTGGGTCTAGACGGATCTGAAAACTCTGAGAGTGCAATGTGGTGGGCCGTTGACATTGCAGTTGAGTCCAAACGAAATTTGCGTCTCTTAACGTGCTACTCATTGCCAGCGCTCGTCGGCATGGGGGTTTCGGCAGGATATGTCGGGCCGATGTTGTCTTCGGAGGAAATCCGTGCGGCAGATGAACACAATCGAACAGCGCTTGACTTATTGAAGTCGAAAATATTGAAGACACATCCAGAAATCGAGATTGAAACTTTTCTCGATCAGGGTTCACCAGTGATGGCCCTATTAAAGGCCTCGGAAGATGCATCGATGATTGTGGTCGGAACTAAAGGTGTCGGATCTGGACATGCGCTATTAATGGGATCGGTCAGTTATGCCATTGCTCATCGTGCCGCGTGTCCGGTCGTTTTAGTTCCTGAAAGTGCCAAGCGGACTTCTGCTGGTCGAGTTGTTGTGGGTATTGATAGTTCGAAAGGTGCACTTGATGCTGCCAATTGGGCTTTGCACTTTGCTGAAGATATGCATCGCGATCTTGAGCTCATTACCGCGTGGCATTATCCGTATTCAGCGATGTCCCCAGAGTTTGGTGTGATGTCTGGACCAGATATTGAAGAACTCCGACTTGCGATGTTGCGTGATGCTCGCAAACTTGTGAACCGTGTCAAAAAGCATTTGTCTGAAGACGAAGGATCGCGAGTTTCAATTAGTGCTGAAGTGATCGAAGGTTCTTCAGCTGACTCATTGGTTGAATACACAACTCCGCAAGACATCTTGGTCGTCGGATCAAAGAGTCACAGTCTGATTGCTGCAGTGTTGTTGGGTAGTACCGCGGTCGGAGTAGCCCATCGCAGTAAGTGCCCCGTTGTCATCGTTCATTAAAGTGTCATCGTTCATTAATGCGTCATAGTCGTTAAAAAGTCATAGCCTGACGGCGTGACCATGCAACAACTTTTTGCCCTCGAACCTCATGGCGTTGACACATTCGTCGGGGCTGGACGGGAATACCCGTGGGGTGGCTTATATGGCGGTCACATTGTTGCGCAAGCGTTGTGGGCCGCTGCCGAAACAGTTGAACCCGATATGGAACCTCATTCGTTACGGGCATACTTCATTCGACGTGGCAGTCCTAAAGACACGGTACGTTACGAAGTTGATCGCATTCGTAACGGCAAAAGTTTTTGCACGCGTCGTGTTGTAGCGCGTCAAGAAAATGGCGCCATTCTCAACTTGGAAGCAAGTTTTCAAAAATTTGAAGATGCACCTGATGTGCAACCCATTACCTTCCCAACAGGGGTTCCGCTCCCAGACAAAATGAACAACTCAACTTGGTCTGAATTCTTTGATCGACGTTGGATTGAGAAAGTTGATCATCCGAACGACGGACGCGAGGGCTCCGGTCGGGCCATGGCTTGGTTCCGAGTGACCGAAGAGTTGGGCGATCCTGGCGATCAGCGGGCACAACTATTGCATCGATGTGCGTTTGCTTATCTCAGTGACGATTTGCCAACTGATGCGGTGGTACGAACTCACCCCGAGATTTCATTACGTCCTGAGAACCATCGCAACTTTCAAGGTGCCAGTCTTGATCACACGATTTGGTTTCATCGACCCATTCAAAGTGATCGCTGGCATTTGCACGATTTCACATGTCATTCATTAGGGAATAATCGTGGTCTTGCACTTGGCCATGTCTTCAGTGAAGACGGTGTTTTAGTCGCAACGGTTGCTCAAGAAGCGCTGATTCGCGATCTCACGCCATCCACATAAGGCGTCACTGCGGCGTCAATCAACGGCGTTAAAAACTGAACATATGTAGTGGTGAGGTGATGTGAATCGCGATACATCAAAAGGTTGCCGGTAATCACTGGACATGTGTCAAGCGAACATACCCAATTGCTGATATCGAGATATTGGGCGTTGTTTTCTACTGCAACATCAATGCTGGTTTGCTGACGATTCGCCCGAATTCCTTTGTCGCGACTGACCGCACATGAACCAACATTTTTGATCGCCTTTGACAAACAAATTGGCACGTCAGTTCCGGGGTAGGGAGTATCGGTAATAACAATCGGACTGATACCCATACCTTGCAACTTCGGAATCAACGTTGCGTTACCAGCTTTTACAATCGAGTCGGCGAATGGTTGGCCAGTTGCTGGATCGGTTAAACGATTTGAGTTAGTCATAAAGACCACACGCACATTTTCAGCGACAAAACGTTCAAGGACTTTTTCTCGCCATGGTTGACAACCCGGATACGTAGGACCAACCAATGAATTAGCCGTGATCAGATCAATTGTGGTGCAACCCATCTTGGTCAGAATGACTAAACGCCAGTGATGTTCGAGGGCAATTTGGTTGAGTGCTGGAAACCATTGGGCCGCATGTGAGTCACCGTACAACGCAACAGTGAAATCAGAAGTGGTGTCTCCGTACACGCAAACCTTTGGTTCGATATCAATCAAATTGACATGACATCCGTTGTCATAAATTTCGGGCTTGTCGCCAGAAGCGCCGCGCAATGATGGTTGCAAGTTTGCCGGAACTTCATCAGTGAGCGCGCCAGCAATGACTGCATCGATTGGTGCAACAGCATTGACTATGGACGGGGGCGGACCTTCAGGAATTGTCACTATGGACGTCGTCGACTCAACTGGTGCAGTCGTGCTGTCGGAAGAAACAACTGGAACTGTCGTCGAGGTTGCGATTGCTACAGGTGCTTCAGCAATGACGTCAGTGCTCAGCGCAACCGATGAGGTTCGCAGCACAAACCCAACGCCGACACTCATCACAATCAACGCTCCGCCAACCATGAGTGCGAGTCGTGGCTTGGCTTGAAGAGAAGCCGAATGGCGTACTGGATTTTCTAAAAAGTGATGCGAGAGTGATGCGGCGATGACTGCGGCGGCAATCGCAATAATGCGTTCGCTCACGCGCAAGTCGCGCCCTGCGTGCGATTCGGCAATGATCAGAACTGGCCAGTGCCACAAGTAGATCGAGTACGAGCGGGCACCGATCCATTGCAAAGGTTTGAGTGAAAGAATTCGTTGCGGGCCCCAATGTGCATTTTGCCCAGCCATGAGAACGAGGGCCGTTGCAACAACGGGTAGTAATGCCAATTTGCCAGGGAATGCCAGCTTCTCGGTGATTTTGAGTCCGCTGAAAATGATGGCGAACAGTCCGAGCCAACCAATGACCGCGCGGAAATTGTTGGGAAGTTGTTCAACATGTTTCCACGACAAGGCAACGAGCGCACCGATACCAAGCTCCCAAGCACGGGTGTGCAAACCAAAGAATGCCCATGGTTGAGATTGTGTGGTTTGCCAGATGCACAGTGATAGTGAGACAACGCTGAGTGTGGAGATCGCAACAATTGCTCGCGCGTGGCGGTCGCGTGACTTCCAGAGCAACAAAATCAACAGCGCGGGCCAGACAATATAAAACTGTTCTTCGACCGAAAGTGACCAAAAATGTTGGAAAGGTGACGGCGGTTGTCCGGCCTGTAAGTAATCGGTGCTGCGAATACCGAATAAAATGTTGGAGAAGAAACCTCCACTGGCGACCGCATCAGTGCCAATGTCGTGTAGCCGAAGTGGTTCAAGCCAGATACGACTTGCAAGTGCAGTGACAGCAATGACCAACGCCGATGCTGGCAACAGGCGGCGGGCTCTGCGAGCGTAAAAGTTCTTCAGTGAAATTTCACCGTCCGCTGAATGTTCGCTGATGAGTAACGACGTGATCAGAAATCCGGAGACGACGAAGAACACATCGACACCGATGAATCCGCCAGTGAGGCCAAGAAATTTGGCGTGAAAGAGAACCACGAAGCCGACAGCCAGTGCCCGAAGGCCTTCGATATCGCGTCTAAACATGAAGTGGTCGAGACCGGCGTCGATCCGGTGACCTTCCGCTTTTCAGGCGGACGCTCTGCCGACTGAGCTACTCGACCGTGTGCTTGTGGGTTTCCCCAC